>Ga0209380_10000089_pt1 | contig 53256 bp, 49 predicted proteins | sample HubBroMetageWFT6_FD_188347 | JGI IMG/M metagenome (GOLD analysis project Ga0209380, IMG submission 188347) | Warmed and freeze-thawed soil microbial communities from the Hubbard Brook experimental Forest, New Hampshire - Hubbard Brook CCASE Soil... | ecosystem: Environmental > Terrestrial >...
CCGTCTTTAATCGGATTCATGCCACATAGACATCGGAACCGGCGGCACTGCGGGCAGCGAGCCATGCCTGAAACTCGGGGCTTGCGATCGTTTCGGCCTTTGTGATCCTTTGAACTGTCTTGCCGGTTCCCCGGTTTCTTACAAGGATCGCGGCGTTGTCGGTGGGTTCAAACAGTTCCCGGACATACTCCGAAGCGGTGAGAGATCGCGGTGTGAACGCTGTGTCGATACTCATGGGTGATCCAGCTTGGCCAGGAACACTGCGCCGTAGTCGAAAAGGTCCGTATCCGGGTCGTATCCGTTGGCAAAGAGAACTTCAGAAATGTATCGGCGCCCCGGCCGGCGCTCGACATGGATAACGACGTTGAGGGAATCGGCGATGTTTGTCTTGATGGCTTTGAAAGGTAGCTCCACGCCGCTCTGTAAAACACAACTGGTGAAGCGCGCGAGGCCCTGTTGTGCGGAACTTGCATGGATGGTGGATAGCGTTCCCGAATGCCCCGTGTTTAGGAGTTGCAGGAGATCGGACGCCTCGCTTCCGCGAACCTCCCCGAGCTAAGAACTGAATATATTTGCAGCTGGTGCGAAATCCGCGAAGGCCATCTCCTTGCGGTTCCTTATCCCAACTCGCGTTGCAAGATTCGCCGATTTCCCTATCCGCAAGAGGCGGATATCATCGGACGTGTCACCGGCGTGGCCATGCGCCTCGCTGAGACGCACACCTGAACTTCGCAAAAAGCCGCACCCGCTGTCAGCGGGCCGTACGACTATAGTTCCTCCAATGGGAGAGCTTCCGTGCCCAAACGCAGGGTCACGAACTACAGGAAAGATCGCCGTCGCAAGCATCATCATTGGCTGGTGACGGTCACGTACGCCGACAACGAGACCTTTGGTCGCGTCTACATCGATCGCGAAAGGGCGGAGAAGTTCGCCGCGCGGCAGAAGAAGTCGCCTGTGGTGTTGAAGACTCGGATACGACAGTTGAGTTGAGAACGCGGGCGTACCTCTCGTACGGCCCGCGCCAGAAATGGGTCAGTCCTTTTGCCTCCGCTTTTTGTTCTCTGTGAATCAATATTCTTCGGGAAGCAGGAGGGTGGTTGCGGAGCGGTCGGCTTCGGTGATGACCCACAGTTTGTCGCCCGCCAAAGTTCGGTAACAGCTGAGCAGACGGAAGCCCTGCTGCAAGCTGAGTCGATTTTCGGCGCTTTCTTCCACGCGGAGTTCGCCCCAATCGCCGGTCACGTGACGCGCGAGGAATTCCACCGCGTTCTGTCCGGTCTTTTCGAGCGCGGCCAGCGCGCCTGCCGTGGCGACGAGGCGCCCTAGGTCAAACAGTGGTTTGTTGGTGATTTTTTGCATGACTCTTTTCTCCTTTGTGCGGATTTGGCTGTTGTTTCATAGAGGCGCGGCCAGAAGCCGCGCATAAGAAGCAAATGCCCTCCTGGCGGTCCGAGGCGCCTAACCGTCCGCGCTGTCAAGGGCGCCGGGTTTGCGTTTATCGGAGCGAAGCGGAGACCCTTGACAGAACAAGCGGGCGGCTAGGCGCAGTCTTTCCGCAGGAAGGGCAGCAGAAAAGATCGTTTTATGTCGAGTTCGTGGAAAGAGCAGAACTGGCGGAATTCTTGAGAGCACTACTGGGTTTGTGCCGTCACTGGTATTGCATAATTCGGCTGACGTTGAAGCCCTGGGTTCTGGTAAAGAAAAAAGATCCGGCTGTCGTCCGTGTTAGAGCGAAGGCGGGTGGGTGATCGCCAAGCCTGGCCTGAGTAGTTCAATCAGTTGGAGGCGAAACGAAAGAACCGCAAGCGCGGTTGGCCTCCCAGGTCAAAGAGATCGCGCTAACGGATCAGTTCCTGCTCCGCTTGCGTCTGCTCTTCATGCCAGCTCCGCCATTGCGCAGACTCACGACTGAGGAGAGAGGCGTCAACGATTCGAGGCCGCAGTCTCGTCACTTCAGGCTCCGAGGATTCCGAGAAAAGACAGCGATGCGCATGCTCGGCAATGAAGCGGCGGATCATCAGTGCCACGGCCCGGGGAACAACCGAGCCGCGCCGTGGGGGGCGCTCTCCAACTTTGGTGTACAACAAATGGCGGGGATCGAGAGGTAGAAATATTTCCGTACCTGGACTGCCCCACCCTCCTTTGAAGTCGTATTTTCCGCGTTGGTAATAGTTGAGCCGGATTACGGGATCGTCTGTGGTGAACCAGGTCATGTCGTCAGGGGGATGAGGATGGTCCATCTACGCGTATGCAGAACATCGATCGTCGACGTGAGCACACGCTGCATCGTGAAAAACCACAGCTCGCGTCCAACTATTGTTTCCACCGCAAGTTTTCCAGAGTCTTGGTCCGGTTCGATTTGCCTCGTTACGACCGGGCTGCCTGATCCGGACTATCATTTGACCTATCCTTAATATATACGTCGCATGCGTACGTTCCCGCCCAAGACAGCCTTCGCGCTCCTCAACGCAATTCTTGGTCGAGTTCAGACTCTTCCCGCTGTGGCGCAGCGAGAAACGCGCTATTTTCGGCGGGGATAGAATTTTGGCGAGACACGGGAGGAACAAACAGGTCACTCCGCACCTCAAGTTATTTCTCGTCTCTTTTTTCTCCGCACCTCCGACCATCGCAAAAAAGCCATCGCGTCCGAACGCTCGATGCCCGATAAAGGCTGATAACCTTCCTCATACTGTTTCCAATTGGCAGGAGAGTGAATTCTTTTAAGATTCATGTTGAACATCTGAACTTTTTGGTCTAATATCAGTCCTCACAGTACGTGATTTCAGCGACGAACGAAAGGCGACGGCGTCCATCCAGGCGGCGCGATGAGTGATCTAATCCCGAGACTTTCGTTGGCACAAATGCCTGAAAAGCTCGCTGCGATGTTAGCGCCACGAGTGCAACGGCTCGGTTATTTGGGCGAGTTTTTTCAATGCGCCGCCAATCAGCCGGACGCGTTGATGTGCTTTCAGAACTTCACCGAAGTTCTCAAGCAAGCCCTACCGGATCGACTCACCGAAGTTGTCGCGCTAACGTCCGCGCAGCTAATGGGAAACGCTTACGAACGCGTTCAGCACGAGCGTCTCTCACTCAAGCTCGGTTTGGGCCAGTCCTGGATCACGGAAGTTCTCTCCCTTGGAGAGTCCGGCAACGGAGAGTTGCTAGAGCCAGAGCTCGCTGTTCAGCGACTTGTTGCTGCCGTTATCCAACGACGGGGACACAGTACGAGGGCCGAACTCGAGCGGGTCATCATGTTAATCGGCCACCAGAAAGCAGTAGCCGTTCTCATGTTGATCGGCCGGTATATGACGCATGCCGTCATTGTTAACAGCCTCGAGTTGGAACCGCCCGTCCCTCCTTCATTGAGATCGACGACATGAAAGCGCCCGTGACGCTGTGGCTGTCCGAGTTGGATGTACTGGAACTCATGGAAATGGGGAATGCTATTTCCGCCTTGAAACAGGGCTTGCTGCTCGAGGCCCATGGACAAGCGCTGAATATGACCAAGACTCATATTTCCTGGGGGCAAGGCTCCACTCTTCACGCCATCGGGGCAGTTTTCCCCAACACGGGATTTGCGGGAACCAAGACTTGGGCTCACACATCCGAAGGGGCAAAACCCCTTCTAATACTTTTCGACAGTAATACTGGGTCATTGCGGGCGGTGATTGAGGCGTTCGCACTGGGACAGTTGCGTACGGGCGCAATTTCTGGTATTGCAACAGAATTACTCGCAAGCGAGGAGGCAGACGAATTCGCAATCATCGGCACGGGTAAGCAAGCGATGACGCAGGTTTGCGCTGTTCTGGCCGTCCGGCACATACGCCGCATCCGTGTTTTTGGTCGCGATCAAGAAAGGCGCGCTCAATTTACGGCACAAGTGCAAAAGGAGTTTGGCGTCGAGGCTGTGTCGGAGAGCACGATCAAAGCTGCCGTGAAAGACGCAGCCATCATCACCCTTGTGACCCGTGCAAAAGAGCCGATTCTGGACGCGTCCATGATAGCGCCTGGCACGCACATCAATGCGGTGGGGGCGATTGTGCCTGGCCGTTTCGAGTTGGCAAGTAACGTACTCGAACGGGCGGACCTGGTGGCGGTAGACTGCATCTCTCAGGCTCGCAAATTCTCCAGCGAATTGATCGAATTCTGCCGCGAAGAGGAAGTCCGATGGGCTGCGTTGCGATCGCTAGCGGACATCATGGAATCCGGGAATCTGCGAACCCCCAATTCAGACGTAACGATTTTCAAATCGCTGGGAATGGGTATTTCCGATCTTTCACTGGCCATTGAGATTTACGAGAAAGCGGTAAAGATCGGTACGGGACGAGACCTAGGATCTCGCATAGACTTTTGGGCTGCCAAGTAGCCCATTCGGAATGAAAGGTGATGTCATGAATGAGAATACGGCGTTTGGATTTGTCGATTGTCTGGATGTGCCGCGGCAAGGGTCAAACGATTTGACGCCTATCGTAATCAAGAAGAAAGCTATCGATCTCGAGATCGAGCGCCTCGCGACTCTTCCAGCGCCGGTCAACGGTCGTCGCATGTCACTTGTTTCGAATCCCTCCTCCGGGATAGGGAACGGCCTGACCCAAGGCATTGCGGTGGCCATTTGCGTTCTGAAGCCTGGAGAACAAACGAAGCCGCTGCGACACAATTCCTCTCTCGTAAACTTCTGCATTCAAGGCCGGGGTAGCACTATCATCAATGGTCATCGGTTCAATTACGGTCCATATGACGTCTGGACGATTCCCCCTTGGTCTACGTATCAGCACTTCAACGACACTGGCGACCTTCAAGTTCGGCTGACGTATAGCAATTCACCGCTTCTCGAGAAGCTTGGAGTGCATATTGTGGATGAAACTCCGGAAATGGAAGCAGCTCTCGAGTCACACGCGGGCACAGAACCACAGAACAACGCGAGGATTAGTCCCTACGGAACGTTTCGATTAACCGAGGCCGGGGCTTTTCTGATGCCCTACGAACAGCTTATCAATCCTCCTCCGATTGACCTGAAACCGCTGCACTGGCCCTGGGAGAGCGTGAAGGCGGAGCTCGACAAACTCCGAGCTTTAGGTCAGCAATATATAGGGCGCCGCCTATACCTTCTGTACGACCCAGCCACCGGCCGAACGAACGGAACCACCAGCAGTTTTTTTGCGACCTTCACGGTTCGACCCGGGAATATCGTCGATCGTCCTCACCGACACGTCTCAGCCGCCGTCAACTACTATTTCGCTGGGAGCGGTTACAGCATCGTGGACGGCCAGAGGCACGAGTGGGAAGCCGGGGACTTAATGTTAAGCGCTCCGGGTTGGGCCGTACACAACCACGCGTCAAACGCTCAGGACGTGTACGAGCTGACAGTTCAAGACCAGCCGTTGCACATAGCGCTGGGCTCGTTGCTGTGGCAAGAAAATTTGCGTGAAAAGCCCAAGCTTCTCGGTATCCAAAACGGCTTCGCAACCAATCGCGTAAGTGCGGTCTAATCCGGGGTCAACGAATGCTAAAGTTGGATAAAGCATTTCTCCGAGGCTCTTATCCCCCTGTCGTCACGCCATTTCGGGATGGCAAAATCGATTTTGAAACGTTCGCCTCTCTAATAGATCGCCAGGTGAAAGGTGGCTCGCATGGAATCGTGATCGGCGGAACGACTGGTGAACCGAGTAGCTTGACTGTGGATGAAAGATGCGAATTGGTGAAGGTTGCAGTTCAAACGGTCGCTCGGCGAATCCCTGTCGTAGCGGGAACCGGTTCGCAATCGTTGGCAGAAACAATTGAGATCACGACGAAAGCCGAGAAGCTCGGGGCCGACGCTGTTCTGGTGGTCACACCCTATTACATTAAACCACCCCAGCGAGGCCTGGTTCAGTATTTCCTGGCTGTGGCTGAGCGGATCGAAATTCCCCTTCTGATCTATCACATTCCAGGCCGAACTTCTGTAACTGTAAAAGCGTCGACGGTCGTGGAGATAGCAGAACGCACTCCAAAACTCGTCGGAATAAAACACGCCTCTACTGACTTGGGATTTGTAACCGAAGTCCTGGGAAGGCTGGGACAAGAATTTCGCATATTCTGCGGGCTCGAGGCACTGAGCCTGCCCATGATGGCAATTGGCGCCGCAGGCACCATGAATGCTGTCGGCAATCTGGATCCCGCGCGCGTCGCGAAGTTGTGCGAAGCGCTGAAGGGAAATCAATTACAGATCGCCCGCCAGCTTCACTATAGTCTTTCTGCCCTAAACGAAGCGATCTTCCTAGACACCAATCCAGTTCCCCTCAAGTATATGATGTGGCGAATCGGACTGTTGCCTTCTGCTGAATTGCGCTTACCTCTGGTTCCTGTCGGTGCGGAATGCCGTGAGCAACTCGACGCAGTATTATTTGAAGCGGACCTACTTAAGAACAAAAGTGGGAGCATGCAGCAACCCACGGGGAGTTGATGCATCTCGAGATCGTTCCGTGAGGCTCGGAAAGCATCGAGGACGGCTATCTGCATACGATTGGACAAACGGTTTTCGCGCTGCTGCCCTTTGGGATGCTCGTCGCGGGCTTTCTCCTGTTCCGCTTTAGCGCATTGATGACGGCTCTGTGGACCTGTGCCGTCGAATTTTTCGTGGTCCTTGCTTATTACCGCACATCACCTGTTCGAAGCATCGAGGCGGCGCTTTGGGGAAATCTGACGATGTGGAGCGTTTTCCTTCTTCTCTGGTCGGGTCAAATCTTCGGATATGCGTTTCGCGCCACCGGTCTTATTTCCGTTCTTCTCGATTCCTTTGGATCCATTTGGCCAGCGCAGGACAAGCAAGGCCGCGGATTGACAATGATTGCGCTCCTAAGCGGAGTCGTAGGAACCTTTAATCTTTACGCGGTTTACTCAGTAGCGATTCCTGGTTTGGCAGAATTTGGCTTCGATGGGGTCCAATCAGCAGCCGGCTATCTGACCTTTGTTTCTTGGTGCATCCCGTTCGCCGCTTGGTTCATCGGAGCGGAGGTTGCGAGTGCGGCGACGGGCGTTCCGGTTTCGGCAATCGCGCACGCGTCCGGACTGCTCGCGATTCCGCTCGTCTTCGTTTCGATTTTCGGAACGTTTAGGATTCTGGGAATCCGGTTCTTTGGTAGGCAGGGCCAGATTCTCTTTTGGCTCTTCTCGCTGAGCAATGTCGCCGGCCTTGTCCTCTTCACACAGATTTGGCCCCAGTATCACAATTTAACCCTGATGTCGGGGGCGACGATCACCCTAGTGTTTCTGTTTTTGTACCGAAAGGTGGCTCGGCATAGAGAGGTTTCCGACAGTGTGGAAGGAGCGTCCGGTTCGCGTGGAAGTTCGAGCTCGGCCCAGGGCCATTCCTCGCGCTCGGCGTCAACCATCTTCAGGTCTTTCGCACCGCTACTACTGGCGATGGCGTACGCCCTGGTTATATTGATTCCTGCTGTGACAAGACTGCTGGCTCATTTTGAAATGTCGTTTGCTGCCTGGGGGTTTAGCCGAGTCAAAGTCAGCATCTTTGCGGCCCCGGCCTTTCCGATCTTCATCGCAGTAGCGTGCTGCTACCTCTTTCGTCTGAAAGACTCGAACCCCCTAAAGGACATCGCTTTCGGAACCCGGCATGCTGCTTCAAGCCTGATCACACTTCTGTTTGGCAGCGCGACCGTTTACCTTATGAGCTATACCGGCCAGATCGCATTCCTAGGCGAAATGCTCTCCAACCGAGGAAAGTTGGTTTACGAGATACTTGAATCCGGCCTGATCTTCCTCGGAGGAATGACGTTCGGTCAAGGAACACCCGCCGTTTTCCTTTTTTCTCGAATGCAATTGACTCCTGCGGCGCGCCTCGGTCTTCCGCTGGTTTTACTGCTCGGCCTGGTCAATCTGGTGGCCATGGGGCCCACAAACGGGATCAAACCGCCGCTCATTCGCTTTGCGGCATCGCTCGTGAATCTTACGGGGAGGGATCGTGAAGTCTTTCGTATTGGTCTGTTCTGGGGACTCGTGCAGATATTTGTCGTCACGATCTTCGTCTGTTTCCTAGCCCCTATCTGGAAGTAACGTAAGGAGGTAGGTCGTGAGTGCACTGCGCAATTCAATGTATGCGGGTGAGTTTAGCAAGCCGCATGTGGACTTGCGGGATTGGATCGAGCGAGTCAGTAGCGTCGGCGAGCTGCTGCGGATCTCCGGTGTCGATTGGAATTTGGAGATGGGTGCGGTTGCCGAGATGATCTATCACGCGCGGCCCGAGAACCCGCCCGCCATTCTTTTCGAGAATATCCCAGGCTACTCGGCGGATTTCCGAGTGCTGTCGGGCATGACCAATTCACCGCTTCGATTGGCGCTGACACTCGGCCTGCCAAGGCCGAAACACCCGCTCGACGTCGTGCGCGCCTATCGCGACCGAATGAAGCAATTCCAGCTTATTCCCAATGTCGTTGTCAATACTGGCCCGGTGCTGGAAAACGTAGACCGCGATGCCGCGGTTGATCTTTTTAAGTTCCCGGTCCCGTTTCTCCATGAGCTCGACGGCGGGCGCTATATCGGTACGGCCGATCTCGTCATAATGCGGGATCCGGACACCGGATGGGTAAACATCGGCACTTACCGGGCTCAGGTACACGATCGCAACACTCTCGGCCTGTGGATGTCACCCGGCAAGCATGGGCGCCTCATTCGCGAGAAATACCTCAAGCAAGGCAAAAACTGCCCGGTGGTAATCTGCTGTGGCCATGACCCGTTACTGTTCCTTTCCTCCGGCAACGAGGTGGGCTACGGGATCGGGGAATTTGCTCATGCCGGTGGCCACCGCGGGGAACCGTTTGACACAATAAATAGCGAACTTCATGGATTGCCGATGCCGGCACAAGCCGAGATCGTGCTGGAGGGAGAAATACTCCTCGACGATCTGCGCTCCGAGGGGCCCTTCGGTGAATGGACCGGTTACTATGCCAGCTCGATGAGGGAAGACAACGTGGTGCGCGTAAGGCGCGTCTATTATCGCAATGCGCCCATTATGACGATGGCGTGCCCCATGCGTCCGCCCTCGGACTACTCACTGAGCAAATGCGTCATCAAATCGGCGATGATTTGGGATCAGGTCGAGAAGGCAGGGCTCTCGGGCGTGCGAGGGGTGTGGTGCCACGAGGCCGGAGGCGGGCGGCTTTTCAACATCATTTCTATCGAGCAAGCCTACGCCGGCCATGCGAAGCAAGCCGCCATGCTAGCGGCGAATGTCCACGCCGGCAACTATTTGGGTCGATTTGTAGTGGTGGTTGAACAAGATATTGACCCGACCAACACGTTCGACGTCATTTGGGCGATGTCCACCCGTTGTGACCCTGTGGAGGATATCGATTTCATCAGACAGGCGTGGAGCGGCCCGCTGGACCCGCGCAAGAACGGCGCGCACAATTCACGAGCGATCCTCGTTGCTTGTCGTCCCTATGAATCCATAAAAGACTTTCCCGCCGTAGCGGAATCGAGTCCCGAATTGCGCGGCAGGACGTTAGAGAAATGGGGACATCTGATCAAGTAGCCGGTCAGCTCTGACCGTCCTTAAGGATGCACCTGTCGGAGGAATGTTCGTGCCTGAGATTGAACTCTCGCTGGCAATCAGCTATTACGAGCATGTGAGTGACCTTTTGCGCGGGCGGGTTCGTACGGAAGGTATTCGTCTGGCTACGGTCGATCTTCCCGTGGAAGAGATCTTCTTCCGGATGCTATCGTTTGTCGAATGGGATGTCGCAGAGTTCTCTATGGCGAAGTACGTGTCGCTTGTCGGATCCGGCGTAGCGCCGTTCCGCGCGATACCAGTATTTCCATCGCGCATGTTCCGCCAATCGGCATTTTACGTCGCCAGGGGAGCGGGAATCTTATGCGCCGGCGATCTCGCGGGTCGACGCGTTGGAATTCCGGAGTGGGCACAGACGGCCGGGATTTATGCTCGCGCCTATCTGCAGCATCAGTGTGGCGTCCGACTCCGAGACATTCACTGGGTACAGGCGGGTGTAAACCAGCCCGGACGCATTGAGAAGGTCCTGTTATCGCTCCCCGAGGGTGTGACGATCGAGCATATTCATGACCGTTCGCTCAACGAGATGTTATTGTCCGGCGAACTCGATGCCGTCATCTCCGCCCGCGAACCTAGCGCCTTCACGGCCAGAAACCCGGGAATATCTCGCTTGTGGCCGGACCATCATGCACTGGAGGAGGCATACTACCGCGAGACAGGCATATTTCCCATCATGCATGTCATCGTGATCAAGGCGGCGACGCTTGACCGCCACCCCTGGATCGCTATGAACCTATTCGAAGCCTTTGAGGAAGCAAAGGACAATAGCTTGCGAGATCTCTCGAGCTCACTGAAATCGCGGATCCCGATCCCGTGGTCGCACGAGAGGGCGGATGAGGCTCGGGCTATGTTTGGCGATGATTTCTGGCCTTATGGGATCGAGCCGAATCGGCACACGCTCGGCGCGTTTCTCCTGTACTGCCATGAGCAGGGCGTTACGAAGCGTCCCGTGCAGATCGAGGAGCTGTTTCCAGCGCAGCTCGGTAGGTTCTTCAAGGCCTGACTGCAGGCACATCGGGAGCTGCTTAACGGCCACCGGAAAGACTTCTCTTACTGTCGAAGATCATGGAAAACATCAGGACCAAAAGCGAAGCAGCAATCCTCATGCTGGTCGTGTTTGTGCTCGGAAACCTGCTCGGCGGGTTAGGGAGTCATGCTTGGGAGGAGCACATGTGGAACCCCCCGCGTCCCCCGAGATCGTCTTCGCACCAAATCATCAGTGCCTTGGCCGACGAACTGCAACTGTCAGTTGATCAACAAAAGGAGCTGAGTGCCATCGTGGATGACACCAGAGCGCAGATTCGTGCGGCCTATGCTCCCGCCGATGCGCAACGCGAACAACTTCGTCAGCAAGCATCTGCACGCATCCGGGCAATCCTGACTGCCGCCCAACTTCCGAGATTTGACGCTTATAGGCAGCGCATAGATGAGCAGCGGAAAAAGGCGACAGACCGACCTCTTTCGCTACACTGAAGACTGCTTGTCGCAGGTCCCGTAGCGGCAAGCGGGGGATTTTCTTGACATCAGCAAGAGTTCGTAGTATTCGTTGGAGAGTGGTATGATGTTGGTCCATAGTGGCTCTGGTTGCCGGGGTCCGAACGACGCAAGTATTGCAGATTGTCTTCCCATCTTCGGAAGGGCTGCCGGGGTTAGTTCGGCACGACCGCAATGCTGCAGATACAGTGTGACTCGCCCAAGCGATGACGGGCCAGCCAACGCAGCCTCGGCCCGTGGACGGCGTAGCGGGCCTCGCGGAGGCGACGCAAGAACGGAGAGGAGCGCGATCACATTCCGGATATCGCGAACAGGCCGAGGCGGTCTCCGTCACGTATCCCGAAGCGAAGATCTATTGAGGCGGCCTGTGAGGATAATCAAGAATTGGAGATAGAACTTGGTAGATGAGATGCATTCAAATCGTGCAAATCGCCAAAAGTTGGCATTGCGTTTAGCATTGGAGCGCTGAGCGGTCGTAGGGTAATGACAATAAAACAATCCTTATGGGAGATGTGATATGCGCCATGGATCGACAGCTTGTGTCGCCGTCTTGGTCGGTCTGCTCGTCGTCGCTTCGACCCCGGTGTCGGCCCATCACGGGGTAGCAGCGTATGACATGAGCAAGACACTCGCCCTAAAAGGGGCGGTCACAAGCTTCGAACTCCGGAATCCCCATTCCCTTCTCTCCTTTGACGCCAACGACGATAAGGGCAACGTTCAGCACTGGAGTGTGGAAACGCACAATCCGCGGGCACTTGTCGAGCTCGGCTGGACCAAGGAAAGTCTTAAACCAGGCGACCAGGTGACCGTCTACCTTCATCCCGCCAAGAACGGCTCGACGGTGGGATATTTGGTTAAAGTAGTGTTTGCGAATGGGAAAGAACTTTACCCTGCGCCGCAAGTTGACTAAAGGCGCGAACTACGGGGAGGGGTTTCGAAATGCAAAATCGCTTTGCGGGTGTGATATTTTGGCTGGCAGTGGCGCTACTTTTCTCGCCCGCTGTGCTGACGCGAACCGCAGCGCAGTCGGAAGGGACAAAGCCCAAGGCTTTCGATCCCCATGACTTGTCCGGGGTGTGGTACGGCTACCGTCCCGGGAGCGGTGGAGTAAAGGTCAGTTCTTCGCAAACTTCCGATAAGAAAGGATCAATCAGAGGCTTACTTTACTCTTATCCAGAACCTCCTTTGACGCCATGGGCTGAGGCGAACCTGGTTTTCAAGGAAGGCGTCTCACACGGGAGCCACTCAGTGCCAACCGGAGCGTACCCAGGTCAGAACTGCGATCCCATTGGTGTACCTGCGCTTCATAGTGAGCCGAACCCGATGGAGTTCGTTCAAGTCCCCGGCCGGATTTTCCAGTTTTTCGAATACCATCGCGAGTGGCGGGTAATCTGGATGGATGGGCAACATCCGAAGGATCTCGAATCAACGTACATGGGAAACTCGGTTGGCAAGTGGGACGGTGATACATTGGTTGTCGACACAATCGGTTTTAACGGCAAGGACTTCGTCGATATCGATTCATCTCATCGCATGAGCGACGCCTTCCACCTCGTGGAGCGCTACAAACGCGTGTCGTATGACGATATGGAGCTCAGCATGGACTTCTCCGATCCCAAAGCTTGGGGAACCGCAGCATGGGACGGCGTCAAGAGAAACTTCAAATTCAAGCCGGATTGGAAGCTGCAGGAATATTATTGTACGAAAGAAGAATGGCAAGACTTTGACCAAAAGGTTCTGAAGCCTGCCGCGGATGTAAAATGAGAACAGTGTAAACAGCCACGAGAATAGAAGAATAAGAATCCCGCTATCGACGATAAGCGGATCGATGAACTTCGAATCAAGCACAAGAAACTCTAGGATATTATCGGCGAAAACGAACCGCTCAACAAACTGAATCGAGGCCATCGTACAGCGGACCTTGTAAGCCGAGTTGACAGATCGCGGGACTATGAGAAGCACGATCCGGCCGGCCACCTCGGCGGCGACACGCGCAACGGGAAAGGCCAAAAACCCGGCATGGCCACTTCGGCGAGCTGAAAACTCAGCGCGAGGGTTAAGCCACATGCGGCCCAACATCGTGACCAACGGCCTGGGAAAGGACCTCATCGCTGGTTATTCAACCAAACTTTGTAATCCCTTCGCGGTACTCGTTGCAAGAGCAGCCACTTACAAGAGAAACCATGCCAGGTCGTGACAGGTGTTCTTCGGTTCTCGCTCGAAGGCTACTAAGCCGTAAGAGCACTATGGGACGAACATTTTTGGCTTTTGCGACATTCGACTTTGCGAGACGCTTTGCGCAAGTCGCGTAATAAGCATTCGCGCACAAATTGTCTAAATGGTCGAGAATCCAAGCTCGGCGATGGAGCCAGCGCGCACTTTCGTCGCTGAGAGGCGGGTTCCCGAGGGGCCACTCGCGCGCGTCGGCATCGCGCTAGCGGACTGGTCAGAGCGCTGGTTCCCGGATTCGTTTGTTTTTTCGCTGCTCGCGTTGTTCACTGTGTTTATGGCGGGACTGGCCGTCGGTACTCCTGTCCGGAATCTGGTGCAATTTTTCGGGCAAGGGTTCTGGAGCTTAATTCCCTTCACGACGCAGATGGCGATGATCATCATCGGCGGATACGTCGTGGCGACCTCACCGCCTGTGTATGCGCTTATTCGCAGACTGGCGCGCATTCCCAGGACGCCGCGGCACGCTGTAGCGTTCGTGGCGTTTTTCTCGATGATGACTTCTCTGATTAGCTGGGGATTCGCCCTGATCTTTTCTGGCGTCCTGGCGCGCGAAGTTGTGCGGCATGTGCGCGGAGTCGACTATCGCGCGATCGGCGCGGCGGCTTATCTGGGCAACGGTACCGTCTGGGCGCTGGGGCTTTCCTCGTCGGCAGCGCTCCTGATGGCGACCGCGTCTTCTATCCCGACGGGACTGCTCAAAATCAGCGGCGTTATTCCGCTGAGCCAGACGATCTACACGTGGCAGAGCCTCGCAACGGCCGCGATCCTTATACTTGTTTCAACCAGCGTCGCGTACTTTTCCGCCCCGAAAAATTCGGCCAAGACGGCTGAGTCGTTCGGCGTCACCGAAGGGATTGAGATCGAGAAGGTGAATCCTCCGCGCACACCCGCGGAATGGCTCGAGTATACACCGGCGCTCTCGATCGTCATCGGCGCGATCGGGTTCGCTTATCTTGCGCAGGTGATCGCCGGGAAGGGGCCAATGGCGGCCCTGGATTTGAACACGTACAATTGTTTCTTTCTTATGGCGGGGTTGCTGCTGCACCGCCGTCCGCGGTCGTTTACCAGTGCGGTAAACAAGTCCGTGCCCGGGACAGCGGGCGTGATGATCCAGTTCCCCTTCTATGGGGGGATTTTCGGGATCGTCACGATGTCGCCAATCGCGGGGGACCTGGCGCACTTCTTCGTGCGCGTGTCCTCGCACGGGACCTTTCCGCTCCTAGTGGCAATGTATTCGGCTCTGTTTGGGCTTTTCGTTCCATCGGGAGGTGGCAAATGGATCATCGAGGCACCGTACGTACTGCAGGCGGCGAAGGATTTGCGCGTTCACCTGGGATGGGTCGTACAGGTTTACAATGCCGCGGAAGCGTTGCCGAACTTGATCAATCCGTTTTGGATGCTTCCACTGGTCGGTATTCTGAAAATTAAGACACGCGAGTTGGTGGGCTACGGGTTGTTGCAACTGGCTGTGAACACGACACTGGTTTTTTTCTTGTTGTGGTTTTTTGCACGCACGCTACCGTACGTGCCTCCGCTTTCTCCTTAATTTCTTCCAAAATGCCGCACGGTCAAAATAGGGATCGGGGTTGCTCACAAAACCGCTGCCGATCTGGGCGAGCGCGATTCCCGTATCCGGCTCTTACCTTGGGTATCGGCGTTTGCATCGAAGAACTGAGACACGCAGAGCGTTGCATAAGCGAAACCTCGAAGTTCACTTAACAATACGCTTCTTGGACTCCAGCGGATCCAAGTGGCCCTGCACTGCGAGCACGTGATCGGTCATTGACTTCTGAGCTGCCTCAGCGTTCTGGTCGCGAAGTGCTTCGAATATGGTCCTGTGATTACCCACGACGCGCGCCCGCATCTCTTGGCTCAACTTAGAACGAAAAATGGACTCCCGCAAGGAATCGTTAATCGCGTTAACCACGATAGCAAGCACCGGATTATGGGTTGCCTTCACAACTAAGCGATGAAATTCCATGTCGTATCTGCGGCTGAGTGCGCCCGTTCTGAGTTCTTCCTCCTGAGCCAAAACGACATTCTCGATCTGTTGCAAATCTGAAGGAGTAGCCCGGAAAGTTGCAACCTGCGCGATCTGAGGTTCCAACATCCTACGGACTTCAGTCAAATGAACGCTCTTGGCCCGTCCAAGCTTAACAACGGTGTTCAGAGAATCTCGTAATGCTTTCAGAGCATTGTCGAAGTCGGAAACGAAAGCACCGCCTCCATAGCCCCTCTTGATGACGATCATCCCTTCGTTCTCAAGCGCGCGCAACGCTTCGCGAAGAGCCACACGACTCGTTCGATACCGCGAAGCCATTTCCCGCTCCGGAGGCAACTTGTGGCCAGGCAAGAGCGTCCCGGCAAAAATCCCCTGACGAATTGAATCGGCAACCGCTTCGAACACGCGCCTTCGAGGGATGGGTGTGATCCGGAATTTCGACTTTGACTTCGAATTGGGTGGATTCATCGTTCTCCGAGACTGGCAATCGAATTGGAACGCACCCGCGATGCCCTTAGTTTAAACCAATTAGGGCATCTCCGATCAGAATTAGTTCGGGTGCCGACGATAAGAGCGAAGGCGTTGTCAAGAGACGCTCGTTCGCTGCGATGCGTCAGCGACCCTATGATCTCCGGTGCTCGGAGAACCGAAGCACTGAAACTCTCACGGTGAAGCAGCTCTTGGCGGGTCGTTCCGCGAACTCGCGCTGATCAGCTGCACCGGCGAGCTACTCTCGACACGACTGACTTCTGAGTACTTTCGATTCATACGCAGCGTCCCGTATAGTCGAACCGCCAACTCGCTCCCGCCGCGTCTCGAGTGCCGTCCACGTCCGCTCGATCGGCGTGGTGGCGGAAGCGGCTGGGGATGGACGAGCGAGGGGAGATCCCAGGGCGCCAAGTGTGTCTCGACTTCGTACTCTTCCGTGAACGCGACCTTTTTGAGATCCTGTAAACTTCGAAAAGGACCTTCGAATTGTTCGAGCTGCATCATATGCGGTGCGGGACCTGGATGGATGGCCGGTCTCTGGCAAATGACTAGGATCTTACATATTAGGTTATTCGGTTTGGCAGGTTGAAGGAAATACTCGCGTCGTATATATAGTGGGTCTTGACGAAAAAGTGTGGATCGATCAGGACTCGGATTATCGGCATACCGGCGCGCTCCCCGTCATAGAGCGATGCCAGCGGCTGGGCGATGAATCGGCTTGCGAATTGAGTTTGCCTGTGACGATGAAATAGAAGAACAAAGAAGATCGGATCGCACGAGGAGGAAGCTATGCGTGAATTTGAGGAAATATCGGCTCCGCAGGTTAAGCGGCGAGCCTTCCTGTCAGGGATCGCGACGACTACAGCCGCATCGCTGTTAAGTGCCGTACCCAGCGTTCCTCAACAGGGGGAAACACGGCTGGCAGCACCGAGCAATAAACCGTTCGAGACGACGGATGAGGAGCGCATCGACGACCTAGTGACCGCCAATCACATATTGTTTCAGCAGGGAGTCGTGGATGGTTTCGGCCACGTCAGCGTGCGCTCGGTTGCAAAACCAGCACACTTCTTCATGTCCTGGAATAAAGCGCCCGCCCTGGTGACGAAGGACGACATGCTGGAGTTCGATCAGGACAGCACGCCGCTTAACGCGAACGGCCGATTTCCTTACGGGGAACGCTTCATACACGGCGAAATCTATCGCGCGAGACCGGATGTCCAAGCGGTCGTTCACAGCCACTCTCCGGCCGTCATCCCGTTCGGTGTCACGGGCGTCGCGCTGCGCCCGATCATGCACTTGGCCGGATTCCTTCCGCAGTATGTGCCGGTATTCGACATTCGCGATGTCTCCGGAGAAAACAACCGCATGACGGTGAACACTAACCAGGAGGGTGCCGCTCTGGCCAAAGTTCTGGGGAACTCGCCCGTGGCACTCATGCGAGGGCACGGGGATGCGGTGGTCGGACCGAGCGTCAAACATGCCGTGTATCGAGCGATTTATGTCCAAGTTAACGCGCAGATACAGCTGCAAGCGCTACCGCTGGGCCAAATTACGTTCCTAAATCCAATGGAGGGCGCGAATGTGGACGTCTCCAACGAGTCGGGCGGGGGCCACAAGGCATGGGAGATCTGGAAAGCCGAAGCAATGGCCAATTCAGCGCGGTTAGCTCCATATATGAAAGCCTAACCTAACCCGATGCTTGGCGACTTGCTCGGCAGGTACGCACGGTGCGGGAAAAGCATAAGCCCATCCGTTGCGCTGATCGCGCCCCGGGCAAGCCGTCTTTCTCAGGCGAGGTTAGCAGAGCCAATCTAACAATACATTCCTTGCCATAATAACGGAGTCAATCGGTATTCGACCTTGGCGCTTCCCAAAACGGTGCGCAGCGACAAGTTATCTGAGCGATTCGACGCCAACGGAAGATGCGGTGAGATTTCAGCATGTCGTTTGCGGCGATCACGAGCTTGACGACAATGCATATCCCGGAGCGCAAGACGGAGCTAGCACATCTGGCTTCCAGGCGCTGACACGCGGAAAAGTCCAGCTCGTCAGCCAACGCCTATGGCATAGAATCTTCGACGATCCTCACTCTGCGTGGTGGTCACGCCCATTCGCGAAAATGAACGAAACGGTTTTCAATTCCTTCGGACCAACCGTTACCGTTCGGTCTTGTGTTCCGAAATATTCTTGCCATGCCTCGACCGTATAAGTGCCACTCGGAACATTTCGCAGTTCAAACCTGCCGGTCTTCGAAGTAACCGCAAAATATGGATTGTCGAACACAAAAACAAACGCACGCATCCATGGGTGGACACTGCACAACATAGGCATGGCAAACTCGGGTCGCGCAAATGAGGACTTGAGCGCCGTCGATCCGGCAGGCTGCGATGTGCTCCACTGCCGGTTGTTTTTTGGAAGAGGGTGAACATTGTGCATTGTCGGATCGTCGTTCGCGACCTCGAATGGCTGATTGGTCATGAGCGCTACGACGTGTGGCGCATACATACAGTTCTTTTGAACTAGCACCGCGGGTTCGCTTGGCGTTTTGAACTGGTGCTTCGCCAAGCCTTTTTTGAGATAAACAACCACGTTTGCCAGCTGTCCATCCTCGCCTGTTACAGCTTGCTGCGACGCGACTGTGGTCGCATTCGCTTGCACGCAAGCAGGAGAAGCGCTCATGTCGATTGGTTTCGAAGCCGGTAAAGATCCTTGTAGCGTAACGGTACCGGTGATGGAACCGGTCGTACTCGAATCGACCACCGCCGACGCCACGTCGGATTGGGTAGTTTGCCGATTGTCGCAGCCGGCGGAGGCCAGAACGATGCCAGCTACTGCAATGACTCCGCTAATTGACGAGTGGAACATCCGCACTAGTGGATTTCGAAACTGGGAATGGAAACAGCGGCTGTAATCACGCAGAGCCACAAAACCATCTCGATCAGGCCAGCGATTCGCCCGGCTATTTGAACTTCTCGGGTCGCGCCCCATGCGAGCGCTTTCCGCTGTACAACGATGTGAACTATCAACGCGAGTGGAATCAGAACTCCCAATTTTATTTCAAAGGCAGGATTGGGAATATATTTTGTCGCCGCCGCTGAAAATAAGAGAAAGCCGCCGGTAATAGCCGTGCCGAATCCGACCCAGTTCCAGACGAAGAGAGCGCGCGCCAGTTCAGCACCTGTTGGGTCCTTCTTGCCGAGGCCGACCAGGCGGAGGTCGAGTGCAAAACTTGTTCCGATCCATAACGACAAGCCCGCGAAATGAGTGAGCTGGACGAACGGATACGCCCATAGCGAACTGCTGATGTCGACGGCCCACCACGTGGTTTGCAGCCACTTGGCGAATGACATAAAAAAATCGAGCATTTGTTGATGCCACGACCTCTTATATTGAAAATGATATTTTACAAGTTATCCCACACCGGAGATAGCCGGCACTTCGACTGCTGCAAGGATCGCGCCAACCCACAACACCAACGAAACGAAAGCCAAGAGCTTGGCACCGAAGGGTATGGCCTCCATTCGACCCCATCGCGGGGCATTCCATTGCATGATTAGTCCAACTATGAACGCTAGGGCAATAACGAGTAATTTGACGCGGAAAAGCGAAGCTAGTGCGAAATCGGTGGCATCGCCCGCAAACATTAAAAAGCCTGACGCGAGCGTCAACAGTAATCCAAGCCACATCCACGGAAATAATTGCTTCGCTAGAGCAGCAAGACCCTGTTTTCGACTTGCAACACCCATCGCTCGCAAATCAAGAATGGCGATAGTTCCTACCAACAGGAAGAAGCCGGTAAAATGCAGTAATTCCAATAGTTCATAAAATACGACCGAGTCACTGAGGGCGACGATAATCGAATTGTGCTCAAGGAGTGCGCAGAAGTGAATCAAAAGCTGATGCATTTATTTTCATCCGGAGAAACTTTGCAGCACATAAGCGTTGTTTTTATCATAGTCGCCACAGCGACTGTCAAGGGCGGATATGAACAGTATAAAGCGAGCCAGTGGAAGCAAAAACGAGTGAGCGATCGCTCGGGTGGACGAATGTCGTGGGAATGCTGAAGAAAGCGGGATGGGAGGATCGCCAATAGGCGAATGGCTGTTTACCTTCATCGGCGCCGCCTACAACAGCTGCCGACTACGAAACCTGACGGCCAAAACATGACACGCAGCTGGCTTCGAGCCCCGCTGAGTACACAGAACAACTCAGAGCACTCCTCAGCAACTCAGCTTCAGCGGATCGAATTCAGGAACCGCAGGTTGAAAAACTCGATTATTCAACAAGCTGCTAGAATGTGAGTTTTGTAGCGAGCTGGACCAAGCTAGGAGCCGCCGCGCTCACAGTCTCGCCGAAATGCGGATCATTCACCTCGCCGTCTCCGGAAGCCGCCCCATAAAACTGCGCATGGTTAATGTACATATTCACGCAGACGACAAATGTTCCGTCCCGGCAGAGTTGAAGGGGCACAAAGTCATCGAGTGGACCTGGGATGGTATGAACGGTAATCGTTCCATTCAGGGTAATCGTTTTCGAGAGGTCGTAGGTGGCAGTGCCTAGGGTCAGAATGCGAACTTGAGAGCGAGCTGTATCAGTCTGGGCGATGCTGCGTTGACTACGTGCCCAAACAGCTGATTGTCCACGTCGCCACTGACCGCTGCGGGACCGAAAAATTGCGTGTGGTTGAAAACGTTAAACGATTCCAAGCGGAACTGTAATGCCTTCGTTTCACCGATTTCGAAATTTCGCCGCAGTACCAGGTCGGTGTTGAACCCCCCGGGCCCGGAAAAGTATCGCCGTGGCGCGTCACCGACGGTGCCTATGGCATTGTCGGTGAAGGCGCTGGGATTGAAATACTGCAGCCCGTTGCGGTGCGGATTCGTGATGTCCAGACGCTCTCCCGTGAAATCAGGGAGGTCCAGGTAGCGATTGTTAACGCCGTTTGGGCTGCTCCCCTCTAAGGAGTTGTCGCCGTTCGTGCTCAGAGTAACCGGGAAGCCACTGGTGACGCGGGTGACGCCGGATATCTCCCAGCCCTCCAGCAGATGACGAGCGTGGTGCGTCAGCTGTTCCAGCGGCAATCGGTAATCGTAGGTCGTCACAAAGTCATGCGTCAGATTCCAAGCCGAAATCGCGCGCGTGAGGTTATGATTGAAGGGATCAACAGCATCGGCAAGCGACGAGGCTTGATCAATGGACTTGCTGTACGTATAGCCGAGCGAATACGTAAGACGCTTGGTCGAGGCCTTGACACTCACTTCCAGCGCGTTGTAGTTCGAGTTTCCGATGCTGCCTATATAGTCATTATTCCCGTAGAAATTTCCGATCGCGTTGTTGTTGATGAGACTTGTATTTAATCCCATGCGGGTACCCTGAAGCGTCGCACCCGCGGGATAGTTGACCCCGTTGAATGTGAACGCTTCAGCGAGATTAAACTCGTTGTTTTCATCGCCAGGACCGCAAGACTCGCCTCCCGCAAGTACACCAGGCTGATTGAGGGCCAGACATAGAGCCGGATTACCCGGATTTGCAGAATACACGAGGAGCTGATGATGACTTTCGGAGCCAACATAGCTCACATTCAAAACGGTCTGTCCCGGCAGCTGGCGTTCGATGGAAAGGAAATAGTTCTCCGTATAAGGATAGGTATCCGCCGGAATGGGTGCGGTCATGCCGGATTGCGGGTTGTAAACGCCGTCGAAAATGACGCTTGTATTCGGATGGCTGGCCCTGGCGTTGAGAGGGGGAAACGTAAGCGGATACGGGGTTATTCCCAGGGTGCCGTCGGCCAAGTTGTAGGGCGCTGCAAACAGAGGATTGTAGACCGTATCGCTCAGCCCGTAGGGAGGCTGAGGCTCGTCAACGCCAATCGTATTGCCCTGAATTACCGTGTTAAATATCCCGTAGCTTGCCCGGATGCTGGTCTTCGCAGGTCCCCCCAAAACCTTTCCTAAAAGCCCGCTGCTCTGGTTAGGCGAGTACGCTATGCCGACCCGCGGAGCATATCGAAAGCGTTCGGGCACGAGTGTGCTCGGGACACCCGGGTCCGTCGGATAAACCAACCCGGGAAACGCGTTGGGATACACGACTGATTGTTCGCCGAGAATAAAGGTTGGAACCTGGTCGTATTTTTCCGACCAATACCGCATTAGCTCCATGCGCAGCCCGCAACTAAATGTAATATTTGGCCTGACCGGCCAGGCATCCTGCGCGTACCAGCCCGCGTATCTGTGGCGCGGATAGTACCGCGATGAGTCTTGTTGGCTAAATTGGCTTGGTGCGCCGACGAGAAAGTCAGCGAAATTGCTGCCGGTCTGGTAGCCGTCGAATACGAAAGTGCCATTAAATATCGCATCGGGATTCACGTTTACCTGCTCGAAACTCAATATGAATCCAAACTTGAGGTCATGAGCGCCTACGATCCTGGAAAGGCTATCGTTTATCGTGAACGTATTATTGGTCTGGGCGAGATTGGTGATTGGCAACCCCATTACGAACTGGCCCTGGAAGACTATGTTTTCGACCCCTTCGATTTGGGGAGCCAAAGGAAGGATGCCAGCCGTTCCCGCTCCGGTCACGAAACCCTGGGAGGCTAGGCTAACTCCCAGTCCGCCGGACGGCTGTCCCACCACGTTGGAGTTTCGCATAAAGCTGAAATGAACCTCGTTTACCGTATTCGCGGCGAATGTTTTGCTGTCCCCCAAACTGACGAGTTGTGCGCGGCCGTGGTTCAAACCGCCGAAGCCGGGTACGGTCGCACCGCCCTGACTGTTAGGAAATGGATTGTTCAAGAAATAGTCGTCAAAAAAGTAGTACGCAGAGAGATTCCCCCAACGCATGTCGCTCTTGTCAATGCGAAAACCGAATTTGTCATCGCGGATTATCTCGGGCTCCTGACCGGCGAACGTGGTTGAGCTTTCGTTAGGCGGCGGAATGTACTGCAATAGGTTTTGGGAGGGAGCGGTCCAGGCCGCCTTCGGAATGGTAGCGTTCGGGAACACGCAGTGCGAAGAACTTGCGCATCCCGGTGTGTAATATGGCTCGCCTTGAGAAACCGGATAACCCAGCGAATTCTGAAGCTGCGCCGCCAAACCCGCACCGCTCACGGTCTCAGGTCCGCTTGCAGTGGAAAATGAGCTGGCCATGTCGGCGAGATTGCCAGTCCGGTCGGCGAGTGACGGCACAGTAATCAGGCCCGTATCCAGGCCCTGCTTCGTCCGGGTCCCTTGATAGTCCCCAAAAAAGAAGAGCTTGTCTTTTTTTATCGGCCCACCGAGCGTGCCACCGAATTGATTCTGCTGATAGGTCTCCCGATCCGGCGAAAAGTAATTCCGCGAATCAAGTGCGGTGTTGCGCAGGAAGTCGAAGGCGTTACCGTGAATGTGGTTCGTCCCACCCTTGGTCACTACGTTCACGATGCCGCCGGAGTAATTGCCCAGTTCCGCATCGAAATTGTTAGTCAGCACGCGGAATTCGGAAATGGAATCCAAATTCGGAATGATACTGGTACCGCCGTTCATCTCCTCCTTAACGTCGGATCCATTCACAAGAAATCCGTTGGCATCTTCCCGCTGCCCGCTAATCGATTGGTTCCCTGGATTGAGGTTGCCGGAAGGTACGATCGCCACCGTCACGCCAGCCATCACGATCGAATCGGGCGTCTGTGTTGACATCGGCACGATGCCGGGCTGAAGCGCTAACAGATCGGTGTAGCTCCTTCCGTTCAACCCAACGGCAGTGATCACTCGGCCGGTAATGACATCGCCCATTTGTGTACTCTCAGTTTCGATCTGCAGCACGTTTGCTTGAACCGTTACTTGCTCGGTCACTGCGCCTATCTCTAGACCTACATCGGCCTTGAGCTTCGCATTCACGTCAATCGTGATGGCGGTCTGCTTGTATGGTCTGAATCCGATATGTGTAACGTCCAGCTCGTATTGCCCGACTGCAACACTCGGGAAAGCGTAAAAGCCAGCGGCATCGCTTTTCGTTGTTTGTTTGATTCCCGTCGCAGTATTACGAATGACTACAGATGCATCCGGCACCAGGCCGCCGCTAGTATCTCTTACAGTCCCGGAGATATTCCCTGCAGTCTGTGCCCACACCGCCCCCGCGAAGAAAACAGCAAGCCCCATAAGCATCAAGAAGCGTGCGACCGTCGCAACCCATTTCAGTCGGAATCTCCTTGTTGACTTCAAACACGGTGCCGATCTCACACCCATCCCGCTGTTCGCCGACAGTGCGAAACAATTTTCATACGGAGCGCCCCCAACGGTCTGAGATCCGCACCAGCACCGCCGAAATTGCCCGATATTCCGCGACTTTTGCAACACCTCTTCTTGCCGAGCCCTTCGTGGACGGATTCCGCTGCTTGAGCGCCACGGCCCATCTATCCCGTGGGTATCGGCAACAGCGCGATCCGGCCCAGCATTGCCCCGAACCGCCGCCACAGGTTTCCCAGGTTGTAAGCCAACCGGCTCAGCGCCAGCCGCGCTTGGTTTGAGCGAAAACGATGACAAGAGAGCCTTGGAAATCGATTCTTAAAGAAGGGTTGAGCGAGAGCTAGAGCTGAAAGGACTGATTTTGTTTCTCACCCAGTGGGTTGAGGCCTCCGAATAGTTTGTTTTACCCCCAGAGCCGCGGGAATACGGGCGTTGGCTCGATCGTCCGACCACTTACACAGAGTTCAAAAAGGAAATGTGGGTTGAGACGAGGGTCGCCACGCACACTTCCCTTGTTCGCGGCTTCGACAGAGGCCTTGGGTTTCCCGTTCAGCCTTCTTACTCCGCAGTTCTAGCCGCATCGGAGCATGACTCTATGCTTCCACAGCTCCCAATCTCGCGGGAAATCGAGCGTCCAAGACGACTGATTTACTTTGCGGGCTTCTTCGGGATCGAGAAATTTGATCTCTCGACCCAATGCCATTGCGTCCGCCTGCATCTTGGCATTGGTCACAAGATACACACTGCGAGGCACAACTTGCTGCACGGATTCACCTACGATGACGGCTCCGTGTCCACGCATCAGAGCCGCCGGCTTATCCCCGAGCGTCTGGGCTAGAGCGTGGCCCTGGGCCGAGCTGTGTATTAACATGTTGGTTATTCCGAAATCCTTCTGAATATCGAAAATCGGAACTTCGTCCACGATAAACGCGGACATGTGGTAGAGAGGGCGAAGCTTCACTCCCGTAACGCCAAACGGGATAAGCGCAGGTGTGTGACAGTGTACGACGGCTTTCACGTCGGGCCGCGCTTTGTAAATTTCTCCATGTATGAAGCGCTCTCCAACTCCCTGATGTCCGCGCGGGTCGATCGCATTGCTATCAAGGTCAAACTCCATGATTTCGTGGGCCGTGACCAGCCCAGGATTCGAATCAATTCGGTTTACGAGGTAATGGTCCGGATTCACAGGATGCCGCACGCTCAGGTGGCCGAAACCATCGTTCACGCCTTGGTCGACCAAAATGTGGTTTGCGATCACGAGATCGTCAACCAGGCTTCCAAAATCTTGAACGAGGCTCGGCGCCGCAGCCCCGCTCTGCTTGGCGGATTGCTTTGCAGCTCTCGGTACCGCACCAGCGAGGAAGAGGCTGAAGCCGTCCAGGAAACTTCTTCGACTCAACCCGATGTGCCGCTCGGTCATCCCCAGTACCTCCTTTTCAAAGAATAAACAATTCAGTGTGCTTCTGAATGATTGTGGGCCGTGATCCTGTTCTCCACCAGCAATCGAGGCATATGCCTCGTTCCTCTACACAAATTCAACTCGCGTCGTCGCCGCGGTTGTGTATAACAGCCAAAATGCGAAGTCAATCCCTCCCCAAGGATTCGCGAGCTCGGAATATGTAAATCAGGTCAGTCGAACTATGAAGTGCCCACCGCTCAGACCTCGTCCCAAACAATTCACTGCGCAAACTCTCGAACAGAACCGGCCATTCCGGATCAGAGTCGCGCCTGACCATCGTCTGCATATCGTCCTTTCAAGGCCTTCCCTTCCAGCGATATTGCTTCTTCTGGGGCAATCCAGCTTGCGCCAGCACCCGATAGGAAAACTGGTCGACGATGTCGTCGATTGTTTGTGGCCCATAGTAGAACGCAGGCGTCGCGGGCATCACGGTCGCGCCAGCATCGTGCAATCGCACCATGTTTTCGAGATGGTTTCGCTGGAGCGGGGTTTCGCGAAGGCAAAGAATCAGCGGCCGGCGCTCCTTCAGGCAAACCTCCGCCGCACGCGTCAACAGATCGTTCGCAATTCCGCTGCCAATCGACCCCAGCGCCCCTGCCGAGCACGGTACGATAATCATAGCGTCGACGATCGCGCTGCCGGACGCGATGCTGGCGCCGATGTCCCGATTCGGGAGGCTCTCGATTTTTGCGGCCGCTGTGCCGGTGAGGAGGGAAGGAAGCTTCTTGCTGTCGCACGCCACAATATCGAGTTCTGTCGCCAGCGAGCGCAAGCCCGCATCACTGATGACCAGAAACACGCGCCCGACACTCGAGTCAGCGTCGAGCATCCGCAGGACGTGCCGCGCGTAGATCGCGCCGCTCGCACCCGTCAGACCTACGGTGATGACGCGCCTCCCAGTCTTGGCCATTTTCGTTACCGGAATCGGCGTGTATGGGTACCGCAATTCCGCAAAGTCAAGGCAAACGCCGATCCGGAAGTTACGAGTACGTTGCACGCTCGCTGCATCCCGAAATCGCCGCCGCGTTGAGCTCTGCGACGGTCGGGCTTTAGAAGAAAAGCGTTTTTCGAACCGCTGCAAATCCGCTCCCACAAATGACCACATTTTCTGAACTGCGATAGCCGACCGCGGCTCTTAAGAGTCACGCTCCTTATAGGACCAACCTTATACCACATGTCTGCCCCGTCTGCAATTGAGCTGGCGTTGGATGCTTCGGGCACGACTACCGCTCGTTGTATGTCCTCCTGGCTCACGGCTATGTCTCCCTTCCTGTCGAGCCGGTGGCATGGGGTGCGGTTGGCGGAATGTCGGAGCGAGCGACCGGAGATTAGCATCCTACAAAATTCTTGACAGCACCAATGTTGCATAGTATCGATAGTCGGCATCCGTATTTGGTATAATATTGGTCCAACAAATGTATTGTCTTGTCGCACAATTCGAGGATATGAGAGAGAGAGTCGACGGATCGCCGCCCGTTCGGGCTGGGGGAAACCGAATCGTAACCTTGAGCGTCTGTGTAAACGAGAAAAATAGAGCGGAGTTTGGCTGATGCGCTATGGCAAACGATCGTTGGTGGTTGGCCTAAGTCTTGTTACTTGCGTGCTTGTGACCGCGGATCGTCGGGCCCGATCTCAGGCACAGCCTACGAGCGACACCTTGGTTGTGCGAGGCGGTACGGTTCTTGACGTACAGCAAGGACGATTGCTTCCGAATATGGATATTGTTGTTCAGGGGGAACGGATTACGCAGGTCGTACCGACGGGACAAGTAAATACTCCAGCGGGCGCGCAGGTCATCGAGGCGACTGGCAAGTTTGTGCTTCCGGGCCTGTGGGACACTCACGCTCATACGCGCGATTACGACGGCGCTCTAAACATTCACTTCGGTGTCACCTCCACGATGGATATGGGCAACCTCATGGACTGGATCCTCTCTCTTCAAGAGGCGCGAGAAAAGCAGATGTCATTTGGCCCGCGCATCTTTCCTGACGGGATGGTCATCGGCGGGAAACTGGGTCCGCATGAGTGGAACGTCAAATCTGCCGAGGAAGCCCGCTGGGCCGCCCGCCAGAATATCGCCTCGGGAGTGAGTTTTCTAAAGGTGTATCAGGAGGCGACCTGCGAAATAGTGAAGGCTGCCGCTGAGGAAGCACACAACGCGGGCCTCAATCTTCACGGACATTTACGAGATTGCGATGCGCGGGGAGCTGTCTTGGCGGGTATCGATGCCATTGCCCATGAAAGCGGCGTCGCCGCAGCCACGACTCCCCCGGCTGTGCTCGCACAGAACCTCGCACGAAACAAGGGTGAAAGCGGAGGACTGGGGTTACCTGAGGCTCTCGAGGATCCGGAGATGTTTGACGATCTGATTAAGCTGATGGTGGACCGGAAGGTTCGACTCGAACCCAACATCGTGGGAGTTTTTCACGGCGCTTACCCTCAGTGGGACAAGTACGAGCTAGAGCAGCATAGGCTTAGTAGAGATCCAAGCCTAAGCTATCTGCCCGAAATGTACGTGCGTATGTGGTTTACGGATTTTACCTTTCATCCGTATCCTCCCACTCCCGAATTGCATGAGAAATTGCTAAAGGCTTTGGCGAATCACCAGCTATTTGCCCGGAAGTTCGTAGCGGCAGGAGGCAAGATCTTGGTGGGAACCGATAATTATTATCACGCGCCGGCCGGAATCGCTGTATGGGAGGAAATGGAACTATTGGCCGAAGCGCAAATCCCGAACCTCGCGATACTTCAGGGGGCGACGATCAACCCGGCCATCTTCGTTCACCAGGAAAAGAACCTAGGCACTGTTGAAGTAGGCAAGCTCGCGGACATGGACATCTTCAGCAAGAACCCTTTGAATGACATCGCAAATGTGCGATCCCTGGAAACAGTAATTCAACACGGAAAAGTGCAGGATCGAGTATTTCATTCGGCCTATCAGGAGCCCATTCCCCGGCCGTACTTGCCTGTGAATGGACAATTGCCCCGCCCATACATCTCTTCGGTTCAGCCGAGCGCTGTGCCCATCGGGACTTCTACGCTCAAGATCACAATCAAGGGCCAAGACTTCAACGCACTAGACCACGTGATGTGGCAGGACGTGGAACTGAAGGTTGCGAGTTTTAGCCCCACAGAAATTACCGCCGTAGTCCCCGATGAGCTGCTTTGTCGTGCCGGCACTTACAAGGTTCAGATGATCACGGGCGGCAGGGTGCGTCAGGCGTCGTACAATTTCCAGGAAGTGATGGTGACATTCGGGCGGAAGTTTGATCAACGCTGGAACGGTCAGAAGTTGAGCATCGAATTTTGAGAACCGAGCGCCGGACCGACATGAACTTCCAGCGAGGAGACCAACCGATGCGCTTAGGATTTATCTCTCTTTTTACCGTGATTTGCTTGTTCATGACCGCACCGGTCGCCAACGCTGAGACAAGCGCAGGGAAGGCAGTAAAGATCTCGGGCGGAATCCGGCAGTACTCCGCCTTTCTCTTTGAACCTACTGCGCCGGGATCATTCCCAGCGATGATCGAAATCCACGGTATAGACGGCCTTAAGGAATTCGATACGGAGGTTTCGCGAAAGCTCGCCGCCGCAGGTTACGTGACGCTGGAGGTTGATCTCTACGGGCGGACTGCGCGGGACTACCAGGATGGACTCCATCTGCGTGACGCGCTTCGTCCGCATTTGACCGAGGATCTGCTCGCCGCCGCGAACTATCTCCGGACCCTGAAGACAGTATTGCCCAATCGAGTCGGTGCGATCGGTTGGTGTATGGGTGGGGGTTTCGTATTGCAGCTCGCAATCGCGGATCCGCTGCTCGCCGCCGGTGTCGTTTACTACGGCCCCGTCATCGTAGATGAAGAACAGCTACGCAGTATTCACGCTCCTCTGCTCGGCTACTTCGGTCAGGAAGACCGCAGCATTCCCGTGCCGGCGGTCCGGATGTTGGCCAACGGTCTCAAGGATGCCGGCAATCCCATGGAACTCCATCTCATTCCAGAGGCTCGTCACGGCTTTGCGGAGCCTGACAAGACAGCCGTCTACATGCCCGACGTAAGTGCGGAGTTATGGAAGAATACGCTCCGATTTTTGAATGCGAAGCTTTCCGGAGAAAGGGGTGAAACAGCGAGTCCTGCTAAATCGCAACAATAGCGAGCCATGAACGAAAGGTATCCTGATTAAAACCGTTCCGTCGGTTTGGACGACTCTAGAAAATCTCTCAATGGACCGCGGCGAGAGCGATCAGCATAGGGAGCGATGATGCCCAAGGTAGATGTCTGTATTGTAGGTGCGGGCGCCGGTGGTGCGACAGCCGCCATGCGTCTGGCAGAGGCGCACCTCTCGGTGGTGGTATTGGAGGCTGGTCCACACTGGGATCCAGCCAAGGATTTCGTGAATGACGTAGAAGTGATGGCGAAAAAGCTGAATTGGGATATGCCTGTGACGTATGCGGGAGATCCTACGGATTCGGTAATCGGCGTCCGCGGCCACACGGCTTTTGGAGTTGGAGGCGGTACCAACCACTGGACCTGTGCGGTGGGTCGGTTTCATCCCACCGACTTCCAGACGAAAAGCGTTGACGGAGAGGGTACCGATTGGCCTATCCGCTACGCAGATCTGGAGCCCGACTATCTCCTGGCGGAAAAGCAGTTGGGTGTTTCTACTCCTTTTCCCGAAGTGCAGTTGCCGCAAATTCCGCGCGCGGTGAATCCGCCACACAAGCTCTCATTTGCCAGCCAAATAATCCAAAAAGGTTGCCAAAAGCTGGGAATTCATAGCTTTGTCGGGCCGACTGCGATCAATTCTCGTCCTTATGACGGGCGCCCGGCCTGTAACTACTGCGGCTTTTGTACAGCGGGCTGCATGATTCGAGCCAATGGCAACACCTTGGTAACCCACATTCCACGTGCGCAAGCGGCCGGAGCGGAGATTCGCGCGAACTGCTATGCGCGCGAAATACGCGTTGACAAATCGGGCATCGCCAAGAGCGTCATCTATTTCGACTCTGAGGGAAAAGAACAAGAACAGGAAGCAGCCCTGATTGTGGTGGCCTGCTTCGCCGTCGAAACGCCCAGGCTGCTCCAAAACTCCACATCAGGTCGCTTCCCGGATGGACTTGCCAACAGCAGCGGTTTGGTTGGTAAGAATCTCATGACGCATCTAACCCAAACGGCCGTCGGGGTGTTTGACCAGCCGTTAGACAGTTTTCGCGGCTATCCTATCGAGAACCTCGTTACGTACGATTTTTATAATACGGACGCCAAGCGCGGGTTTGCGCGCGGCTATAAAATATCCACCGACTCCCAAACACCAATCGAGTTTGTCGGTTTGCAGCCGACTCTTTGGGGGGCGGAACTCAAGAGGCATGCGGAAAGCTATCGGTATCAACAGGGCCTTGTAGCCATCGCCGAAATGCACCCAAATGATGCCAACACAGTGACAATCGATCCCAACGTGAAGGACCGATTTGGTGTGCCGGTAGCCCGTATGACCCACCAGAGGACCGAGCGAGACGATCGGGTGATCGAGCACGAGCGACAGACGTGCCGCGAGATTCTGGAGGCCGCAGGAGCAAGAAAGGTGTATTTCGGTCACGCGCACAGCGGTCACATCATGGGAACCTGCCGTATGGGAGTTCATCCTGAGAAGTCCGTGGTGAGCCCCTATGGCCAAAGTCACGACGTGAAGAATCTGTTTATTGCGGATTCAAGCATTTTCGTGACGACTGCTTCGGTGAACCCCACCCTTACTATTGTGGCGCTTTCCAACCGCGTGTCCGACTACATCATCCGCAACCGGCGGGAACTGGCTTGAAATCGGAGACATCTATGGCATCGCTAGACAACTCACTTTCCAGAAGGACGCTTTTGAGGGGCACTGCGATGTTGGCTGCATTGGTGCCAGCTTGGCGCCTCATTGCCGCCGCTCAGGAGGTGGAGAGGTTGGATGCGGGCGAGAAGACGGCGATCGCCGTCATCGTATCCCACATCATACCCACCGATACGACGCCTGGGGCGCAAGAAGCCGGGATCGCGAGCGATGTCGAGGCCGCGGTAGAAAAGTCCGAAAAAATGCGGAAAATATACGGGTCGGGGCTGCAGGAACTTGACACGCAGAGCCAAACCCAATTCGGGAAGAGCTTTGTCGAGATTACCTACGACCAGCAGGAACAGCTTTTGCGGGGTATTGAGAAATCCGAATTTTTCAGGTCCGTGCGAAACCTGACCGTGCGGCGTTTCTACAATTCACAGTTGGGATTGGAGGGTGTGGGATACCCGGGCATGGGCCAGCCGCATGGCTATCGGGACTTCGACCAACCGCCTAGTGGAAACGGGGACCAGCACCGGGGGATGGAGGCGGAGGCAACGCTTCCGGAGGGCGAAGGGAAAAAGGAAGTGGCCGCGTCTTGCGGGCAGTGCCATAGATTAAATGTCGTCACTTCTCAGCGGAAGACGCGAGAACAATGGCAGCAGACCGTAAACAAAATGATCACCAAATATCATGCCCATCTGGAGCCCGACTCGTCGGACCGGATCGTTTCCTATCTCAGCCGAAATTTGGGGCCCCATTGAGTTCCCGCGAGGACTCGCTTCTGGTTGGTTTGTGCCGGTTGGAAGCATGACCTCGAATGAGGCGTTAACGGCAAGGATGCAATCGTAACGCAGGGCAGATGCACGCGGAGGCGGGAGGGCAGGTGAAAATGTACATACGAGCGATTGTACTGGCCATGCTGTGGTCGTCACTCGTGCCGCGTGCTGTCATCGCCCAGCAGCGACAACCGCGAGCCCAGATGTTGGTGATCCAAGGGGCAACGTTGATTGACGGCACCGGTGCGGCGCCCATTCGTAATGCGACGATCGTGATTCAAGGAAGTAAAATCCAGAGCATCGTGTCGGGTCGCTCGACGGTAGCCGCCGAAGACGCGACGGTGATCAATGCGCAAGGCAAATTCATCGTGCCCGGGCTGTTCGATGCACACGTACACTGGCGGGGGTGGACCGGCGAACTATTTTTGGCGCACGGAATCACGACCGTAATCGATTTGGGGGATAAGGCTGATTGGATTCTGGGAGCTCGAGGAGCGGAGGAAAACGGTCAGATGCGTGGGCCTCGCATCTTCACGACTGGCAATATCATAGATGCCCGAAGCAATGCGGCCGGATTCTCCTTCACGGATGCAGGCAGCGGTTATTCTCCCATATCCTATGTAGGAAGCACGGCGGAAGCAGCGGCCTTGACCAGAGAGTTGCTGGAGAAAGGCGTCGACGCAATTAAAGTGTATCAACACCTTAGCGGAGACGAGTTACAGGCGATAACGACCGAGGCCCACAAGGTCGGCCTCACTGTGATCGGCCATAGCGACAATCTCTACGATTCGGTAAATCACGGAGTCGACGGAATTACTCACTTATGGGGCGTAGCGGAGACGCTCATGTCTCCGGAGGACCTCGCAGCATTCCGTAATAGTCGCATCGCTTGTCCTTACGCCCATATGCAAATGGACAAAATGGATGCCCTGGTCTCATTTCTAGTTCAACACGGAACCTACATCAATCCCTGCTTGATTAACGAACATACCGCCCTCTTGCAGGAAACCGAGCAATTCGAGACCGAGGACTACCACTTACTGATGAACCCCAATCTTCGCTATGTGCCTTTGACGGCAACCCTGTCGTCGCTGAGTTTTTTTCGTGAATTGCGCAGCTATTCCGCTGCCCTGGGCTCGTTTCCCTCCTCGGAATTAGTAGATCCCGCCGTGCTCGACGAATTTCACCGCGGCTATGAGGAGTCTCTCGAGTTTGTGCGGCGATTTTCCCATGCAGGAGGGAAGATATTCGCGGGCACCGATTCGGGCGGATCGGCTAGCCTGCCTGGAGCGAGCCTGTGCCAAGAATTGCAGCTATTGGTGGACGCTGGCCTGACGCCCATGCAAGCGATTCAGTCAGCCACTCAGCTTCCGGCACAGATGATCCACGTGGACTACAAACTCGGCACGTTGCAGCCGGGCAGGCTGGCTGACCTATTGATTCTGGATGCGGACCCTCTTGCAGATATTCGCAACATCGAGAAGATCGACAAGGTCGTGAAGAACGGGAACGTGGTTGATAACAGCTATCATCGTGACTATGAGCCCGCATTTTCTGAATTGGAGGGTGTCGGAATCAGCAGCTCGACTGCCGGCGTTCCGAAGATTTCCGAGGTCGCCACCGTGACGCTAAACCAAAATTCGCAGGCCCTCCACGGTGGGAGCCCGTTCGAATTGGTTGTCACAGGTCAGACATTTCGCAGCTCGTCACTCGTCTTATTGAATGGCAGGCCGCTGAAAACGACGTTCATCAGCGCCCGCGAATTGCATGCCGATGTGCCCACCGATCGAACTCTGGAGCCCGGGACGATTCCCATAACTGTGTTCACGCCATGGCCCGGCGGCGGGACCTCCAATGTTTCTACACTTACACTCAGGTAGCGATAACTGTGCTGAATGGAGGCCATCTCACAAATGCCTCGCTCGGGAGGGGGCTTCAGCCCCGCCGTCAGGCTCCTGGAAAAGGGGTCATTAGCCCGTGAAGCCGCACCTTTCAATCGCGCCATCTTCTTTATGAGATAGCTTCTACTTTGTTGCGTGCTGGCGGCCGCCTGCAAACGTTGAGCTTGTGAGCGGGATTCGGCGGCTCAGATGATAGGGGGATGGAGTGATGAGATTAAGAGATCTGTGGCCCGCGATGGCCCTGGTGGCCGCGTTCCTATTTGCCAGCAATGGGAAGACGTTGGAGCTGGCGGCCCAACGGACGGCTGGAACGGGTTCTCGTACGAAAGCGATTGTTGGAGGCACACTGATTGACGGGACGGGACGGGCCGCCCTTCCGGACGCGGTGATCGTGATAAGGGATGCGCGAATCGTCTCGATTACGTCGGGGTCGAACGCCGCGCTGCCCGCCGACGCCGAGGTGATCTCGGTTCGCGGGAAATTCATCGTTCCGGGTTTGATCGACGGCCACAGCCACTATCGAAGTTGGGTGGGCGAGCTGGATCTGAACCACGGCGTCACAAGCGTTATTGACGTCGGCAACCCAGCCGAATGGATGCTGGCCCTGCGGGAGGGCATTGCGAAAGGCAAGATCACCAGGCTTCCGAGAATTTACTCGGCCGGAAATGCGCTGAGCGCGCGTACCGATGGAGCGACCTCTGCGATTCTCCTCAGCAGGCCGTCAACGGACAATTTAGAGGTTGGCAACGCCCAGGAGGCTCGCAGAGTCGTCATCCGGCAGCTCGACGTGGACAAGTTCGACTTCGTGTCCATCTTCTCGAAGGGGTTTACCCCGGATATGCTGCAGGCGGTAATCGAAGAAGCGCACAAACGCGGGAAACACGTTTTCGGCCATGTCGATGAAGGCGTTCTCGACTTCATCCGCGCCGGAGGCGACGCAGTGACCCACCTCTCTGGGTCGGCCCCCGCACTGCTGTCGCCGGCTAACCTCGAGTTGCAGAAGAAACACGACCTCCCAACCGCGTTCGCGCGAATGGAGCCGGCCAAGGTGGATGAGTTTGTTTCGTTGATGGTGAGTCACCACGTTTACTTGACGCCCGAGTTGGTGTATGAGCAGGCGGCCGTCACTGATCGCGTCGCTGAGTTTAGAGACCAGGCGGGGCAATTGCTTGCGAACTCCGATTTACAGCAGTCCCTCCCGCCCGACGTGCCGTTAGGCATGCTATCGATGTTCGAGCGCGTTCGCAGCTATGGTTGGCGCTTCGGTTTCTTTAGCTATAAGGACTCGATTCAACCGGCTGACTTAGAGGAATTTCGGGTGGGCTATCGAAACGCCCAGACGCTCGTGCGCAAGTTCGTGCAGGCGGGCGGTAAGTTGGAGGTGGGAACCGACGCGTCCGGGGGTTTGGAAATTCCAGGCCTGAATGTTCTTCAGGAGATGGAGCTCTTAGTTGACGCGGGGCTGACGCCCATGCAGTCGCTGCAGTCTGCGACGAGCATTCCCGCCGAGGCGATCGGCGTCTCCGATCAGGTGGGTACGGTCCAGCCGGGCCGGTTCGCAGACATTGTGGTGCTGGATGCCAATCCGCTCGAGAAGATCGACAACATCCATAAGACCTCCATGGTATTCCAGAGCGGTGAGCGTATTGAGCCGGGGTACCATTGGAATTACGCTCTTCCGATTCCGGATCCCAATCTCATCATGGACACGAAAATGGTCGGCTTCAATGACTCACCCAAAATCTTCGAGCTGACGCCAAAGATGGTCACGGAGGGTGACGAGTCGGCAGCCGTCAAGGTCAGCGGGATCGGGTTCATGGCCCGCTCGCAGGTTCTCTTCAACGGCGTTCAGGTGCCGACCAGATTCGAGAGCGACCGATCGCTTTCCGTGGAAATTCCCGCTTCCTTGCTTGTGAAGGCGGGAACCGGGTGGGTGCAGGTCATCAATCCACCGCCCGGTGGCGGTCGGTCCAGTCCCGAGGGATTTATCGTGAAATTTCGGTGAGCACTCGTATCCAAGCAACAGCCGCGATCTAGAATAGGCGGCTTCACTACCGGCGCTTCGTTTTTCGGTCGGTAATCTCGATGACCAGTGCTGTCCGCGACGAATCGAGGATATCCAAAAGTCGTTCGTGACGAGCGCAGCTCGCCGGTGCAGCCGGTCAGCGCGAGTTGGCGGAACGACCCGCCAAAGGCCGATTCACCGCGAGTGTTTCGGCGCTTCGCTTCCCCACCCCTCTGAGATCGAAGCGGTGCTAAAAGTCGTTGCAGCGAAGCAGTGTCTCTGAAAATTTCTGCGCCATTACCGGCGCGCTCCCCGGTCGCCGATCCTGCAAGCTGTCGTAACCAAACTCTTCGTACCACCCGTGCCACCTCCGCGTCGGTCGCTCGGTGATTCCCACGATCTCGGCTACTTTCCAACAGGTAATCCTCTTCGCTAAAGCTCGCAAGATTCCTCGTTGTATCTTCATCGTTCGCTCCAGGGCACCCATCGGCGAGCAGTTCACGCCTATCTCCAGGCATCCATCTCGTCCTCTGGCCGATTTTCTTGAAGCGGACATGTCTTGTGCTAACGCTCTCTTGAATCATCTCTTGAATCATTTCTTGACACGCACTCGAGTTCGTAGTATTAGAGCGCGGTATAAGGTTGGTCCTCAGTGGTGCCAATGCTTCGAGATGAAAACGGTAGCTTGTGGAGGTGATTGTATGGTCCGCATACGAGCCTTAATGCGTGTGTGCGTGTTTCCCAGGGTGCAGAGAATTCTGCGCATCGCGGTGGCTACGATGGCGGTTCTTCTGGCTTGTCTACCAGCGTCTCCACAGACCCAACAAGGCAGCATTCAGGGAGCCGTTCGTGACCAAAGCGGCGGCGCTATCGAAGGCGCCACGGTGACGGTCACGGACGTGGATCGAGGAATTGCGCGGTCATTGGTGACGGATAGCGCTGGCGCATATTTCGCCTCCAGCCTTCTCCCTGGGGCGTACATCGTACGCACGGAGGCAAAAGGCTTTAGGGTGGCGGAGCACCGTGACATCGTTGTGCAAGTAGGTCAGGACATCCGAATAGATTTTACGATGGTGCCAGGGGAGCAGACTCAGACGGTCGTCGTCACCGGAGAAGTTCCGATGGTGGACACCGCGAGCGCTACCCTCGGCGGAACGTTCAGTAACCAGACGATCAACGACCTCCCGTTGAATGGCCGCAATTACGTGAACTTGCTACCGCTGCGCCCGGGGGTGCTCATTTATCCGGGTGGCGGAGGAACCGACCAGAGCACTGACGGCCTCCGTGTTGAGGATAACGTCTTCCTGGTGGACGGCCTTCTCAATTCGAACCCTGACAACGGTCAAAGCGTCATCAACTCCGCATACAAAGCGGGGGACTCCACTAGCATTTTGCCCGTCGACGCCATCCAGGAGTTCACTACCCAGGTAAATCCCGAGGCGGAATACGGTTGGAAGGCAGGCGCGCACATTAACATTGGACTGAAGTCGGGTACGAACAGCCTTCACGGCACTGCTTACGCTTATGGCCGCGACGGCGCCTGGGACGCGCGGAACTACTTCGATCGGACGACGAATACCGTTGGAGCTCCGAATCCGCAGACGCCAGTGGAATTGGAACAATTCGGCGCCACTGCGGGTGGACGCATTGTCAAAGACAAGGTGTTCTGGTTTGGTGGCTACGAGGGTCAACGCTACACCGTAGGGAACGTTCTGGTAGGTGCCGCACCGGCCACGGTGTCGGTGGGAGATCCAACCGCGAGTCTGGTTGATGCGTGCAGAGCTCTGAATACAGCCGGAACGCCCATTAATGCTCTGAGCGCACAACTCGCGGGCCTCAACACCTCGACCTGCGTTGTATCGCCACCTTCCTCGAGCTTTGAATCTCTTTTCCCGATGAATAATGGGACGAATCCAGGAGGGCCGACTGTCTATGCCGCCCCTTTGATAAGCAGCAACTCGGCAGATAGCGCAGTCGCGAAGGTCGATTATGTTCTCAATTCGCACAGTTCACTAAACGGTTCGTATTTTTTCGGCAACCTGAACGGAACTTGGGTGCTCTCCGCAGACGAACTGGCTCCGCAATGGCGGACGCTCATTAATGATCGGGTTCAGGCGGTCATGGGGAACTGGACCTGGACCCCAAATTCGACGTGGGTGAATGAACTGAGGGCCGGCTACGACTACGTCACCACTGATTCTACTCCAGTAGATAACAAAGTAAATCCTGCATCTCCGTGGCCAACAGGCTACGGCATCAATACGGGCGTCACAAATCCAGTGTATTTTGGGATGCCGTATATTCAGATTACAAGCCTTAACAATTTCGCTTTGGGGAGCCCAAACCAAGCAAGAGCTTTCCACGGGCCTGACGGCGAGTTTGAGATCGTCGATAATGTGTCATATTTGCACGGCCACCACACCTCTAAGTTCGGCGCAGATTTCCTTTACCAGGTGCACGACGAGGATTCGTTTAGGCTGGGCGCCGGCCGAATCAGATTCAGGTCGATCGAGGATTACCTCACTGGAACGGTCAAAGACGGGGAACTCCTGGTCGCGGATCCTACGCGAGATTCGCGAGATCGCGCCATCGCAGGCTTCTTTCAGGACGACTGGCGCGTAACTCCAAACTTAACGTTGAACCTTGGTATACGCTACGAATATAGCGCGCCACCCACAACTCGCAATCACCTCGCCGGGAACTTTGATCCAATCCTCGGATTGGTACAGGCCGGCGTACAAATTCCATCTCAGGTTAACGGTGATTTCGCAGATTGGGCGCCGCGTTTTGGCTTGGCATGGAATATCGGGGGCAACGGAAAGACAGTGCTCAGAGTGGGAGCCAGCATTATTTACGATACGACGCCGTTCGGCAAGTTCATTGATGACGTCCCTTTCGGCGCCGATATCGTGACGACGAATCCTGTTACCGGTGCAGTTACGACGGTACTAGGGAGCCAACTCGGCGCACTCCAGAATAGCTATAGTGCCAATCAACTGAATTGGAGCACGGCAGGACCCGTCTTTCCGATCGGTACAGTCGGCAACAGGTTCGCGTGCGGCGATGGCGTGGGCAACGATCCCTCACCGTGCGGCACCTTTGCAGTAGACCGCAACATCCGCACACCCTACGTCGGCAACTGGAACGTGAGTATCCAGCATGCCTTCACAAATAATCTCACGTTGCAAGCTGCTTATGTCGGGAACCACGGTGCGAGACTGATAGGATACACCGACCTCAACCAGCCTCCGATCGGCGCGGGCTGGTTCGGTCCGTCGCATGCGGCTGCCGCCTGTCTGGCGAGCGCCGGCGATCCCGTGCCCTATGACAATTGCTCGGCCTCTGGCGCAGATGAAGCGGCGGCCCAAACGTTCGCTGCGAAGTTCCCCTATCTGCAGTACATAAACTGGGTGAGTAACCATGACAGTTCCAATTACAATGGTTTACAGTTGACCCTTACTCAGCGGCTTTCCCACGGGCTATCTTTCCTTGCCGGTTACACCTATTCCCACGCCCTCGACGATTTATCTTATTTCTCCAACCCTACAACCCAAATAGCTGGGCAGCCGATCTATGGGAATAGCGATTACGATGTCACGCATCGCTTCACTTTCTCGATGACCTATGCCATCCCTGGAAAAAAGGCGCCAGGGCAAATGCTGGAAGGTTGGCAGATCAATAACATCGTGACTTTGCAGAGCGGGCTACCTTGGGGCGTACAGGATGCTTCAAACGACTTCAATGGAACTGGTGAGGTTCACAACCCTCCCCAGGAAGGCTGGAGCACCTGGGATTTTTACGGGAGCCCCAGTGCCTTTACGTCCGGTCCACACCCCATTCCTTTCTTCGCTCCCGGCCCTCTGTCCTCCTTCCCGGCCGTCTGTCAGCAGCACGCGCAGGCGAATGGCCAACTCGCAGTCGCATCACTCGTGAACAATGGCTGCTACGTGCAAGGCAACGGTGTCCTGGTTCCTCCCCCCTTCGGAAGCATAGGTAACACCGGCCGCAATCTGTTCCGCGACTCCGGTTTCAGAAACTGGGACATGTCGCTGATCAAGGGCTGGAGGTTCAAAGAACGATTCACCGCTCAGTTCCGGGCCGAGTTCTTCAATGTGCTTAACCATCCTAAGTTCGCGAATCCTTATGGGGCGCGAAGTACATATCTCAACAACGACCCTTCGGGTGGCTTCGGATTCGGCTGCGGCTGCGTCACGCCCGACGCAGCCGCTGGCAACCCCGTACTCGGGACAGGTGGTGCCCGCGATATCCAACTGGGATTGAAACTGATCTTCTAGGTTCGAATGGCCGTCCGAAAGCTACGGCGAAGTATCGATTTGACGTCGTTGCTCTCCGGCCACAACAGGATCAGCGCCCGCGGCAGTCGAAGGCAGGAAAGCCGTGTGGGCCAACAGAATGTAAGCCCTTTTTGACTCTTCGCTCGCACGCGTACCATGGGTCGCGCGAATTGTGGCAGTAAGTGAACGACGCCTTTTTCCATGAGGGGGACAGGACTTATACATGCACCGTTTTTCGAATGGCTTCGCAACACAGCAGTTGGCTCGCACATTTCGGCTCACTTTGGCTGTTGCCGTTCATCGAGTACTTCCACATATTCGGTATCGTCGCGTTGGTCGGTGCGACGGGCATTCTCGATCTGCGCCTGCAGCCCGAGACTTTGCTCCCGGCTCAGAACATCAGTAGTGTGTCTCGACGCCGACCTTAATTAAAGACGGAAATCCCGGTTTCAATCGTGTTTGTTTCGTTAGGAGGAACTGATGCGAATTAGAAGCTACTTCCTCATCGCGATTGCGGCCTTAGCCGTTCTTCTATCGGAAACAGGACTCAGTTCGCTCCGGGTGCAAACGGCGTCCCCGGTAGCGCTGACTGGGCAGGTGAGTTCCACCGAGGAAGGTCAGATGGAAGGAGTGTTGGTCAGCGCCAATGAGGCCGGGTCCACTATCACGATAACGGTGGTTAGCGATCAGCAAGGCCGCTACGGCTTCCCGGCCGACAAATTGGAACCGGGCCAGTATTCCCTGCGTATCCGGGCTGTTGGATACGATCTCGACGGACCCAGAACCGTGGAAATTGCTCCGCAGAAGAAGACTACTGCCGATCTGAAACTCCGCGAGACAAAGGATCTCGCCTCCCAGCTTACAAATGCGGAATGGATCTTGAGCGTTCCCGGCACAGAGGAGCAGAAAGCTAATATGCTTGACTGTGTGGGGTGCCACACTCTGCAGCGAATCGTAAAGTCTCATTACAATGCCGATGAATTTGTGCAAGTCATGACGCGGATGGCTGGCTATGCGAACGGAAGCATGGACCCGCCCTTACACGTGCAGACATATCCCTTGGCTCGGACAATCAATCCGGAACGGTTCCGAAAACAGGCCGAATTCTTGAGCACGATTAATTTGAGTTCGGGTCCGCAATGGAAATATTCGCTCAAAACATTCCCGCGCCCCAAGGGCAGAGCAACACATGTTGTCATTACAGAGTATGATCTTCCGCGGCCAGAAACGGAGCCGCATGACGTGGTTATGGATCCGGAGGGAATGGTTTGGTACTCCGATTTCGGGGAACAGTACCTGGGAAATCTCGATCCCAGGACGGCCAAGGTGACAGAATACCCGGTGCCCGAGCCGAAACCTGACCACCCCCGCGGCGCGAATGATTTAGAGTTCGACAAAGAAGGATACCTGTGGATGGGAATGTTGCTGCAGGGAAGCGTCGCGAAATTCGACAGAAAGTCCCATCACTTCCAAGTATTTACGGTCCCGCCGGGGCCGAAAAGCGTTGTGGCACAGCAAGCGATGGTGATGCCAGTACGATCCGACGTGGACGGTAAGGTTTGGATGAACGACGTCGGGATTGAAGGCCTGCACCGGTTAGACGTCGCTTCCGGAAAATTTGAGACTTTCGAGCCATTCAAGAGCGATACTCGGCCCCACGCGGTCTATGGTGTTTCGGCTGACTCTCATAACAACGGTTATTTCCTGGATCGTCGTGGCGACAGCATCGGGCGGATAGATGCAGAGACTGGCAAAATCACACTCTATCAGACGCCGACTCACAACTCGTACCCTCGCCGGGGCCATATGGACTTGCAAGACCGTCTCTGGTTTGGTGAATTTCGTGCCAATAAGTTTGGAATGTTCGACACCCGGACCGAACGTTTTCAGGAGTGGGTTGTCCCCACTCCCTGGAGTTCCCCCTACGATGTGACCGCAGACAAGAACGGTGAACTATGGACGGGAGGGATGACTACCGATCGTGTCGTGCGGCTGGATCCTAATGGCGGACAGGTCACCGAATACTTCCTCCCCAGGAACACGAACATTCGGAGAGTGTTTGTGGACAACTCAACGACGCCGGTAACATTTTGGGTGGGCAGCAACCATGGTGCCTCCATTGTCAAAGTCGAGCCGTTGGACTAGGGAAAGTATTTTCGTATCAACTGATTAGAGGGTGTTGTATCGACCGGTTGAACTCGTAGCGCTTACCGGTAGAGTTCGCCATCGTACAAAGGATTCCGAGTATCCGATTTACCGGGCGCCGTGGCCTTGGCGGTGTCGCCCTGCAACACATAGGCCCTGCCCGTCGGAGAAAAGACTTCACCTATTTGTTGGCGGCCACCGGGTCTTGAAAATAGAAATAGCCAACCTTGTCGTTGGACGAACTTCCGAACCATAGGCGTCCCTGTGAGTCCATGAAGAGTTCCCTGATCGAAATCTCTGAATGAGGGAACGGATATTCAGTGACCTCGCCCGTGGTCGGATTCAGGCGGCCCAGAACGTCCTGCTCGAACGAGTCGTACCACACCATGTGATTGCGATCGATCCCGATGGCGTAGGGGCTCGGCGACGGTCCTGGCAGGTCAAATTCCTTGATGTTCCCGCTCTCGGGATCGAGGTGGCCGATCTTGCCCCCTACACGCTCGGTGAACCAGACGGTGCCGTCGGAATCCACCTGGAGACGTTGCGGTTTGCCTTTCGTCGGGGGATACCACTTGGTTACTTCTCCAGTCTTGGAGATCCTGACGATCGGGCCATCGTTTCTGTAGGTCGTGAACCACTCATCGCCGTTCTTCCCAACGACGTTGCCATAAGTTCCAGGAGTGTTGAAATGCGTGAACTCCTTGGTCGCTGGGTCAAAGCGTGAGATGGGACCGCCGCTCGACCATATATTTCCGGACGCGTCGACCCGAACGGTGTGCTTACCGATGATCTCGCCATCGGGCCCTTTGTCGCGATACTCCGTGATCTCTTTGGTGGCCGGGTTCAAATGCCCTATCCCGCCAAAGGATACTTCCGTGAACCAGACCGTGCCGTCGGGGTCAGGAATCACCGAATGAATCCCGGCGGTTTCGGTAAATGGCAGCGGGAATCGCGTCAATTCGGCGGTCTTTGGATTCAGCCGCACTACTTCGTTTCCGCGCCCGTAGTAGGGGATCCACATCATTCCGTCCTTGTCTTCGACGGCGCTCCACGGCCCCAAGCCTTTGGAGCCCGCAAAGTCATATTCCGCATACGCAATGTTCATGACCTTATCGCTGAACGGGCGCACGGTTGCCTTGTATCCAGGCATATCCGCAGGAGACTTGGTCTTCGGCGAATCGGGGCCGAATGCGGTGGTGAGGTAGGAAACAATATCCTCCAGTTTCGCATCGCTCATCATGCGGCCGCCCTGGTCGCCTATGATGACGTCGCGCATGTACTTGACCCTCTCGCGCCAGCCTTCCTCATCGCGAGTGGTGGACGCCATGCGCATCTGGAACGAATGGCAGGATGACATGCAACTCGTAAAGAAAGTATCATCCCAGCCCTTCGAGAGGTCGTGCTCCTTCGTCTTGGGCAGGAGCATCCTTCCTTGATAGGTGCTCAAATCGCTCCAGCGCACCGTCCCCTTTTTAAGAGCGAAATCAAAAGTAGCGTTTTGGTCACCCGTCGGCTGCACGCCCGTGCGCGGCTCGCTACTGTAGCCAATGGCCCTAATGCGTAGCGCATAGGTGGCCGCCGGCAGGTTGGCAAAGTGGTAGTGGCCTTGCTTGTCGGACAGGACGCTCACCGACATCTTGTTCCGAGAATTCTCGGCAATCACGAACGCTCCCATGAAGGGCGCGCCGTCTGGCCCTTTTACACTGCCCGTTATTGTGCCGGCAGATGTCACCGAGGCGAAGAACTTCGGTTCGGATTGAAATAGAGTGACTGCCAGACTAGCAATTATGATTAGCGAGAATCTCAGTCGCACCATACCTCCTGGGAGATCGACGCGAGGTTTTGAATCATTCGCCGAAAGTTCTACCACGAATTGCAATGCTTTGGGTCGCAAACATCTGATTCTGCCCTCCGAAAAACCACGCGAAGCGTTCGGCAGTTTCAGGCAGTTGCGGCGAACTTGGAAGCGAGGTTTTTGCACGCCAGCCGAGCCAGGGTACTAGCCCGGCGGATGTCCGGACATCCGACCTATACTCATTTGTTGACACCTGCACGAGTTCGTAGTATCAGAGTGCGGTATAAGGTTGGTCCTCATGGTAAGGCAAACGGCTTTTCGAGGGCCGAGCACAGTGACATGCTGGTGGAGGCTGGGCAAGAAAGGACATTTTTTCCATTAGGGGGACAGGGCGATAAATGTATGCACCGGCGTTTTTCAAATGGCTTCAGGACACGACAGTTGGCTCGCACATTTCGAATTCTTTTTGGCTCTTCCCGTTCATTGAGTGCTTCCATGTCTTCGGTATCGTCGTGTTGGTCGGTGCGACAGGGATGCTTGATCTGCGCCTGCTGGGCGTTGCGCTAAAGGGTCAGTCGGTCTCGAAACTAAATAAGCAGCTTCTACCTTGGGCTTGGTCCGGTTTCGCCCTGATGGTTATCAGCGGGCTGCTTATGTTTTCCTCCGAGGCCACTAAGGTTTATGAAAATGACGCTTTCCGCCTGAAAATGAGCCTGATTTTGCTCGCAGGCGTAAACGCCCTCGTGTTCCAGACTACGGTGTATAAGAGTGTGGACAAATGGGATGTTGCGCTGCGACCGCCCATCGGGGCGAGGGTGGCGGGTGTGTTCTCCCTGGTCCTATGGGTGGGTGTGATTTTTGCGGGACGATGGATCGCTTACTAGTAGCAGCTCGGAACATAAACACCGCTCGGGAAGGATTGGATGCCTCGTGGCAATACAATGGCAGCCATCCGGCAAGCGGGGCCTCACCGCTCTTAATCTGGCGCACAGGAGATGAGCTATGAAACGAAAGAATCCAGCGAGGGCGAATAAACGTCGTGGGGAGGGAATTGGCCGGCGGCAACTGCTGAAGTCGGTTGTGGCTTTGACCGGCGGCTACGCTGTGGCACAGCCATTTCTCGAATCGAGCGGATTGGCAATGGGCGCGAATCTTCCTTCCCCACCAGTTCGTCCGCCGCAAGATGAGGCCAACTCTAAGGGTGCAGACATCCTTGCGAAGGTCAGGAGCGGGCAGCGCATTGACGTCCATCAGCACGCAATTCTCCCCGAATACATAAAGGCGCTGGAAAGATCCGGCATCGTTGAGAGCGGAATGGAGGGTTATCACCGAAAAGCGACGGTTTTTACGCCGACGTCCGTTGTCCAGGTGGCTTCCGAGTTGGGCATGGACCACGTCGTTTTGATTAGTTTTTCGCGCTCAGGAATTCACCACGGGAACGACGAGAACGCCCGCTATTTGACTCAGGTTACCAACGACGCGATGGCCCAACTGGTATCCGGCACAAACAGGAAATTCGGATTTTACGGCATTTTGCCCTTGCCGGACGTGAACGGTGCCTTGAAGCAAATGGAATACGCGCTGGATACTCTGCACGCCGACGGTCTCGCATTCGCATCGAACCAGAACGGCGTCTACATCGGCGACACTGGCTACGCGGAACTATATGCTGAGATGAACCGTCGTGGCGTCGTGGCCATGATTCACCCGGTGAGAGCGCCTTACTCCTGGCGGCTCAACCCAGGCGCTGACATCCCCGAGTTTTTGTTCGACACCACAAGAGCCGCAATTACGCTTATGTACAACGGCGTGATCGTACGCTACCCAAACATCAAATGGATTCTGGCGCACGCCGGCGGCACCCTGCCGTATGTTTCCGAGCGGATGGCGGTACTACGCGGTGAAGGGGACAGCGGGGAAGAATTTGCCAAGCGAGTCCCCGGGGGCTACGCGTCCAGCATGAAGGAATTTTATTACGATGTTGCAATCGCTGGGTCGGAGGCGGTCATTGGCTCGCTGGCTGCGATTATCGATTCGTCTCACATCGTGTATGGAAGCGATTGGCCTTACGTACGGAAAGAAATTATCGCCGAGCAAGTAATTAATTTCAGGCAGATGCCACAATTTTCGGGTGACCGGCTCGAAGCGATGGAGCGGAAAAACTCCCTTCGTCTTTTCAAGCGTTTTGCTTAACGCGACACCGGGGCGCCGTCAGAATCGATCATGATGTGTTTCCGTATCGTCCGGTGTCTCGTACGCGATGAAGTAAAGGAAATGAAACGATGAAGAGAATTCTTCCGCCAAGTTGCGCTGATAATGGCGTTATCCATCGATGTACCTTGGGGCCGACCGGGACTAAAAGCCATTGTTAGTGAAAAGGCGGCCGTCAAGGTTGGCGACGGGAGGTTGCACGACGAACCCACCCCGGTGCCCACGGGAAATTTAGCGATCGCGCCGTCGAACGCCGCAAAGACTATGATCAAGACCGCGTTACGATGTCGATCGATGCGGCCCGGAATATTGAAACCGGATGCGTGATTGTCGAGTGACTGACGCAAATACGGTAGAGGAACGACAGTGAAAGTGAAACGGCTCGTCTTGTTGTGCTGGGTTTCTGTCATGGGAGTGGGTGCGTCCAGCGGCCAGGCCCAGAATGTGACCATAACGCCGCTCGGCTCCGTGCAGGGTGAGTTTTGCGCGATGGACCGAGCGTTACTGTTTCAAGACCCGACAGGGGTACGCATCCTGACGATACCGGGACGGACGGTTGACGGCTCGACCGACCCTCGACTGCCCGTTTCTACAAGTCCGAACGGCGGCGTCCATGTTGTCCTGATCGATCACGTTCACGCAGATCACATCGGCGACGAATTCTACTCCGACTGCGCCGGTGAAAAGAAGAGACCGTTCAAATTTCCCCCTGTCGGCAACGCACCGGAGATAGCAGCCGGACAAAACTCCGTGTTCCTTGTCGGCGGAGAAGTGCCCCGTTTCTTCATCCAAAAAATCAAAGACGTCAGTGGAACGCCGCCGGGGACTTGCCCGGTGACGGTCGAGGGTTTGGATAATGTCGTGACCGTGCCGCGCACTTCTCCCTGTCTCGGTGCGGTGCGCGCGGCGAGCCTCACGATCGAGCTCTCAGGCAAGACGCAAGGCGTGAAAATCGTATCGATTCCCGCGTGGCGCGCTGCGGGAATTGCAGCGGGAACCGATCCTTTTGGTGCTGCACTGGGCCTGCCGAATTTTCAGGGGAGCGAATCGGGCTATATCATACGCTTCACAAATGGCCTCTCGGTTCTGTGGACCGGCGATTCCGGCCTGATCGGAGACTGGGAAACCCAGAGCGAATACTACAAGGTCAACCTCGCGGTGGTTCACACGGACGGTGTTTACGTCATGGGGCCCGAGGAAGCGGCCTATGCCGTGGATCATCTGATCAGGCCGCGGACCGTAATTCCTGAACACACCAACCAAGCATCCACATCGAACGGAGCCGTGATCCAGGGTACGCGCCTGCAGTATTTCATCAATGCGGTGCACGACGCCAAGGTTATTGTGCCATTGAGTGGCGTCCCCATATCCTGCGACGGGAAAGGGAACTGCTCGAGCCAGTCGTCTGCCGTGGGAAACTCGGCGGACAAGAAATAGCGATCCGTCATTCTAATAGTGACTGGTGATCGTTGCGCAGCACCCGAGGCAATTGAGCGTCGATTTGGAGCCACACGGGGTGAGTTCGCCACACAAGGCGAGGGCGACTTCGGCACGGCGTCTGAACGGGACTGCTTTCCCGGCAAAGATGCGCGAAGCGGCTCCTCGCGTACCGATGGTACTTCCTGGGCTTTCAGTCCGGCCTATCGTGCGTTGAAGGTGCTCGAACCTAGCAATCTGGGCCAGCTCCTGCAGCTTTCAGATGAAGCGCTGCTCGATTTTCACGATCTGGGAGGAAAGAGCCTGAAGGATGTGAATCGTGCGATTGTTAGAGCGTGATCCGATTGCGAAATCCAAGCTATCCGATCATTGGCGCGGCGTCAGCACGTTCAACTGAACTCCAGATTGGATTGGTTGTAAGAGGGCGAAATGGACCTATTTCAAGCATTCGTCATTGGACTCGTGATCGTCACCGCATGGGCGCTGTGGTTGTGTAATAAGAGCGGCTAGTTATGCGCCTACGGCAGCGACCGGCTTTGTTGCGAAAATCGAAGAGGATTTTGAACGTCAGCGGATTCTGCAAATCTTCCGTGCCCGCATGTCGAGACGGACTTCGATCATTTTCCACGGAATGATCTTTCTGATAGGGGCGCTCTGTGCCGGAAGATACGGACTGCCAGAGAGAACAGCCCGCTTGGCGTCCGCAACTCTCGCTTTCGGGATACCGGATGTCTCCATGGGTGAGCGGAAGATGCCCGATGGATGTCCGACCTGCGAAATTCTGTCGACCCTCGTTCGGTCGAGCCCGTTTTCAAAATTCAATTGCAGGAATGTCGGGAAGAGTGGAAGCGTCGGCATTCGAAGACGAATGAGTTGCCCGCGTCTCGCCTTTGCTATTGCTCCCGAAACCGGGTGGCAGCGACCAAACATGACAGCGCTTTAGTTGGAGCGCCCAATTTTATCCATGAGTAAAACGGACGGATGCGTGTTCTGTCGAGCGCAAGCAAATATCACCGGAGAGCATTTGTGGAGCAAATGGTTCAGCAACATGGTCGGACTACAAATCTACACGGTCATTCGCAAGGATTCCGAAGGCAAGGAAAGAACTCGGCAATCAGAGAATCTCGACTCCCAATCGAAAGTAGTTTGCGGAAAATGCAACAACGGATGGATAAGCAAATTGGAAAGCAAGACCAAGTCGGTAATCCAAGACATGGTGGCGTCCTGCCAACAGACTACATTAAGTTCTCGTGACGTGACGACGATTGCGGAATTCACGTTTCTAAAAGCCGTGATTGCCGAGCATTCTCACAACAATCGTTCCTCGTTTTTCAGTTTGCCCGAGCGCGACACTTTTAGGAAGACTCTCCAACTACCCGCTGGGTTCCAGATGTGGCTTGCGAGTCTGCCGATACAACATGGCATCCTCAAAACTCTCTACTTGGTTGCTCCGCAGAACCCGCCGCGCCGATTTGAGATCAATGTCATCACTTACGGACTGGGACACCTTGAGATCAATGTCTTCACTTACGGTCTGGGACATCTTGTGATCCAAGCCTCGACGTGCAGGTGGACAAAGAAACGGAACAAGCAGTTTGCGCCCCCGCCCCGTTTGACGCAAGCGAGAGAATGGTATCCGATTTCGATAGCCGCCTTCCCTGTGCCGCGCGACCGACTCTTGTGGCCTCCGAGCGTGCACATGGGACGTGAACTTATCGATCGATACGCGCAACGGTGGAAAGATGTAGTGCCGGGATGGATAGAACATCGCCGACCAAGGGACTGAAGCGGAGTAATCGGTTCAGAACAGCGGCGTTAACGGCAGGTTCGGGGGATCGCTCTACCGAGAGTGAAATGCTTCAAATCAAAGTTTGCGTTTAGTTCGCGCGCGTTTGACGGGTTCTGCCTTAACTGCGGTTAGGGCGAGCTGCTCGGGCATTGCAGCCTCGGCACGTGTTGCGCGCATACGACATGATTCTTATCGGTGAAAGGATTGTGTTCGCCCGTTCGGCAGCGTATCCGGGTTCTTCAAAACGTACCAGCCGGATAGCATACGGTACCGAAAACTCGGGCTGGTCACTTCCGAAGCCATGTCTCGTGAGCAGGTGCTCCCTTAGCCGCTAGCTCCCTGAGTACATGGAGTGAACCCCTATTTTGAGACAGTTCTTGGTTGTCCCTACTGAAAACTCGATCCGCGGCTGTATCGGTTATGAAGAAAGCTTCGCGAGACTCACTACAGTTGGACTTGTGCGAAAACTTGTCAGCGTGGTCACAATGTTGCGAGGCGGGCATGGGGACGGTTCACAAGAGTTGGCCGCGGAGAATATTGCCACTGATTGGTCAGGCGGCGATTCGCTCGTAGCGATGATGTAATCCGCCAACCTGTGGAACTTCCGCGATTCGGCCCTGGTCTGCGGTTTGAATGGGTCGGCTGACCGGAGCGTCCTTACCAAGAGACAAATGGGTTCTGGTCCGCTCGTAGTATTCGAAATACGACTTCAAGATGCGCCTCAGACCGGTTTCATTGAGAACGACCACATGGTCCAGGCATTCCCGCCGAATCGACCCTATCAACCGCTCGACGTAAGCATTCTGCCAGGGCGATTGCGGTGCAGTCAGAACTTCCTGAATACCAAGCCAATTTGCGGCTTCACAAAATCTCTCGCCGTAGCTCCCATCTCGATCCCGCAACAGGTAACGCGGAGCACTGTCTCATGGGAAGGCTTCGCGCAATTGGTGAGTTACCCATTCGGCCGTGGGATATTCCGTGACCGCAACGTGGACGGGCCGACGGCGATCATGCGACAGAATCACGAAGACAAACAACACCCGAAAGAAGACTGTTGGAACCACGAAGAAGTCAGACGAAACCAGATCCTGCGCATGGTTTGCGAGAAACGTGCGCCAGGTCTGGGATGGTGGCTTGCGATGACGCATCATGTATTTAGCTACTGTGGCTTCTGATACCTCGAATCCCAGTTTCAACAGTTCTCCATGGATGCGAGGCGCGCCCCAATGGGGATTGGCGATACTCATTTTGCGGATCAGATCGATGACTTCCCTGGACACGGAGGGCCGACCCAGAGGATGGCGGCTCTTCCAGCTCCAATACAGGCGGAATCCTCGTCGATGCCAGGCCATCACCGTTTCGGGTTTGACGATCACCAGTGCAGATCGCCAACCGCTCCATAGCCGGGAGAGCCAAACCCACAGGAGTCGGTCAGCGGCACTCAGACGCACTTTGCGAGAACGGGTCGACCGTTGAAGGACCAAGAGCTGATGTCGAAGAGCAAGTATTTCGGCCTGGAGCGCGGCGCGACTTCGAAAGCCTTGCCGAATTGACGAAAAGAATGAGAGAACGATCGTGAACATGTCGCCTGCAAACTATAACTGTCGCTGTTCAAATGCAACTGGCTCAATGAGAACGGAGTTCTTGGTAGGGACAGCTTCCTGAAAATGACTGATCTCGATTCGCGATACAAAGCTGTGCGGTCGGTGACGGGTTCTCTTGCCGCGAGTATGTCAGCCGAGGATCAGATGGTGCAGTCGGGTCCCGAGGCGAGTCCGGTGAAATGGCACCAGGCCCACACGACAGAACACTACCCTGTCAGGTTTTAATTGGGTACGGCCGGGCGCATCGGTTCTCTGGCGGAAATACGGTCGTATTAACCGACTAGATGGTGTTGCATCGAGCGGTTGAGCTCGCAGTGGTTACCGGAATCTGACACTCAGTTTCCTGTCACGCGATCAATCGGGGGTTATGACCGTCTAGTCCGGTTCTGTTGGCTTCATTTGGCGACATCTTCCCTGTCCACCTGAACTTGCCACAAGGACTCCTATCGTCTACCGCCGGAGGGTGCGGATCGTTCTGGCCTAAACGATTGCCACTCGCGGATTTGTTCGGACACTTCATTTTTCTCGCGCTCGTCTGTCGCATTTTCCCAACGACGCCGAAGCTCCTCGAGTCGGGCATCCACGAATCCAGCTCGTCCTGATTTGGATTCTGGTTTGTCGCGGTTACCGTATCCCATGTTCAGATTGCTCCTCTTTCGATTTGAGAATATCGCTGCTGATCCTACCGATGTCAAAACCGGGATTCGCTCGCTCGATTGTACTCTGTTGCGCCCCTTCGATCGCTTCTGAGCCAACAGTCTCTCTCGAGCGCCCCTACCCCAGTACCTGTTTTGCCAGTACAGTGTCTTTAGGATTCACGTAACATGGACTGGCGCGAGTACCATGAACTGACGAAGCACAGTGTCGAATCGCTGCGGCGAACTCAGCACTATCTTGATTGGGGCAATATGCCCAATCCATTTCGGCATTATGAGGGCGTCCCCGTCCTGGATTTGCCGGCCGACCCGCCCGCTCCAAAGATTTCAGCTCTCGAAGTACTCGAGAGCAAAACCGGACATACTCTGGCTCGGGATGGTGCGGAATTCCTGTCGCAGTTGATGTTCTATTCAGCCTCGATCAGCGCGTCGAAACGAGTCCCCTCCACCGGAGCTGTCTACGCTCTGCGCGTCAATCCCTCTTCCGGTAATCTCCATCCGACCGAATTTCACTTCTGCTCGCGAGGATTGGCCGGTTGGCCCGATGGCCTCTATCATTACCGTCCCTCATCCCATATGGCAGAACTACGCGCCATCGGAGAGTTTGGAAGGAAGCTTGTCGACATCTCTGCCCCGCTCATTTTCGTTCTGACCTGCATTGCCTGGCGTGAAGCCTGGAAGTACGGGGACCGGGCCTATCGGTATTGCATGCACGACATCGGACATGCCTGGCAGGCCCTCACGCTTGCCGCTCGAGCTATGGGCTGCGAGAGCTTTGCGTTTGGCCATTTCTCAGATGACCGAGTTGCGGAGCAGTGTCTGCTGCATGAGGATGAGTGGCCCATGCTAATCGTCGGGATTCACGGCCCATCCATTCCCGTGAAGATGCTGGATACCGTCGAGACGATTTTGTTTAGAGGTCAGCCCAACCGGTTGTCAGAGAAGCAAGAACCTTATCCACTGATTGAACGAATTCACGTTGCTACGAAGCTCAGCACGGAGGACGCCGTCCCCTCTTTTGGTCAGTCGATGACGCCCGGGCGAGGGGAAATCAGCCTGCCGCCTGTTGTCTCCACAAGCCGTAGTTTCGGCGACGTCGTTCGCGCCCGGCGTTCCGCTCTTGACTTCAGGGGTGGGGGCGAGTCGATCTCCTTCTCGCAACTTGCGACTGTTCTCTCCACTGCACAAGAGCGCCTCTTCGCCGATTTCGCCACGGCTCGTTTCGTCCACCTCTATCTTTACGTCCACCGCGTCGACGGCTCGACGCCGGGTGTTTACCGCTACTGGCCGGAGCAAGCAGAGCTAGAGAAAATCAAGGAAGGGGACCAACGCCTGGTAGCGGCAGCTCTCAGTTTGGGACAAGACCTGGCG
>Ga0209380_10000090_pt1 | contig 52988 bp, 43 predicted proteins | sample HubBroMetageWFT6_FD_188347 | JGI IMG/M metagenome (GOLD analysis project Ga0209380, IMG submission 188347) | Warmed and freeze-thawed soil microbial communities from the Hubbard Brook experimental Forest, New Hampshire - Hubbard Brook CCASE Soil... | ecosystem: Environmental > Terrestrial >...
CAAGGGCGTGGATGTCGCCGCGATCGATGAAGGGCTGCAGCACTTTCATCTGTCCTGCGCGAACGACTTTCGAATTGGCGTCGAGCGGTGAGCCTCCCAACAGCAGATAATTGCCTTTGGGCGCGCGATCCACCAAACTTTGCGCCTGCTCGAGTCCGACCGAGAAGAGGTCGAATCCGACGTAGAGATCGACCGCCGCATTAGCCAAGCGGTCATAGCTGATCACCGGGACGTGTTTCGCGTGCGCGGCTTCCACAATGCGCCCTGCCTTGCTGGTATCGTGCGGCAGAAACACGAGGACATCGATGCCGCTCTTGAGCAGGTCGTTGATCTGGCGAAACTGCAGGTCGTCGTCGCCATTGGCGGAGCGGGTGACGACAGCACCTCCGAGTTCGTGGGCGCGCTGCTGAAATTCGTCAAGGTCGGTCTGCCAGCGCTCGCCTTTCATGGCCTCGATGGAAAATCCGATCTTGATTTCCTTCTTCTGCGCCTGGGCAACACCGAGCGTCAGGACGATGAGAACGAAAGAAACTTCGATGAAAAAAAGACCCGAAAACCGCATGAAGGTATCTCCCAAGGCGGCAGCTCTCCGCACGACCGAGACCATGAGCTCCGCAGCACGCTGTGGGGATGATGGCACCGGTTGTAATCTGCTAATTCTCCCTTTGCCACGGGTGCGAAGCCAGTAGCGGTAGTGGTGGGTGATTTCAACGGCGACGGCAAGCTTGACCTGGTTACGGCGAATCAGGGTTCAGGTTCCGGAAACCCAGGCTCTGCGAATCTCACCATCCTTCTGGGAGACGGCAGCGGCAATTTCAGCGCCGCTGCCGGATCGCCGTTTGCGCTAAGCGGAATCCCAGTAGCTTTGTCCGCGGGCCCTATCGCCAGTCCGCAGGCGGGTTTGGCCATTGCGAACCAGGGCGGCACGATCACGGTCCTGCAATCCGATGCCGTGGGTAATTTTTCTGAAGCGGCAGGCTCTCCGGTTTCGATGAGCAGTTCTCTCGCTGCCATGGTCGTCAAAGACTTCGACAACGACGGCAAGCCCGACTTTGCCGCTCTCGATGCCGTCAGCGATTCACTCATATTGAAACTGAATCGCACCGCTTCTTCTTCGACCATCGTGGCAACCAACATTGCGGTTACGGGAGGCGGATCGCACAGTGTCACTGCAGTTTATTCGGGAGACTCCATCTATCCCGCAAGCACGTCCGACGCAGTGACGCTCACAGCAACCACGGCACCTGACTTCACCATCGCGTCCGCAACCGCAAGCCAGACCATCGCGCCCGGTCAAACCGGGAACTACACGATCTCGCTCACCGCTCAAAACGGATTCACTGGTGCGGTCGCGCTCTCCTGCAGCGGCTTGCCAAGCGGCTACACCTGCGGCTTTACGCCTCCCTCGCTAACGTTGAGCGCGGCTATTGCCACTTCCGTGATGACAGTTTCTTCCACTTCGATCGCGTGGACCGGTGACGGGAAAATAAACCCGGCACGCCTCTCCAGCATCCAGCCGTTTCGGCGATCGATGGTCTGGTTGCTCTCGAGCATGACGCTGTTCCTACTGGCCCTAGCTCGCAAGGTCTCCACAAAAGGATATGCGGTGCGCCTCGCCTGCATGATGATCGTGTTCGCAGCAGCAGTCTCGATGCAGGGTTGCGGAAACGCTCCCCTCACTCCCCCGCTCTCGACGACCTCTACCGTCACCGTGACTGGGACCTCCGGAACCCTCACACACTCAACCAGCGTGACGCTAATCACCAAGGTGGCCGAATGAGATTGTGGCGAACAAGCTTGGGACAAACACTGTTTCTTCTGTTTGGGTGCGCGACCTTGGCCGCCGGGCAGCCTCGAAACGAATTCGCAGCGGACTATAGTTACGTTCGCGGCGACGCGGCCAACGGTGGCGCCTTGAACCTGAATGGCGGCGACGTCTCTCTGGCCTTCGCGCTTACCGGCCCTCTCAGCCTCGTTGGAGATGTCGGAGTTAATCGAACAGGAAACGTTTCTGGAAGTGGATTGAGCGTGACGACTTCCACTTTCGTGGCAGGCCCGCGCTTGTCGCTACGACCCATGGCGGGATTTCGACCTTCTTTTCAAGCTCTCGTCGGGGCCGCACGGGCGAGTGGGAGCGTTTTCTCCGCGATTGGAAACACAACCGGATTTGCTGTCGCTCCGGGCCTTCGGCTGGACTATTCCGTTAACTCCCGCATTTCTCTAAGGCTTATCGAGGCAGACTACCGTTTCTCGACCTATCGACAAAACGACAACGACCGCGAGAAGAGCGTTCGCCTGGGCGCAGGCATTGTCGTCCACTTCTGAAGCCGCAAGCGTTCATGCATCATTACATCACTCGAACTGAAGCATCACAATCTCGGGATTCGATCCCAGCCGCAGTGGCGGTCCCCAGGTTCCTGCTCCGCTCGAAGTGAAAACCTGCATCTTTCCGATCCAGCTTAAGCCGTAGACAAACTGCCGGTAAATCCGCCGCGCCATCCAGCTCCAGGGCAAGAACTGCCCAAGGTGCGTATGCCCAGACAACTGTAGGGAGACGCCAGCGGCCTCCGCGATCTCCGGATGATCAGGCGCATGCGTCAACAGAATGCTCGCGCGGCCACGATCCAGGCCGATCGCATGCAGAACCGACGCCAGCTGCCCGTTCTGTGTCGCGTTCCGGTACGGAACACCAACAATCTGCAAACCATCCACTTCTACCTTCTCATTTCTGAGCACGCGCACGCCTGCTGCTGCAATGGCATTCAGATATTTGCTGTCGTCTCCAAATTGCTCATGATTTCCCGCGACGAAATAGACTCCCTGTGGCGCCACGAGGTCGCTTAGCGGCTCCGCGGCCCGCCGCTCGTCGATGAACGTGCCATCGAACAAATCACCGGCAACAAAAATCGCGTCGGGCTCTTCCCGCAAAATCTTCGCGACCAGGCGCCGCAGAAAACTGCCGTTTCGCACGTGCCCGAGGTGCACATCGCTGATCAGAGCCGCCCTTCGCCCGCGCCACGCTTCCGGCAAGTTCGCGAGCCGCACCGTGGTTCGCGTGATCCGCGTCCAGCCTGCGTTGAAAACCCCGTAGATTCCGGCCAAGGCTCCGGCACCGAATAGGATTTCCACGGTCCGATGGAAGTTCATGTGCAGTCCCGCCAGCCGCGCCACTCCGAAAATAATCCAGGCGGAAACTGCAGCGAGAAAGAGGAAGCTCACCAGACCCATCCAAACCGCAGCAGCCCTATAAAATGCGCGCAGAGCGGGATTTGTATATTGAAAAGCAAGCAGCGAAGCGGCAATAAAGCTCACCGACAGCAGTCCCAGGACAAGTTTGATCCAGAATGCGCCGGGAGCTTCGCTTCCTGCGGGAGAAAAGGTCCAGGTCTCATAGAGGAAATAATGGGTCAAGAAAAGAACGGACTGAATCACCGCGATAAAACCGACTAATTCTCTTCGTACACGCATGCTGCATTAGAGTCTCCAGCTCACCATTCGGATTCTTGGCATAATCTCTCAAGCCATTTACTTTCAGCTTAGCCGCATGACGCGCACTTCGCTCTAATGTCCGCAACCGGCTACGTTTGCGTCGAATTGACGCGGATCAGATGACGTACCTTCGACGCGCTGGCGAGGTAGATCGAGAGGCGTTGCTCCACTTCCCGGTCCGCTTGCGTCTGCCGCTCGTGTTGTCGCATGTGTTCTGCCCACGAATTCACGAGAAATATCTCCAGATAGCGATCTGCAACTTCGGTATCGCGAAAGATCCCCCACCGATATGCGCCATCGCGACGTCGTATGCGACCGTATTGATAGATCGCCGCCACGAATTCCACCTCACGCGCTGGGATAACCGTGTACTCGACCGTCACCAACACCGGTCCTCGCTGAAGGTCAGCTGTAGCCTCTCTGATGACAACCGGCATGCGCCAGTGGTTCCATGGGCTGAGATCCGCAGTCGACTCAGGAAGCCTTGCGAAGAACACGAAGATCAGACTCGCGATCGTTCCAACGCCCGCACAAACCAAGGCGCTTCGGATACCTGCTCGTTGTGCTACCGCGCCCCAGGCTGCGCTTCCAAGCGCGAAGCTTCCTTGATAAGCGAGAATGAAGATTGCGAGCACTCAATAACTCGACTCGTCAGATTTGACTGGACCGCGAGAGAACGAAGTTGAAGCTGAACGGGAGGGACTGGTTCATGTCTTAGCTTGAAGGAGTGGCAAGTGCAGGTTGGCGTGGAATTAAGCGGCGGACGAAACAGTTCGCTCGAAAAGGGATGATGAGCGCGTTCGGTTCGAGCGCACGGTGCTCCCTACCAGCATATTGCGTGCGAACACTAAAATAAATATGGCGCCGACCCCTGATGAACTCGCCTGGATGCCAGTCCGCTTGAGGTCCGCTTGTCGCCTGGCCTGATTATTCCCGACAACCGCGCCACGGTTGAGCAACTGGCCAATCTTTCGAATCGTCGGCAATTCAGAAGCTGGGGTTCTGACCGGCCACAGGTGTGAAATCACAGGTGTGAAATTTCGGGCTGGGTTGCTAAGTCCCTGAAAGATGTGGTGGCCAGGGACGGAGTTGAACCGCCGACGCCAGCCTTTTCAGGGCTGCGCTCTACCACCTGAGCTACCTGGCCACGTTTCGAAACCCGCTCACCCACCGCGGGCTGCGAGGACTGTTCGCTTCACGCTGATTATCGCGGGATTGCTAACCGGGTGAAACAGTTAACTGGAGCGCGTGCGGAACGTTTTCGATTATAGCAATGGCGGCGAGTTCACTCAACACTGGCGGCCGCGCGGATTACGCTGTTGTGCCATTCATCGTCGTCATCATGCACCGGTTGGCTCCGAACCAGTAAGGAATCTCGCGGTAGTCCTCGACCGCGAACACTGCCAAATCCGCGTCTTTGCCGGCCTTGATGCTGCCCTTCCGGTCCGCAACTCGCAGCGCCCACGCGCCGTTGATGGTGGCTGCGGCGATTGCTTCGGCTGGCGACATCTTCATGTGCGTGCAGGCCAGCGACATCGCCATCGGCATGCTCAGGGTTGGAGACGTGCCTGGGTTGTAGTCCGTCGCGAGAGCAACAGGCACGCCCGCGTCAATCAACTTGCGCGCCCGTGGATATTCCTTGAGCCCCAGAAAATAATTCGCCCCTGGCACCAGCGTGGCGACGGTGTCGCGCCCGGCCAACTGCGCGATGTCGTCTTCGCTTACGTAGTCCATGTGATCGAATGACGCTGGATCGAAACGCAAGAACGGCTGCAGCGCCGTTTCTGTCAGCTGGCACATGTGACCCCGCACGCTGAGACCATGCTTTCGGGCGGCCCCAAAAATCTGCTCGGTCTCAGCTGGGGTGAATGCCCCCAGGTCGCAGAAGACATCGACGAACTGAGCCAGCTTCCGCTTTGCTGCCTGCGGAATCATTTGCTCACAGACGACGTCGACATATATTTGTGAGCGATCCTGGAATTCTTTCGGGACGACGTGCGCACCAAGTAGAGTCGCGATAACCGTCCCCGGCCAGTGCGAAGCCGCTTCGCGGATTGCTTGCAGCGATTTCAGTTCCGACTCGACGGTCAACCCATAGCCCGATTTAGCTTCGACCGTGGTTGTGCCATGCGCTGCCATGTCGTGCAGCACGGCTAGAACTTTTTTTGCGAGAAGACTCTTCCCTGCTTTGCGGACGCCCTCGACGCTCGACCGGATGCCGCCTCCCGCTGCAGCGATCTGTTCATAGGAAGCGCCTTCGATGCGCTTCTCGAAATCCACCAGCCGTGGGCTGACGAAAACAGGATGAGTGTGCGAATCCACGAAACCGGGGAGGACGACCTTCCCGGCGCAGTCGATCTCGAGAACCTTCTTGCGATTGTTCTTCAGCCAGGGATCGCGGAGAGCTTCTTTAGTCGTGCCAACAGACACGATCTTCCCGCCAAGGCAGAGGACAGCGCCGTTCTCGATGATGCCGAGTTCTTTGAGGTCGGGACCACGGCGTGGCCCGGGCTTTCCGGAAGCGGATTGCAGGGTAAGTAGTTGGCCAATGTCGGCCAGCAGCAGAGGAGGTAGAGTTTTCTTGCCTAGTTTTCGGGATGAGGCCACGTTAAAACAGTTTAACAGTCGTCGCAATGCTGATTCGGATATTATCGTTCTGCGGAAACGTACACCGTCGAGCGCAAGGCAGAGTCCCTGCTAAGCAATGCCCTTGACGACGAGGACTACTGCAATGCCCGGACAGAGGTTCGTAAGATGGGCCTCGATCCTGATTCGATTCTTCACCTACGACTCGCCTAACCGCGGCGGCTTCCTTCTAGTGTCTGGCCGCGTTGTTCTTCACTTCTCGGCCATCGGCACCTTCACACCCGTCTTCTTCGCAAACTCCTTCGCCTCGTCATAGCCCGCATCCACGTGCCGAATGATTCCCATGCCTGGATCCGTCGTCAGCACCCGTTCGATGCGTTTTGCCATTTCGTCTGTACCATCTGCAACAGTAACCTGCCCGGCATGCAGGGAATATCCAATGCCAACGCCGCCGCCGTTGTGAATCGAGACCCATGACGCACCCGCGGCAGTGTTCAAGAGCGCATTCAGCAGCGGCCAGTCAGCGACTGCGTCGGAGCCGTCTTTCATGCTCTCGGTTTCGCGGAACGGAGACGCCACTGATCCGCAGTCGAGGTGGTCGCGCCCGATTACGATCGGCGCTTTGATCTTGCCTTTCTTCACCAGATCATTCATCGCCAGACCAAACTGCGCGCGCTCGCCGTATCCCAGCCAGCAGATGCGTGCCGGCAGCCCCTGAAACTTGATACGCTTGCGGGCTAGATCAATCCAGCGCCGCAGAATGCGGTTCTCCGGGAACAACTCTAAAACCAGCTCGTCGGTAACGTGAATGTCCGACGCCTCACCTGACAGCGCAACCCAGCGGAACGGTCCTCGCCCCTCGCAAAACAGCGGACGAATATAGGCTGGAACAAATCCGGGGAAGTCGTAAGCATTCTTGACGCCGCGCTGAAAGGCAAAGGTGCGGATGTTGTTGCCGTAATCAAACGTCACCGATCCCATCTTCTGCAGCTGCAGCATGCCTTCGACGTGCCGTGCTATCGCATCGAGAGACTTTTCCTGATACGCCTTGGGATCGTTTTTTCGTAGCTCGACAGCCTCGGCGAGCGTCATGCCGTTCGGCACATATCCGTTCAGCGGATCGTGCGCCGAAGTCTGATCCGTGAGAATGTCAGGCACGACGCCGCGCGCCGCCAGTTCCGGGATAACGTCCGCGCAATTCCCCACCAACCCGACCGATACATTCTCTTTCTTGCGCACCGCGTCCTTCAGAATGCGCAGGGCTTCGTCGAGGGTTGTGACCATGAAGTCGCAATAGCCGGTCTTCAGCCGTTTCTTGATGCGCTCCGGATCAACGTCGATCCCGAGAAACGCCGCGCCCGTCATGCTGGCGGCCATCGGCTGCGCTCCTCCCATTCCGCCCATGCCGCCCGAGACGATCAGCTTGCCTGCAAGATCCCCTCCGAAATGTTTCTCGCCCGCCGCCGAGAAGGTTTCAAACGTCCCCTGCACAATTCCCTGCGAGCCAATGTAGATCCACGACCCCGCCGTCATTTGCCCGTACATCATCAGTCCGGCGCGCTCCAGTTCGTTGAACTTCTCCCAGTTCGACCAATGACCAACCAGATTCGAATTGGCAATGAGCACGCGCGGCGCATGATCGTGCGTCTTGAAGACACCGACGGGCTTGCCCGACTGCACCAGCAAAGTCTCGTCGTTCTCCAACTTCTTCAGAGTTGCGACGATGGCGTGGTAAGCCTCCCAACTGCGCGCCGCCCGCCCCGTTCCGCCGTAGACGACCAGGTCTTGCGGACGCTCGGCGACCTCTTCGTCGAGATTGTTCATGAGCATCCGCATGGCGGCTTCCTGCTGCCAGCCTTTGCAGGTGATTTGATTTCCGCGCGGCGCGCGAATCGAGACAGGAGCCTGAATTTCAGTTTCGACGGGCATAAACAGATGTTACTTCTTGCGGGCGGAAGTGTTCAATCTCGGAAGTCGGAAGGAAGATAAAATCCAGCTACCAGGTGTTGTACGCCGAGGTGCCGTCGCTCGAGACCGCGGGCGACGCCGAATGCACGTCGTCGATACCGGGATCCTGCTGGTCCACGGTTAGTAATACATCTTCCTGCTGAGGTTCCCAGTTCGCTTCACCGGTCATCGGATCCTTGGGAATCGTCTTGATGTAGCCTGCCTGCACCAGATCATCGAGCGACTGCGGCGCTTTTTGCTTGTCGAGCGTGTACTGGGAGATCAGTTTGCGCATTTCGAACAAGTCGTTACGCAGCACGGCCTCGCGCGAACGCACGATCGACTGGTTATAAATCGGGACGGCAATCGACAGCAGGATCGCCATAATGATCATTACGATGATCAGTTCGAGCAGGGTGAAACCGCTGCTGCTCCCCGTTCTTAGCCTTCTTCTTGCCATTTACCAGTCCTTATATTTCGTGCCATCCAGAGCTACGCCTTGCGATTTTGTGAACACGTCGAACACGCTCTGCCCGCCCCATGAATCAGAATCCGGATCGTCCTGCATCGAACGCAGCCCCCACTCCGTGGTGCCAGTCATGGGATCGATGGGAATTCTGCGCAGGAAGCGAACCTTCTTGCCATTCACGTCTTCGCCTTTCACCAGCGTTTCCAGATCAGGGGGATAATTCTGGCTGTCGACTTTCGTCCGGAACCCGCCCCGGTCGGCCGCGTCCTTGTAGCGGTCGATGGCGTCGCGCATCTCCCACAGATCGTTTCGCAGCATGCGTTCCTTCTCCCGCTGAATAGTCACCCGCGCCAGTGGTACCACCATGGTCGAGAGAACCACCAGGATGGCGGTTGCGATGATCAACTCCAGAAGGGTAAAGCCCCGTTCGGGCTCTGCACTCCGCCCGCGATGGAATCTATATGACTTCATCTTGAGAGCCCCGCATTGAGCGGACCGCGCGACGACCTTATTGCACGGTCACTGACGCCTGCGCTCCATTCACCGTGATGGCCTGCTGCCCGGGATCCCGCGCTCCCCCCCGAGTAATGGCCAGAGGAGTCTGGCCGCTGGCCTTCGCTTGAAATGTCAATGTGACCACCGCGCCCTGCCCGGAAACTCCTCCCGCACCCGGCGGCCGTGTGGCCGTAATCTGCAAAGTTCCGGTGGTCTCATCTTCGCGATGCACCAGGGCCACAGCCTGCCCATCCTGTGACAGGAACCCGCCGTTAGAAACGTTTACCAACTGCAGCTTGGCCGGATCGTAATTCATCTGCACTGGTACGGAATAAACATTCTGCGCTCCGGAAATCAGCAGGTTCACCACAAACGTGTTGCCTTTAACCGCAGTGATCTGCGCCGGATCAAACAGGAAGTTCGTCGGCCCACCCGGCGCCGGACTTGCCGCCTGGTTCGGAATCGCCGGCTGACCCGCCGGGGGCTGACTCGCTGGTGGCTGACTCGCCGGCGCCTGAGGCTGCGCCGCGGGAGCAACCGCTGCTGCCGCCCGGGTGACGTGCCGCAACGCAATCGTGTTCGCGGTCCCAATCTCGATTTGCCGCTGGTTCAATTCGCTGATGGTGGTTCCACGAATGATGTGCGGAGTGATGGCGAAGACCGTTTCGTCCTGCTCCTTGTCCTGCGTCACCTGCCCAAACAGGTATCTCAAGATCGGAATCTGCGCCAACCCCGGAATGCCGGCCAGCGACTTGGTCTGCGAATCGTCGAAGATGCCGCCAATCAAGCTCGATTCACCGTCCTTCAGCCGGATTTCGTGCTCGATCTTCTTCTGCCCGATGATGGGCTGGCTGATGCCGCCGATACTGGACTGGCCGACCACCGAAGATATTTCCATGGTGATCTTCAGCGTCACCTCGCGGTCGGCGTGCACGTGCGGCGTCACATCAATGTTCACGCCCACATCCAGGTATTGAAACTGCGTGTTGACCAGCGGATTAATGCCCACGCCACCGATTCCCGGCTGGAACGATCCCGTGGCTACCGGCACGCGTTCGCCGATCTTTAGCGACGCCTTCTGGTTATCAAGCGCGCGAACCTGCGGATTCTGCAACATCTTGGTGTCGCTCTCACCCATCACCGCTGACAGGTTGGCGGAAGGAATCGTCACCTGAAAATCAGTCGCGTTCAGGTTGCCCAGGGTATTCAGCTCCAGTCCGCCTGTGCTTGAGGCGGTGGAGGTTGTTCCCGCAGTTGTGGTCGTAGGAGTGGTGTTGATATTGCTCTGCAGGGCAACCGTGGCGCTCGTTGGCCAGTTCATTCCCAGCGTGCGCGACTTGTCTTTGCTCACCTGCAGCACGGCGATGTCGACGATTATTTCCGGCCGCGCCTTATCCAGGTCGTCCACCATCTTTTCCGCCAGCGCGATCTGGTCGGGAGTGCCTCGTACCACCAGCGCATTCTGCGAGAGCAACTGCTGCACGCGCTGCACGTCCAGCACGGCGCGAATTGCGTTCACCACATCCTGCAGTTCGGTGGGCTGCGAAAGATTCTCAAGGTAAAAAGTCTTTAGGACGCTCTGCTCCAGCTCCTTGCGCTTGGCCGGATTGTCCTGTGCCACGAAGATGGTGTTTCCGGTAACCGGCCGCCAGAAGGTTTTCGACTCCAGCGCCGTAATCTCCAGCGCCTCTTCCAGCGTCACACCGTTCAGTTCGACCTTGATGCGTCGTGAAGTGTAGTCGGGATCGAACAGAACGTTGATCCCGGCCAATTGCCCGACGGTCTGATAAATGACTTTTGAATCTTCGGTGAGCTTGACGGTAATGGGGACGGTCGAGATGGGGGCAAGTTCCACCGGCCCGGGTGCGTCCCTGATCTTCCGTTCCAGATTGTTGGGGGGACCTGCGGCCTGAGGCGGAGGATTGCTGGCGTCGTTGATCATCTCCACCGTCCGCTTCAGTTCCTGCTGCGCGATAAATAGCGATGGATCGATCTGCGCCGCCTTCTGGAACTCGGCCAGCGCCTCCTGCAACTTGCCCTCATCACGCAGTCCCTGACCGTGATGGACTAGAGTGGCCGCCGCTTTAAAGCGCAGTCGCTCAAACGACGATCGGTAGCGCAAGTCTTTCGGCTTCAGGTCGTAAGCCTGCTTGTAGAAGTCGTACGCCGCCTGGAAATTCTGGCGAGCCTCGGCGTCCTGGCCCTTGTCGTACATAGTTTTGGCCTTGTCGGCGATGGCGGGCAGAATGGCAACCACAACCAGCAGCAACACTGCCGCAGGCATCAGACGTCTCATTCGTCATTCCTCGTCTTCAAAGTCTTCGCCGGAAAGGCAGTCTCTACCCCGTCACCAGCGAACTTGGGATCAACGTGAACGCTACGTTCGACAACTACACACTACAATATAGAGAGCTTTGTCGCGATTATAGCATCGGGTTTCGCCGCTCCCCATGTGATTGCACGCACGGGAGTTACATTCTTTGGTCCTAGCCCCATCGGGCTTCGGGCTTCACCTGTCGGGCTTCGGCGAAACAGTTTTAGCCACGAGTGCGGCTTACCCGAAGCCCAAAGCCCGACAGCCGAAGCCCTGCCCTCTGCTGATAAGATTAAATCTGATCCGAACCCATGCCCCGCCAGCCGACACACCAGACCAAGCCCAGCCCGGAGAAATCCCCCCGCCGCGAACCAACAGCCTCCGGCCAGCGTGACGCCGCCGTTAATAGGATCGCTTCACATAACTACTTCTTGCTGGAAAAATTTGAGTGCGGGGTCGTTCTTACCGGAACCGAGGCCAAATCGGTCCGCGGCGGCCTCGCCAACCTCAAGGACGCCTACGGCTTAGTCAAAGACGGCGAACTCTGGCTCCTAAACGCCCACATCGGCCCCTACGAGCACGGTAACATCCACAACCACGCTCCCCTCCGCACCCGTAAGTTGCTCATGCACAAGGAAGAAATCCGCAAACTGATCGGCAAGACCCAGCAAAAGGGACTCACCCTGATCCCCGTCCGAATGTACTTCAAAAACGGCAAAGTAAAGGTCGAACTAGCCCTGGCCAAAGGCAAGCAACTGTGGGATAAACGGGAAACCGAACGCCGCCGCACGGCAGACAAAGAAGCCCGAGAAGCCATCCGAAGCCGGAAAAAGTAGCGCCGCCGTCCCGGCGGCTCTCAGGCCGGGCAAAAGCCCGGCAGTTTTGCAGAGACCTAACAAACGCTCTGTCATTCCGAGGCAGCCCTATCGCCGAGGAACCTGCTGTTAGCCAGCAGCGCCACGTACCCCGCCCGGCACCGCCACGAAAGAGGCTGCCCCAGCTTTGCGAGTTTTGCAAAGCTGGGCACCCCGGACCCCGACCGGACTTAATTCGTATCCTCGCGGCAGAAGTGATTGATCACAGATTCCCCAGGAGTACTTAGAGATACAGGAGTACTTAGAGATACAAAGGAGACGGCAATGAAGAATGAAGTTAGCGCCGGACGAGGGGCGGAGCAGAAATCACATCAGAAGCTGACCAGGCGGATACTGGGATCATGAACCAGCGGCAACGCTGGCGTGTTCCTTGCCACGCAAAGCGTCCCGAGTCGCACCCTTCTTTTTCTTTTCCTCGTACATGAGGGCATCGACTCTGCCGAGCAAAGCCTCCAGAGGCGCTTTTTCATCAGGATTGCAGACCAGCATCCCGATACTGAGCGACAGGGCGTACGGACGGCGGCCCTTGGCGTTAAGCTTGTCTACCTTGTCAGCCAGCCGCTTCCTTACAATCTGGGCGCTCTGTTCATTGGCATCGCTCATCAGAATCGCGAACTCGTCGCCACCTAAACGGCCCAACACGTCGCAGTGTCGAAAACTGTCACCTAAGACATGTGCAGCGTCGGCAATGGCTAGATCTCCTTCGCCATGCCCCAATGTATCGTTGATTCTCTTCAGACCGTCCAGATCCACAAAAACCAGGGCAAAAGATTTCTGAGAACGATGCGCCAGCCTGATGCTTTGTTCCGCAAGCGCGAGAAACCCGCGCCGGTTGAGCAGGCCCGTCAGCTCGTCAGCCGAGGCCAACTGCTCGAGCGCGATCTGGGCTTTCTGCAGTTCCACATTCGACGATTTCAATTCCTCAGTGTAGCTTGCAAGCTTGTTTTCTAGTTCTTTCCGCTCCGTAATGTCCCGGTAGAATACGACTGCGCCGGAAATCTTCGCCTCACCGATCAGGGGACGGCTGGAGGCGAGCGCCCAGCGAACCTCCGGCTCGCAGGCCGGATGCAGGCATATCTCGACGTTGTCTACATGGTCGCCCTTCAGTGCTCGGCCCAGGGGGAGCTCTTGATAGGGGAACAACGTTGTTTCATCCGACCTGTAGAATCCCAGCTTACGGGGAACCTCTTCCCCTACGCACTCCACCAGGTCGGTATGCATTCGCAAAGCGGCAGGATTGCGCAAAATGAGCTTCCCGGTACTGTCGGCTACGATGATCGCATCGTTGCAATTGTCAAGAATCGACTGCAATAGTGACTTCTGTTCGGCAATTGCCTGCTGCGTTTGTTTGCGTCGAGACAATTCGCGGTTTAGCCCTGCCGTGGCGATCACGATGAAACAGAATACGAAGAGACTCAAGATCGTGTCGTCCCTGGATGTTCTTTGAGCGCCGTCCTCCGCCTTGCTCGACCGCTTTCTGAGAAGCTCTCTCTCGACGTTCTGGAACTCTCGCATCTCGTCGGCGATTTGAACCAGAATGCCGGTGGACTGGTTAGTGAGATCAGTCTGTAGGGCTGCATCCTTTACGGCCAGTCGATTTGTGGCCAATCCATCTGCGGCCAATCGATCTGTGACCAATCGATGCGCCGTAATGGACTTCTCCAGAACTGCCAGCCTCGCGTGCACCAAAGGTTCCAGACGGTCGAGCCGCTTCTGCTGTTCGTGGTTGTCCGTAGTCATCTGCCGCAAGGCATTGAAGTCTGCGAGGGAAGCGTTGGCCGCAGCGCGGAACACATCGATTTGCTTCCTGTCGCCCTGAAGAAAAATTCGTCGAGCCATACCCGCCTCGGAAAGATGCGAGCGAAAGGATTCGCTGGTCTCAAGCACATCGCGCGTGTGTGAAACCCATCGATCAGCTTCCGTTAGGTTTTGGCTCTCCCGCAGCGAAAGCCAGCCCATAACCGCCAATGCGGTCAAAGCTATGCTAATCGCAAGGTTTACTTTGGTCTTTAGTTCGAGGGCCATGGCCTTTGCGTGAAGTGCGTTTGCAGAAAACTATTATGCCTTTGGAGGGTTCGGGAACGCCCGAAATGCAACCGCCTTAGTAGATTCTAAGATATGGATACAGTTCGACAAGTTACTTAAGCTTCCGTTCAGTAACAGTTACCAGCAGTAAAGGACGGGCCAGCCGCGCCGAGAGCGCGTCGCCGACATCAACCCAAACCCATTGTCATTCCGAGGCAGCTCTATCGCCGAGGAACCTGCTGTTTGCCCGCAGCGCCACGCCTCCCGCTAGGGACCGCCTCAAAGCAGGCTGCCCCAAGGTTTGCGGGTTTTTGCAAAGCTGGGCACCACAGACGCCGACGGGATTTAGTGCGTATCCTCGTGGCAGAGATGGTTGATCACGGATTCCAGCTCCGGGTTCATCGCCGCGTGGTCACTATAGGAATCGGCAGGGAGGTAGTGTGGATTGATCTGCGACAGCGTTTCGTTGATAAAGATCGATGGGTGAGAAACCAGACCTTGCCGCAATACATGATCGGGCAACGTGTCTGCGTGGTACTGGCAGATGCCGCCCAAAGCAGGACGCTTCCGGAACAATTCTTCAAGTCGCCATTCATATTCCAGAAGTTTTGAAAAGTCCTTTCGAGGACCTAACTCCCACGTCATGTCGCCCGTGGCCCAAAGGCCGTCATAGCTATCATTCCGCGCTTGATCCAGGGCATCTTCAAGAGTGCGCATCATCCGATCAATATTGAACTGGCCTTCCACCAGATGCCGTTGATCCGATGACAAGACCAGGCTGCCTTTTCCCACCTCGCGGACGACATCTACACCTGCCGCTGCCAGATAGCAACGCACGCCCGCTACCATCACCGGGCTGTTTAGATAAAGGCACCGGTAGTTCTCAATCAGTTTTTGTCGCACCACCGCCGCCATGGCGGACAACTGTAGCGATGGTGAGCCTTTATAGATAAGGCACTGATGACGAGGAGGCAAATTCATGCGTCCTTTAAATTATCCTCCACTCGGTCGTTCCGCAAGTTGTTCGTTGAACACAGATCCTAAGCTGTTGTTGCCCCTCACTGGATGCGGGTATCAGACAACAAAGCTTCAAGAATTTCCACAACCCGATGTGACATCCATCCTTGTTCACAGCCCATCCCTTGCGCGATCATAGTCGAGGCCGTGACGGTTGGCACAAGCCAACTCGTCGCGTGCCGAAGCCCTTTGTTTCGAAGATTTTAGTATCTAAGTCCTTTGACATCCGGATTTTGCAGAGAATTTCTTGCTAACGTGATCATTCCAAAGATGGGAGGGGGGAGGGGGTACTGCGATTCTCAACCCAAGAGCACGCTATCCAAGGGAGGCCCCAACGAGGTCCCCAACTTTATTCTCGGGCCGGAATCCACAGCGAGGAGCAGTCAGTGGCGTTGATCGGCAGTCAGTGAAAGTTTCAAGACTGGCCACTGACCACTGATCACTGGCCACTCTCTTACATGAAAACCGTGAACCTCAAATCCGACATGCCTCAGGTCCACGAAGCTCTGCAGCGTCTGACTCGCGAACTAGCCTTGGCGCAGCGGGAAAAAGCGACTCTGCTGAAGCTGGTCCACGGCTACGGCTCGAGCGGTGTGGGAGGCGATATTCGCATAGCCGTCCAACAGCGTTTGCTGGAGTTGACGCAGAACGGTCAGATTCGCGGCTGCATCTTCGGTGAGAACTGGTCAAAGTCAGACGATGCTGCCTGGAAACTTCTGCAATCGCATCCCGAACTCAAAAGCGACTCCGATCTCGGCCGCCGCAATCGCGGAATCACGATCGTCTTACTGTGAACCGGAAATTAGACATCCTCACGTATAATGTGGCGACTTTGCCGGGCTCGTTCCCAGCCCGCATTGGAGGCCGCTTGCGCCTTTCGCTCGACACTCGGGATGTCGGACGCGTCACCATCGTGCACTGCAACGGCCGGATTGTTGCAGGTGGCGAGAGCGAGTCTCTGCGCGCGCACGTGGCCTGGCTGTTGCGCGACCGGCGCTCCATTGTGCTGCACCTGGGCGAGGTCGGATTCATTGACAGCAGCGGCCTCGGCACCATCGTTCGCACTCTCACCAGCACCCGCCAGGTTCACGGAGATCTAAAGCTCTGCAACGTGCCGGAACACGTGCGCAAGGTTCTGGAGCTGTCGCATCTGGCGAAGTTGTTCGACACGCACGAGTCGGAAGAGAACGCGGTCGCCGCATTTTACCGCCCCCGAGCCAGCACCGAGGCGCCTGCCTCCACTGGCCGCAGCGTTCTGTGCCTCGACAGCAACGCCGACGTGCTCGCCTACTTGCGAGAATTGCTGCGCCGCGAAGGGTACGACGTCCACACCAGCAGCCACCTGCGCGACGCCACCATCCTGATGCGCATCACGCATTTCGATCTGCTGCTGGTAGGGCCCGACATAGCCGCGTCTCCGTCCACGCGGCAAGCCTTCCAGGCCGCCTCCGCCAGCTACCCGGCAATCGAACTGGGTAGCGAGTTCTCCACCAGCGATGCCGGCGAAGCCGCCGCACGATTGCTGGAGAAGATCGGGACCGTGATCAAATCGAAAACCGCATGACCAGCGAGCCGCGTCCCGCTTGCGCAATCCCCTCTTCGCCGACGATACTGGAGTGTCACACCATAACTTCAAGACGACATCATGAAAACGACAATCTCCCTCTCTACGCCCGCGCAACTCGAAACCGAATCTCTGGTCGCCATCGTGCTGGATCACTCTGCGAAAGACCAGTCTGATCCGGCACAAAAGGACGCAAAACCTCAGCTCAAGGTCGCGACCGTCGATGCGGCGGTGCAGTCGGTAGCCGCCGATCTACTGAGCAGCGGCGAGGTGACCGGGAAGCCTTTCGAAATCAACTTGCTGCACAAGCCTGCCGGCTTGAAAGCCAAACGCCTGTTGCTGATCAGCGGCGGCGCCGCGAAAAAGTTTGGCGCTTACGATCTGCGCCGCATCGCCGGAGCCGCAGTGCGCACGCTTAAGGCGCGCGGAATCCGGAGCTTCGCCTTCATCGCGCCGCCCCGCATTTCCGCAGAGGAAGCCGCAGGGGCGATTGTCGAGGGCGCGTTGGTCGGCAACTTCGATCCTGACTACTACCGCAGCGACCGTAAGGATCAGAAGATTGACGCGCTTACCATTGTTGCCGCCGGCGACAAAGCAGCGCTCGAAAAAGCCGCAAGCGAAGCGCAAATCATTGGTGAATCGCAGAACTTCACGCGCGATCTGGTGAACGAACCCTCCAACCGAATGACCCCAACCATTTTGGCCGATCGCGCCAGGAAAATGAGTCAGGAAGTTGGCTTGAAATGTGAAGTTTACGGCGCGGACAAGATCAAAGAAATGAAGATGGGAGCGTTCTGGAGCGTGGCGCAAGGTTCCGACGAGCCGCCAACGCTTATCGTGATGAAATACGAGCCCGCGGGCGCGCCGGAAAAACCAGTCCTGGGACTTGTGGGTAAAGGAATTACGTTCGACACTGGGGGCATTTCGATCAAACCCGCCGATGGCATGGAGAAAATGAAGTACGACATGGCCGGCGGCGCGACCATGATCGGCGCCATGCGCGCTATCGCGCTGCTCAAGCCGAAAGTCAAAGTGATCGGCATCGTGTGCGCCACAGAGAACATGCCTTCGGGCAAAGCGCAGAAGCCTGGCGACGTGCAGATTGCCATGTCGGGCAAAAGCATCGAGATCATCAACACGGACGCCGAGGGCCGCCTCGTCCTGGCGGACGGTCTGTTCTACGCACGTCAGCTCGGCTGCACTCATCTGGTGGATGCGGCGACGCTTACCGGCGCAGTCGTGGTTGCGCTCGGTTACGCCAATGCAGGCATCTTCGCCAATGATGACGCCATGTACGAGCGCTTCCACAAAGCGAATGAAGAAGCGGGCGAGAAGATGTGGCGACTGCCGCTCGATGACGAATACAAAGAGAACATCAAGTCGAGCATTGCCGACATCGTCAACTCCGGCGGGCGCTGGGGCGGAGCCATTAACGCAGCGATGTTTCTGAAAGAGTTTGCCGAAGATACTCCATGGATTCATCTCGACATCGCTGGCACGGCATGGATGGAAGATCAAAAGCCTTGGATCGCCAAAGGCCCGTCGGGAATCGCGCTGCGCAGCCTGGTAGAGTTCGTGAAGGGCTTCGCGAAGTAGTCGAGCCGAATTGGAACTTTTACAAGTACAGATACAGGTGAAGATGCGCTTTCTTCACAGCCATTTCGCTGCCGTCGGCATCCTATGCGCTCGGGTCGGCTAGTCCGCTTTTGACAATTCTGATTCTGGAGGCATTCCTTGAAACCTTTAATGCTGGTTGGAGTCGTAGTGCTGGCGCTGGGCGTGCTTTCCTTTTTCGTGCCTTTCCCGCATTCCGAACATCACGGTGTGAGCGTCGGCGACGCGCATGTGGGCATCACGACGCATGACGACCAGAAGGTTCCGCCGGTGATGAGCATCGTCCTCGTAGTCGTTGGGGCAGGACTGATGATTGCTGGCGGGAAGAGTTAAGCTGGCAAGTAGAAAAATCGGCCACGGATCTCGCGGATTTCCGCTGATACCTCTTCTGAACCGTTGATTGAATTCGTGCTATCCGTGTGATCTGTGGCCGATTTTGTTTTTACTTCGTTGTCGCCTGCTGGAAGGCTTTCTCCAGATCGGTGAGCAGTGGGGTTTCGCTGGGCTGCAAGCCGCTGCGGCCGGTCATGCGCCACAGGTATTGATTCTGGGGCCAGCCGTGCGCGTCGTAAATGGCGAGGACGTCTTCGGACGGGCGGCTCATGACCATCAGGATGATGTCGGCCTGGTGTGGCTCGTACACGAGGATGAACTTTCCCCACTTCTGCATTGCGTCCTGCACGGTGGAGATCGCCTGGCGGTCATCAGGGAACAGGCTGGGGTTGAACTGGTCGCCGTCGTAGCTGGTGACATATACGAAGCGAGCGTTTACCAGTGTTCCGGGAAATGCCGGAATATTTGGCGGAGAGCTTACCTTCGGCGGTTTGGGCGCGGCCAGGGCAAGCGTCGTCGCAAATAACACGATCAGAATGGCGCCTAAACGAGTTTTGAAGTTCTTCTTCATAAGGTTCACCGGGTTCGATGCTTTTCAATCATTTAGATGGTCGCAATCCGGGCAACGTTGCACCCCGTGAATGCGATTTCGCCTAAGTCATTGCATTCATTGTAACTAGAAGATATTGCAGGAAAAGAGCACAAGAGGAGCGACACTGGCGATTTTGATATTTACACCGGATTCGGTTGTTTAGGCAGGAATCTTGCCCGAGGCGGACCTTAAGTGGAGGTGTTATGTTTCAAGGATTCCGAGCGAACCCGACAAGTGTTCAAAGTAGTTGAATGAAGAAGTATTTCTCTGTTATAGCTACAAGATAACACGCACAACTCACTTCTAGTTTCGACAACTGGCGCGAAGCATCAACGATTCACGAAGTGTTGATCGGCTCACGCTCCGAATCTCTCCGCGGCTCGAGCTCTTGCCTTGGCTGCTTCTTCTTCGCGATTCTTCGGCGGCGCGTTGGTTTCGAGCGAGTGGAGAAGGCGAGCTGAGATGGCGGCGATGTCATCCACCGCAGCGAGGAACGAGGCTTCGTTGGCCTTCGACGGCTTGTTGAAGCCGGTGATCTTTCTCACAAACTGCAGTGAAGCGGCTCGAACCTCATCAGTATTGACTGGCGGATCGAAGTTGAAGAGGGTCTTGATGTTTCTGCACATTCAGAATGACCTCCGCAGAGTCGGCGTCAACATTCCAGGAGGGAAAGTAAGATCCCTCAGGGGCCGAAGCCCGCATGTCTATGGGCTCTGTGCGGCACGGCTAAAGCCGTGCCCTTCTCGAGCATTTGCCCTTCCAGAGCGTTTCTCGACCGGGTCTATTTTGACCGGCTCTATTTTGACATACGGCTCGGACTTTGGCGGAAACAACCTTCTTGATCCTGGGCCGGCTGAAGTCAGATCCGAACGATAACAAGAATGTCTACTGTGTGTGTTTCGCGGCGGCGCGCCTCGGGAGTTCGCGCTCCAGTTTCCGCAGCCAGCGCAGTTCGCCACGGAACTGCTCGATGACGAGGCTGACCATCCACACGGCTTCATGAAACCGGTGGCCTACTTCTTTCTTGATCGATAGCAGGGTCGCTTTTTCCCGTGACAATTCGTTCTCGAGAAATTCCCGGCGGCGCTCGATCTGCTGACGAAACACTCTGGGCCTCGCCTGCCAGGAGAGAGCGATCCAGGTGAGAAACGGCGGCCGCTCACGGTGCGTCGTCCACTCCTCACGTTCGAGCGCGTCGGCCAGGGCCGTCCGGCCTTTGGCGGTCGTCTGGAAGACCCTGCGTTCAGGGCCTGCCGCCGGCGAGTCCGTCTCCGATACGCGAACGAACCCCAGCCGCGCCAGCTTCTCGATCGAGTAGTACACCTGTGGCCGCGAAATGCCCGCCCAGTCGCGCACCTCACGCCGTTCGAGCTCTGCGTTGGCTTGATAGCCGTGCAGCGGTCGCTCCGCCAGCAAGCTGAGGAGCACGAGGTCGGGAGTTGTGAGTTCGCGCTTTCTAGCGGCTGGCATCGCTAGCCTTGCGCTTGCGGCTCCACTGCCACCACTGGCGCTGCTCGATGGGCAGATTCGGATTCTTCGCTTGCGCTACCGCCGCCCGAAATACGTCCAGGCAACAGATATCCTGCGCCCGACCGGTGACTCCGCACAGCTTCTCGTACATCTTCTCCGGATTGCGCCGTGCCAACTGCGCCACGGTGCGAACACCGAGGAGATCGAAATCGCGCAGCATCGCCGGGCCAATCGAAACCAGGCCGCTCAACTGCCGCTCTTCGCCGGTCATAAACCCTCCTTGACCAAGTTGCTTGACGAACTCGGGCATCTCATATAACGTGGCTAGTCTAAATCAGACTAGTGGCCTTGGCAAGGAGAAACTTGGGCTGCACTACTCTTCTGAGGTCGACATTTAGCAAAGGAGAAATCTGATGACGGTTAAAAAAATCACGCCCTTACTGCTGGTAGACGAAGTCGAGCCCTGCGTTCGATTCTGGAAAGAGCGACTGGGCTTTGAGGTGGCAATAGAAGTTCCCGAGGGCAACAAGATCGGGTTCGTTTCGCTGCAAAAAGCGGGAGTCGAGTTGATGTACCAGAGCTACGCCAGCGTCGAAAAGGATAGTTCATTCACAGCCCAGGGTTATGCCAAAGGCCCTTCGTTCCTGTACATCGAGGTCGACGGCCTGGATGAGGTGATGGCGACCACGAAGGGCGCCAGGGTGGTGATGCCGGAGCGAAAGACTTTCTACGGTGCACGCGAGATCGGCGTGAAAGATCCAGCCGGGCACGTCCTGACCTTTGCACAATTCGGGGCTTGAAGCCGTCCTCTAGAAAAGAGCCGTTTGGGTGCCTGGAAGGCTGCTAGAACAACCTTCCGATGGAGAAGTTCACGCGCGACTCTCCCGTGGGGCTTACGCTGCCTGCCAGGGCGATGGGTCCCACGATAGTCTCGGCAATGAAACCGAGATTAAACGTGCCGCGGACAACGATCGTATTGGGATCGTTGAATGCGCTGCCCGCCTCGTACCATCCGCCCCAGTAGATTTTTCCACCGACGAGCTGCGGCAAGTGGTAGAACTCGCGGCGGAATCCCAGCGAGGAATACGCATAGTGGTTGCCGACGAATTCCTGCGGAAGGTAGGCACCGAGGTGGAACGCTCCGCCCAGAGTGAAGACCTGAAATGGACCCGCGTCGCTGTGGAACGTGGTTCCACCCGAGGCAACAAAAAAGAGCGATGTTCTGGGGCCCGTGGGGATGAAGGTCGAGGTTTGCACGTCGAGCTGGTCGATGGGATGAACGAGGCCGGGGCTCTGCAACACCCGTGAGAGGCTGGCAACGATGCGCGTTCCGAGGCTGGGGACTGCGGGACTATCCTGTCCATCCCAAACGTAGCGGGCGCGGAATTCGCCGGTGCTGCCGGTCACCGAGGGCAGGCCAGCGCTACCGATCAGCGGAGCAAGTTTGCCATCGAAAATCTCATAGCCGAAGCGAAGTTCGCTGCGACGGCCGGTGTTGTAGCCGAGATCGAAGCCGCCGCCAGCGCGCTCGTCGCCGAAGACGGAGACGCGGGTTTCGCCGGCGAACTCGTTGCGGGGAAGCTTGGAAGCGAAGACGTAGGGTGCGACAAAAAGATGGGTATAGCCCAATGGCTGGTAAAACTCCGAGGCAGCCAGATTGCTCGAGCCGAGCAGAAGGTCGTTACGCCATTCCCCGCTGTGATGCTTGACATCCATGAACGTAACGCGGGCGCCGGCGGAGAAATCGAACGCGGCCACGCCGGAGCCGTCGACGTTGACTGCCAGATCCACGAAAGGCGGGCCGTAGTTCTTCTGGTGCGCCACGATGCGCAAACCGGGAACACCGTTCTGCACGAAGCCTTCGTAGCCCAGGCTCTCGAACTGGCCGTCGCCGGTGATGCGGGTCAAGCGCGTGTCGAGTTGATCCAGATCGAGGGGCTGATGAAGAAAGCGCTGAAGCCGGCGTTGCAGGTGCTTCTGCTCGTCGCCACTGACGCCCGTGACTTGAAGAAGGTCCGCCGAGGCTTCGGGCTTGCGTTTCCGGGCTTCGCGCTGCGCCAGGTATTGCTGCCATTCGTCGTCCGGCAAAGCGTATTTTCGTAAGGCGGCGGCGTTGTTGGCTGCGCCTTGATATCCACGGCGGATGATTTCATCGGCATGCGAGAAGTCGAGGATGGCGAACTCAGCCAGATCGAGCGTGATCTGGGCATCGGCGAGACGGAGGGCGCGCCGGTCGTTCGCCATGGTCATGATGTCGACTGATCGGCTGAGAAAACTGGTTATGCTGTCGAGATCCTTACGTGCGACCGAGGACGTAGCGATGTTCACAGCGATTACGATGTCGGCGTTCATCTGGCGGGCAACATCCGTGGGAATGTTATCGACCAGCCCGCCATCGGCGAGAACCTTGCCATCGAGTTCCACTGGCGTGAACAGGCCGGGAATGGCCATGGTCGCGCGCAAGGATTGGGCCAGGGGGCCGTCCTTGAGGACAACGGCATCTCCGCTGAGCATGTCGGTCGCAACGCAGCGAAAAGGGGTGGGCAGATCGTCGAAGCTCGTGACCGTGGAATAGGGGAACGCGATACGGTCCAGGAGCAAGCCGACGCCCTGGGCTGCGCTAAAACCGAGGGGACCGCTCAGTCCATTCTTGAGACCGAGTTGAGCTGGTATCTGGTCGGTGCGGCGATCTTCTTTGCGGCGATAAGAAAGTTGGGGATAGCTGGGCTCGCTGGCCATGGCTTCGTCCCAATGAATGGCCTGGACATACTGGTGCATCTCGGCGGGGGAGCTGCCGGTTGCGTACAAGGCGCCGACCAAGCCACCCATACTGGTACCGGCAATGGAATCGACTGGGATGTGATTCTCATCCAGCCACTGCAAGACGCCAATGTGGGCCAGGCCGCGAGCGCCGCCACCGCTGAGGGCGAGACCGATGCGGGGACGGGGAACGGGCTGAGATTGGGCAGGCTGCTGGCTTGGCTGCTGATCCTGTGCCGCGGTCAGAGTGCTCGAGAGAGCCAACAGCAATACGAAACAGAGCCGCGCTGAACAAGCTCGGCCACTGGCTCGGCTATAACCGCGGCTATTGCGGAGCAAAGACATGTTCATCCTCCAGGACGGGACAGGTGAAATGGGTTGGGGAAAAATCACATTAGCAGGTTTGGTTGCTGATCGTTGCCTAACGCTTGGGTTCTGGCGCGGGGTGCGCCGGACGAATTTGGTCCGCGACACTGCGGACAGCTTCGATCACGATGTCCGGGCGATCGAACTGGATGTAATGCCCGCTGTTTGTCGCAATGATTTGCTTGCCCCTGGCTGAGAGGCGCGTCAACTCTTCCTGCATCTGTTCCCACGCATCGTTGGTGGGCTTTACCAGATCCTCGGGCAGGTCGAACTGGGGCGTAGCGGGATCGTGCGAGAGCACTACGAGAGGCGTATCGCCGAGAGATCCGGTGGCAGCGGTTTGGGCGGCGCTTTCGGAAATTGCTTTCAATTCTGCGACGCCTTCGCGCGCACTGTGGAAGTTGCAATCGACCGCGCGGACTGCGGGATCGTTGCCGCAGAATCCCAGGAGACGCGGGATTCCGCAGGGCATGGTGAATTCGAAAAATTCCTGCTCACGCAGCCAGGTTGCGTCCAGATCGTTTATCGCGGGCGGAAGGCGCTTCTGCTGCTCGGGGTGGGAAGAATCCACGAGAACCATGCCGGCGACTTCGCTGGGATAAAGGCTGGCATAGAGGCGGACATCGAATCCGCCCATGGAGTGGCCGACGAGGAGATAAGGTGGTGGGATTCCGGCGTTGTGCAGAAGGATATGCAACTCCTCGGCGAAGTCTTTGCTGGTGCGGGGACGAGGGCTGGGGTCGCTGTAGCCGATGCCCGCGCGATCGTAGGAACAGGCGCGGGCGAACTTTGCGATCCGGGGCTGTACTTTGCTCCAGGAGACGAATGAATCGCCGAGGCCGGCATCGAGGATCACCGTGGGCGATCCCTGGCCGATGCAGTCAATGTGCATCTTGTAGCCGCCGACGTCGACAAGCTCTCCGGGCATGGGATGGAAGCGGCGCTCGCGGGTCTCAGAAATGTTCTCGTAGAGGAAGCCGGCAAAGAGGAGAGCCGTGATTATGGTAATGAGCACGCGAAGCGCTCGATTGAGCCACGATTGGGAAATGGTGGACGGAATCGGCGTATCGGGCATGCAGGTCTTCTGGTAAGAGTGCGCGGGCGGGGCATCTGGGCCACGCTTTGCGGCATTCTACATGACTGGCGGTACAGTGATGCCCATCGTTGCCAGCGTGCTGATGAGTTCGCGGCGGACTACGGCTACCGTCGCGAGCAGGAATTGCTTTCGCTTCTCGTCCGGCTCACTCAGGATGGGATTACGATGATAAAAAGTGTTGAAGAGTTGTGCCAATTGGAAAACATGCTTGGCGAGGTGGGCGGGTTCGGTGGTCGCGATGCATTGGTCGACCAGGTAGGAAGTCTTCGATGCGGTTAGCCAGAGTTCCCAAAGTTCATCCGCATTATCGCCCTGCAGGAATTTGGTGAGATCTGCGAGAGAGACGTTGCGAGCAACGTCTCTACAGAAAGAGTCGGGATCGATGGCGGCTTTTTTGAAGATGCTCGTGGCGCGGACTACGGCGTACTGAGCGTAGGGGCCGGTTTCACCTTCGAAGCTGAGGGCTTCTTTGAAATCGAAGGCGATTACTGACTGCTTGGTGAATTTCAACATGAAGTAGCGCAGGGCGCCGATGGCGATCTGCGTAGCGATGGAGAGGCGCTCGGCTTCGGAAAGCTGGGGATGGCGGGAGTCGACTTCGTTCCTGGCGGAGGCGATGAGTTGGTCGAGCAGGTCGTCGGCTTTCACGCCGAAGCCTTTTCGTCCTGAGACCTCGATGTAAGAACGCGTCTTGTCTTCTTCGCTTAGGTTGTAGCCTAGTTCGGCGGCACAGCGCGGGGTGAGTGCGACCATCTCGTAGGAAAAGTGGGTGTAGTGGTCGGCGGCCTCGTTGTGTCCGAGTCCGCGCAGAGCCTCGATTACCGTGTTTTGCGCTTCGGACTGGCGGGCGTCGATCACGTTGTAGATTTCAGCGACGTCGCCGAAGTGGGGATGGTCTTTCTCGCCATTTGTGGCGGAGATCCAGCAGTCGTGCTGATTGGGATAGCGGTAGAACTTTCGGTAAGCGAAGTCGCGGCCGAGCAAGCCGAATTTCCACATGTGATAGGCGATGTCTTTGCCGACGTAGCCGACGGTGCCGTTGGAGCGGACGATTACCTTCTGATCCTCTTCGGAAATCTTCTCAGCTTGCTCTGTGTTTGCTGAGTCCTCTGTGGTCGCGACCGTTCCAGCCCGACGCATTACCCAACATCCCTTATTCTTGCCTGCGTCCTCGAAAGTTAGCACGCCCGCTTCTTTCAATTTGACGAAGGCCGCGTCCCAGAAATGCAGGTGCAGGATTTCGCTCTCGCGCGGAAGGAAGTCGTATTCGATGTCGAGGCGGTCCATGGTTTCGAGGTGGCGGCGCAGGACGGCGGTCGAGATCAGCTCGGCTATGGCTGCAGTGTCGCTGCTGGCGTCTTCGATGCCGCGCAGCGTCTGGGCGCGGACTTGCAGGGTTTGTTTGTCCTGTTCGTACCACTGCGACACGCGGGCGTAGAGATCCCAGCAGTAGTAGTCGAAGCGAGGCTGGCGCGAGAGAGCCTCGATTTCCTCACGCGATTTTTTCTCGATGTGCGTGAAACCGACGACCACATCCGCGACTTGCACGCCAGTGTTGTCGATGTAGTTTTGGACGTCGACTTCCCTGCCCACGTAACGCAGCAGACGGACAAAGGTGTCGCCGAGAATGGCGTTGCGCAGGTGGCCGATGTGCGCGGCCTTGTTGGGATTGATGCTGGTGTGCTCGACCAGAATCTTTCCTGCGGAAATGTCGGAGGGGGGCTTCTGGTCGGCGGCGAGCGCAGCGGCCATCCAGGCCCGATCGATTCTTACGTTCAAGTAGCCGGGCGGCGCGACCTGCATTTCAGCGATGCCCTTGATGGGACCGATTTCAGCGCGGACGGCCTCGGCAATCTTTAGCGGAGCGGTGCGCAGTGGCTTGGCAAAAGGAAACAGAGGGATGGCGAAATCTCCCAACTCGACCCGGGGAGGCTGTTCGATGACGACGCCGGGCAGAACTGCCTCCGGGTAACGCTGGTGGAGGAACTCTACGATGCGCCGGGCTAGACGATGTTCGAGATGACGATACAAGGGTTCCCTCTGAGCTGTTTAAGGAGACAGTGATTTTAGCAGAGCGCGCCGGGAAGCTAGTTTGACGCAAGATGCATGCTTCCCTATGATGAAAATCAGTCTCTGATTTCGATGCGCATTGCTTACCTAGAGTGTTTTTCCGGCATTAGCGGCGATATGTTTCTGGGCGCGCTGGTGGATGCCGGAGTTCCCGCCCGAGTGTTGGAAGAAACCGTGGCGGCACTTGGGGTGGGGGCGAAGTTGGAGATTTCGCGGGTGGTGCGCGCCGGGATTTCGGCCACCAAAGTGGATGTTTACGTCGATGGTGGGAAGCTTCTACCGCGCGAGGAGTATTCGGAACAGGAGCATGAACACGAACATTCCCATGGGGATGGCGGGCATTCGCATTCTCATCCTGGTGAGAGTTCGCGGGCGGGGGCGCCCGCGCCACATGAGCATTCTCATGGTCGGGGGCTGAATGAGATTCGGGAGATCATTTCGGCGGCTTCGATTTCGGACCGCGCTAAGAAAACTGCTATCGCCATTTTCGAGGCGCTAGGCCGGGCGGAGGCTAAGATTCATAACACTTCCGTCGAAAGTGTGCACTTTCATGAAGTGGGTGCGGTGGATGCGATGGTGGATATTGTCTGCGCCGCCGTGGGGGCCGAAGCGCTGGGCGTGGACGAGATTATTTGTTCACCCTTGAACGTTGGCGGCGGAATGGTGAAGTGCGCGCATGGGACGTTTCCGGTGCCGGCTCCGGCGACGGTCGAGTTGCTGGCAGATGCGCCCGTGTATTCGTCCGGAATACAGGCGGAGTTGGTCACGCCGACGGGCGCCGCCATCGTGAAGACGCTGGCTTCGCGCTTTGCGGTATTTCCGGAGATGAAGATTGAGAAGTCGGGTTATGGTGCGGGATCGCGGGATTTTCATGGGCATCCAAATGTGGTGCGCTTGACGGTTGGCGAAGCGGCGTCGACTGCTCTGGTTACGAAGACCGCGTCAGAGACGATTACGGTGCTGGAAGCTAATCTCGATGATCTGAATCCGCAGGTGTTTGGGTATGTTATGGACCGCTTGCTGGAAGAAGGCGCGCTAGATGCCTTTGGAATGCCGGTACAGATGAAGAAGAACCGGCCGGGGACGCTGCTGACGGTTTTGAGCAAGCCCGAAGATGCGAGCAAACTCACGCATCTGATCTTCACCGAAACAACTACGCTCGGCGTGCGGCGGCGCGATGAGATGCGACAGACCCTGGCGCGACGCTGGGAGAACGTGGGGACGCGCTGGGGCGCGGTGAGGATCAAGATCGCGAGCATGAATGGGACGGTCACCAACTACGCTCCGGAGTATGAAGATTGCCGGCGGATCGCGGCGGAGCATCACGTGCCGCTGAAGACTGTGATGGGAGAGGCTGTCGAGGGCTATCTGCGGCGCCGCCAAGAAACAGGTTCCTCACCGGCTTAGCGCCGGTTCGGAATGACAAACCCTTGAAGAATGAAGCCGTGAAAGATAACTAATGAGCCGGAAGTTTTACATTACGACGCCGATTTATTACGTGAATGCGCACCCGCACATTGGGCATGCGTACACGACGATTGCGTGCGACACGATTGCGCGGCGGCAGCGGCTGCTGGGCGCGGAAACTTTTTTTCTCACCGGAACCGATGAGCATGGGCAGAAGATCGAGCGAGCGGCGCACGCTGCGGGGAAAACTCCGCAGCAGTATGCCGACACGATTTCCGCGGAGTTTCGGCAGTTGTGGAAGCGGATGGGCATCTCGAACGACGACTTCATTCGCACCACCGAAGACCGGCACAAGAAGCGCGTGCAGGAACTTTTCCGCAAGCTTCGCGATGATGGGTACATCTACAAGGGCACCTACACCGGCCAGTATTGCGTTTCTTGCGAGGCTTATGTCGATGGCGCGCAGCCGGGCGACCCGTGCCCCACGTGCGGGCGTATCACCGAGACTGTGAAGGAAGATAACTACTTCTTCAAGCTCTCGGCCTTTCAGGACAAGCTGCTGGCGCTTTATGCGAATCCGGAGTTCATTCGTCCCGAGGCGCGTCGGAACGAGGTGATTTCGTTTGTGCGCTCAGGGCTGCGCGATCTGTCGGTCAGCCGATCAACTTTCACCTGGGGCATTCCTGTGCCAGACGATCCCAAGCATGTGATTTATGTCTGGCTCGATGCGCTGGCGAACTACATCACTGCGATTGGCTACGGATCTTCGCACGCGGCGGCGCAGGAAGCGTTCAAAAAATTCTGGCCAGCCGATGTGCAGATGATAGGGAAGGAAATTGTTCGCTTCCATGGTGTGTACTGGCCGGCGTTTCTGATGGCGGCCGGGCTGGATGTGCCAAAAGCGATTGTGGCCCATGGGTGGCTGCTGTTTGAAGAGAGCAAGATGTCGAAGTCACGCGGCAACATTGTGCGCACGGAGACGATTCTCGATGTGCTGGGCGCGGACGCCTTGCGGTACTTTTTGTTGCGGGAGGTCGTGTTCGGGCAGGATGGATCGTTTTCGTTTGACGCTTTAGTGCAGCGCTATAACTCTGATCTGGCAAACGGGCTGGGAAATCTGGCCAGCCGCACTCTGACCATGATCAACCGTTATTTCAAAGGCGAGGTGCCATATCCGTCGCGCGGCGCGTCGAAAACCGCCGCGGACGATGCCATCGCCGAGACGGCGCGGAGGACGGTCCGCGAGTTTGGAACTCTGTTTGATCAGTTCCAGTTTTCACGGGCACTGGAAACAGCGTGGGCGCTGGTGGCGGCAGTCGACAAGTACATTGTTGAGAATGAGCCTTGGGCGCTGGGTGAGAAGCAGGACGAAGAAAGCCGGTCACGTTTGGCGACGGTGCTCTATACGGCGGCGGAAGCGCTGCGAATTGCTACGGCGCTGGCGCATCCCGTAATACCGGAAGCAACGGCGAAGATTTGGTCGCAGATGGGGTTGGGAGATATCCAAAAGCTTGCTCTGAACGAACTGGCCTGGGGACAACTACCTCTGGGCACGAAGCTGGGCGACGTGCAACCCGTATTCCCGCGCGCCGACAAGAGCGCAATTGAAAGGATGCAGAAGATGGAGGAAGAGCAAAAGGGTGCGGTCGTGACAGAGGCTCCAGCGGTGAATGTAGCGAAGACGGCCGCTCCGACAGCGTCTCCCGCCGCGGTTCCACCGCCAACGCCAGCAGCCGTTCCTGCGGCTGGCGCAAAGATTTCGATCGACGACTTTGCCAAGATCGAACTGCGGGTCGGGGTGGTGAAAGTCGCCGAGAGAGTGCCAAAGGCTGACAAACTTCTGCGACTTGAGGTTGATATTGGGACCGAGGTGCGGCAGGTACTGGCCGGAATCGCCGAAGCTTATGCGCCGGAAACATTGATTGGGCGGAAAGTGGTGATCGTGGCCAATCTTGCCCCGCGGAAACTGCGCGGGATGGAGTCGAATGGGATGATCGTGGCGGCATCGCTGGAAGATGGGAAGCCTGTGCTGGCTGGGTTCCTGGAGGATGTACCAATCGGGGCTAGATTGAAATAGGCACGGCCGAGCTTCGCTCTGGCCGGACAGCCGAGGCGGCTGTCTCCACTTAATCTTCTATGGTTTCGAGCTTCTATGTTTGTAGATTCTCACGCGCATCTTGATGGCAAGCAGTTCGACTCTGACCGCGAGCAGGTCATCGCCCGGGCCCGAGAGGCTGGGGTGCAGACTATCGTCTCCATCGGCAATGGCGATGGTCCCGAGGATGTGGATTGCGGAATTCGGTTGGCGGAGAAATACGATTTCATTTACGCGACCCTGGGCGTCCATCCCCACGAAGCTAGGCTGGCGCATGAAGCTGCTTACCAGAGAATGGAAGCGCTGGCGAAGCATCCCAAGGTCATCGCGTGGGGCGAAATCGGACTGGATTATTATTACGATCACTCGCCGCGTGAGCTGCAAAAAGAAGTTTTCAGGCGGCAGATGGAATTGGCGGCGGCCGCGAAGCTGCCGATTGTGATTCACTGTCGTCCGTCGGAAGAAAGCGACAATGCCTGGGAAGACTGCCTTGCCTTGATGCGTGAGCATTGGGCCAGGAACGGACTGGGAGGAATTCTGCATTGCTTCACGGGAAACTGGCCGCACGCAAAGAGCGCGCTCGACATGGGGTTCATGATTTCGTTCGCGGGCAACGTGACCTTTCCCAAGGCGCAGCAGATTCGTGACGCGGCGCGCGCGGTTCCGCTGGAGCGCATGCTGATCGAGACGGACTCGCCGTATCTGGCTCCCGTACCGCATCGCGGCAAGCGCAACGAGCCAGCCTTCGTGAAGGAAACGGCGCGGAAGATGGGCGAGTTGCTGGGGCGGACGGCGGAAGAAGTTGGCGAGCAGACATCGCGCAATTTCTACGATTTTTTCAAATTGGCTGAAACCGCTGAAAACAAAGTTTCAACAGGTTAACCCTGCCGCGGAAGGGCTTCTTCTGGTACCCTCAAGAGTCAGATTCCATCATTTCAGAAAGAAATGAAATACGATGCCCGATAACACTTTTGACATCGTGAGCAAGATTGACCTGCAGGAGGTGTCGAACGCCATCCAGCAGGCGTTGAAGGAAGTTCATACCCGGTTCGACCTCAAAGATTCGAAGTCGAATATCGAACTGGAAAAAGACGCGATCGTGCTGCACTCCGCCGATGAGTACAAGCTGAAGGCGGTGAACGATATCTTGCAACAGAAGCTGGTCAAGCGCGGAGTCTCGTTGAAGGGATTGACTTACGGCGCAGTTGAATCGGCGGCGGGCGGCACGGCCAAGCGCAAAGTGACGATGCAGCAGGGCATTGCCATCGAAAAAGCGCGGGAGATCGTGAAGTTGGTAAAGGATTCGAAGAAAAAGGCGCAGGCTTCGATCCAGGGAGACCTGGTGCGGATCAGCAGCAAAGACCGCGACACGCTGCAGGAAGTCATCGCGATGCTGCGGGGACACGATTTCGGCATCGATTTGCAGTTTACGAATTATCGAACGAATTAGAAAGACAATCCACCACGGAGGCACGGAGACACGGAGAATTCAAGAAATCAGAGAATATTTGAGTTCCCCTCCGTGGCTCCGTGTCTCCGTGGTGAAAACGATTAGCAGGAATCCTCATTGAGCGCACCCGCTGTCATTAACGGGAAAGAAGTTTTCGACCTGCTGCGGGACGACCTTGCCGCGCTTGAGGGCGAGTTCGGACAAGATACCGTCTCTGGTGTCCAGGCCATCACCGAGATTGGCGAGTATCTGCGGAACGGCGGAGGCAAGCGGATTCGTCCGGCGCTGCTTTTTCTTTCTTCGAAACTTTTTAACTACGAAGGACGGGGCGCCGTGAAGCTGGGCGCGGTGGTCGAGATCATTCATACCGCGACCCTGGTGCACGACGACATCATCGACGAAGCGAAGACCCGCCGCGGACGGCCCGCCGCCAACACGCAGTGGGGCAATTCCAAGTGCGTTTTGGCGGGCGACTGGCTCTACATGCAGGCCTTCAAGGTGGCGGTGCAGGAGCGCAGCTTCCGCATTCTCGACACGCTGATTGAACTTACCCAGCAGATGGTCGAGGGCGAACTGCTGCAGATGGAAAAACTGGGCCAGTTGATCTCGCTCGACGAGCATTTCGATTTGATCTATCGCAAGACAGCTTGCCTGTTCTCCGTCTGCATGCGGCTTGGCGCCATTCTAGGCGGAGCAACCGCGGCGCAGGAAGAAGCTGTGAGTCAGTATGGGCATGACCTCGGCATGGCATTTCAGATTGTGGACGATGTGCTCGACCTGACCGCGTCCGAGGATGCTCTGGGCAAACCGGTGGCGAGCGATCTGCGCGAAGGCAAGGTTACGATGGCGGTGATCCACGCGCTGGACCGTTGCACGGCGGAGGAGCGCGGCAAGATTGAAACCATTCTGCGCGATCGCGCTTTCAACGGCGTGACCCATGCGCAGATCATGCAGATTCTGCAGCGCTACGGATCGCTGGAAGCGGCAACTGACCGCGCCGCCCGCTATGCGCAGTCCGCCCGGAAGGCGATCTGCACCTTCCCCGATTCCGAGATCAAGCGGGCTTTGCTGTGGGCGCCGGAGTTTGTGGTGGCGAGACAGAAGTAAGCCATCCACTGTTTATACTGAACCCTTTCCTGATTTTCTTTATCCAAGAGTGCTTATGGATCTGTATTTGCTGATGGCGCGGCACGGATATGCCTTGACCTTCTGCCTGCTGCTGGCGGAGGCGATCGGGCTTCCCTTCCCTGCAGCGATCGCGCTGGTAGCGGCGGGGGCCGCGGTGGCGGCGCATGCATTGTGGGGTCCGTATGTCCTGCTCGCAGCTGTTGTGGCTTTGCTGCTGGGCGACACGGTGCAGTTCTGGCTGGGACGGTACATGGGCTGGCTGCTTCTGGGATTCCTGTGCCGCGTATCGATTAATCCGGAGACTTGCATTCTGCGCTCCGCGGAATCGTTCTACAAACGCGGCAAAGCCACGCTGGTGATTGCGAAGTTTATTCCCGGCGTCAACACCATGGCGGCCCCGCTCGCCGGCAGCATGAAGATGCGTTTCTGGCAGTTTCTGCAATTGGACTTTGCGGGAGCGCTGGTGTACTCCGTCACCTATCTCTCGGTGGGATATCTTTCCCGCGACTTTCTGGCAGCCATCTTGCGCGGTTTTCACGCAGCTGGGCTGGCGGTGGAAGTCGTAGTGGTGGCTGCTCTCGCCGTCTACACGGTCTACCGCGTAGTGCAATTCCGCAAACACAAGGTGTACCGCGTCGTGCCACGGGTTCAGGTTGAGGAACTGGCCGCGCGCCTGGCCTCGGAGGATGCGGGCCGCGTGCTCATCGTCGACGTCCGCAGCCACGGCTACTACGACTCAGGAACATCGCGAATCAAGGGCTCGATCCGCATCGAACCCAACAACCTTGAGGAAGAGGTCAAGACCCTTCCTAAGGACAAAGACATTTATCTTTACTGTACTTGAGCGCGCGAAGCGACCAGCGCCCGGGTGGCGCACCTGCTGCGGGAAAAAGGATTCAACACGTTCGTGATCGTAGGCGGATTGACTGCCTGGCGCAAAGCCGGGGAACCGCTGGAATCGGTTCCGCAGAACGATCTGGTCAAACTGCCGACGTTCAGCTAGTCGCCAGTCGCGCCATCACACTCCGAATTGCCGCAGGTGATGATCGAGGTGTTTATACATCCCCGTAGCCCACTGCTGCGGAGTGAGCGCGCCGAAGAAGGGATGCGGATGCCTGGTGCATTTCGCTTCTCCGCCTTCGTGAAACTGCTGGATACGGCCCTTGAGCTGTTCCTGCTCTCGTGCGAAATCTCTCTTATCGGCGATCACTAACTTTTTATCCGTGGGAGAGTTCCTGGAAAATGGCTTGTCGTTGGTGAAGATCGGACGGACGAACGGGCCAAGTATCCTCCCAATGAACAGCCGGGGCAAAACGACGCGCCCGGAAGCCAGGTCGAATGCGGTAGAACAATGCGCCATCATCTGCGCGACATCCATTTTGCCCCACTCGTGCTCGGTCGTGGGTTGCAGTTTGTCGATGCGCGAGACCACTTCGGTGACCGCTTCGGGCTGAAATAGATTCTGCATCTCTGAAGCCCTTCCCAATCCGTCGAAAATCATAGCACCATCACGCCTGGTTCCCATCGGCGAAGCGCGGATAAATTCCGAAAAACCAGCAGGGATGATGTAGCATTTGTCGGGCTTTGCCACGATGGGCGATACCATCAACCAGGACACGTCGCGTGCCAACAGGATGAACCGGATAGTCTTCCTGCTGGCTCTCTCGGTTTTCATCAACTACATCGACCGCAGCAATCTTTCGATCGCGGCGCCGCTCCTGCAAGTCGAGCTGGGTCTCTCGAATTGGCAACTCGGCAAGCTGCTCTCGGTATTCTTCTGGACCTACGGCTGCATGCAGGTTCCCGCAGGCTGGGTCGTGGACCGTTTCGAAGTGAAATGGGTATTCGCCGCCGGCTTCTTCGTCTGGTCAGCGGCGACAGCAACAACTGCAGCATTGCATGGATTTGCCGCCTGGGTCGCGATTCGAATCATTCTCGGGATAGGCGAATCGATCGCTTTTCCTGCTTACTCCAAGATTCTAGGCAGCGGCTACTTCACTGAGACTCGCCGAGGCTTCGCCAATGCGGCCATTATGGCTGGGCTTTCTTTGGGGCCGGCGGTCGGCATGCTGGTAGGAGGAACCGCGGTTGGCCGCTTTGGCTGGAGGCCATTTTTCCTGGTGCTGGGCCTGCTTAGCTTGCTGTGGCTGATTCCGTGGCTCGTGTGGATGCCGACCGGCACAACCTCAACTGCCCCAACCTCGGAGTCCAAGGTCGGGATTCTCGATATTTTCCGTGAGCGCGCGGCGTGGGGCACTTTTCTAGGACAGATCTGCATCAACTACACCCTGTACTTTCTGGTGGCATGGCTGCCGTTCTATTTGGTGCGGGGCCGCAATCTCTCAATGAATCAGATGGCAAGGGTTGGAGGATTGATATTTCTGTTCGCGGCAGTCTCGGCGATCCTGAGCGGAAAACTTTCAGACCGATGGATCGCCTCGGGCGCATCTGCAACGCGCGTGCGCAAGACATTGCTCGGAGGCGGGATGACCGGCTTGGGTGTTTTTCTGATCGCGGCCGCGGTCGCACCCGACAGCACCTTCATTTGGCTGCTGGCCGCGGCCGGTGTTTGCCTGGGGGTAAACGGAGCGCACTGCTGGGCCGTTACCCAGACTCTGGCTGGACCGCGGGTCTCGGGGCGTTGGACCGGAGTGCAGAATTTCGTAGGGAACTTTGGCGGCGCCTTTGCCCCCGCAATTACCGGGTACCTGCTGAACCGGCTAGGCCGGTTTTATTGGCCCTTCCTGATCGCCGGAGTCTTCTCCTGGATCGGAGCCCTGGCTTGGGTGTTTGTCGTGGGACCAATCGAGCCGGTGGAGTGGGAGAAGAAGACCCGTAGATCGCACATCGGCGCCGATTCCTCCACCGCGACGGGCGCGGTCTTGCCGTAATACACTTCCAATCATTGAGGCGGGTCATTATTGAGGCGGGTCAATGAGACGTGAAATCGAAATCAAGTTTCGGGTTGCTGACCTGCGTTCGTTGGCGCGCCGGTTGCGAGCGGCCGGATTTCGTCTGCGCACGCCGCGCACGCGCGAGATGAATACTTTGTACGACCTCCCCGGCGAAGTGCTGCGCTCTCGCAACGAACTCCTGCGGCTGCGCAAATATGGTTTGAAGTGGACTTTAACTCATAAAGCCAGGGGGAAGGTCGGCCGACACAGCGGTCGAGTCGAGCTGGAGACTGGCGTGGCCGACGGAAAGAAGATGGATTTGATCCTGCGCGCGTTGGGGTATGCGCCGTCGTTCCGCTACGAAAAGTTTCGCGCCGAGTGGACCGATGGTAAGGGGCAAGTCGTTGTGGACGAGACCCCGATCGGAAACTTCTGCGAGATCGAAGGCGCGCCGCGCTGGATCGATGCCACTGCGAAGAAGTTAGGGGTGAGCAGAGCAGATTACATCACGAAGAATTACGCGGGACTTTTTTGGGACTGGAAGGCTCGGACGAAAAGCCGGGCGGAAGAGATGACGTTCAAGAATGTGAATGAGTTTCGGCGGTAGTATCGGTCTCTTGCCAGAACCTGCTCAGTCCACAACAAATAGCCTTGCCCCGTGCGGCGCGCGGGAACGGTGAGGCTCGGCATTGTCCGCAACCTGATAACTCATGCCCGGCCTGAGCACGAATTGCTGGCCGTCTCTAAGTTCAACGCGCAACTCGCCTTCGATGCAAAACAGAATGTGCCCTTTCGAACACCAGTGATCAGCAAAATATCCAGGCGTGTATTCGACTACGCGAACCCGAATATCACCGAAGTTCCGGGTACGCCAATAAGCTGTGCCGGTTTCACCATCGTGCGCTGTCGGCTCAACCCGGGACCAATCAGTGGTCTCGAATGGAAATTGATTCATCTGCATGCATGACGCTCCGTTACGCCCCGTGGCACTTCTTGAATTTCTTCCCGGAGCCGCACGGGCAAGGATCGTTGCGCCCGACTTTTTCCTGCCCGCGAACCACTTGCTGAACTGGCTGCACGTCGCCGGCTCCAGCCATGCGCGCCTGTTCCAATTCGCGGCGCTTGCGGCGCATGAAGGCTTCTTCCAGATCGTCAGCGGAAGTCGCAACCAGGCGCGGCGGACGATGTCCGTTCCCTCCAGTTCCCTGTTGCGGGGGCACTCCTGATTCCGGGCCGCGGTCTGCAGGTTCGCCACCTTGCGGGCCGCCTGGGCCAGGGTCCGGCGGACGCTCGATAATCTGCATCAGGTAGAGATAGCGGGCCGTGTCTTCCTGGAAGCGCTGCAGCATGGCCTCGAACATCTCGAACGACTCTTTCTTGTACTCGACCAGAGGATCGTGCTGGCCGTAGCCGCGCAGGCCGATCCCCTCCTTCAGGTGATCCATGCTCAGGAGGTGATCCTTCCACTGCGAGTCGAGAACGCTGAGCATGATCATGCGCTCGTGATGGCGCATGGCATCGGGGCCGATCAGCTTTTCTTTAGCGTCGTAACGCTCTTTCAGCTTCTCAAAAATTGCGTCGCCAAGTTCCTGCCGGTTCAGCGTCTCCGCCTTCACGCCCTCCGCGATGAAATCGACGCCGAAGCGAGTGAAGATCGCGTCTTTCAGGCCCTTGATGTTCCAATCATCGGCGTGGCCCTTGGGCGGGCAATACTCTTCCATGAGGTCGCCGAGAATCGCCGAAACGTAGTCTTCGAGGATCAGATTTTTCTGGTCCATGCCCTCGAGCAAACGGCGGCGCAGGCCGTACACGGCCTCGCGCTGCTTGTTCATGACGTCGTCGTATTCAAGCAGGTGCTTGCGGGATTCGAAGTGCTGGCCCTCGACCGCCTTTTGCGCCGTCTCGATGCGGCGGCTGATGAGCTTCGACTCGATGGGGATGCCTTCTTCCATGCCCAGGCGCTCCAGCAGTTTCGAGACCCACTCTTTTGCGAAGATGCGCATCAGGTCATCTTCAAGCGCGAGATAGAAACGCGAAGAGCCGGGATCGCCCTGGCGGCCGGCGCGTCCGCGAAGCTGGTTGTCGATGCGACGCGACTCGTGGCGTTCCGTGCCCAGAATATGCAGACCGCCGACGGCGGTGACCTCGTCGTGTTCTTTATCGGTTTGTACCTTGTAGCGGGCTAGCGCCTCCGTCCACTTGTCAGTTGGGACGGTGTATTCATTGCCGTTGTAGTAGAAAACCGAAATCGTGCCGTCTTCCTGCGGACCCTCGATCTTTCCCTGGGCCACGCGCAATTGCTGCGCGATTCCCTTCTTCACCATCTCCTGCTTGGCCATGAATTCGGGATTGCCCCCGAGCAGAATGTCGGTGCCGCGGCCGGCCATGTTGGTTGCGATGGTGACCATGCCTTTGCGCCCGGCCTGGGCTACGATTTCAGCCTCGCGCTCATGGAATTTGGCGTTTAAGACGACGTGTTGCTTAAGGCCTTTTTTCTTCAGCAACTCCGAGAGGCGTTCAGATTTTTCCACGGACGTCGTGCCCACCAGCACGGGCTGACCCTTCTCCGCCAGCTTCTGAATTTCGTCAGCGACGGCAAAGTATTTTTCTTTCTCCGTGCGGAAGACGACGTCTGGATTCTCCAGCCGCAACATCTGCTTGTTGGTGGGAATGACCATCACTTCGAGCTTATAAATGTTGTCGAATTCGGTCGCTTCCGTTTCCGCGGTGCCCGTCATGCCAGAGAGCTTTTTGAACATGCGGAAATAGTTCTGGAAGGTGATGGTGGCAAGAGTCTGGTTCTCACGCTCGATCTTGACGCCTTCCTTAGCTTCAATAGCCTGATGCAAGCCGTCAGACCAGCGCCGGCCGGGCATCATGCGTCCGGTGAACTCGTCGACAATGATTACTTCGCCGTCTTTAACGACATACTCCACATCGCGTCGATAGAGCGCATGCGCTTTCACCGCCGTTTCGACGTGATGCTTGAGTGGCCAGTTCTCCGGGTCGGCGATGTTGCCGATGCCGAGCAGGTTCTCGACCTTCGTCCAGCCCCTCTCGCTGACCGTGATGTTGCGATGCTTTTCATCGATCGCGTAATCGCCGGTAAGGATTTTCCTTTGTGGATCGTCGCCCGCCTCGTACAGCTCCCGGCGCATGTCGTCCACCTGGTCGGGCGAAATCTTCTCGTCTTCCAGTAACTTGCGCAGTTCCGCCGGACTTAATTCTTCGCCCTTCTCCAGCTTGGAGATGATTCGGTTCACCTTGTAATACTTGTCGGTGGATTCCTCGCTCGCGCCCGAAATGATCAGCGGCGTGCGGGCTTCGTCGATCAGGATGGAATCGACTTCATCGACGATGGCGAAGTTGTGCCCGCGCTGCACGCAATCTTTCAGATCGAACTTCATGTTGTCGCGCAGGTAGTCGAAGCCGAACTCGTTGTTCGTCCCGTAGGTGACGTCGGCGGCATAAGCGGCGCGGCGCTCCTCGTCGTCCAGGTCGTGGACAATCACGCCCACCGTGAGGCCGAGGAACCGATAGAGCTTGCCCATCCATTCGGAGTCGCGCTTGGCCAAGTAGTCGTTGACCGTAACCACGTGCACGCCGCGTCCGCTGAGGGCATTGAGGTAGACCGGAAGCGTGGCAACCAGGGTTTTGCCTTCTCCAGTCTTCATTTCCGAAATCATGCCCTTGTGCTGCACCATGCCGCCGATCAACTGCACATCGAAGTGGCGCATGTTCAGCACGCGGCGTCCAGCCTCGCGCACCAAGGCAAAAGCCTCTACCAGAATCTCGTCGAGAACTTCCTGCAGAGCTTCGTATTGCTCTTTCTCGATCTGTTTCGCGCGATCAAGACCGCCTTCCGCTTCGGTCTCGGACTCCGCCGTGACAGCACTGCTGAAACGACTTAGTCGATCTGGTTTTAGTCGATCCTGGATGCGCTGCCGGAACTCGTCTGTCTTGGCGCGCAGTTCGGCGTCGGTGAGCTTCTGCATCTGTGGTTCGAGGGCATTGATGGCCTCAACCTTGGGCATCAAGCTCTTGATGACCCGCTCGTTCTTGGTCCCAAAGACCTTGCCGATCAGAGTGTTAATCAAACCTGAAATCCTTCAGAGGGCGGGAACTGCCCCAGCGTATCTCTTTTAGCCTAGCATATTTAGATGCGCTGGGCAGACGTAAGGAACAGGTGACGGAAGTGATTCACTGCTGACCTCGCAAAGGGCGTCGGGATATTCTAAGCAAGAAACATCTTTAGCTTCTCGGCGGTTTCGGCACGCTCGGCGGTAGACAGGTTTTTCGTGTATATTCCACACGACTCATGCCCACTTTCTACGACCGTTTTGTCGAATGCGCGGAGCGTTGGCCGGACAACGTCGCTCTGGAAATTCAGCGCCACGATCACCTCGAGAGTTGCACCTACGCCGAACTTCACCGAATGGCCGAATCCGTAGGCCGATGGATTACTGAAACCGGGTTCGCTCACGGATCGCGGCTGGCCATTGTCGCGGATAACCATCCCAGGTGGGTAGCGGCATATCTGGGGATCGTTGCTGCCGGATGTGTGGTGGTCCCGCTCGACACTGCGCTGCACGCCGACCAACTAACAAAGCTGTTAAAAGACAGCGGCACTTCCGCCCTGTTCTGCGACGCAAGGCATGCGCCAGCGGCACGGGAGGCGGTTGCGAGTCTTGGCATCGGCCTCGTGCTGATGGATCCCGACCGCATGACCGACCATTCCACCGACCAACAATGGCTGGTAAACCTGCCTGCGATTTTCGATGGAGGGCCGGGCAAATTCCAGCCCGCCCCCGCAGCCCCGGATGACCTCGCGTCCCTGCTCTACACCTCGGGAACCACTGCTGACCCCAAGGGAGTCATGCTTACCCACGCGAACTTTCTGGCTGAAGTGGAGGCGGTGTTCAATTGGGTCGACCTCGGACCGACCGACGCGTTGCTGGGCGTGCTTCCCATGTTTCATGTGCTGGCGCAGATGGCCAACCTGCTTCTGCCGCTCGTGAAAGGCTCGCGCGTGGTTTACCTGGAGACGCTGAACACAACCGAGCTTTTGCGGGCCCTGCGCGAACGGAACATCACCGGCTTCGCCGTCGTGCCGCAATTCTTTTATCTGATTCACGAACGCATCTTCCAGGAAGTCGCAAAGCGTGGCGCGCTAACACGGCGGGTATTCCAGGGCCTGGTGGGATTGAATCGCGCGCTGCGTAAAGTGGGAATCAACGCCGGTCCCAGGCTGTTCAAAAAGGTCCACGACACTCTCGGCGAGAAGATGCGCTATCTGGTCACGGGAGGTTCGCGCTTCGATCCACGGATTGCGAAAGACTTTCACGATCTCGGCATCGACGTACTACAGGCTTATGGCCTGACGGAGACCACAGCAGGAGTGTTTGCAAACTCGCCCACCAACAACGTGATCGGATCAGTGGGGAAGGCCCTGAAAGGCGTCGAGGCCAGGGTCGTTTACCCGACAAACGACTCGCAACAGCAGGAAGATGGCGGACCCGCGACGGGCGAAATCGCTTTGCGTGGCGCCGTCGTGATGAAGGGCTACTGGAATCGTCCGGACGCCACTGCGGCGGTGCTGCGCGATGGATGGTTCTACACCGGCGATCTCGGTTACCTCGATGCGGAGGGTAACCTCTTCCTCACCGGCCGCAAGAAAGAAGTGATCGTGCTTAGCAACGGGAAGAATATCTATCCCGAAGAGGTTGAGGCGCATTACCTCAAATCGCCGTACATCAAAGAACTGGCAGTGATGGGACTGGAGGGCAAGCCCGGCGAAAGTGGCGACCGGCTGCACGCCGCGATCGTGCCCAACTTCGACGCGCTGCGTCAGAAAAAGATTGTGAACGCGAAAGAGGTCATCCGGTTCGATATTGAAAGCCTGTCACAGCAAATCGCTTCCACCAAGCGCATCGGCAGCTATGAGATCTGGCAGGAAGATTTGCCTCGCACAACAACTCGCAAGATCAAACGCTTTGAAGTGGAGAAGCGTGTAAAAGCGAATCAGTCGCGGCGAGTCGACGACGATTCTGATTTGCCGGTCGAACGGCCCTTGACTGCCGACGAGGCGGCATGGCTCGATCAGCCGGAAGTGCAGCGAGCGCTTAAGGTTATCCGCGAGGTTGCGCACACGGCGCCGCCCGACTTGCGGCCCACTCACAATCTCGAGCTCGACCTCGGACTCGATTCCATGCAGCGCGTTGAGCTGCTTAGCCGGGTCGAAGATCAACTAGGTGGAAACGTCGAAGAGTCACAGCTCGCTGAGATTTATACAGTTCGCGACCTGGTCGACGCTGTTCTGCACAGCGCTGCCAGCGGCACGGGGACGCACACTACATTTGCCGGCTGGAAAGCCATTCTGGCCGAAGAACCGGATGCCTCTGCCGTGGTTTCTCTGGCCCGCCCGCACCCACTCGACAATGCATTTTGGTACATGGTTTCGCGCCTCATCCAGGTGGTCGCCCTCGACCGCTTTGATTTGCATGTGCGCGGCATGGAGAAGCTGCCCGCCGCTGGTGCATACATTATCTCGTCCAATCACCAGAGCTTTATCGATCCGGTGATACTGGCAAGCATGCTGCCGCCGCAAATGTTTGACCGGCTTTTTGCAGTGGGAACAAGCGAAATCTTCGGAAAGGGATTCATGCTGCGGCTGGCGCATTCGTTGCGGGTTGTGGTCGTGGATCCGGACGCGAATCTGATTCCAGCCATGCGCGCGGGCGCGTTCGGCCTGCGGCAGGGACGCCCCCTCATTCTTTACCCCGAAGGCGAGCGCTCGATTGATGGCACGCCAAAAACTTTCAAAAAGGGCGCGGCCATTTTGTCCATTCACCTGCAGGTTCCGATTGTGCCCGTAGCCATTGAGGGATTTTACGAAGCCTGGCCGAGGAACAAGTCGTTCCAGGGATTCACGCCACTCAAGATTGTGATCGGCGATCCGATTCTTCCGCCCCCGGAGAGCGAGGCATCCGAAGCGGCCTACGAAAAGCTGACTGCGGCTTTGAAAACGCGTGTGGTCGAGATGTGGGAAAACCTGCGCCATTGATAGTAGCGCCGGCGTCCCGCCGGCAAGCCCGAAGAGTATTGCCCTCGGAGACGTTAATTGGGATGTTCCCAGGGCCGCCGAGACGGCGGCGCTACTTGGCTCGCGGATGCGTCTGGTCGTACACCTGGAGCACATGTTTCATCGACAACTGCGTGTAACGCTGCGTAGTCGCGAGTCGTTCGTGTCCGAGTAGCTCCTGAATGGCGCGGAGGTCGGCGCCTTCCTCGAGCATGTGCGTCCCGAAAGCATGGCGCAGCGTATGCGGATGGACATCAGGGGAAAGGCCCTTGGCGACGGCAATTTTCTTGACGATGCGACCAACACTGCGCGTGGTAAGCCGTCCACACCGCCGGTTGATGAGCAACGCGCTGGAATGTTTATTGCTGCTGGCCAGGAGCTTTTGTCGCTCAGGAAGATAACTTACCAGCCCGGCTTTCACGGAATCTCCAAACGGAACGTAACGTTCTTTTTTCCCCTTGCCGCGGATGAGAATGGCCTCAGCACTCAGCCGGATGTCGTCAAGGTTGATTCCCGTGAGTTCCGAATTGCGGATGCCGCATCCGTAAAGCAGTTCCAGCATGAGCCGGTCGCGTTCCGGGAACGCCGCCACTTCGGGCATCTGGCCGTCGATCACGAAATTCATTTCCTCAATCGTAGGCACTCTCGGAAGTTTCTTGGGAAGTTTCGGCGTGGCGACCAGCTTTGCCGGATTCTGCTCCACCACGCCTTCCCGCGCCAGCCAGCGATAGAGCGATCGCACCGCGGCCAACGCACGCGCCACGGAAGTCTTGCTCAACCCCTTTTCGTAGAGTTGCGAGAGAAATCCGCGCACAGCGATATGGTCAAGTTGCTTCCATCCGCGCGATCCAGCGTAGACGGCGAACAGCGACAGATCCCGGCTGTAAGCCTTGATCGTGTGCGGCGAGGCATTGCGTTCCCGCAGGTGGCGCAGGAAGTCGGCGACGGCTTTGGCCACGATTGTCTTCTCTTTGGTCATGCTGATGTCTGATTGCCAACCGTTGATTAATGATTGTTGATTTATGATTGTTGATTGAAAAAACGCAACACGCCGGCGTTCGAGATTCACGTCAATCATCAATCAACAATCAACAATCAACAATTTCATCTCGCTTTCGCCCGCGGATGATGCTCCCGATAGACAGTTCGAAGCCGGTCAAGCGCCAGATGCGTGTAAACCTGAGTTGTCGAGATATCCGCGTGGCCCAGGATGGTCTGCACCGTCCGAAGATCAGCACCGTTCTCCACCATATGCGTTGCGCAGGAATGGCGCAGCATGTGGGGAGATGCCGTGCGTCCCGAAACAGCCGATGCCGCACGCACCATCTGCCAGACACGCTGGCGCGTGAGTTTGCGCCCTCCGCGCGCGATAAACAACAAAGGGGAGTTCGCGACAGAAACTTTTGCCGATGCTCCGCTTCGCGGCCCTGCCGCCAGCGCCGGGCGTGACTCTGCCAGATATTGCGTGAGTGCTTCCTGCGCCGATCTTCCAAGCGGCACAACTCGTTCCTTGTCGCCCTTGCCGCGCACCAGCATGTAGCCAGCCTCAAGCTTCAAGTCTTCTAATTTAGCGTTCGTAATTTCCGAGACTCGCAATGCACCGGCGTAGAGGACCTCCAGCATGGCACGATCGCGAGCCGCCAGCGCGGCTGAGCTTTTCGTGTCGCGCGCTGCGTCGCGCCGTCTGAGCGGAGCAGCCAGCGTCGCCTCCATTTCGTCCCGAGCCAGCGCCTTCGGAAGGACCTTCCATTGCTTTGGAGATTCGATATTCAGCGTCGGATCGTATACGAGTTTCTTATCGAGCAGCAGGTACCGATAAAGATGACGGAGTGCCGAAAGTTTCCTCCCCACGCTGCGGCCATCCACTTGATGGGAAAAGAGCTGTTGCAGGAAATCGCGCACATCGAGACGTCTGGCCGTCAGCAGCACGCGCTTGCGTTTCTCCAGAAATTCCGAGAACTGGCAGATGTCCGTCGTGTAAGCGCCAATGGAAAGTGCCGCCAATCCCTTCTCGATTCTCAAATAGTCGAGAAAAGCAGCAAGCACGCGCGAGTTGGCTTCCGAAGCCATGAAGAAGGAATAAAAAAGTATGCGCGTTATCGGACGCTGATAAAAGTGCCGATGAAGGTGCTTACAGGGAGAGCCACAGCAGGGTCGTAGAGACGTAGCTTGCTACGTCTGGCCAGCGCCACGAAGCAGATCCACCGCATAAAGCGCCCCCTCCGGCGTTTCCTCATGCTTGAAGTACGCAAACACATCGCGCCCGGCCGCCAGGTGCTCCCCGATGCGCGTGACCATGGCGCGCCGCTCCTCGCCCGTGTAACTCGGCTTACGGAATCGGTAATAGGCAAAGGGTGCCGTGGCTACATCGGGTGTGGTCCGTTCTTCGGTCTCCGCCACACACAAGGCGGCTCCGTGCGCCTTCAGCAATTCCCAAGTCGAATCGGTAAGCCAGGAGTCGTGCCGGAATTCAAATGCCGCGGGCAGCGTTCGCGGCAAAAGCGCAAGAAAATCCTTGAGCAGCGCGGCATCTGCCTTCAGATTCGGCGGTAACTGGAAAAGCACCGGCCCCAGCTTACCGGCGCTGGCCAGCGGCTCGATCGTCGCCAGAAAGCGCGGAACAAAATCTTCCGTCCCCTTCAACCGCTTGATGTGGGTGATTACCTGGTGCGCCTTGATGCCGAAGCGAAAGTGCGCAGGCGTTTCATTCATCCAATTCTGGACCGTAGTCTCTTTCACCAGTTGCCGGAAAGTGAAGTTCACCTCGACCGTATTCAGCTGTGCGGCGTAGTGACTGAGAAACTTCTTCTGTGCGAGCTTGGCAGGATAGAAGTCAGGCTTCCAGCTCGGGTAAGCCCATCCAGAAGTCCCGACAAACAGTTGAGGCATGGCCAGCTCTCGAGTAAAGTTGTGAAGCTGAATTCGCAGCGGACGGGATTATACCTTGCGTCGCGCCTTGCGCGCCTTCGCTTGCGCCCCGGTTTTTTTTACAGCGCGCCGAACGGGCTCCGATTCTTCCTCCGCTTGAGCCGCCATCGAAATTGTCGGCTTTGCCTCAGCAGCTGCCGGAGCCGCAAGTCCCTTAGGCTCCGGCAAACGTTGTTTCAATGCGAGCACCGGGGCGAACAAGTCGCCCATCTTTTCAACGCGTGCCACCACCTGCTTCGCTTCGAATACAAGCACGTTCGCATCCTTCTTCTTGAAAGCACGCTCCACTTCCTCCCACGTCACCGGCGTCGAAACCGTGGGATGCTCCCGCGCCCGCAGCGAATACACGGCAACAGTGGTCTTGTGTTCGTCGTTCTGGCTCCAGTCCACGAGAACCTTTCCGGTCCGCACCTGTTTCTTCATATCCGACACAACCATTTCTGGATGTTCATGTTCGAGCAGCTGCGCCAGCGCGTGGGAGAAAGTCTTAGTTGATTCGTAGTTCGTTGGCGTGTTAAGCGGAACGTAAACCTGCAAACCCTTGGAGCCCGAAGTCTTCGCAAAGCTTTGCAATCCAAAATGCTCGAAGATTTCGCGCAGCCACAGCCCAACCTGGCAGCATTGCACGATGTTTGCAGGCGCTCCGGGATCGAGATCGAAAACCATCATCGTCGGGCAGGTAATGTCCTTCGCAAGAGAAAGTGAAGGATGCAACTCAATCGCCGCCAGGTTCGCCAGCCAGACCAGCGTAGCCAGATCGTCAGCGAGAATGTAATGGATGGTGCGACGGTTCCTCTCGCTCCATATAGGAGCGGTCTTCACCCAGTCGGGCCGGTGCTGCGGCGCATTCTTCTCGTAGAAAAACTCTGCGTCCACACCGTTGGGATACCGCTTGCGAGTGAGCGGACGTTCAGCCAGCTGAGGCACCATCGCCGGCGCAATGCGCACGTAGTAGTCGATCACCTGCTGCTTGGTAAATCCCGTCGCGGGATACAGAACCTTTTCCAGATTCGACAGCTTGAGCTGCTTCCCCTGAACTTCAATCGTCGAATCCATCGCCTACCCCCGCAGGCATTGTGCCTCAAACCACGTCCAGCACAAAATGTCGGCTCCGCCCCAGCACTCGCCTAAATCAGCGGAGAGGACACCGACCCGGTTTGACAACCGCCCTTGCCGCCACGTAATTTCAAACTTCTGCCCTGCATGTCCGTCCAAGTTGGCCATCCGGAGGTCCGATGAAACAGCACGCGCTCAAAGTTGCCATCTCATTTCTCATTCTGACGGCGCTAGCCGCGGCCCAGGATGTCGCGTCCTTTGAAAAGCGCATCACCGTCAAGAAACTGCCAAATGGCTTGACCATCGTCATCTGCGAGCGGCCTGAGGCTCCGGTCTTCTCTTTCTTCACCATGGTCGACGCAGGTTCCTCGCAGGATCCCATGGGCAAAACTGGCTTGGCCCACATGTTCGAGCACATGGCTTTCAAAGGCACGGACAAGATTGGCACCACCGACTACGCTGGCGAGAAACCTGCATTGGAAAAGGTGGAGGTCGCCTATGCCGCCTACATCGCCGAACGCGATAAGCGCGTAGGCCGCGATGAGGCCAAGCTGAAAGAACTGGAAAAAGCCTGGAAAGACGCCATCGCCGCCGCCGACAAGTACGTCGTGCCCAACCAGTTCGGCAAGATCGTCGCGCAAAGCGGCGGCCAGGACGTCAATGCCTTCACAGATTACGATGAGACCGCCTATCACTACTCGCTGCCCGTGAACCGGCTGGAGCTGTGGGCTTATCTCGAGTCGGAGCGTTTTCTTCACCCCGTATTGCGCGAGTTTTACAAAGAACGCAACGTGGTCATCGAAGAGCGGCGCATGAGTACCGACAGTAGCCCCACCGGCCGGCTGCAGGAGCAGTTTAACGCCGCGGCATTCGAAGCCCATCCCTATCACCGCCCGACCATCGGATGGATCTCCGACCTGAACTCTTTCTCAGCCACGGACGCGAAGAAGTTTTTCGACGAATACTACGTGCCCGCAAACATGGTCGTCGCCGTGGCCGGGGATGTGAAAGCTTCAGAGGTTTTGCCGCTCATCGAGAAATACTTCAGCCGCCTGCCCATCAGCCACAAGCCCGATGAAACCACCACCACCGAGCCTCCGCAGAACTCCGAGCGCAAGGTCGTGCTCAAAGACAAATCACAGCCGCTTTATCTCGAGGGCTACCACCGGCCCGACTACATGAGCAAAGACGACGCCGTGTATGACGCCATTACCGATCTCATGTCGGAGGGCCGCACCTCGCGTCTTTATCGCGCGCTGGTGCGCGACAAGAAAATCGCGGCGTACTCGGCAGGATTCAGCGGCCTGCCCGGCACCAAGTACCCGCACCTGTTCGCGTTTTTTGCTTACCCGTTGCCCGGACATAGCACACAGGACGTGGCGGACGCGATTCACGTGGAAATCGAACGTCTCAAGAAGGAAGACATCACCGACGACGAGTTGAAGATGATCAAGACCCGCGCCAAAGCCGACCTCATCCGCGGTCTGGGAGACAATGAAGGACTGGCAACCCAACTAGCGATTTACCAGACTCGTTACGGCGACTGGCGCGAGTTGTTCCGCTCCGTCGATCGCATCGACAAAGTAACGAAGGCAGACATCAGGCGCGTGGCCAACCAAACCTTCAAAGACACCAACCGCACCATAGGCGTGATCGAAACAACCGGGGGCGCGGGACCAAGCGGTGATCAAGGTGCATCCAATCCGGGCGCGTCCAATCCAGGCACCTCCGATCAAGGCCCATCCGATCCAGGAGGTGCGCAATGAAGACCCTGCGGCTTCTTTTCTCGATGCTTCTCGCGCCCGCCACGATCCTCGCGACTACGATCTTCGCGACTGCGATCTTCGTGAATCCCTCAAGAGCAGCGGCACAGGCGACGAACTGGCAGCAGATCCCCATCCCGCCTCTTCCCGCGTTCAAACCGCAGCTGCCGAAGCGCATCCAGCTCTCGAACGGCATGGTGATCTTCCTGCAGGAGGATCACGAACTGCCCCTGATCGACGGCTCGGCCCGCATCCGCGGCGGTTCGCGCAATGAACCAGCCAGCAAAACTGGACTGGTAGATATTTTCGGCGAAGTCTGGCGCACCGGCGGTACCAGGACTCAGACCGGCGATCAGCTCGACGATTTCCTCGAAGTGCGCGCCGCCAAGGTTGAGACCGGAGGCGGTGCCGATTCAACCACCATAGGACTGAGCTGCCTGAAAGGCGATTTCGACGATGTCTTCAAAGTCTTCGCCGACCTCTTGCAGAACCCCGAATTCCGCTCCGAGAAGCTTGACCTGGCACAGAAGCAGGCCGAGGACAGCATCTCGCGGCGCAACGATGAGGTAGGAGAGATCGTGGCGCGCGAATCCGCCAAGCTGGCGTATGGCTCCGATAATCCCTACACCCGTGAACCTGAGTACGCAACCGTGGCCGCAGTCACGCGCCAGGATCTGATCGACTGGCATCGCACCTATGTACATCCCAACAACATAATTCTTGGCATCAGTGGAGACTTCGATACCGCGGCGATGGAAGCCAAGCTGCGCGCGGCTTTCGAGGCTTGGCCCAAAGGTGCCGACCTGCCGAAAGATGACATTCAGTACCACCCAGCCAAGCCCGGCTATTACCTCATTCCCAAAGACGATGTAAACCAGAGCAGCATCCGCATGGTCGCGCTGGGCACCACGCGCAACAATCCCGACTACTACACCATCGCCGTGTTCAATGAAGCGTTTGGCGGAGGAATGTCCTCGCGCCTGTTCAACGATCTCCGCACCAAGCGCGGTCTCGCCTACGAAGTCGGAGGCGGCGTCGGCACCAACTTCGGGCATCCCGGCATTCTGCAATTCTTCATCGGCACCAAGAGCCAGAGCACGATCGAATCGATCCAGGCGATGGATGAAGAGATCGACAACCTGACCAAACAACCCCTCACGGACGAAGAAATCAAGCGCGCCAAAGACGCCATCCTCAACGCTTTCATCTTCCGTCTCGACTCGCCCGACAAGGTTCTAGCCGAGCGCCTGACCTATGAGTTCTATGGCTATCCCGCGGACTGGCTCGACAAGTTTCCGGCAGAGATTCAGAAAGTGACCGCCGCCGACGTGAGTCGAGTAGCGGCGAAGTATGTACATCGGGACCAACTTTCAGTGCTCGTGGTTGGCAACACCAAAGACTTCGACAAACCGCTCTCGTCACTCGGAGCCGTGAAGGAAATCGATATCACCATCCCGCCTCCGCCCGGTGCCAAGGAGGCCAAATGAAGGAGCCAAGCGTTCCCATCCCGCTGGTTGGAAACCTCGCAGTAAAAGTCGCTGCTCTGCAGAAGAGAGCGGAGCAGGAAAAAGTAATCCTCCCCACCGATGTGGCGCTCTACATCGCGCAGAATGTCCGCTCGAATGCAGGCGCATTGGAAGGTGCGCTCGTCCGTCTCATGGCCCATTCTTCGGTGACCGGCACCGAGATCACCCTCAAATACACACAACAGGTGCTGGCGAATTTCATCGCGGCGGAGAGACGCAAGCTCGTCATCGATGATTCTCTTCAGGAGCTGCCTTCTCTACCGCCCACCACGAAAGAAGCCGAAATTAGACGCCAGGGTCCGACTGCGGAGAATTGCCGTTCCGTTTTCTGGCTGGAAATGCGGAACGGGAGAAAAACCAGCCGAGTCAGACTCGAACTGCAAGTGAACATGCGCGAGAGCGAACGTGAACGCCTGGCACGCCGGGACGCACACGAGCGCGAGCAGGAACGCCGCGCTAAAAAACGAAAACGAGCATGAGCCTGACCCGGTAAACAACTGTCATCCTGAGCGGCGCCGTTTTTCAGGCGCAGCGAAGAGCCTGCCCTGAGCGAAGCCGAAGGGATCTCCCGCTAAACCGACCCAACGCGTAAGCTAAACTGCACCACCACCCGTGAAAAAACCTCATTGACAAGGTCGAGTTAACGAGCTATTGTAGGCGAACACAAGGCGAATATGTCCAGCTTGCCCTTGTTTCCTCTTCCCGCCAAGTCTCCGCTGGTCGGCATTGCCCGGCTCGCGTCTGAGGGCGAATCTCTGCGCGAAGGGCATGAGGTTGAATACTTCACGCTCCCGGCAAAATCGCTGCTGAACCGCTGCGTGAGTGGTCGTGGCCTGCCCTTCACCTGGACCATCAATCCCTACCGCGGCTGCGAATTCGCCTGCAAGTACTGTTATGCCCGCTACACCCACGAGTTCATGGAAATGCGCGACGGTGCAGATTTCGAGCAGAAGATTTACGTCAAGCAGCACACCGCGGACCTGCTGCGCCGCGATCTGCGTCGGGTCAAGCCAGGGGAAGCCATTGCGCTCGGCACCGCGACCGATCCTTACCAGCCAGCCGAGCGGCGCTACGAAATCACCCATGGCATTCTCGAAGAGTTCACCCGCCATCGCGGCTTCGAACTCGGGATCGTCACCAAATCCAATCTCGTTGTCCGCGACATCGATCTTCTCCGCGCAGTCGCGCAAAACAACGTCATCTCGATTCACATGACCATAACCACCTTGGACGTTGACCTGGCGCGCATCCTCGAGCCGCGCGCCCCCCGCCCGGATTTGCGCATGGAAGCCGTGCGCCAGCTCAGCGATGCGGGACTCTCCGTAGGCGTGAGCGCCTCGCCCGTCCTGCCTGGCATAACCGATTCGCCGGACGACTTGGAGGCTATCGTGCGAGCGGCTGCAGCAGCCGGAGCGCGCCACATCTTCGCCGGACCACTGTTTCTGAAGCCCTGTTCGGCGGCGATTTTTCTCCCTTTTCTTGAACAGCACTTCCCGCAGCTAGTCGAGAACTATCGCGAGCGCTATCACGATCGCTCATTTCTGCCGCCTTCCTACGGCAAACGAATCGCAGAACTCATCGCCAGCTTCCGTCGTAAATATGGCATCCGCCGCGCCGACCCGCGCGGAACCACCTATGCTGGCAAGTGGCCGGCGCAGGCCTCCGACGACCAGCTGGCGTTGTTCTGAAGGCAGTGGCCAGTGTTCGGTGATCAGTGACTAACCAAGCGAAGTTTATCGAAGCCTGGACACTGGACACTGGACACTGATCACTGGACACTGATCACTGGACACAAGACACTGCCCGCCGTCCACTGCTTTTCTTCCTCTATAATCACTTGACCCGCATGGCAACCGCTTCCCCACCGGCCCAACCCGCGCCCCCGCAACGCCTTCCCCTCGGGCTGCGGCTGCGACGCTTCTGGCAGCGCGTCACCGAAGGACTGGAACTCGCTCAGCTCTGGTCGCAGTTCGAAACCGACGCTCGGACCAGCTACCGTCTCTATTCCCGCGACGTGGCCGCTAAAACGCCCGAGGGTCTCACCAAGCGCGGCCATCGCCTCCACGTCGTCAAGGAATTCTTCTGGGCGGTTCTCGAAAAACTCTCGCCCGCGCGCCGCGTGCTCCTCCTGGCGGCGCTGATCATGCTGGTGTTTCCCAGCAGCGGCTTCAGCTATCGCGACTCCGGACACGAACTCCACGTCATCGAACTCGATTTCCACTTCTGGGGCGGACTTCTTCTGTTCGTGTTGCTGATTCTCGAGATTGCCGACCGCGTCGTGATGAAGCGCGACTTGCAGATTGCCCGCGAAATCCAGACCTGGCTGCTCCCCGGCGCTCCGCCGCAGATTCCAGGAGTCTCGCTCGCCTACATCACGCGCCCCGCCAACACTGTCGCCGGAGATTACTACGACGTGTTCCCCCGCCCCGGCAGAACTCAGGAAGAAAATCGCGTGATATTCGCCGTGGCCGACGTCGCCGGCAAAAGCATCCCCGCAGCCATGCTGATGGCCACTTTTCAGGCCAGCCTGAAAACGCTTTCCACCGCGCAGGTTCCCCTGGAAGAGCTGGTGGCCAAC
>Ga0209380_10000091_pt1 | contig 52866 bp, 50 predicted proteins | sample HubBroMetageWFT6_FD_188347 | JGI IMG/M metagenome (GOLD analysis project Ga0209380, IMG submission 188347) | Warmed and freeze-thawed soil microbial communities from the Hubbard Brook experimental Forest, New Hampshire - Hubbard Brook CCASE Soil... | ecosystem: Environmental > Terrestrial >...
AGGTTGACCCATCCGAAGCGAGGGATGTCCAGCGCCGATTGCGGCAGCAGCGCCCCGTAGGCAGTGACCGGGCAGCAGTCGGGCTCGATCTCGCGCAGCCGGTCAAGGAACTGCGGGTCGGACGGCTTCGCCGGGCGGAGCACCTCGATGCCCGCGGCCTCGGCCCGCTCGGCCACCGGGCTCGCCCCGACCTTCAGGCCGCGGCCCGCCTTGGCGTCCGGCCTGGTCACGACCGCCACTACGGTGTGCCGCGACTTCAGCAGCGCCTCGAGCGAGACGACCGCCGCGGCCGGGGTGCCGGCGAAGACCAGGCGCATCGGCTAGAACGCCTTGCCGAAGGTCGCGTGAGGCGAGGTCTTCACCACCGGAATGGGCTCGCCCCACCACTCGGCGGCCCTGATCTCCTTCATGGCGAGCTTGCGCTGGGCGGGGTCGAGCCGGTCGATGAACAGCACGCCGTCGAGGTGATCGGTCTCGTGCTGGACGCACCGGGCCAGCTGGCCCGTTCCCTCCACCGTGATCGGCTCGCCGTGCATGTCAAAGCCCTTAGCGACGGTACCGAATGCCCTTTTTGTCGGATAGGCCAGGCCGGGGAACGACAGGCAGCCCTCGTCGTCCTCCTCGCACTCCTCCGACAGCGCCAGCACCGGGTTGATCAGGTGACCGACCACTTCGTCGACGTAGTACGTGAAGACGCGCAGCCCGACGCCGATCTGCGGGGCGGCCAGGCCAAGGCCCGGTGCGTCCATCATCGTGTCGGTCAGGTCCTGGACCAGCCTGCGCAGCTCCGCATCGAAGTCGGTCACCGGGTCGGCGGCAGTCCGCAGGACCGGATCGCCGAACAGGCGGATCGGCTTGATGCTCACGATTTTCCTCCGGAACGAGCACAGGGGCGGTCGGTCAAGTTTACGAAGCCGGCTAGCGCGATCCTGCCCCTGGCGAACGGGCCTTGAAGGCCGCCTTCCGCGCGGCCCTGGCCACGCCCGGATCCGGATGGTGCTCGCTCAGCGTCGTGAGCAGGTCGATCACGCCGGGATGGCTGACCTGCCAGAGGCCCGCCACGATCTCGGCCTGGGCCTCAGGCGGCACCTCGGGCAGCAGCTCGGCCACCACGTCCCTGGGATCGGCCTCCTCCAGCAGGCCCGCGCCGAGATCAACCAGCAGCCACGTCCGGTCTGCGGGACCCAGCTCGGCCTCCTCGCCGTGCTCGTGCAGCCAGACCGCCGCGTGGGCGCGCAGCAGCGGGTCCGCCAGCGCGGCCCGGACCTCGCCGGCGGCCGCGTTGCCGATCCGGTCGAGTACCGCGAACGCCGCGCCCCGCAGTCCGGGCGATCCGGCGGCCGCGGCGGCGATCAGCTCGGCGGCGGCCCGTTCCTCGCTGCGGCCGACCAGCCAGGAGTTGATCTCCGACTCGCCGTCCTCGGCATCGCAGCTGGCCAGGGTGACGAGCAGGCCAACGGCCCCCTCCCGGCCGGCACCGCCCATCACCGGGACGTGCCAGCCCTGCGCGAGCAGCCGCCGGTGCACGCCCCAGATCCCGAGCGGGGACAGCGCGACGGTCAGGCCGCCGGCCGTCTCCTCCGTGCCGAGCTCGACGACGCCCAGGTCAGCAAGAGTCTCCAGGGCGTGGGACAGGGCGGCGGCCTCGCTCGGGTCAGGCACTCCCCCGGCCTTGCGGCCGGCCGCGGCGTCCGGCCCGGCGGCGGCCGAGTAAGCGTCGAACAGCGCGTCGATCTTCACGGGCGCGCCGACCGTGTACAGCGCGGTCGCCAGCCCGTCGAGTTCCTCGCCGGCCAGCAGCGCGGCCAGCGCTGCGTCCCATTCGCGCAGTAGTTCCTCGTCATCGCAGTCGGGCAGCGGCTTGTCCAGGCTCTTCAGCGGGTCGCCGGCCGCCGCCTGCTCGCTGGCGGCCGCGACGACCTGCCACGCGGCGTCCAGCTCATCGGGCGTCAGCTCGAGCGCATCGGCGGCGGACCTAGCGTCGGTGCCGTCCAGCACCTGCCGCGGCGATACTTCCGGATGCTGGTCGGCCCAGCGGCTGAGATCGCGCGCCGCGCGCAGCAGCGGCGCGACTCTGGCGGCTGAGGCCAGTTCCTCGCGCGGCGCGAGACGCACGGGCGGCATGCGCGGACGGTCGAGGCGGCGAGCGTCGCCACCGCCTGCCGCACCGGCGCCGTGGCCCGCCCGTGAGTTGGTCACCCAAGTACCCTACGGCCTGGACGGTAGGTAGTCAGACCAGTGCGGCTGGGTCGAGTTGTACTCGGACCAATCCCCCCTCTTTTCGCGCAGTCCTGGCCGCCTGGCCGCCGTGCAGCGCGGCGGCGAGCTCCGCGCCTGCTGACCTGGGCACTCGCACCAGATAGCGGATCTGCTCGGCCTCAGCTCCGGCGGGGGCAGGAACGGGCCCGAGTACCTCGGCTATCGCCGGCAGGACCGCGGCGTCCAGCAGTGACTGGACCGCCTGCGGGTCGCCGGTGACCGCGGCCATCCGGGCCGCGGGCGGAAATCTCAGCTCCGACCGGGCGGCCAGCTCCCGCTCCGCGAACGTCGCCGGATCCCAGCGAATGAGGGCCTGGACGGCGGGCTGAGCCTGGTCGGCGACCACGATCACGGCACCCCCGGCGACCGCGGGACGAACGAGGGCCGCCGCGTTCATCCACCGCCGCAGTGCCTCCTCGGCTGCTCGCAGGGTCATCCGGCCGAGCAGCGCCCAGCCATCAACCAGCACCGCGGCGCTGTAGCCGGCCACCGCCACCGGCTCGGCGCCGGGCGTCGCGACCACGACGGCAGGGTCGGCGCCAACTTCGCGCAGTACCGACGCGCCGCCGGAAGTCAGCACGGGAACGGCCGGGAACGCGCGGGCCAGCTCCTCGGCGGTGCGCCCCGCCCCGGTGATCAGCGCGCGCAGGCCGTCATGGCCGCACCGGGCGCACCGGCGGTCGACTGGTGACCCGCACCAGCCGCACCGCAGGGACTCGTCGCGGCCAGGCAGCTCCGCCGGGCCGCCGCAGCTGCAGCGGGCCGGCTCGCGGCACCGCTCGCAGGCAACCGCGGCGAGGTAGCCGTGCCGCGGCACCTGGACGAGCACCGGGCCGGTCGTCAGCCCGTCTCGGGCGGTGCGCAGGGCCAGGCTCGGCAGCCGGGCGGAGCGAGCAGCCTCGTCGCGCGCGAGCTCGGGGTCGTCACCGGCCGCCGCGACCGCGGGTGCCGCCTGCCGGACCACCGCGCGCCCGGCCGCAAGCGGCCGCGCCCAGCCCCCGTCGAGCAGCAGCTGGGCCTCGGCGGTCCTGGCGAACCCGCCGATGAGCGCGGCCGCGCGGGCCCGGTGCGCGCGCAGCGCGAGTACCTCACGGGCATGCGGATACGGCGCTCGCGGCTCGGCGTGCAGGTCATCACCCTCGTCCCAGAGCACGACCAGGCCCAGGCTCGCGACCGGCGCGAACATCGCCGACCTCGGGCCGACCACGACCTGGACGTCGCCGCGGACCGCCGCCAGCCAGCGCCGGTAGCGCTCGGCCGGCCCGAGGTCGGCCGACAGGACCACATGCTGGCCGGGTCGCAGCCGGCCCGCGAGCGCCGCGTCGAGCCGTTCCAGATCGCGCGCATCGGGGACGACGACCACGGCTCCGCGGCCGCTCTTGGCCACGGCCGCCACCGCCAGCGCGATCTCGTCGGGCCAGGCCGGGCCAGGCAGGGCCGACCAGATGGCGCGCGGGCTGCGGCCGTCGGCCAGCGCGGCGAGGAACGCCGGACCCGCCCCGTAGCGGTCCCAGGAGGAGTGCTCCGGCAGCGCCGGAGACCCGGCGTCACCGGCGGGCGCGGGCAGGCTCGCCGCCTCCGCCCTGGCGTGCCGGGGCGGGATGGCGAGGCGCAGGACATCGGCCAGGGTGCCGCCGTACCGGTCGGCGACGGCCCTGGCCAGCCCGGCGATCTCGGCCGTGAGCACCGGCTCGGGCGAGACCACCCGCTCCAGGTAGCCGAGCTTGCCCTGGTGCTCGCTCTCCGCCGCCCGCTCCAGCACGAACCCGCCGGTCAGGCGGCCGGCGAACCGCACGCGGACGCGCACTCCGGGCATGGCCGTCTCGGCCAGCTGCTCGGGCACGAGGTACTCAAACGGCCGGTCCAGGTTCGGCAGGGAGATCTCCACCGCGACCCTGGCGACCGGCAGCGTGGCGGCTGGCCGGCGTTCCTGACGGGTCACGTTCCCCGTCTTACCAGACGGGGACGACCAAAGACCCGGCCAGCTACTTGCAGACCGCGGTCACGGCCGCGACCTCGGCCTCGAGTTGAGTGCTGACCGCCGCGTAGGTCGCCGTCGAGTGACTCGCCTTCGTCTGCGTCTGCGCCTGCTCAAGGCCGCCCGTGAGCGCGACCATGGCGTTACGCGCGGAGACCTCGGTGGTCGCTGCCGCCGCGGCGTTCGCCTCGCTCAGTGCCGTCCGCAGATCGCCGGCGAGCACGCTCTGGGGCGCGCCCGAGGACAGGTCGTTGCGCACCTGCGCAACCGGATAGCTGACCGAGTGCTGGTAATTGCCGCACCCTGGAGATGAGCCTCCGGTCGCGCTCGTCAGCACAACGATCAGGATGACCGCCCAGACGGCCGAGCAGCCGATGCCGAGCCAGGACCAGATCCGGCCCACGCCGACGGACTTGGCGCGGCGAAGCCCGAGGGCGCCGAACACCGCGCCGGGCACCACCAGCGGCAGGATTCCGGTCGTCAGTGCCGCCGTCGCCTGCCAGTTCCCGGCCTCGCCGGGTGCCCGCGAGGTCGTCGCCCGGACTGCTGGCCGCCGCGAGCGTGCCGGCCTGGCCTCGCCCGGCTCCGGCCATGGCCCCGACTCCCAGGGCGGCGGCTCCTCCGGCTCGGGGCCGGCCTGCTCCCCCGCCCAGGGCGGTGCGCTGGCCGTCTCGGGCCGGTCGGGGGCGTGCCCGGACTCCTCCCAGGACTCGGTCATCGAATCCGGCAGCAGTCCGGCGCGCCCGGTCCGCAGGAACCAGCCGGTATCCGCCTCGTCGCCCGCCTCGGCCAGGTCGTGGCCCTCCGCCTGGGGAACAGGCTCGAACCACCCCTCCTCGTGCGTGGGGTAAGCGCGAATCTCCGAGTCGCCGGTGTCCTGCTGCGCGAGTTGCCCGTTGGCAGCTCCCGTGTCCGTACCTGGGCCGTTCCGTTCAGACATCAGCCACCAGACCAGCGTCGAATGGGCCAGACATAGCTAAAAATCGTAAAAGCAACGGCAGGTCGCTGTCTGGATAACTACAAATTGGCCCATATCGAGGGCTGGCCGACCGTCAGACGCCCAGCAGCGACCGCAGCGCCTCAGCCCGGTCCGTCCGCTCCCAGGAGAAGTCGGGCTCCTCGCGGCCGAAGTGACCGTAGGCGGCCGTCTGGGAGTAGATGGGCCGCAGCAGGTCCAGATCGCGGATGATGGCCGCCGGCCGCAGGTCGAAGACCTGGAGAACCGCGTCCTGAATCTTCTCGACCGCGACATTCTCGGTGCCGAAGCACTCCACGAACAGGCCGACCGGCATGGCCTTGCCGATCGCGTACGCGACCTGCGCCTCGCACCGGTCGGCGAGCCCGGCTGCGACCACGTTCTTGGCGACCCAGCGCATCGCGTAGGCGGCGCTCCGGTCCACCTTCGACGGGTCCTTGCCGGAGAACGCCCCGCCGCCGTGGCGGGCCATGCCACCGTAGGTGTCAATGATGATCTTGCGGCCGGTAAGTCCGGCGTCGCCCATCGGGCCGCCGATCTCGAACCTGCCGGTCGGGTTCACCAGCAGCCGGTAGCCGGTGGTGTCCAGCTCGAGGCCCGCCACGACCGGCTGGACGACGTGCTCGCGGATGTCGGGGGCGAGCAGGCCCTCCAGGTCGATCGCCGGGGCGTGCTGCGTCGACACCACGATCGTGTCCAGCCGCACGGCCTGGTCGCCCGCGTACTCGATGGTCACCTGAGTCTTGCCGTCCGGGCGGATATAGGGCACGGTCCCGTCCCGGCGCACCTCCGACAGCCGGCGGGCGAGCCGGTGCGCCAGCATGATCGGCAGCGGCATCAGCTCCGGGGTGTCACGGCAGGCGTAGCCGAACATCAGGCCCTGGTCGCCAGCGCCCTGCCGGTCAAGCTCGTCGGTGCCCTCGCCCTCGCGGGTCTCGACCGCCTCGCGCACGCCCTGGGCGATGTCGGGTGACTGGGACCCGATCGACACCTGCACTCCGCACGACGCGCCGTCAAAGCCCTTCGCCGACGAGTCGTAGCCGATCTCCAGGATCTTCTCGCGGATGATGCCGGGGATGTCGACGTAGGTCTCGGTCGTCACCTCGCCCGCCACGTGGACCTGGCCGGTCGTGATCAGCGTCTCGACGGCGACGCGGCTGTGGGTGTCACCCTTGAGCATGGCGTCCAGGATCGCGTCGCTGATCTGGTCAGCGATCTTGTCCGGATGACCCTCGGTCACAGACTCCGAGGTGAAAAGACGACGAGCCACTAGACACCCTTTCTCATGATTTCGGTGCGCAACTGCAGCGAAGCAGGCCCCCCGAATTGTAACGGTGTGGCCGTCCTGGTGCCGCACCGGTCACGAATCAGGGGTGGAGCAGGGCGAACTGCCGGTCGTGCTCGGTGCGAAGCCAGTCGGTGGTGATCCGGTTATCCTCGCCGGCCGACGGGTCGCCCGCTGCCAGCCGGTCAAGATAGCGCCGGTCGGCATCGACCCGGCGGCGGAACTCTGCTCCGTCTCCGACGTGGCCGTGACCCGGCACTACCGCCCTGACTCCGGTCACGGCGGCGAGCACCTCAAGCCCGGCGCGGTACTGCCCGAGCGGATCGCCGCCGCCCGCATAGATCAGCGGCATCTCCAGGTCGGACAGCATGTCACCGGCAAGCAGCGTGCCCGTGTCGGGCAGGAACAGCGCCCCGTGCCCGGCCTCGTGCGCATCGTGCTCGATGACCAGAGTGGCGGGGCCGTCCCAGGGGACCGCCGGGCCGGCCAGGGGTGACACGCGCGCGTACAGCTCGAGGTCATGGCCTGGCGTTACCTCGCTGACGCCCTCGATCAGGCCATCGCGCTCGTCCTGTGCCGTCTTCGCGGTGCGCGGGGTTGCGTAGCGCGGCACCTCGCCGAGCTCGCGGCTCCAGAGCAGGTGGTCCCAGTGCGCGTGCGTCGACCAGCCGGCCGCCGCGTGCAGCCCCCGCGCCGTGAGCGCGCCGGCCAGGCCAGCGACGTCAGTCACGGTGATCGCCGGATCCACGACCAGGCAGCCGCCGCCAGAGCCGACGATGATCGTGCTGGTCGTCGTGTACAGCTCGGCCGTCGCGACCAGAACGCCAGGTGCGGCCTCGGTCAGCGGTCGTGCATCCGCGCCGTTATCAGGTCCCATATCCCGTCCGCAATCTGCTCCTTCGGCCCGCGCGGAAGGCTGACCTCGCTCCCGTCGGCGCCGAGCACGACGGCCTCGTTGTCGGCGGTCCCGAAGGCCAGCCCGTCCCCGACCTGGTTGACCACCAGCAGGTCGCAGCCCTTCCTGGCCAGCTTGGCCCGGCCGTTGGCGAGGACATCGCCGGTCTCGGCCCCGAACGCGACGATCAGCTGACCTGCCCGCCGTCTCGCGGCTACCAGGTCGCGGACGATGTCCGGGTTCTCCACCAGGGCGATCGGCTCGGGCGCGGCCCCGGTCTTCTTGATCTTCTCCGCACTCCGTACGGCCGGGCGGTAGTCGGCGACGGCCGCCGCCATCACGATCGCGTCCGCGGCCGGCGCGGCGGCGAGCATCTCCTCGCGCATCTGCAGCGTGGACTTGACCCGGATCACCTTGACTCCCGCCGGGTCGGGCAGGTCGCTGTTCGCCGCGACGAGCGTGACCTCCGCCCCGCGGCTCGCGGCGGTCCGGGCGAGCGCGTAGCCCTGCAGGCCCGATGACCAGTTGCCCAGATACCGGACCGGGTCCAGTTCCTCCCTGGTGCCGCCGGCCGAGACCAGCACGTAGCGGCCGGCCAGGTCGGCGGACAGGCCCGCGACCCCTCTCGCGAGCACGCGCTGGGCCACGAAGAACAGTTCGGCCGGCTCGGGCAGCCGGCCGGGGCCAGTGTCCTTGCCGGTCAGCCGGCCCGATGCGGGCTCGATGACCAGGCAGCCGCGGGACCGCAGCGTGGCGACGTTGGCCGCGGTTGCCGGGTGCTCCCACATCTCGGTGTGCATCGCCGGGGCGAAAACCACCGGGCAGCGCGCCGTGAGCAGCACGGCGGTCAGCAGATCGTCAGACGTCCCGGCGGCCGCGCGGGCCATCAGGTCAGCGGTCGCCGGGGCGATGATCACCAGGTCGGCGTCCTGGCCGATGCGGACGTGGGGCACCTGGCTGACGTCGTCCCAGATACTGGCCGTCACCGGCTGACCGGATAGCGCAGCCCAGGTCGGGGCGCCGACAAACTCAAGCGCCGCGGCAGTGGGAACAACCCGGACCTGGTGTCCGGACTCGGTAAAGAACCTGAGCAGCTCGCAAGCCTTGTAGGCGGCGATGCCGCCGGCAACGCCCAGGACCACGCGCATGGACAGCCCTCCGGCCGACGCGCGGATCAGGCCTCCGGCTTCTCCCCGGTCAGCAGGCGCTCGCTGATCTCGCGCAGGGCGATGGACAGCGGCTTCTCCTGCACTCGCGTCTCGACGAGCGGGCCGACGTACTCAAGCAGGCCCTCGCCCAGCTGGGCGTAGTAGGCGTTGATCTGGCGCGCGCGCTTCGACGCCATGATCACGAGGCCGTACTTGCTGTCCACGACCTCGAGCAGGTCGTCGATCGGCGGGTTGATAATGCCCTCTACGGCAGGTGTAGCTGCCACCACGTGCCTTCCGGAAGCTTGGTTGGGGTCAGCGCCCAGTGCCGACATTGGCCGGCCGGGCAAGTAGCAAGCCTACCAGCTGGTCGCAGACGGCCTCGACGGATGTATTCACCAGGGTAATGTCGAATTCACTTTCGGCTGCCAGCTCATCGCGAGCAAGCTCAAGCCGGCGGCTGATGACCTCCGGCGACTCGGTCCCGCGGCCGGTGAGACGGCGGACCAGCTCGTCGAAGGATGGCGGTGCCAGGAACACGAGCAGGGCACCGGGCACGGCGGCCCGGATCTGGCGGGCCCCGGCGACGTCGATCTCGAGCAGGGCCGGGACTCCCGCCGCGAGTTTCTCTTCCACCGGGGCGCGCTTTGTGCCGTACCGGTTGCCAGCGAATTCCGCCCATTCGAGGAGCTCGCCGTCCGCGGCCATTTTCCGGAATTGGTCGTCCGTGGCGAAGTAATACTCGCGGCCGTCAATCTCACCGGGCCGCGGCTGCCTCGTGGTGACCGACACTGATTGCCAGATCGCCGGGCAGCTGGTCTTCAGCCGGGCCGCCACCGAGCTCTTGCCGACCCCTGACGGCCCGGAGAGGACGGTGAGCCTCGCCGGAGCGCCGGCGCCGCGGTGCAGCCCGCGCAGGTAGCGCGGATTGGCTGCGAGCCTGTGCCCCGCGGCCCCGTCCCTCAACTGGCCAGCCTCCGTCAGATGTCGCCGCCGAACTCGGTCTCCAGCGCGCTGCGCTGGTTGGCGCCGAGGCCGCGGACGCGGCGCGACTCGGCGATGCCCAGCCGCTCCATAATCTGCCTTGCCCGAACCTTGCCGACACCCGGCATGGACTCAAGCAGAGCCGACACCTTCATCTTGCCAACGACGTCATCCGTCTGCCCTTCCTTCAGGACCTGGGGCAGGGAGGTAGCGCCGTGCTTGAGTTTGTTTTTAACTTCCGCACGATCCTTGCGTGCCTGGGCCGCCTTCTCTAGCGCCGCGGCCCGCTGCTCGGGAGTTAGTGGGGGGAGAGCCACGCGAGGTCACCTCGGGTTTCGTATCGAAAAAGTCGCTCCGCGAGGGGAAACTAGCGAGTTCGGCACGCGTCGGCAACGGGAACCTCCGTTTGTGGCGGCACAAATTATCCAATATGACGCGCCGTATACCCATGAGCACTGAGCGTGATTGCATTTGCGCAGGTAGACAAGGTTTCCGGCCTCGCGACGGAGTCACTGGTCCGCTGACCAGCGACGGCATACTGCCCCGGTTCGCGGGCATGAAACCCGCATTCAGAGCTGACAGCCTAGTACCGCCCGGTCCGCGCCGGCCCAAAGTTAGCCCTCGGCGATATGCCGAGAAATTGGCTCGCGCACTGACACATCTTTTGCCGAAAGGGTCGTGGAAAGTCCGCTCCGGCCGATCACGCCGCGGGCGCTCCGCCCGACGCGACTGGCCCGTAAGCCCGGAAACCGGTATTTGCCCCAGTCTGGCGGCGACAGCACGGCACCCAAACGCCCCGCCGGGAGGCCGTCCCGACCCCGCCCGGTGAGCTGATAGTCGCGAGAGGGCCAACATGGCCCATAGAACGTCCATGTTGGCCGTCTCGCGACTATCGGGTCTCCGGTCTCCCGAGGGGCGAGGCTGTGGTCGCCGACGGCCAGCTAGGCCATGCGCCCGGCAGGAGCCCAGGCCGGATGCTCGCCGGCAGCGGGCCCAGACCGGATGCTCACCCAGCGGCGGACCGGACGCTCACCCAGCGGCGGACCGGATGCTCACCCAGCACGCCGCCGCCGCGCGTCCAGGCCGTCGCACGGGCCCGATTTACGCGCTGTGCGCCGCGTTCATCACGCCGGAGGCTTGGCGTACCGGAAGGTCAGCTCAGCGGCGCAGCAGCTCCGCACGCCGAAGGGAGGCGGCGATCCCCGCCGCGGCCGCTCCCGGGTCCGCGGCGCCGGTGATCGGGCGGCCGATGACCAGCAGGTCGGCCCCGGCGCGCACCGCCTCCTCCGGGGTGGCAACCCTCGCCTGGTCGTTCACGTCCGAGCCAGCCGGCCGCACGCCCGGCGTGACCAGCATGATGTCGTCATCGACCTCGGAGCGCACAGCCGCGACCTCCTGGGGCGAGCAGACCAGCCCGCGCGCGCCGGCCTCAACCGCCAGGACAGCCAGGCGCCTGGCCGCATCGCTGGCCGGCCCGGCCAGCCCGATCCGCGCCAGGTCCGACTCGCCGAGCGAGGTCAGGACGGTCACGGCCACGATCCGGGAGTCGGGCGCGGCGTCGGCGGCCGCCCGGATCGCCGCCGGGCCTGCGGCCGCGTGCACGGTCAGCAGCGCCGGGCGCAGGCGGGCCACCGCGCGCGCCGCGCCAGCCACCGTGGCCGGGATGTCGTGCAGCTTGAGGTCGAGGAAGACCTGGACGCCGCTCGCACCGCGGACCGAGGCGACTACCTCGGGCCCGTATCGCAGGTAGAGCTCCAGCCCGATCTTCAGCGTGCTGACGTGCGGCGCTACCAGCCCGGCCCAGCGCGCCGCGGTCTCCAGGTCGGGCGCGTCCAGCGCGACGGCGATCGGTGCGTGGCCGGGCATCATGACCTCCGTACGTTGGACCCCAGGGCTCGCGCCTGATGCGCCAGCCCGACCACGTCGGCGAGCCGTTCGACGCCGCGGGCGGTCAGCTCCTCTTCTAGTTCCCGCAGGATACGCATGCACGCTGACGCGTCCTGGAAGATGATCGTGCCGACGCTGACCATCGACGCGCCCGCCAGGATCAGCTCCAGCGCGTCCAGGCCGGTCCTGACGCCCCCCATCCCGATGATGGGCACGTTGGGCAGCGCCTCGTGCACCTGCCAGATGCAGCGGACCGCGACCGGCCGGATCGCCGGGCCGGACAGCCCGCCGGTCAGGCCGGCCAGGCGCGGCCGCATGGTGTCGGTGTCGATCACCATGCCGAGCAGCGTGTTGATCATCGACAGCCCGTCGGCGCCCGCCTCCACGCACGCCTTGGCGATCGCCACGATGTCCGTCACATCCGGCGAAAGCTTCGCGAACACCGGAATGTCGTACCGGGCCCGCGCGCGGACGGCCTCGATCACCGCCGACGACGCGCCCGGATCGCAGGCGAATACCTGGCCGCGGTGCTCCACGTTCGGGCAGGAGATGTTGACCTCGATCGCGGTGACGCCGGCCGCGTCCGACAGCCGGCCCGCCAGGTCGGCGTACTCGGCCACCGTCCCCCCGGCGATCGACACCACGGCGCGCGCGCCCCGCGATAGCAGCCAGGGCAGGTCCCGCTGCAGGAACGCGTCGATGCCCGGGCCCTGCAGGCCGATCGAGTTGAGCATGCCGCTCGGCGTCTCGGCCATCCGCGGGGTCGGCCGGCCCGAGCGCGGGCTGAGCATGACCGACTTGGTGACGACCGCGCCGAGCTTCGAGACGTCCATGAACTGGGCCAGCTCGCGCCCCGCCCCGGCGCAGCCCGAGGCCGTCATGATCGGGTTCGGGAGCTCGATGTGACCGAGCTTCGCCCGCAGGTCAACTGCCATGGCTGGGCCTCCCGGCCGCCCCGCGCGGCTCGGCCTGCGGGGTGCCGTTGCCGGCTTGCCCGGCCTGGGCCGCCCGGCGCGAGCGCGGCTCCCAGCCGGGCGCGCCGAACGCGTCGAACGGGATCGTGCCCACCTCGTCCCACCGCACCTGCTCGCCGCGGAACACCGGCCCGTCCACGCACGAGCGCGACATCCTGGTGATCCCGTCGCTGCCGATCACCGGCAGCACGCACGTCATGCAGACGCCGACGCCGCACGCCATGGCCTCCTCGACGGCGGCCTGCACCGGGATGTCGTAGCGAGCCGCCAGCGCGGTGATCTGGCGCAGCATTGGCATCGGCCCGCAGGCGTAGATGACGTCGGTGCGGGCCTCGTGGATCACCTGGTCGAGCATGTCCGTGACCATGCCACGGGAGCCCAGCGAGCCGTCCTCGGTCGTGATCGTCGCGGTCCTGCCCGTCCGCCGGGCCGTCAGCGCGCCGAACACCCGGTCGCCGCTCCCGGCGCCGAGCAGGAAGTCGGTCTGGCAGCCCCGCTCACGCAGCTTGTCCGCCAGCGAGAACAGCGGGGCGCTGCCGTAGCCGCCCCCGATCAGCAGGCAGTTGGCCGGATCGCGAGGGAGCGGGAACGGCTTCCCCAGGGGGCCGGTCACGTCCAGAACGTCCCTGGCCCGGCGCTCGGCGAGCCACTGGGTACCGCGGCCGTGCACCGCGAAGACGATCTCCACGGTCCCGCCGTGGTCGGGCCGGACATCGTGGATGGAGAAGGCCCGGCTCAGCAGCATGGAGCTGTCCGGGCCGCCGACGGCGAGCGTGATGAACTGGCCGGGCTTGAAGCGCGCCGCTATTGCCGGCGCCACCAGCGTCATCCCGAAGTAGGCATCCACTCGCCGAACCGTCAGCACGGTCCCGCGCACCTGCACGGGCCCGGCCTGGGCTTCCATGTCGCTTGTCATCTCGCTCCGCGCAAGCGGGCCGCATGCTCCTGCAGCGACCGCACTCCCACCTCGTCCCGGTTGATGGCCTCGATCCCCTGCACCGCGGCCCACAGACCCTGCACTGTCGTCAGGCACGGGATGCTGCGGCGCACGGCCGCAGTCCTGATCTCGTAGCCGTCCCGGCGGAACCCCGACTGACCGGGACCGCCAAACGGCGTATTCACGATCAGGTCGACCTGCCCAGCCAGGATCCGCTCGACGATGGTCGGCTCGCCATCTGGCCCGCGGCCTTCGCTGTGCTTACGCACGATGGTGGCACGCACGCCGTTCCGGCGCAGAACCTCCCCCGTACCCCGTGTCGCCCAGATCTCGAAGCCCAGGTCAGCCAGCCGCTTGACCGGGAAAATCATGTTCCGCTTGTCCTTGCCGGCCACCGTCACGAATGCCCGGCCCTTGACCGGCAGCGGGCCGTAGGCCGCCGCCTGGGACTTGGCGTAGGCGGTGCCGAACACCTCGTCGATGCCCATCACCTCGCCGGTGGAGCGCATCTCGGGCCCGAGCAGGGTGTCGACGCCCTCGCCGTGGACGTCGGCGAACCGGCTGAAGGGCAGCACCGCCTCCTTGACCGCGATCGGCGAATCCAGCGGCAGCGTGCCCCCGTCACCCTCGGCCGGCAGGAGGCCTGCGGCCCGCAGCTCGGTGATCGTGGCGCCCAGCATGATCCGGGCCGCGGCCTTGGCCAGCGGGACCGCGGTGGCCTTCGACACGAACGGCACCGTGCGCGACGCCCGCGGGTTCGCCTCCAGCACGTAGAGAACCCCGCCGGCGAGCGCGTACTGGACGTTGAGCAGGCCCCGCACGCCGACCCCGCGGGCGATCGCCTCGGTCGACTCGCGGATGAGCTGGATGTACTCCTGGCCGAGCGTGATCGGCGGCAGGGCGCAGGCCGAGTCGCCCGAGTGAATGCCTGCCTCCTCGATGTGCTCCATCACGCCGCCGAGGTAGAGCTCATGGCCGTCATAGAGCGCGTCGACATCGATCTCGATGGCATCGTCAAGGAACCGGTCGATCAGCACGGGGTGCTCGGGACTTGCCTCGGTCGCCCGGCGGACGTAGTCGGCGAGCGCGGAGTCGTCGTAGACGATCTCCATGCCCCGACCGCCCAGCACGTACGACGGCCGCACGAGCACCGGGTAGCCGATCTCATCGGCCACCACGGTGGCCTGCTCGACCGAGGTCGCGGTCCCGTGTCTGGGCGCGGGCAGCCCGGCAGCGGCGAGCACGGCGCCGAACTCGCCCCGGTCCTCGGCCAGGTGGATCGCCTCCGGCGAGGTGCCGACGACCGGCACGCCCTCGGCCGCGAGCGCCCGGGCCAGCCCGAGCGGCGTCTGCCCGCCGAGCTGCACGATCACGCCCGCCACCGGCCCGCTGGCCTGCTCGGCCGCCACGACCTCGAGCACGTCCTCCAGGGTCAGCGGCTCGAAGTACAGCCGGTCCGACGTGTCGTAGTCGGTGGACACCGTCTCCGGGTTGCAGTTGACCATGACGGTCTCGTAGCCGGCCTCCGCCAGCGCGAAAGACGCGTGCACGCACGCGTAGTCGAACTCGATGCCCTGACCGATGCGGTTCGGCCCGCTCCCCAGAATGATCACCTTGGGCTTCGACCCGTCCGGTACCTCACTGACCTCGTCATACGTCGAGTACAGATACGGCGTCCGGGCCTCGAACTCCGCCGCGCAGGTGTCCACCATCTGATACACCGGCCGGACATCAACCATGTGCCGCAGCGCCCGGACCTCCGCCTCCGACAGCCCGACCAGCTGCCCGATCTGGCTGTCCGCGAACCCGGCTCGCTTGGCCCGCCGGAGCAGCGGCGCCGGCACCCGCGCGGCGGCCGACTCGAGCTCGCGGGCGATCTCCTCGATCCCCGCGATCTGGTCCACGAACCACGGGTCGATCGCCGACGCCGCCGATACCTCGCCGACCGTCGCGCCCGCGCGCAGCGCCTGGTGCACCGTGGACAGCCGCCCGTCGTGCGGCGCAGCGCACTGGGCCAGCAGGTCGGCCCTGTCGCCAGGGGGCCGCGACCAGTTCAGCGGCGCGCCCGGCTGCTCCAGCGACCGCTGCGCCTTCTGCAGCGCCTCGGCAAAGCTGCGCCCGATCGCCATCGCCTCGCCGACCGACTTCATGTGGGTGGTCAGCACCGGGTCAGCCCCGGGGAACTTCTCGAACGCGAACCGCGGCACCTTGACCACGACGTAGTCGAGCGCGGGCTCGAAGCTGGCGGGCGTCTCCCCGGTGATGTCGTTGCGGATCTCGTCCAGCGTGTAGCCGATCGCCAGGCGCGCCGCGATCTTCGCGATCGGGAAGCCGGTCGCCTTGGATGCCAGCGCGCTGGACCGCGACACGCGCGGGTTCATCTCGATGACGACCATGCGGCCGGTCTGCGGGTTCACGGCGAACTGGATGTTGCAGCCGCCGGTGTCCACGCCGACCGCCCGCGCCGTGGCGATCGCGACGTCGCGCATGTGCTGGTACTCGCGGTCCGTCAGCGTCATCGCCGGCGCCACCGTCACCGAGTCGCCAGTGTGCACGCCCATCGGGTCGATGTTCTCGATCGAGCAGACGATGACGACGTTGTCGTGCTTGTCGCGCATCAGCTCGAGCTCGTACTCCTTCCAGCCGAGGACCGACTCCTCGATCAGGACCTCGGTCACCGGGCTGGCGTCCAGGCCGGCCCCGGCGATCCGCTCGAGGTCGGCCGCGCTGCGCGCGATGCCCGAGCCGGTGCCGCCCAGGGTGAACGACGGCCTGATCACGACCGGGAAACCGAGCTCGGCGGCCGCCGCCAGGCACTCATCCAGCGAGTGGCAGATCCGGCTCTCGGGCACCTCGGCCCCGACGCGGGTGACGATCTCCTTGAACCGGCTGCGGTCCTCGCCGGCCCGGATCGCCTCGATCCCGGCCCCGATGAGCTCGACGTTGTACTTCGCCAGCGTGCCGGCCTCGTGCAGGGCGACGGCGGCATTGAGCGCGGTCTGGCCGCCGAGGGTCGGCAGGATCGCGTCCGGCCGCTCCTTCGCGATCACCTTCTCCAGCACGTCGGTGGTGATCGGCTCGACGTACGTCGCGTCCGCGAACTCAGGGTCGGTCATGATCGTGGCGGGGTTGGAGTTGACCAGGCTGACCCGGATCCCCTCCTGCCGCAGCACCCGGCAGGCCTGCGTGCCGGAGTAGTCGAACTCGCACGCCTGCCCGATGATGATCGGGCCCGAGCCGATCACGAGCACGGACTTCAGGTCGGGGCGCTTAGGCATGGTCGCCTCCCCGTGTGCTCTTAGGCGTCGGGGGGGTTTGGGGGGGTCGTCCCCCCGGGCTAGCACTGTCCATCAGCTCGCAGAACTCGGCGAACAGGCCGGCCGCGTCGTGCGGCCCCGGCGCCGCCTCCGGGTGGTACTGCACCGCGAAGGCGGGCGCGTCAACCAGCCGCAAGCCCTCGACCACACCGTCGTTGAGGTTCACGTGCGTGATCTGCGCCGGACCGAAGTCAGTCGGGAACGAGCTGCCGCGCTCCCCCACCGTCTCGACCGCGAACCCGTGATTGTGGCTGGTGATCTGCACCCTGCCGGTGCGCACGTCCTGGACCGGCTGGTTCACGCCGCGGTGGCCGAAGCGCAGCTTGTAGGTGCCGAGCCCGAGCGCGCGGCCGAGTATCTGGCTCCCGAAGCAGATGCCGAAGACGGGCACCTGCTGCCCGAGCACCGCGCGCATGGCATCAACCGCGTACCCGGCGGCCGAGGGGTCGCCGGGGCCGTTGGAGAAGAACACGCCGTCCGGGCCGATCGCGAGGATCTCCTCGGCCGTGCTTGCGGCCGGCAGCACGTGCACCTCGCAGCCAAGCGCCGCCATCGACCTCGGGGTCGCGGCCTTGATACCGAGATCGACCGCCGCGACCCGGTAGCGGACAGCGGTGCCATCGGGCGGCCTGACCACGTACGGCTCGGCCGTCGACACCTCCCGCGCCAGGTCGGCGCCGGTCATCTCCGGGCTGGCCAGGACGCGTTCCAGCAGCTCGCGCGGATCGTCCCCGGCCGCGCTGATCCCGGCGCGCATCGCGCCGGCGTCGCGCAGGTGACGAGTGAGCGCGCGGGTGCCCGTCAGCGCGATCCCGGTGACGCCCTGCGCGGCCAGCTCCTCCTGGAGGGTGCGGCGGGACCGCCAGTTCGAGGCCATCCGGGCGGGCTCGCGGACCACGTAGCCGGCGACCCAGATCTGCCCGGACTCCGGATCCTCGTCGTTGATGCCCGTGTTCCCGATGTGCGGGGCGGTCATGGCGACGATCTGCCGGCAGTACGAGGGGTCGGTCAGCGTCTCCTGATATCCGGTCATGCCGGTGTTGAAGACCATCTCCCCGAACGTCTCGCCGTCGTGGCCGAAGGACGTGCCGTGGAACGTCGTGCCGTCCTCCAGCACGAGCACCGCGGGCTGGCCGCTCATCGGGCCAGCTTTCCGTCGAGCACCGTCGGCTCGCCGCGCAGGAACGTGGCCTGCACGCGGCCCGGCAGCTCCATCCCGGCGAACGGGCTGTTGCGGCTGCGGGAGGCGTGCTGCGCCGGGTCCACGGTGCCGCGGGCCTCCGGGTCGTAGAGCATCAGGTTCGCCGGCGCGCCCGCCGCGAGCGCGCGGCCGTGCAGCGGCGCGCCGTCGATGCCGTCAAGGCGGCCGATCACCGCCGGCCGCACCGACATCCGGTCAGCGACCCCGGCCCAGTCGAGCAGCCCGGTCTCGACCATGGCGGCGTGGACGACGCGCAGCGCCGTCTCCAGCCCGGTCATCCCGAACGCGGCGACCTGCCACTCGGTCTCCTTGTCCTCCAGCGGGTGCGGCGCGTGGTCGGTGGCGACGCAGTCGATCGTGCCGTCGGCGAGCCCGGCCCGCAGCGCCTCGACGTCCGCGGCCGTCCGCAGCGGGGGGTTCACCTTGTAGACCGGGTCGTAGCCGGACGCGAGCTCGTCGGTGAGCAGCAGGTGGTGCGGGGTCACCTCGGCGGTTACCCGCCAGCCCTTGCTCTTGGCCCACCGGATGATCTCGACCGAGCCCGCAGTGGACACGTGGCATACGTGCAGCGCCGAGTCGACGTGCGCTGCGAGCAGGCAGTCCCTGGCGATGACCGCCTCCTCGGCGACCGCGGGCCAGCCGGCGAGGCCGAGCCGGCCGGAGACCTCGCCCTCGTTCACCTGAGCGCCGTCGGTGAGGCGGGGCTCCTGCGCGTGCTGCGCGATAACCCCGTCGAAGGCCTTGACGTACTCAAGCGCCCGGCGCATCAGCACCGCGTCGCTGACGCACCGGCCGTCGTCGGAGAACACGCGCACGCGGGCGGCCGAGTCGGCCATGGCGCCCAGCTCGGCCAGCCGGCTGCCCTGCAGGCCCGCGGTGACGGCTCCGATCGGCCGGACGTCGCAGTAGCCGGCCCGCACGCCGAGGCGCCAGATCTGCTCGACGACGCCCGCGGTGTCGGCCACCGGGTCGGTGTTGGCCATCGAGTGCACAGCCGTGAAGCCGCCGAGCGCGGCCGCGGCCGTGCCCGTGTGCACGGTTTCCGCATCTTCGCGGCCGGGCTCGCGCAGGTGCGTGTGCAGGTCCACGAGCCCGGGCAGCGCGATCAGCCCGTCGGCATCGATCTCGGACGCGCCGTCGGCACGCAGGCCTTCGCCCATCTCGGCAATCAGGCCGTCGCGCAGCAGCAGATCGGTCGGCTCTCCCCCGAGCGGCCGCGCGCCGCGGATGAGCCAGCTACCCGGCACCGCCTCGTTCCTCCCGATCATCGCGTGCCCTCCGATCCCAGAAGCAGGTACAGGACGGCCATCCGGATGCTCACGCCGTTCGCCACCTGCTCGACGATGGTGGATCGGGGCGAGTCGGCCACGTCGGCGGCGATCTCGACGCCGCGGATCATCGGGCCGGGGTGCATGACGATCGCGTGCTCGGGCAGCAGCGCCATCCGCCTGGTGTCGAGGCCGTAGCGCCGGCTGTATTCGCGCACGGTCGGGAAGTAGGCGGCGTTCATGCGCTCGGCCTGCACCCGCAGCATCATCACGACGTCGGCCTTAGGCAGCTCGGCGTCGAAGTCGTAGCTGACCTCGCACGGCCAGCCGGACACCGCGACCGGCAGGAGCGTCGGCGGAGCGACCAGCGTGACCTCGGCGCCGAGCGTGCGCAGCAGGAGCACGTTCGACCTGGCCACCCGGCTGTGCAGGACATCGCCCACGATCGTGACCCGCAGCCCCTCGAGCCGCCCGAGGCGACGGCGCATGGTGAACGCGTCGAGCAGTGCCTGCGTCGGGTGCTCGTGGGTGCCGTCGCCGGCGTTCACGACGCTGCCGCGCACCCAGCCGGCGAGCCGGTGGGGCGCGCCGGACGCGCCGTGCCGGATCACGACGGCGTCGGCGCCCATCGCCTCGAGCGTCAGCGCGGTGTCCTTGAGGCTCTCGCCCTTCGCGACGCTCGAGCCCTTCGCCGAGAAGTTGATCACGTCGGCGGACAGGCGCTTGGCCGCCGCCTCGAACGAGATCCTGGTCCTGGTCGAGTCCTCGTAGAACAGGTTGACCACGGTGCGGCCGCGCAGCGTCGGCAGCTTGCGGATCGAGCGGTCGGACACCTGGTCCAGTTCCTCGGCGGTGTCGAGGATCAGGAGGGCGTCGTCGCGGCTCAGGTCGCCAGCGGAGATCAGGTGGCGGATCATCGGCCGGCCTCCGTCGCGATGGCGTTCTGGCCGAGGACGACCGCGTCCTGGCCGTCCGTCTCGCTCAGCAGTACCTGGACGACCTCGCGCTGCGAGGTCGGGAGGTTCTTGCCGACGTAGTCGGCCCGGATCGGCAGCTCGCGGTGGCCGCGGTCGACGAGGACGGCCAGCTGGACCGCCCTGGGCCTGCCGATGTCGCCGAGGGCGTCCAGGGCGGCGCGGACCGTCCGGCCCGAGTACAGCACGTCGTCGACGAGGATGACGATCTTGCCGTCCACGCCGGCGGGCGGGACGTCGGTGTGGCCGAGCGTCCTGGCCGGCCGCAGCCGCAGGTCGTCCCGGTACATGGTGATGTCGAGCGAGCCGGCCGGCGCGGGCCGCCCCTCGACCTGGGCGAGCCTGGCGGCGAGCCGGTGCGCGAGCGGAACTCCCCTGGTCGGGATGCCGAGCAGGATCACGTCGCCAGCGCCGTCGGTCCGCTCGATGATCTCGTGCGCGACCCTGGTCAGCGCCCGGCGGATCTCCTCCGGGCCGAGAACTACCTTGCCCTCGGGCAGGGCTTTCGCCGTGCGAGCCCCGGTAGCCGGACCCGCTTCGGGCCCGCCGCCGGGATGTAGCGCGTGCATCAAAAGGACCCCCTTTCCCGCCTCTCCGGACGGGGCTTAAAGGACGTCTGTCTGCACAACCGTACCAGCCACCTCACATGAACCCGGGCACCCGCCGGCAGGCGCCCAGCGTGGCGAGTGCTGGCCTGACACGCGGCGACGTACCCGCCGCCGCTCACGGCGATCATGGGCGAAGCGCCTCTGCCTGAAGCCCACGAGCGGGCGAATGCTGTGGCGGTTGTGACAGTCCGTGCTGCAGTTACAGCACGTGATCGGAGTGCAACAGATGGCTATAAGTGATGTCTGCCACAATCTGCGCCGGTTAGCCCGCTCTTGGCGGGCAATATTCCGGGCCTTCTGGCGGGCCCTGCGCGCGCGGGAAGCCCGGCTGCGTCGGGGTTTTCAGGCCGTCGGCGTCTGCTCTGAGACGACCGCACGGGCTTGCGGCGACGCGCGTATGTTCATCCGCTTTTTGCCAATCGGCTTGACCTTGCGCTCCCGGAGGCTTACCGTCACTGTCCGTAACCGTTACTTTCAGCTATCACCAGGCCAGGGGGCCGTAACTATGGCATCTGATTACGCCAAGACCCTCGGCGCGCGTCTGCGCGCCATTCGCACCCAGCAGGGACTTTCGCTGCACGGTGTCGAGGAGAAGTCCCGCGGCCGGTGGAAGGCCGTCGTGGTTGGCTCCTACGAGCGCGGCGACCGGTCGGTGACAGTGCAGAAGCTGGCCGAGCTCGCCGACTTTTACGGCGTTCCCGTTTCTGAGCTCCTGCCCGGCGATGTGCTGCCGACCATCATGACCCCCGCCCCCAAACTGGTGATCGACCTGGAGCGGATGGCCCAGCTGCCCAAGGACAAGGCTGGCCCGCTGTCCCGTTACGTTGCGACCATCCAGAGCCAGCGCGGCGACTACAACGGCCGGGTGCTGTCGATCCGCCAGGAGGACCTGCGGTCCCTTGCCGTCATCTACGACAAGACGCCCGCCGACCTCACCGAGGAGCTCATCAGCTGGGGCATCCTCGACTCCGAGGCGCGGGGCGCTATCGAGACCTACTGATTGCCCGCGGGTCCGCGGGTCGTCCCCGGCCCAGCACCGATCTGGCGTACAGAAACGGCCGGTCTTCCGCCGCATTTCGCAGCGGGAGACCGGCCGTTCTTTGCTCTCAGCCGGCAGTCAGCAGCGGCAGCGGCTGCTGCCCGCCGGTGATCCCGAGCGCACCCTCGGCCAGCGAGACGAACGTGCCCGCGTCCCGGAGCAGGTCATCCGCCTCCCGCGGCGACACCGCCCGCGGCAGGCCGGCCTCGGCGGCCGCCCGCTTCGCGGCACTCGCGGCGAAGAACGCCGCCCACTCGACCAGCGCCGGCTCCACCTTGGGCAGCAGCTCCCAGACGCTCTGCGGGCGCCTGCGCCGCGAACTCGGCGGCTCCGCCCTGGCGGCCACGACCGCCGCGGCCGCGCGCAGGGCGGCAAGATGAGCGCCCACGTACCGTGCTCCGGCCGTTGACTCGTCCTCGGCCGCGGCCAGCCCCTGCCTGGCCGACTCGAGCAGTGCCAGCGCTGACGGCGCGACGCGCGCCTGGTGTCGCGGCCTGACTGGCCTGACCTCCGCGATCGAGCTCATCGAACTCCTCCTTAGGAGCTCGGCCGGGCGAGGCGCTTCCCCACGCCCCACCCGGCCGAGCCAGCAACCGAGGGGGCCCGGCCGCAGTCTCGCACCTACTCAGTCGAACATATATTCGGCACTGTGTCCAGCGGTTTGTATCTGCGTTCGAAGGTACTTGAGGGGTCTGACAATTGGCCGTAATGGATCGGCGATGCCCAGGGTCGGGCCTGCGACCTGCAGGTTCTCCTCAGCGATCGGGGGCTCGCCAGGCGGCGAGGACCGCGTCAATGGCGGGCCGGATGCGCTCGCGGGCGACGCCGCGCGCTACTCCGCGCATCAGGATCCCGTCGTAGTCCGTATCGAGATGCCGAACTGAGGCAACCACTGCCAGCACAATGGCGTCCTCCTGCAGGCTGCGGGCGGACATCGCGCTCGGGTTCATCCCGATGTGCCCGCGCTGGGCCCGGCAGGCACGGCTACGCTGGCCGGGTGCCGACCGGAATAACGATCGCCGAATTGGGGCGGCCGGAGTTTCTCGCCGATCTCGATGTGCAGCTCGCCATATACGCCGCCGCAATGGACGCCGACAACGAAGACCTGCCCAGCAGGCGAGTGATCATGGAGCGGCACTCGGGCCACCCCCGGCTGCGGTCGCTCGCGGCCTACGACGAGAGAACCGGGCAGATGGCCGGGTTCGCCTACGGCTTCCAGGGCTGCCCCGGCCAGTGGTGGCATGACGTTGTCTGGTCGGCCATCGCGGCCACATCCGGCCAGGAGGCCGCCCAGGGCTGGCTGGCCGATGCGCTGGAGATCGCCGAGGTCCACGTGCGGCCCGAATACCAGGCCCGCGGCATCGGCCGGCGCCTGATCCTCATGCTGACCGCCGACCGGCCCGAGCGGACCGCCCTGCTGTCGACCCGCGACGCCGAGACACGGGCCCGGCGGCTCTACCGCAGCCTGGGCTTCGCCGACCTGGTCACGGCGTTCGTGTTCCCCGGCGGCGGACCGCGCTACGCAGTGATGGGCGCGCCGCTCCCGCTGCCCGGCCGGGGCGACGAATAGCGGCTCTGCAGGCCGAGCAGCTGGTAGATCTCCCTGGTCGCGCGCGATCCGTTCAGCGTGTAGAAGTGCAGGCCGGGCACGCCCTCCGCGAGCAGGCGCTCGCACAGGCCCGCGGCGTACTCGACGCCGATCTTGCGCACGGCGGCCTTGTCATCGGCGTGCCGCCGCAGGTCGTCAGCCAGGGACTCAGGGAACTTGCACCCCGACAGCATGACCGCGCGCTCGATCCCCGGCACGCTGATAATCGGCATAATCCCCGGAATGATGGGAACGGCGCAGCCTCTGGCGCTGACCTCGTCCCGCAGCCGCAGGTAGTCCTCGGGATAGAAGAACATCTGGGTGATGGCGAAGTCGGCGCCCGCCCGGCACTTGCGGACGAAGAAGTCGACATCCGCCTCCGGGCTCACCGACCGCATGTGACCCTCGGGGAACGCGGCCACGCCCACGCAGAAGTCGCCCGCCGTCCTCAGCAGCTGGACCAGCTCCTCGGCGTAGTTCAGCCCGTCCGGGTGGGGGCTCCACTGGGCACCGGGATCGCCGGGCGGGTCGCCGCGCAGCGCGAGCACGTTCCGCACGCCGACGGCCGCGTAGGAGCCGATGACGTGCCGCAGCTCAGCGACCGAGTGGTTCACCGCGGTGAGGTGCCCCATCGGCGTCAGGGTCGTCTCCTCGGCGATGCGGCCGGTGACCCGCACCGTGCGGTCCCTGGTCGACCCGCCCGCGCCGTAGGTGACCGACACGAACGTCGGCCGCAGCGGCTCAAGCTGGCGGATCGAGAGCCAGAGCCGTTCCTCCTCGGCCTCGGTCTTGGGCGGCATGAACTCGAAGGAGAAGGACTGGCGGCCGTCCGCCAGCAGATCCCGGATGGCGGGGGCGGCGCGTACAGGCATGGGGCCAAGGTTAGTGGCTGATCGCTGCCAACCCCGCCCCCGACCTGGGCACCCGAGCCCGCGCCGAGCCCGGCCGGGGCTAGTCTCGCCAGCATGGCAAGTGATCAGGCGGGCCTGACCAAGATCCGGGCCGAGGTCGCCAGGGCACTGGATGAGTTCCTGACGCGCCAGCGCGCCGGGCTGGCGGCGATCGGCGACGACATGCTGCCCTGGATCGACACGATGACGGGCCTGCTTGGCGGCGGCAAGCGGCTGCGGCCCGCGTTCTGCTACTGGGGCTGGCGGGCGGCGGGCGGGCCGGACTGCCCGCAGATCTACACCGCGGCCGCGGCCCTCGAGCTCCTGCACGCCAGCGCCCTGGTGCACGACGACGTCATGGACGCGAGCGACACGAGGCGCGGGCGGCCCGCCGTCCACCGGCAGTTCGCCAGCCGGCTGGCGCAGGCGGGCTTCGGGGACGGGGCCGACGCGTTCGGGGCGGGTGCCGCGATCCTCATCGGCGACGTCCTGCTGTCCTGGACCGACGAGCTCTATCACAGCAGCGGCCTGCCGCCCGAGGTACTGCAGCGCGGCCAGCCGGTGCTGGACGCCATGCGCACGGAGGTCGCGGCCGGCCAGTACCTCGACCTGGTGAACCAGGTGACCCGCACCGACAGCGTCGAGAGCGCCATGCGCGTGGTGCGCTACAAGACCGCGAAGTACACGATCGAGCGGCCGCTGCACCTGGGCGCGGCGATGGCCGGGGCGGGCGCGGCCGTGGCCGCCGTCTGCACCGACTACGGGATACCGCTGGGCACCGCGTTCCAGCTCCGCGACGACATCCTCGGGATCTTCGGCGACCCGGCCATCACCGGCAAGCCGGTGACCGGGGACATCAGCGAGGGCAAGCGGACCGTGCTCATGGCGCTCGCGACGGAGCGCGCGAACTCGGCTCAGCTCCGCGTGCTCGACCGGTACGTGGGCGACCGCCGGCTCACCGAGGCCGGCGCCGCCGAGGTCCGGGCGGTCATCACCGACACGGGCGCGCTCGACGAATGCGAGACCCTGATCGACGCGAGCGTCAAGGAAGCCACGGCCGCGCTGGACGGCGCTCTCATCACCGAGGAAGCCCGCGAGGCCCTGACCGAACTCGCTGTCCTCTCGACCGCGCGCGCCGACTAAGCCGACCGCAGCCGGGCGGCAAGACGCGCGGCGGCCGCACCGGGCTCGTCCGCCTCGGTGATCGCCCGGACGACGACGATGCGGGTCGCGCCCGCCGCCAGCACTTCATCGAGGTTGGTCTCGTCGATCCCGCCGATCGCGAACCACGGCCGCGCGGTCCGCAGGCCTGCCGCGTAGCGGACCAGCGGCAGTCCCGGCGCCGGACGGCCCGGCTTGGTCGGGGTCGGCCATACCGGCCCCGTGCAGAAGTAGTCGGCGGCCGGCTCCGTGCTCGCCGCGAGCGTCTCCGCCTCGGCGTGGGACGACAGCCCGATCAGGGGCTCAGGCCCGATGATCCCGCGCGCGTCCCTGGACCACAGGTCGCCCTGGCCCAGGTGCAGGACGTCGGCGCCCGCCACCTCGGCGACGTCCGCCCGGTCATTCACCGCGAGCAGCGCGCCATGGGCGGCGCAGGCCTTCTTGAACATCTCGAGGTAGCGCAGTTCCTCGCGCGCCTCTAGGTCCTTTTGCCGCAGCTGGATGATGTCCACGCCGTTGCTGAGCACGTCCTGCAGGAACCAGGAGAGGTCGCCCTGCCGCTCCCTGGCATCTGTGCACAGGTAGAGCCGGGCTTCGGCCAGCCGGGCCTGCAGGTTGTCAGCGCGCGCGGACACACTCAGAAGGCTAGCGCCTGGGCCCGCCGGTTCACCTCGGTGCGGCGATGCTCGGCGAGCGCCTGGACGGGCGTGCCCGGCAACGAGTCGTCGGCAGTGAACAGCCAGCTCAGCGCCTCGGTCTCGGAGAACCCGCAGTCGAAGAGCAGCGTCAGCGTGCCGCCGAGCCCGTGGATGACCTGATCGCCGTCGAGGAACTTCGCAGGCACCGCGAACTCACCGTTCGGGCGCTGCACCGCGAGCAGCTTGTGGTCGCGCAGCAGTTGCTTGACCCGGCTTGCCGGCAGGCCGAGACGGCCAGCCACATCCGGGATACTCAGCCAGTCACCGACAATGGCGTCGGTCGGGGGGTCGATCTGTGCCACGTCAGGAGCTTCCCACATCAAGGCAACGGCAAAACCTATGGCATGCCATCACATTTCCGGCGTGATTCCGGCTCATACAAGCGAAACTAAACCGCGCAGTCACGGACTGCAACAGTCGGATCGGCGAGCTTCGCCGCATCCACGCCTGCGCCGGCCTCAATGAGCCTCCTGGCCTGCAGGAGATCCCGCGGTGAGCTGACGGTCAGCATGGCCGCAAGGCGCCCGCCGGAGAGCCAGCCGACTCCCCATTTCCGCTCGGCTGCCGGCTCGCCCCGCCAGATCATCTGGTCGGCTCCCCCGTGCCAGCCCACGTACTGCACCATCCGCCCGAACTGCTCGGACCAGAAGTAGGGAACGGGATCGTAGGCGGAACTGTCGCCCAGAATGCCGGCCGCCACGATCTCGGGGGCATGCAGCGCGACGTCCCAGTGCTCGAACCGCAGGCGCCTGCGGTAGCGCTCGGACCAGAACGAGGCGCAGTCCCCGGCGGCGTAGACGCCCGGCATCGAGGTGCGGAGCCGGGCGTCGACCGCGATGCCGTTCTCGAGCTCGATGCCCGAGCCGGCGAGCCAGCCCACCTCCGGGCGAACGCCGATCGCCGTGACCACCACATCGGCGGCCAGCCACTCGCCGCCGGCCAGCGCAACCCCGCCGGCCTCGATCGAGCCGACCTTCTGGCCGAGCCGCAGATCGACTCCGGCCTCCGCGTACCAGCCGGCCGTGATCGCGCCGACTTCGGGACCTACGGCTGCCGCGAGGGGCGTCTCGGCCGCCTCGAGCACCGTGACCCTGCTGCCGCGTTTCATCGCCGCGGTCGCGAGCTCGGCTCCGATCCAGCCGGCACCGACCACGCAGAGCGTCGTTCCCGGCCGGAGAAGTGCCCGCAGCGCGAGCGCCTCGTCCATCGTCCGCAGCACGTGCTGCGGGCCCGGCCCCGGCAGCCGGACCGGGGTGGCGCCGGTGGCGAGTACGAGCGCGTCGAAGTCGTGCTCGCCGGCGTCGGTGGTGAGCACTCCGGGGCGGAGCTGCGTCGCGGTGTGGCCGAGCAGGACCCGCGCGCCGAGCGAGTCCAGGTCGGCGCGCAGCGAGGTGTCGTCGAGCTCGCCGGTCATCAGCTTCTTGGACAAGGGCGGCCGGTCGTAAGGCGGCCTGGTCTCGGCGCCGACGAGCGTGATCTGGCCCCCGTAGCCGCGGGCCCGAAGCTCCTCGACCGTCCGGAGGCCGGCGAGGCCGGCGCCAGCGACGACTACCTTCTCGGGGCCGACCATACGGATGTGCCGTTCCTCTCGCCGTTGCCGCAACCTGCCGGGGCGGACCGCACTCTGCAGATGCATCCGCACGAAAGAAGATAACGATGACGTGGCAACCCGGCCTGCGCCGGTCGGCAGCGGCGGCGACGGTCCTCACGCTGACGTGGGCGGGCTGCGCCCCGCACGTCGGGTGGACCGCTAATCGACATACCCGGGGTTTCGGTTACTTCGAACCCCTACGAAACGGGCGAATCGGCGACCGCAACCCCTACTATCTCGTGCGATGCACCGGCCAACGAAGTAGCCAGAAGCCGCGAATAGGGCATTCGCGACTGGCTGTGGCCCCGGCCCGGAGCGCTACGGATGCCCACCTCATGATCACGCGGAGTTTGTCACCGATTTCGTTACAAACTCCGCGTGATCATGAGGTCGCACTTATGTTGGGCCGCCCGCGGGGGCGGGTCAACTACCGGGCGTTGGGGCTAGGCTGGGGGCCTAATCGCGCGGGAGCCCGGTGCTAACCGGGCTGAGAGGGCGGCTGGAGCCGCCGACCGCAGGAACCTGATCCGGGTCATGCCGGCGAAGGGAGCGGACCATCAGCACTCATCCAGATCCGGCCGCCGATGTACTGATCATCGGCGGCGGCGTCATCGGCCTGAGCATCGCCTGGCGCGCCGCCCAGCAGGGCCTGTCAGTCATCGTGGCGGACCCGCATCCGGGTCAGGGTGCCACCCACGCCGCGGCGGGGATGCTGACGCCCATCGCGGAGGCCGCCTACGCCGAGCGCGAGCTGTTCACGCTCGGCTCGGAATCACTCCGCCGGTATCCCCAGTTCGTCGCCGAGCTAGAGCGGGCGACGGGCCTGCCGGCCGGCTTCCGGCAGACAGGCACGCTGCTGGTGGCCTACGACAGCGACGACTTCGCGATGCTCGACGAGCTGCGGCTGCTGCAGGACTCCCTCGGGGTCGCCACGAGGCAGCTGACCGCGCGGGAATGCCGGGAAGCCGAGCCGATGCTCGATCCGTCGGTGCGCGGCGGGCTGCTGGCCGCCGATGACGGCTCGGTCGACCCCAGGCTGCTCGCGACCGCGCTCCTGGCCGGAGCCACCGCGGCCGGAGCCAGCCACGTGAGCCAGGCAGTGACCGAGATCCTGACCGACTCGGGCCGGGCGACTGGCGCCCTGCTGGCCGACGGGACCAGGATCGCCGCAGGCCAGGTGGTGCTTGCCGCCGGCTGGCAGTCGGCCGGGTTCCCCGGCCTTGAGGGCGTCACCGCTCCCCCGGTCCGTCCGGTCAAGGGCCAGATCATCAGGCTGCGGACCACCAACGCGATGGCGCGGGCCGGCCTGCCGCCCGGCCTGCTGCAGCGCACCGTGCGCGGCATCGTCCGCGGCTCCAGCGTGTACATGGTGCCGAGGACCAGCGGCGAGCTGGTGATCGGGGCAACCCAGGAGGAGCTCGGGGCCGACACGACGGTCACCGCGGGCGGCATCTGGGAGCTCCTGCGCGACGCGCGCACGCTGGTCCCTGGCATCACCGAGATGGCTTTCGCCGACGTCGTCGCTGGCCTGCGGCCGGGAACCCCCGACAACGCGCCGGTGCTCGGGCCCGCCGAGACGAAGGGGCTGGTGCTGGCAACCGGCCATTTCCGCTCGGGCGTGCTGCTCGCGCCGGTCACTGCGGACACGATCGCCGGATACCTGCGTACCGGGGAGCCCGACCCGCTGTGGGCGGCCTTCGCGCCCGGCCGGTTCAGGACCCCGGCCGCCACGGTGCCAGCGAGCACGGTGCCAGCGAGCACGGTGCCAGCGGGGACCGGGTCATGACGATGACGGTGATCCTCAACGGACAGGAACGCCGCTCGGCCGATCCGCTGTCCCTGGCCGACGCGGTCGCGCTGCTCACCGCCGCGCCAAGCGGCGTGGCCGCCGCGGTCAACGGCGAGGTCGTCCGCCGCGCGGCCTGGCCGCTGACGCAACTAGCCGACGGGGACGAGATCGAGGTCGTCACCGCCGTGCAGGGAGGCTGAGATGGACGACCCGTTCGTGATCGCCGGCGAGAGCTTCAACTCGCGGCTGATCATGGGAACCGGCGGCAGCCCCAGCATGGAGGTCCTTGACCGCGCGCTGCTCGCGTCCGGGACCGAGCTGACCACCGTGGCCATGCGCCGCGTGGACCCGGCCGCGACCGGCTCGGTGCCGGAACTGCTCGCCGCCCGCGGCATCCGCGTGCTGCCGAACACGGCCGGCTGCTACACGGCAGCCGAGGCCGTGCGCGTCGCGACGCTGGCCCGCGAGGCCCTCGGCACGAACTGGGTGAAGCTCGAGGTGATCGCCGACGAGCGCACGCTGCTGCCTGACCCGCTCGAGCTGCTCACCGCGGCCGAGCAGCTGGTCGCCGACGGCTTCGTCGTGCTGCCCTACACCAACGACGACCCGGTCCTGGCGCGGAGGCTGGAGCAGGCCGGATGCGCCGCCGTGATGCCGCTCGGCTCCCCGATCGGCTCGGGCCTTGGCATCAGGAACCAGCACAACATCGAGCTCATCGTCGAGTCCGCCGGCGTCCCGGTGGTCCTGGACGCGGGCATCGGCACGGCCAGCGACGCGGCGATCGCGATGGAGCTTGGCTGCGCCGCGGTTCTGCTGGCCACCTCGGTGACCAGAGCCCGTGATCCGGAGCTGATGGCGGCCGCGATGCGGCAGGGCGTGAGCGCCGGCCGCCTGGCGTTCCTGGCCGGGCGGGTGCCGCGCCGGCGGTATGCGCTAGCGTCGTCCCCGCCCGTTACGTGACCTTGAAGAAGTAACGGCCAGGCCAGCGCAGGCAGATCGTTCCCGGGCCAGGACGGGATTTCGCACCCTACAATTCTCCCGATGGATACGACGTTGTCAGCGCCGATCGGACAGCTGCTCGACGGCCGGTACCTGGTCGAGTCGCAGCTTGCCCGTGGCGGCATGGCGACCGTCTATCTCGGCCGTGACGTGCGGCTCGACCGCACGGTGGCCCTCAAGATTGCTCATCCCGAGCTCGCCCGCGACCCCGAGTTCGCCAGCCGGTTCATCGGCGAGGCCCGGGCGGTCGCACGGCTGTCGAGCCCGAACGTCGTGGCGGTCTTCGACCAGGGCAGCACTGGTGACATTAATTACATCGCCATGGAGTACGTGCCGGGCCCGACCCTGCGCGAGCTCCTGACCGCGCGCGGCCGGCTGAACCCGCGCGAGGCCCTGGACATCATGGAGGGCGTGCTCTCCGGCCTCGCGGTCGCGCACGGGGCAGGCATCATCCATCGCGACGTCAAGCCGGAGAACGTCCTCCTCGGCACCGGCAGCCTGGTGAAGGTGGCCGACTTCGGGCTGGCCAGGGCCGCCGCGGCGATGCGGAACACCAAGTCGGGCCTGCTGATCGGGACCGCCGCCTACCTCGCCCCGGAGCAGGTCGCCTCCGGCAGCTCCGACCAGCGCACGGACGTGTACGCCGCGGGCGTGATGCTGTTCGAGATGCTGACCGGCGCGCAGCCGCACACGGGCGATACGCCGCTCGCGGTGGCCTACAAGCACGTCAACGCCGTCGTGCCCGCGCCCTCGAGCTACGTTGCCGACCTGCCCGCGGCCCTCGACGCGCTGGTCGCACTCGGCACCAGCCGCGACCCGGAGCTGCGTCCGCCGGACGCTGGGCATTACCTGCAGGCCATCGAGCAGGTGCGCCGCGGCATGCCGCTGCCCGAGACCCGCCGCGGCGCGCATGCCGCCCCGCCCGCTGATCACTCGACATTCCAATCCCATGATCAGGGGAACGCAGCGACCTTCGGCCTGGTCTCGTCCGGACGCGGCCGCGGCTCGGGGCCGGTGGACAGCATCCCGAACACCGGCGATCTCCTCGGCCATCCGCCCGTCGGGGCCGGCCCGCCGCAGGCGAATCACACGATGATCGTGCCGGGCGGGGGGGCCGAACCTGACTACGGCGGCACCGCCGCCTACCCGGGCGGAGGTCGGCGGTCGCGCGGCTACCGCGAGCCGTTCCTGCAGCGCTGGCTGTTCAGCCGCCGGATCCTCATCGTGCTGGTAGTGCTCGTGGCCGTCGTGGCTACCTGGTGGCTAGCGTCCGGCCAGTACTTCGGCGTGCCCAGGGTCGCCGGGCTGTCGGTGGCAAGCGCGCGCAGCGAGCTGTCCAACGCGGGCCTCGTACCGGCGATCGGCGGCTCCCGCCACAGCGACAACGTGGCGGCCGGCGAGGTCATCTCGACCGATCCGTCGGCCGGGGCCAGGGTCAAGCACGGTGAACGCGTCACGCTGATCACCTCTCTCGGCCCGATCCTGGTGACGGTGCCGAACGTGACCGGGCAGAGCGTCGCCAACGCCGAGCAGGCCCTCAGCGCCGCCGGTCTGTCTTTCGCCAAGCCGACCTACCAGGCGTCGACCGTTCAGGCTGGCATCGTCATCTCCACGAGCCCGACGCCCTACCAGCAGTGGGCCAAGAACAAGCCGGTGCGGCTCATCGTCAGCGCCGGCCCGCCGCTGCCGAACTTCGTGGGCGGGCTGCTGACCGCCGCCCAGAGCGCGGCGAGCGCTGGCGGTTACACCATCGCCCCGCAGACGCTGGCCAGCAGCTCGCAGCCGCCGAACACGATCGTCAGCCAGTCCCCCGCAGCCGGCACGCCGATCTCGCCGGGCGAGATCGTGACCGTCACCGTGTCCCCAGGGCCGCCGCAGGTCGCGGTGCCCGACGTGACCGGGATGAGCGCCCAGCAGGCGATCCAGACGCTGCGGGGAGCCGGATTCCAGGTGCAGGAGCAAGGCGGCGGCTTCGGCGGCGGCGGCGGGACCGTGACGAGCTACTCCCCCACTGGCCAGGCGCCGCAGGGCTCCACGATCACGATCGTGGTCAACTTCGGGATCTAGAGCGGCGGACCTTCGCCGTCCTGCTCCTGGTAGGAGTACCGCTGCTCGCGCCACGGATCGGCGGTGTTGTGGTAGCCCCGCTCCTCCCAGAAGCCACGCCGGTCGACCGTCAGGTACTCGATCGCCCGCACCCACTTGACGCTCTTCCACCCGTACAGGCTCGGAACGACAAGCCGCAGCGGGAAGCCGTGCTCCGGCGTCAGCGGCGCCCCGTTCCTGTGGGTGGCCAGGATCGTGTCGTCGGCGGCGAAGTCGCCGATCCGGACGTTGGCGCTGTAGCCGAAGTCGGCCCAGACCATCACGTGCGTCACCGTCGGCGCCGGCGGGAACTGGCACAGGAAGTCGGCCGCGGCCACACCGCCCCAGCGCAGGCCCGGCACTGTGAACTTGGTCACGCAGTGGAAGTCGGCGGTGATCTCGGTGGCCGGAAGCGCCGAGACTTCGGGCCAGCTCAGCTTCGCCTCCGAGCCGGAGGCGGTGGCGCCGAAAACCCGCAAGTCCCAGGTGTCGGGGCGGAACGCCGGGATAGGACCATAGTGCAGGACCGGCAGCGTCCTCGGGATGTACTGGCCCGGCGGCAGCGGGCCGATTGGCGGCGAATCGGGCTGGGCCTGCTGCCCGGCGGGTGAGCCGTGATCCTGCTCACTGCTCTTGCGCGCGCCTGTATCAGGCTGCGTCATCACCGGCTTGACCTGACCCTTCCCGTATCCGCGCAGCGTCTCGCCGCGAGACCGACCCTTGTCCTCGCAGGTGGAGCTATCTTGCCACCACGCTGAATCGGGCTGAGCCTCGCCCACCGGGCAGGCCCCATTGATGCGAGTGCGCTAGGCTACGTGACGTGCGTAGCGAGTATTGGTTTGGTTTTAGCTACCGGCCCGGCCCCGGGACGGTCGCTCGCCAGACTCTGCGCTGACGCACGCGACACTCACTAAGCCCCGGGCCGAGATCGGTCCGGGGCTTTCGTCATTATGGAGACGAGGAGGACGGTGTGGTAGTGGTCATGGCCCCGGAGGCCACGCAAGCCGACATCGACGCGGTCGTTGAGCTCGTCGAGACCGCCGGCGGTGACGCTTTCGTCAGCCGCGGCGTGTCCCGGACGATCATCGGGCTAGTCGGCGATGTCGAGCAGTTCGGCGCGCTGAACCTCCGCAGCTACCGCGGCGTCAGCGATGTGGTGCGGATCTCGGTGCCCTACAAGCTCGTGAGCCGAGAGCATCATCGGAATCGGTCGGTGATCCACGTGGGCGGCGTGCCGATTGGCCCGGACACGGTGACCGTCATCGCCGGCCCGTGCACGGTCGAGACCCCCGAGCAGACGCTGATCTCGGCCCGGATGGCCCAGGCCGCCGGAGCCTCGATCCTTCGCGGCGGCGCCTTCAAGCCGCGGACCTCCCCGTACGCCTTCCAGGGGCTAGGCGAGGCGGGCCTGCGGATTCTGGCTGACGTCAGGGCCGAGACCGGGCTGCCGGTGGTCACCGAGGTGATCGACCCGGCGACCGTTGACCTGGTGTCCTCCTACGCGGACATGCTCCAGGTCGGCACCCGCAGCATGCAGAACTTCACGCTGCTGCAGGCGGTCGGGGCCGCGGCGAAGCCCGTGCTGCTCAAGCGGGGCATGAACGCCACGATCGAGGAGTGGCTGATGGCCGCCGAGTACATCGCCCAGCGCGGCAACCTCGACATCGTCCTGTGCGAGCGCGGCATCCGGACCTTCGAGACCGCGACCAGGAACACCCTGGACATCAGCGCCGTGCCCATCGCCCAGCGCCTCTCGCACCTGCCGGTGATCATCGACCCGTCGCACTCTGGCGGCCGGCGCGACCTCGTGCTGCCACTGAGCCGGGCCGGGATCGCGGCCGGCGCCGACGGGCTCATCATCGATGTGCATCCGCATCCGGCGGCGGCGCTGTGCGACGGCGACCAGGCTCTGACCGGCGAGGACATCACCGAGCTGGCCGCCATGGCCAGGTCACTGCCGCAGCTCATGGGCCGCGAGCTCACACCGGCCCCGCAGCCGTCGCCGGCGACGAATCCGGAGCCGGCCGCGGCCGCCCGCTAGCTGGGCTGGGGTGCGCCCGTCAGAGATCGGCGACCGCCGGGATGACCTGGCTGCCGATGATCTCCAGCGGCTTCAGCGTCCAGACCCCGGCGACCGCCCCGATGGCCATGTCGAAGCCGAGCTCGGCCAGCCCGGCGAGCTGCTCGGTGACGGCGCCAGCTCGTTCCCCGTTCTCGCCCACATCGAAGATGAAGTAGCAGGTCTTCTCGATGTCGTCGTAGTCGCGGCCCTCGGCCTCGCAGTGCGCGCGCAGCACGTCCAGCTTGCGGGCGAGGTCGGGGCCGGGGAAGAGGTTGCACGCCTGCGCGTAGCGGGCCACGAGCCGCAGCGTCTTGCGCTCTCCCCCGCCGCCGATCATGATCGGCGGATGTGGCTGCGAGAGCGCTGGCGGCATGTTGAGCGGCCGTTCGAGCTGGTAGTGCGCGCCGCGGAACGGTGCCTGATCCCCGCTCCACATCTGCAGGCAGATCTGCAGCGTCTCCTCCAGCCGCTCGAACCGCTCGGCCACGGGCGGGAACGGGATGCCCAGGGCGCGGGCCTCTTCCTCGTTCCAGGCAGCTCCGATGCCGAGCGAGGCCCGTCCGCCGGACAGCACGTCCAGAGTGGTGACGATCTTGGCGAGGACGCCGGGGTGGCGGTAAACCGCCCCGGTCACCAGGGTCAGCAGCCGGGCGCGCGAGGTGCAGGCGGCCAGGTATCCGAGCGTCGTGTAGGCCTCGAGCATGTCCTGCTCAGGCGGGCCGATGACGCCGATCTGGAAGAAGTGGTCCATCACCGCGATGCTCGCGAATCCCGCCTCGTCTGCGGTCCGGGCGACAGCAGCCAGTTGCGGCCCGAGACGCTCGGGTCCGCCGGCCCCCTGGAAGTCAGGAATCTGCACGCCAATGCGCACGTGAATCACCTCAGCGGTCAGCCTGTCACAGCCAGCCGGAACCTCGCAGGCGGACGCCGGAGGCGCCGGTTCGCCTTCGCGTAGCCCCGCGTTTCGCCAAGATCCGGCTCCGAGCACCTGCCGTCACCCGGTATTTTGTGCAAACCTTGACTCGAACATTGCGCATCTGCGGGGCAGGTTGCCCCGGCCCTTGCGCGGAGGATTAATGCCGAGGTACCGCTCGCTTGTCGGGGCCGTGGTGGCGAGCCTGCCTGTTCTCGCGATCAGCGGGCCAGCGGGCCACGCGGCGTACCTTCATCCGGCGGTCCCGGCTAAGCCCGCAGTCAGTTCCTGGCGACTCGACGTCACCAAGCACTTCGGCCCGGCCGGCTACGCCTCCGGTTACTCCGAAATCCTCCCCATCAGCGGCCACGTCTGGGTATTCGGCGGGACTAACCCCGGCGGGCAGAGCGTCCCCGTGGCCGAGACCCTGGTCGGCAACCGGTGGCGACCGGCCCGGCTGCCCGCCCGGCTGACCGACTTCCTCAGCGCGGCGAGCGCCCCGGCGCCGAACGACATCTGGGCCATCAGCGACTACGGCCGCTATGTGCTGCGCTGGAACGGGAAATCCTGGCGGCTGGCCAAGTCCTGGCGGCAGGCCGGGGCGCTGAGCGACGTGGTCGCCGTCAGCCCGCGCAACGTCTGGGTCTTCGGTACCTCAGCCGCCGGCGCCCGCGGCCTCGGCACCTGGCACTTCAACGGCAGCACCTGGAAGCCCGTAACCGGCGCCGCCGGCAGCATCTACCGTGCGAGCGCGGTGTCCGCTCATGACATCTGGGCGATCGTGGCCGGCGTGCGGACCGACACGGTCATGCACCACGGCGCCCGCGGCTGGCGGGTCGTGCGAATGCCCCGGTCGATGGCGGCCATCCGCTGGCACGACATCCTGGCGAAGGCGCGCACCAATGTCTGGATGATCGGCAATACCGGCAGCAAGACCGGCATCGGCAAGCTCGTGCTCGCGCACTGGAACGGCGTGAGGTGGTCCGCCGTCACCACCCCGATCCGGGCGTGGGCCGGCCAGCTGGCCGCGGTCGGCCGGGACCGGCTGCTGGCGACCGGGACCACGGGCTGGCTCGTTCCGACGGGCGTGATCCTGGAGCTCACCGGCACGCGTCACCTCACGTGGACCAGCGTCTCCTCGACCTACGGCAGCGGCGTGACCGACGTGGCCTACGCGCCGAAGACCGGTGCCGTGTGGGCGAGCGGCGGAATCCTCACCCGGCTGGGCGGGGACGCGGCCGTCTGGGTCATGCGGCTGCCGCGTGCCGACGCCGATCGCGACTAGACCCTGCCGACCGCCGGAAACCCGGCGCACACCATCAGGAGCCACCACCTGGCTTGTGCTCCTGCGCGGCCTCGGCGAGTTCCTCAGCCAGGTCATCCGCCTCCAGCCGCGCCTCGATGCGGCGCAGGTCCTCGATCCGCGCCCTGGTCTCGACCTGCTTGGGAGTCAGGAGCGAGCAGCAGTCCTCGTCCGGCAGCTCGGAGATCGCGAGGGTCTGGATGCGGCGGGCCTCGCTGATGATCTCCGACTTGTCCAGCCCGATCAGCGGGCGGAGGATCGGCAGGCTGACCGCGTCGTCGAGCGCCGTGATGTTGGTTAGCGTCTGGCTGCTCACCTGACCGAGCGAATCTCCGGTCACCAGCGCCGCCGCCCGCAGCCTGCGCGCCATGGCCGCACCGGTCTTCAGCATGAGCCGGCGCTGAGCCACGATCTGCAGCCGCCCGGCTCCTGACGTCGCGAGCCGGCGCTGGGCCTTGCCGAACGCGACGACGAACAGCCGGGAGTCGCCCTGGTAGCGGTCGAGCTGGCGGACCAGCCCGTAGGCCTTGTAGACCGATTCCGGCCCGGTCAGCGGCATCCCCGAGAAGTGCAGGTAGCTGCAGCGCAGCCCGCGGCGCATCATGCGGTAGGCGGCAACGGGCGAGTCGATTCCGCCGGACATGAGCACGAGCGCGCGGCCGCTCATGCCAACGGGCAGGCCGCCCTGGCCCGGCCAGCCCTCGGTGAAAACGAAGACCTCGTGCTGATCGACCTCAACGAAGATCGTCGTATCGGGTGCGCGCAGGTTGACCGGGTAGCCGTACTCCTGCTGGATCCGCGAGCCGATCATGACTGCCAGCTCCGCCGACGTCACCGGGAACCGCTTGTCCCGCCGCCTCGCCCGGACCGCGAAACTGCCCTCCCGGCCTGCGGTCAGCTCGACCGCCGCCTCGACTGCCGCTTCCGGGTCCTTGTCCACCCGCATCGCGCGGCACACCCTCGCCACACCCATGACCTGGCTCATCCGCTCGGCCACCATGTCCGCGGCGGTCTCGGCCGCGAAGTCGCCGGCTTCCGCCCCGACGACCCGAACCACGATGACGCCCTCGCGCTGCCAGACGCGGATGCCAATGCCCAGGTCGCGTACGGCGCGCCGGATGTTCTCGTGGAGCAGCCGCTCGAACTGCTGGCGGTTGCGGCCCTTCAGCACGATCTCGCCGAGCTTGAGGAGGACACAAGGCTCTCGGCGAGGGGTCAGGACAGGCTTGCCTGACTCGGTGGCGGGCAGCAGGGACATCACATCAGTCTGCCACCTTTGAGCCGCGCTGCTTGCCCGCAACGGGACCCGCCGATGCGAGAGGATATGGCTATGAAGCCCTTATAGAGGCAGCATCCGGCGACAATTGCCGTCTCGGTGGCGTCCGAGAGTATCTGCTCGGATACTTATCGTGAGGGACGCCAGCCGAGCGAGGCTGGTCGGCATAAGGACACGAGCAACATGGCACTCTGCACCAGGTGCGGGCGGCAGACAGAAGCCGGCGCGGAATTCTGCGCTGCCTGCGGTGGGTATCCGGCCACGACGCCGGCCGTTCCGGCGCAGGCGCGGAGGGAAGCTCCGGACTACCTCAGGCCGTTCGCGCCCGGTCCCGGCGGCTTACCGCCCGAGCAGTACAACGTCTTCCAGGCCGACCCAGTGCTCGGCGACGACCGGGGCGGGCCGGCGGACCCGCCGGGTCCGTGGGTCCCGTCGCCGTCGGGCCAGCGCCCTGAGTTCATGCGCCCGGCTGAGCCGGATCCGCCCGCCTGGCTGCCTAGCCCCGCTGCGAGCGGTTACGCGCCCGCTGATGCACCGCCGGTCTCGCCAGCGCCCGAGGCCTACACCCACGAGCCCTTCGCCCAGCCCTACGTCCAGGAGCCCCCGGCGGAGTCCTACGCCCAGCAGCCGCCGGGCCAGGCGTACGGTTCCTACGCGGCGTACGTGCCCGAGCCCCGCGCCGAGGCGTACGCACCCGTCAGGCCCGCCTCAGTGCCGCCGTGGGAGATGCCGGGCGGGGATGACCCGCCGGCCCCGCCGCCGGGCCAGGCCTGGCCGGCCACCGGCACCGCACCAGCCACTAGCACCGCACCCGCCACCAGCACCGGGCCGGCCCCCACTCCCGGCCCGGCCCCCACTCCCGGCCCGGCCCCCACTCCCGGCCCGGCCCCCAGCGGCCCGACGTACACCGGCCCGACGTACACCGGCCCGACGAGCACCGGCCCGGCGAGCACCGCGCCGACCAGCGCCGGGCCCGCGGCCGCTCAGCCGACCGTTGCGGGCCAGCCGTGGACGTTCACCGAGCCCAGCCAGGAGTCGCGCCGGTCATCACGCTGGCGGGGCGCCAGCCCGTTCCGGTCAAGGGCCGCATCGCCGCGGAACGGCCGCTGGGTATCGATCGCGGCCGCCGCCGTCGTCGTGCTGATCGCCGCCGCCAGCGCGGTCATCCTGATCGCGCACCCGGGCACGCCGTCCCGCAACGCGGCCGATTCCGGGCACCGTCGGTCACCGGGCGCGAGTCCGTCGACGACGATCCCGGCCACGGCCAGCCCGGACATTGCCGTGGCCGCGGCGGCGGCGAAGGCGCCGCAGTTGCCGGCGGTCGTCGGCTTCCTGAGCCAGTACTTCACCGCGATCAACCAGCACGACTTCGCCGCCTACGAGCAGCTCTACAGTCCCCGCCTGCGCGGCGGGCTGTCGGCGGCCTCGTTCCTCTCCGGGTACGGCAGCTCGATCGATTCGCTCGCGACCCTGCGCCGCGTCGTTCCGGTCGGCGCGGATGAAGTCGACGCGGCCGTCACGTTCACCAGCCACCAGCAGCCGTCCGCCAGCCCGTCTCACTCGGCCTGCACGACCTGGCGGATCTCCCTGTACCTCACGCCCGAGTCTGGCAAGTACGCGATCGTGCCGCCGCCCGCCGGGTACAAGGCACGCTTCCGCCGGTGCGGCTAGCCGGGCAGGACGCCGCAGATCAGCCGGCTGTCACCGCGCTGCCAGAGCGTGCCGACCTCGGTGAAGCCCGCGTCATGGAGCGCCGCCAGCTGCACGCTGAGCCGGCCGGCCGGCGAGCCATGATGCGAGACGTCCAGCCCGCGGGCCTCGCGCTCGGCGGCCGCCGCGGCGAGATCGGGGTCGGCCGCCACCGCCGCCCACCACTGCGACCAGCTCTCGGTCTGGCCGGACGGGAACCGCCGCTGCTCCTCCCGCTCGATCAGTGCCCGGCCGAGGCGGGCTAGCGTCGGGCTGGTCTCGTCCTCGCTCATGTGGTCGCCGTTCAGCATCAGGCCGCCTGGCCGCAGCAGCCCGGCCAGCTCGGCGTAGAGGCCGGCCAGCGCGGGCTGGGTCAGCCAGTGCAGTGCGGTCGTGCTGACGGCAGCGTCCGGCCCCCGGTCCAGCTCCAGTGACCCGGCCCAGCCCGGCGAGCGCAGGTCCACGTCGGCGAACCGCAGGCCAGGGACGTCCGCAAACGCCGCGCGGCCGAGCGCGAGCGTCAGCGGGTCGGCGTCCAGGCCGACGACGGTCGCCTTCGGCAGCCGCTCAAGCAGCCGGACGGCGAGCGATCCGGGACCGCAGCCCAGGTCGAGCACCAGCGGGTCGGGCCGGCCGGCCGCCTCCGCGACCGCATCGATCAAGGCGGTGAACCGGTCTTCCCGGTCCGGCACGTAGCTCTGCTGCTGAACGTCCCAGCGCCTGATCCACTCGCGCGCCGCATCCTGGCTGATGGTCATGAGCCCTCGATCCCGTGCCGCAAACAGCGCATCACTGTCGTATAGAGTTTCAGCAGTTACACGCTAACGAAGACGGGGATAACTGGTCAAGTGAACTTCACCAGTCACGTAGACACGATCGTCACGGCCGCCGTCAATCTGGTCAACGCCGTCACCCCCGGAGAGGCCAGAGGCCGCGGCTTCGATCAGCCGGCGGGCGCCGCGCTGCGGCATGCGGTCAGCGAGGCGCTCAGGGGCGAGCGGCCGCAGGGGCCGGAGATCACTGATCAGGACGCGGCCAAGCTGACCGCCATTGCCGCGTGGCTCCGGGTGGCGATCGAAGCCGTCGACCATGGCGACGTAGACGGCGCGGCGCTAACCCTGAACGCCCTGCTCGCCGAGAGCGGCGCCCGCCCGCAGCTGGACCGGCACGACGGGGAGCCGTGGCACATGCATTTTCACGGCAGCGCCGACTCGGTCGCGCAGGGGTGGGCAGCCGGGTGCGCCACCGGCCTGGCCATCGTCCTTGGCACCGAGATGTACAACCGGCTCGGCGTCTGCACGGCGCCCCGGTGCGACCGCGTCTACGTGGACGTGTCCCGCAACGGCACCCGGCGGTTCTGCTCGACGTCGTGCCAGAACCGGGTCAAGGCCGCCGCGTTCCGGGCCCGCCAGGGCTGACCGGCGGCGCGCCCGCGGGCCTAGCCGAAGAAGACCTCGGCCTCGGCGTAGCGGTCCGGCGGCACCAGCTTCAGCTCCCTGGTGGCGTCGGCCAGCGGCACCCGGATGATGTCGGTGCCGCGCAGCGCGACCATCTTGCCGAAGTCCTCGTCGGCCACCGCGCGGATGGCGTGCACGCCGAACCGCGTCGCCAGCACCCGGTCGAATGCGCTCGGCGTCCCGCCGCGCTGGATGTGCCCGAGCACGGTGCAGCGCGCCTCCTTGCCGGTACGCCGCTCGATCTCGTCGGCCAGCTGCTGGCCGATGCCCCGGCGGCTCAGCTGCACGTGGCCGAACGCGTCGAGCACCACCTCGGTCTCGGACTCCTGCTCGGACGCCTTCGGCTGCGCGCCCTCGGCGACGACCACGATCGGCGCGTACTGGCTCCGGAACCGATGCTCGACGTACTCGCAGACCTGGTCGATGTCGAACGGCTTCTCCGGGATCAGGATGACGTTCGCCCCGCCGGCGATGCCCGAGTGCAGCGCGATCCAGCCCGCGTGCCGGCCCATCACCTCGACGATCAGCGCCCGGTGGTGACTCTCGGCGGTCGTATGGAGCCGGTCGATAGCCTCCATCGCGATATTCACCGCAGTGTCAAACCCGAAAGTCAGATCGGTCGCGCCGAGGTCGTTGTCAATTGTCTTGGGAACGCCAACCACTTTGGCGCCGGCCTCGTACAGCCGGGCCGCCACGCCCAGGGTGTCCTCACCGCCAATGGCCACCAGAGCATCGACGCCGAGGCTTTCCAGGTTCTCCTTGATGCGCTCGACGCCAGTCTTGCCGCCGACGGTCGCCGACTCGCCGAGCGGGTTGGTCCGAGAGGAGCCGAGTATGGTCCCGCCGCGGGGCAGGATGCCGCGAACCGCGCCTACGTCCAGCACCATCGTGTCGCCCTCGAGCGGCCCGCGCCAGCCATCGCGGAAGCCGATGAACTCCAGCTCATGCTCGGCCACGCCGGTCCGGACGACCGCTCGGATCACCGCGTTGAGGCCGGGGCAATCGCCGCCTCCGGTGAGGACTCCCACTCGCATCGGTTTTTCCTCTCACGTCTCTTGCCGCCACACTAGTGCCTATGGCCGTCCTTGCAATCGACGCCGGCACCACGGGTGTAACCGCTCTCATCGTTACCGCTGATGGCGCTATCGCGGGCCGCGGATACCAGGAATTCCGCCAGTATTTCCCGCGGCCCGGATGGGTTGAGCATCTGCCCGAGGGAATCTGGCAGGCAACTCTCTCCGCGTGCGCGGAGGCCCTCAGCGCGGCCGGTAATCCCGCGATCGCGTGCCTCGGGATCACCAACCAGCGCGAGACCGCGGTCCTGTGGGACCGGACGACGCTGGCCTCGCCGCACCGGGCGATCGTCTGGCAGGACCGGCGGACGGCCGGCATCTGCGACGAGCTGCGGGCGGACGGCCGGGAGCCGCGGGTAGCCGAGCTGACCGGCCTGCGGATCGACCCGTACTTCACCGCGACGAAACTGACCTGGCTCGCCAGGAACGAGCCGCGGGTCTGGGCCGGTGTCCTCGACGGGTCGGTCGCGGTCGGCACGGTCGACTCCTATCTCATGGCGCGGCTGACCGGCGGCCGGCGGCACGTCTGCGATGCCTCGAACGCCTCCAGGACGCTGCTGTTCGACATCGAGACCGGGCAGTGGTCGGCCGAGCTGTGCGAGCTGTTCTCGGTGCCGCCGCACGCGCTTCCCGAGGTCGTCCCGTCGACCGGGATCGTCGGGCACACCGACCCGGCCGCGTTCCTCGGCCTCGAGCTGCCGGTGGCGGGCATCGCGGGCGATCAGCAGGCGGCGCTGTTCGGGCAGGCGTGCTTCGTGCCGGGCGCGGCCAAGTGCACCTACGGGACCGGGTCGTTCGTGCTGGCCAACACCGGGCAGTCGATCGTCAGGTCGCAGGCCGGGCTGCTGTCGACCGTGGCGTGGCTGGACGCTGCCGGCACGCTGACCTATGCGCTGGAAGGCTCCGTGTTCGTCACGGGCGCCGCGATCCAGTGGCTGCGGGACGGGCTCGGGCTGCTGGACAACGCGGGCCAGAGCGAGGCCATAGCGCGGACGGTGCCGGACTCGGCTGGCGTGGTGTTCGTGCCCGCGCTGACCGGCCTCGGCGCGCCGGACTGGGACCCGTCGGCCCGCGGCGCGATGTTCGGCCTCACCCGCGGGACGACCAGGGCCCACCTGATCCGGGCGGCTCTGGAGGCGATCGCGTTCGAGGTCCGCGACGTGGTCGACGTGATGACCGCGGAAGCCGGGGCCCGCGGGCCCGAGACCGCCTCCGACGGCGAGCCGCTGCGGGTCGACGGCGGCGCCAGCGTCAACGACCTCCTCCTGCAGCTGCAGGCCGACCAGCTGCAGCGGGCCGTGGAGCGGCCGGTGATCGCCGAGACCACCGGGCTCGGCGCCGCATTCCTGGCGGGCCTGGCCACCGGGGTGTGGTCCTCCCGCGATGAGCTCGCGGCGATCTGGAAGCTCGACCGCCGGTTCACGCCCGGCCCGCGCGACGAGGCCGGCCATGCCCGCTGGCGCAGCGCGGTGGACCGGACCAAGGGCTGGGCCTAAGCTCCTGCGGCTCGGGGAACTACTGAGCCATGCCATCGTGCTTGAAGTGCGGCCAGCCTGCGGCGGCGGCACAGTTCTGCGCCGCCTGCGGCGCGCCGGCCAGTACGCCGTCGCCTAGCCCGGCCCCGGCCTGGCCTGGCCGCCAGGAGGCCGCCGGCGATGATCCGTTCGCGGGCCTGAACGCGGAGCGCGGCTACGATCCGGTCAGCCGCTACATGACCGACAAGCCGCTGGTCATTCATGACGATCCGGACGAGGACGAACAAGAGCCAGATAAGCGGCCAGGGCGACGCCGGCGCCGGATCGGCATGACCGCGGCCGGAGTCGTGATCGCGGTTGCTGCCGGGGCCGTGGCCGGCTGGACGGCCCTGCACCATCATGGCGGGCCGGCCGGCGGGCCTTCCAGGTCCGTCAGCATCCAGGTCAGCACCGGGCTGGGCTCGGCCGGGGCCTCGCCGACGACGCCGCCCAGCCCGGCGGGCGCGTCGGCCTCGCCCCCGAGCGGCCCGGTGACCGTCGCGGCCGGGATCGCGCGGACCGACCGGGAGGGCGCGGTGGTGGCGTTCCTCGACGAATATTTCGCGGCGATCAACGCGCACAGCTACGCGCGGTACAGCCGGCTGCTCAGCGCGCAGGTCCGCGGGCAGGAGACGGCCGCTAAGTTCCGCTCCGGGTACGCATCGACGTCGGACTCCGGGGAGACGCTGACCGGCCTGTCCGCCGCCGGCTCCAGGGTGGCGGCGTCGATCGCGTTCACCAGCCACCAGTCGGCCGCCAGCAGTCCCGCCAGCTCAAGCTGCACTCACTGGCGGACGACCCTGTACCTGCGCCCGCAGGGCGGCTCGTTCCTGATCGAGGAGCCCCCGCCGGGCTATCAGGCCCTGTTCACCGGCTGCTAAGCAGTGTCGCTAGTCGTCGTCCTCCGCGTCGTCCGCGGCGGACTCCGCCGGGTCGTGCGCGCGGCCCGAGTGGCGCAGGGCACCCGTCAGGCGGCCCTTGGCCCGCTGGGCGTACTCGTCGACGTACTCCTGGCCGGACAGCTTCATGAGCTCGTACATGATCTCGTCGGTCACCGCGCGCAGCACGATCCGGTCCTGCTCCAGGCCGTAGTACCTGGAGAAATCCAGCGGCTTGCCGAACCTGACGCCCGGACGGATCGCCAGGCGCGGCGCCAGCTTGCCCGGCGGCTGGAATTCGAAGCCGCCGACCATGGCGGTCGGGATCACGGGGACCCGAGCCTCCAGGGCCAGCCGGGCGACGCCGGTCTTGCCGCGGAACAGCCTGCCGTCGGGCGTGCGCGTGCCCTCCGGGTAGATGCCGAGCAGCTCGCCGGAGGCCAGGACACGCAGGCCGGTCCGCAGCGCACGCTCGCTCGCCTCGCCGCCGGAGCGGTCGACCGGGATCTGGCCCATGCCGCTGAAAAAGGCCTTGCTCAGCAGGCCCTTGATCCCCCGCCGGGTGAAGTACTCGGACTTCGCCAGGAAGACGACCTTGCGGGGCAGCGGCAACGGCGCGAAGAAGTGGTCAGAGAACGACAGGTGATTGCTCGCGAGGATCGCCGGGCCTTCCTTGGGGACGTTGTCAGTCCCCTCCGCCCACGGCCGGAAGACGACCCGCAGGAACGGGCCGATGATCGCCTTCACCACCCAGTAGAACACGGTCATATGTTCCCACGTCAGACCCGGCCCGGCGATCATTAGCTGGCCTCGCTTCAGTTCCTAACCCACTGCCGCGCGGTCGCCCATCATGCGACGATTTCGGTACCAGACCTCGCGGTGCCGGGTGAGAGGACCAGATCATGCCAGTAATGCCGGGTGCGGAGGCCTTCGCCAGCGACGGTGGCCGCACCGGGGTGCTGCTCTGCCACGGATTCACCGGCAGCCCGCAGTCCCTGCGGCCCTGGGCCGAGTACCTGGCCAAGGCCGGACTGTCCGTGAGCCTGCCGCGGCTGCCCGGGCACGGGACAACCTGGCAGGAGATGGCCAGGACCCGCTGGGAAGACTGGTATGCCGAAGTCGACCGCGCCTTCGACGAGCTGCAATCCCACTGCGACGAGATGTTCGTGATGGGGCTGTCGATGGGCGGCTGCCTCGCGCTGCGCCTCGCCGAGCTGCGCGGTGATGCCGTCCGCGGGCTCGTCCTCGTGAACCCGTCGATCACCGCGGACACTCAGCTGTTCCTGCTAGCGCCGGTCCTGAAACTGCTCGTCCCGTCGCTGAAGGGCATCGCCAGCGACATCAAGAAGGAAGGGGCCCACGAGGTCGGCTACGACCGGGTCCCGGTCAAGGCCGCCGCTACCCTGCCTGGCCTGTGGCGCATCACCCAGCAGCATCTGGCGGAAGTCAAACAGCCGGTTCTCGCATACCGTAGCGTCACCGACCATGTCGTGAAGCCGGGCAGCGTCGCGATATTGCAGCGGACGCTGCCGCCGAGCCAGCTGGAGGTGCGCGAACTGCGAGACAGTTACCACGTGGCGACGCTGGACAACGACGCTGACGCAATATTTGCGGGAAGCCTTGAGTTCGTGCGGTTGCACAGCAGCATTAGCAGGGAATCAACAGGCGGGGAATGAGGGGATGAGCGGACCAGGCGACATTGGCGGAGAAGTCAGCGGCGACGAGGCTGCGTGGCGCGATCTCATCGCGCGCTTCGACACGCCCGGCGACCTGACTGACGCTGATGCTCCCTGGCCAGCGAGCGAGGACCTGCCCGCGCCTGACGACGGCGGCGACGCCGAACCGCCCCCGGTCGCAGGAGCCGTCGCACCGGAGCGCACCCGGATCGTCTGGCATGCCAGCAGCGATCCGCGCTCGTACTCGCCGCCAGAGGAAGAGGACGAGCCGTACGTCCCCACGCCGCTGCCGCCGCCGGCCAAGCTCGATCCGATCTCCAAGGCCGCGTGGCTCGGCCTGATCTGCGGCCCCGGCTATCTTCTGCTGGGCACGATGCTGGGCTGGACGATCTCCGGTCCCGAGGCGCTCGTGGCCATCGCGGCCTTCGTCGGGGGGTTCGTGACCCTGGTGCTCAAGATGAGCGACCGGTCGCCTCGCGACGACAACGACGACGGCGCCGTGCTCTGAACCGGCCTGCCCGGTCTTAGGCGGGGATCCTGGCCAGGTCCGCGGCGCCGATCAAGCCCGCGTCGGGACCGAGCTCGGCGAGCCTGACCTCCGCGAACTTGCGGTGCGCGCGTCCGGTGAGGCTGCTCTCGTACGCGGCCCGCGCCGGGCCGAGCAGCATCTCCCCCGCCTCCGACACCCCGCCGCCGATGACGAAGCAGCCGGGATCCAGGATCGCGGCCAGGTCGGCCAGGCCATGGCCCAGCCAGCTGCCGATGCTCTCAAAGCAGCTCAGCGCGCCCGCGTCGCCCTCGCGCGCGGCCTGGGTGACCGCGGGCCCGTTGATGCCGTCGGGCGTGCCGCTGCCCAGCTCAAGCAACCGGATTGCGGCGCTTGGCGCCCGCCGGGCGAGGTCACGGGCCTCGGCGACCAGCGCATTGCCGCTCGCGTACTGCTCCCAGCAGCCCCTGTTCCCGCAGCCGCAGAGCCTGCCGTCGGGCACCACCCGGTAGTGCCCGGGCTCGCCCGCCGAGCCCCACCGGCCGCGGTAGAGCTTGCCGTCGAACACGATCCCGGCGCCGATCCCGGTGCCCACGGTGATCAGCATGACGTGCTCCTGATCACGGGCGGCACCCATTTTGGCCTCGGCCCAGGCGGCCGCGTTCGCGTCGTTCTCGACGACGACCGGCTGGCCGATGCGGGCCTCGACCCGCTTCTTCAGCGGCTCATCCCGCCAGGCAAGGTTCGGTGCGAACAGGACATTCGAACGTGTCTCGTCGACGAACCCGGCAGCTCCGATGCCCACGGCCGTGGCGTCATACCGGGACAGAAGGTCTAGAACCACGTCAGCAATGACGTCGGCTGTCTCGTCGGAATGGGCCGGAGTCGCCCGCTTCAGCTTCTCGACGATGGTGCCGTCATCGGTGACTACTCCGCCGGCAACCTTCGTGCCGCCGACGTCAACCCCGATGGTCAGGCTCATCCGATCCATCCGGCCGATGGTTCACCTCCGGTGCCGAATCCGCCTCGCCAGCGCTGTCCTCGTGAGCACTGCTGTCCTGGTGACCGGCCCCACGGGCGCCGTGCGCCTCAGCCCAGCTATCGCGCGCCGCGGCCCAGTCATCACTGCTGGCGGCCCAGGTGTCGCGGGGTGCGGGCCGCGACGCCGCCGACCCGCTCGCCCTGGAGACGACCGACTCGAACGTCCGCATCGCCTCCTGGACCGCGGTCGCCACGACATCGCCGGCCGTCGACAACTGGTCGCCGAGCGCGGGATTCGAGTCACGAACCCGTCGCGCGGCCCGGCAGATCGGACACCACTGGCATTCCGGCGACTCGCCGACCTCGGGCGGGATCTCCGTCGTGGCAGTGTCCCAGACATCGGACGACTCGGTCCGCCCGCCGCCCAGCGTCCGCTTGACCTGCCCGCTGATCTCCCTGCCCACGCTCTTGGCGCTGTTGCGCAGGAGCCAGCGCTGGAAGTCGTTCATCATGTCGGAGGCCGGGTTGCTCTGCCGGGACCGGCTCGGCCGCGGCGACGAGCCAGTCCGGGGGGACGACCCCGCGGCAGCCTGACGCCGGCGGTCCTGCTCAGTGCCCGAAGTCCCCCGACCCGGCCCGGTCTCATCGCGCCGGCCGCCCGCCTGGCTGGAGCCCGGCTGGCCCGCGCCCGGTGCGGATTCGCCCGAAGGCACCGGCTGCTCGCCGGACTGACCGGCGCCGGACTGGTCCGCGTTCCCTCCGTCAATGTTGCCCTGGTCGTCGCGCCCCTGGTCGGGACTGTCCCCGGCTTGCTCCGTCATCTGCCTCACTGCTCCTGTCCGCGCTGGTCCTGCATCCCCTCGGCGCGCGATTTCAGGCCCTTGAGTGCAGTCTCGATGATCGTCTTTTCCGCTCTCCGCTTCAGCATGCCGATCATCGGCATTCGAGTGCCCACGGATAGCTCGTAGCTTACTTTCGTGCCGGCCCCATCCTCGGCCAGCACGTAGGCACCCGACATATCGGTCACCATCGCGCCCGCCTTGGCGAGCGTCCAGCGAACCGCCGCATTCCCGTCCCACTCGTAGGCGAGCTCGTAGCTGTCCCTGATCGGGCCGGCGTCGAGCGCGAACCGGACCCGGCGCGGCCGGCCATCAGACCCCGGCTCCACGACGTCGGCCGACCGCACGCCGGTCGCCCAGTCCGGATACGCGGCAAAGTCCGCGATCACGCCCATCACGGTGCCACGGTCCGCGGACATCGTGATGGAAGAGCTGGTTCTGTCGGCCATGACCGGAGCGTACCCCGCCGGGCCTGCTACCACTGCAGGACGTAAGGCCTGCCGGTGGCACGGAAATGGCCGACGTTAATGCACTCGGTCCGGCCGATCCTGACCCGGCTCTGCAGCGGCTGATGGACGTGGCCGAACAGCGCGTACCGCGGCTGCGTTGCCTCGATCGCGGCCAGCAGGGCCTCGCTGCCGCGCTCGCTCCGGCGGGCGACGGTGTCATACAGCAACTCCGGGACGGCCGGCGGGATATGGGAGCACAGCACATCCACCTGCCCGATCGCCGCCACCTTAGTCGCGAAGGTCTCGTCGTCGATCTCGTTCGGCGTCCGGTACATCGTCCGCAGCCCGCCGCCGACGAACCCGAAGCTCCGTCCGTCCAGGTCGAGCCGCTCGCCGTCCAGGACGCGCTGGCCCGGGCGCACGTGGGCGTTCCACTGCCGCGGCACGTCAACATTGCCGTAGGTGACGTAGGCCGGCGTCGGCATCGCGGCGAACAGGTCGGCGTACTGGCGCGCCACCGCCGCCTCGATGTGCTCGCGCGGGTCGCCGCCCAGGCCCGCCCACAGGGCCGCGGACATCGTCCTCGCCTCATCGAAGCGCAGCGCGGACCGCAGCTCGATCAGCTCCCGTGCGCGCTCGGCGCCGAACAGGCTGGGAAAGATGCCCTGACTGTGGTCGGCGTAGTCCAGGAAGAGCAGGAGGTCCCCGAGGCAGATCAGGGCGTCGGCCCCGTCGCCGGCCTGCCGGAGGGCGTCGACTCGGCCGTGAACATCGCTCACAACGTGGACCCGCATCCACCTACATTAGGCAAGTCGGCTGGCCGCGCCCACCCTTAGCGAGCGCATAACGGGGCACCGGGGTAACGTCCAGGAAGATCGGAAGACGCAGGCAGCGGAGGCGATGGTGCTCGAATACGGAATCCCGGCGTTGATCGCGGTGCCCGACGATGCCGCACTGACCGATGTGATCGTCAGCCGCGCTGATTCCACGCCCGGTCAGGTGGTCATCCGCAGGCGCACCGGTGACTCGGTCTGGACTGACGTGACCGCCGGGCAGTTCCGTGACCAGGTCACCGCCCTGGCGAAGGGACTGATCGGTGCCGGGATCGAGCCCGGCGACCGGGTCGGCCTGATGTCCAGGACGTGCTACGAGTGGACGCTGGCCGACTACGCGATCTGGACCGCCGGAGCCGTTAGCGTGCCGATCTACGAAACGGACTCGGCCGAGCAGGTCGAGTGGATACTGAGCGACTCCGGTGCCAAGGCCGTCATCGCCGAGACCGACACCCACGCGGACATCGTCGCCGGCGTCCAGGACCGGGTGCCTGATCTGCGTCACGTGTGGCGGATCGCCGGACTGGACGATCTGGCGAAGGCAGGTGAGCAGGTCACCGATGAGCAGGTCCGCGCGGCCAGGAGCACCCGGCGGGCCGGAGACCTGGCCACGATCATCTACACCTCGGGGACCACGGGGCGGCCGAAGGGCTGCGAGCTGACGCACCGCAACCTGCTGATGGCGGTGCGCAACGCGGTAGACGGGGCGCTCGAGGAGCTGTTCCAGGTGGCTGACGGCTCGACGCTGCTGTTCATGCCGCTGGCGCACGTGTTCGCCCGGATCATCGAGGTCGGCTGCCTGGAGTCCGGCGCGGTGCTCGGGCACTGGCCGGACACCCGCACGGTGGCCAAGGGCCTGCCCGAGTTCCGGCCGACGTTCCTGCTCGCGGTGCCCAGGGTCTTCGAGAAGGTCTTCAACACGGCGCAGCAGACAGCATCGGCCAGCCCGGCCAAGAGCAAGATCTTTGCCGCCGCAGTAGAGACGGCCATCGCCGTCAGCCAGGCGACCGCCGCGGGCAAGCCGGCCGGGCTCGGCCTCCGCGTGCGGCACACGATCTTCGATCACCTGGTGTACGGCAAGCTGCGGGCGGCCGTGGGCGGCAAGGTGACCTACGCGGTCTCCGGCGGCGCGCCGCTGGGCGAGAGACTGGGCCACTTCTTCCGCGGCACGGGCATCACCGTGCTGGAGGGCTACGGCATGACCGAGACTTCTGCCGCCGCCACGGTGAACAAGCCCAGTCGGAACAAGATCGGCACCGTGGGCCAGCCCGTTCCCGGTGTGAGCGCGCGGATCGCCGACGACGGAGAGATCTTGCTGAAGGGCGCCATCGTCTTCGCTGGTTACTGGCACAATTCGCAGGCCACCGGGGAGGCGCTGGACGCCGACGGGTGGCTGCACACCGGGGATCTCGGGTCGCTGGACGACGAGGGATTCCTGCGGGTGACCGGCCGGAAGAAGGAGCTGATCGTCACTGCCGGCGGCAAGAACGTCGCGCCGGCCGTGCTCGAGGACCGGCTGCGCGCGTATCCGCTGATCAGCCAGTGCATGGTCGTCGGCGATGGCAAGCCGTTCATCGCTTGCCTGGTGACGCTTGACGCCGAGGCGCTGGAGTTCTGGAAGAAGCAGCACGGCAAGCCGGAGTCCGCCACGGCCGCGGACCTCGCGAACGACCCGGACTTGCTGGCCGATCTGCAGGCTGCCGTCGACGACGCGAACAAGGCGGTGTCGCGCGCCGAGTCGATCAGGAAGATCCGCGTGCTGGGAGTGGACTTCACCCCCGAGAACGGCTACCTGACCCCGTCACTCAAGGTCAAGCGCGCCCTGGTAGCCAAGGACTTCGCCGCCGACATCGAGGCGCTCTACAGCTAGGCAGCGGTAGCGGAGTGGCGGCGGGTCGTCGCCGCCGGGCTAGGCCCAGCCTCGTCGGGCTAGGCCCAGCCTCGTCGGGCTCATTGGGACCGTTAATCAGCGCTATCCACTGACTAACGGTCCCAGTCCTCGCGGGCAGCGCCGAGGTCACAGTCAAGTCAGGACAAGTCCGGCAGCCGGCGAGCCCCAACAACGTAGAAAGCATGCCGCCCAAGGCGGGATGTCTGATTTGCGCCCTATGCGAGTCGGCCTCGCATCACGTAGGAGACTTACCGTCCGGTGCGGACGGAAAGTCTCCGTCCTGATGAAACGTGGCCGATTTGTCCGAACCGGGCCGGGCGCGGTGGCTGGGCCCGTCAGGCATCCGGCCCGGCCAGTCAGGCGAGCGAGCCTAGCCTGCGAGGATCTGGCGGAGGCGGTCGGCGACCAGGTCCCAGGTCCACTCGCGCTCGATCCAGGCCTGGCCCTTCACGCCCATGGCCGCGGCGCCGATCGGGTCGGCCAGGAGCTCGCTCAGGCGGGTGGCCACGCCGGCGACGCTCCGCCCCGGCACCACGTAGCCGGTCTCTCCGTCGATGATCGCGTCCGGTGCGCCGCCGGAGTCACCCCCGACGACCGGCAGGCCCGTGGCCGAGGCTTCGAGGTACACGATCCCGAGGCCCTCGACGTCCAGGCCGGCTCGGCGGGTACGGCACGGCATCGCAAAGATGTTGCCCGCGTCGTAGTAGGCGGGCAGTTCGTCCCAGGTGACGGGGCCAGTGAACAGGACCGAGTCGGCCACGCCAAGCCGGCCGGCAAGGCGCTCAAGCCGAGCCCGGTAAGGCCCGTCGCTCACCAGCAGCAGCAGCGGCCGCGGCGGGCCCGCGCCGACGCCTGCGCCCGGCGGCGAGCCCGCACCGACGCCTCCGCCGACGCCTGTGCCGACGCCTGCGCCCCGCGGCGAGCCAGCGCCGGCGAGCACCGCCGGCCACGCTCGCAGCAGCGTGTCCTGGCCCTTGCGCGGCACCATGCGCGAAACGCAGACCACCACCGGCC
>Ga0209380_10000092_pt1 | contig 52809 bp, 52 predicted proteins | sample HubBroMetageWFT6_FD_188347 | JGI IMG/M metagenome (GOLD analysis project Ga0209380, IMG submission 188347) | Warmed and freeze-thawed soil microbial communities from the Hubbard Brook experimental Forest, New Hampshire - Hubbard Brook CCASE Soil... | ecosystem: Environmental > Terrestrial >...
TACAGCACGATATCCGTGCCATCGCTTCGACCGCGACCATCCGCTCCCGGTCTCCGCGTTCGCCGAGGTGACACATATTCTGCTCTCGGTGCCGCCGGACGCGGTGGGCGATCCGGTGGGCGACCTGCACGGCGATGACATCGCCGCGCTGCCGGATCTCAATTGGCTCGGCTATCTGTCGACCACCGGCGTCTACGGCGATCGCGATGGCGGCTGGGTCGATGAAACCTCGGAACTGCGCCCGACCGCTGAGCGCGGCCGGCGCCGCGCCGCGGCCGAGGCGGGCTGGCTCGATCTCTGGCGTCAGCGCGGCGTGCCGGTCCATATCTTTCGCTTGGCCGCGATTTACGGACCGGGCCGCAGCCCGTTCGACGCGCTGCGCGTCGGCACCGCCAAGCGCATCGACAAGCCGGGGCAGGTGTTCTCGCGCATCCATGTCGAGGATCTGGCGAGCGTGCTGTTGGCGTCGATCGCCCGGCCGCGACCGGGCGCCCTATACAATGTCTGCGACGACGAGCCGGCCGCGCCCGCCGAAATCGTCGACCATGCCGCCGCGCTGCTCGGAGTGCCGGCGCCGCCGCTGGTCTCTTTTGATGAAGCCGAGCTGTCGCCGATGGCGCGCAGCTTCTACGACGACAACAAGCGGGTATCGAACGCGCTGATCAAGACGGAGCTTGGGGTCGCGCTGCGCTACCCGGATTATCGCGCCGGCCACGCCGCGATCCTTGCGGCCGAGCGCCGCTGAAAAGGCCGGGAGGCTTGCCGAAAGGCGCCGCGTCCGGCATCGTCCGCCCAATTTTGTGTCACTCGCCCTTGGAGGAGACCAATGCCCGCTTACAACGTCCTGATCCTGGGCGCGTCCTACGGTTCGCTCTTGGCGACCAAGCTGCTGTTCGGCGGTCACAAGATCACAATGGTCTGCCTCCCGGCAGAGATCGAGGCTTTCAACGGCGAGGGCGCTCGCGTGCGCCTGCCGATCCGCGGCCGCAAGGAGCCGGTCGAGCTCGACTCGCGCAAATTGCCGGGCAGCCTGCGCGCCGCCGGACCCGGCGACGTCAAGCCGTCCGATTTCGATCTCGTCGCCTTGGCGATGCAGGAGCCGCAATACCGCTCGCCCGGCGTGCGCGAATTGCTCGACGCGGTGGCCAGGAGCCGGGTGCCGTGCATGTCGATCATGAACATGCCGCCGCTCCCTTATCTGAAACGCATCCCCGGTCTCAACGCCGAGCCGTTGAAGGCCGCCTTCACCGATGCCAGCGTCTGGGACAATTTCGAGCCCGGCCACCTTACCCTGTGCAGCCCGGACCCGCAGGCGATCCGCCCGCCGGGAGAGAAGATCAACGTGCTGCAAGTCACCCTGCCGACCAATTTCAAAGTCGCCCGCTTCGACTCCGACAAGGCGACGGCGATCCTGCGCCAGATGGAAAACGATATCGACGCGGCTCGCTACAATCCGGGCGACGGCGAGATCCAGCTGCCGGTGAAGCTTCGGGTGCACGATTCGATTTTCGTGCCGCTCGCCAAATGGGCGATGCTGCTGACCGGCAACTACCGCTGCGTGACCAAGGACGGGGCGATCGACATCAAAGATGCCGTGCACAGCGATTTGGAGACCTCGCGCTCGGTCTACAACTGGGTGTGCGGAGTCTGCGAGCGGCTCGGCGCCTCGCCCAACGATCTCGTGCCATTCGAGAAATACGCCGCCGCCGCCAACGATCTGGTGCGGCCATCCTCGGCCGCGCGCGCGCTCAACAATGGCGTGCCCAATATCGAGCGGACCGACCGGCTGGTGCAGCTGATCGCGGCGCAATACGGCATGAAGCATCCGGTTGTCGACCAGACCGTCGAGCTCGTCGATGCGCGGCTGGCGGCCAACCGCAAGAAGGCCGCTTAGCCTTCCCGCTTCTGTAGCGCGACCGGCGGCCGATGAAGGGCAACGTCATCGGTTTCGACCCGGACGGCAATACCGGCGCGATCAGCGGTCACGACGGCAAGCGTTACGATTTCGTTCGGCTCGAGTGGCGCGGCCCGAATGCGCCGGAGCGAGGGGCCGTCGTCGATTTTGTCGCCGCGAACGGGACCGCGACCCAGATCTATCCGGTGGCGCCCCGGTACGATCAGGCCGAGGGGGAGACGGCAAGGGTCATCTACATCCTCTATCTTGTCAGTCTGCTGGTCGGCGTAACCAGCATCGTCGGCGTGATCATGGCCTATGTGAACCGGGGCGACGCGCCGGATTGGGTCAGAAGCCACTATCGCTTTCAGATCCGCACCTTCTGGATCGGCCTGCTCTACACGGCGCTGAGCCTCCTAACCTTCATCGTCATCATCGGTATTTTCCTCGGCATGTTCGGCTTCGTCTGGTGGGTCGTGCGCTGCGCCAAAGGTTTGAAGCTGCTCGCGCGCGGCGAGCCATACGAGAACGCCGCCACCTGGCTGTGGTAGCCGCATCTAGCGCCAATTTCCCTTAGCCGAATTTCGTTGCTTCTTCCGGATGGCGCGAATTTCCGGTTAGAATAAGCTACCAGAAGGCTAGGGGGACGCCGAAAATGAAGGGAAATGTTATCGGGTTCGATCCGGACACCAATACCGGTGCGATCAGCGGTCACGACGGCAAGCGCTATGACTTCGTAAACGCAGACTGGCATGACCGGCGCCATCCGGCGCATGGCGACCTTGTCGACTTTGTTGCTGCCGATCAGCGGGCAATCCAGGTTTACCTTATCGAGCAGGAATACGTGCAGCCTTCGCTCGGCGAGTTTCTCTTCTCGATTCGGGGGCGGATCTCGCGCTCGCAGCTTTGGCTGAAATGGATTCTCCCGGTCACGATCGTCTATGTCGTTCTTTCGCTGATTGCCCGGATCGGCGCCGCGAGTGACAGCACGGCCATTGCCCTCGTCGCTTCTTTAATAATGGCGATTTTCGCGCTGTTCACAATCTGGCCGGGTATCGCGATCAATGTGAAGCGAGCGCACGACCGCGACCGGTCGGGATGGTTCATCCTGCTGTTGTTCGTGCCGATATTGAATATTTGGCCGATGATCGAGCTCTTGTTCCTGCGCGGCACGATCGGCAGCAACCGTTTCGGACCCGATCCCGTTCCGCCTATTTGAGATCCCTCGTTCCCTCGGTTTTGGCAGCCACGAATGAAGGGAAACATCATCGGCTTCGACCCCGACACCAATACCGGCGCGGTCAATGGCCACGACGGGAAGCGCTATGATTTCGCCACGCTCGACTGGCACAGCCATCACCGGCCGAAGCACGGCGATCTGGTCGATTTCGTTCCCGAGGGCCAGCGGGCCACGCAGGTCTATCTGCTGGAGCCGGAATACGTGCGACCGAGCTTTGGCGAGTTTTATTTCTCGCCTCGGGGACGAATCGGTCGATCGCAATATTGGCTCCGCTTCTTCCTTCCGATGTTCGTGATTGGGATCGTCTTTTCCATCATTGGCACAGTTGGAGGCGATGGAGCAAAATTATTGGAGAATGTTTGGCAACTCTTGGTCCTGTGGCCAAGTATTGCGATTCTGATTAAGAGAATACACGACCGCAACAAGTCGGGCGCGCTGGTGTGGGCGCTTTACGGGCCGATGATCCCGGCGGTCGCCCTTACGATCGCGGCGGTGGTCGCGGTTGCCTTGGGGAGCGGCGACGCGGCCTGGGGCTGGGGGATTGTCGCGGGCATATTCTGGGTCGCCGTACTGGGTGTCGGGATCTGGTTCTTTATCGAGTTCGGCTGCATGCGGGGCACCATCGGTGCCAATCGATACGGGCCCGACCCGGTGCCGCCGGCATAACGCCAACGGGCCAGGCTTTCGCCTGGCCCTCGCAGCTGCTCGCGGAGAGCGGCAGATCAGCAGGACGGGTCGCCGCCCCCGCCGAAATCGCCACCGCCGGAATCATCACCGCCGCCGCCGCCATAGTCTCCGCCGCCGCCGTAATCGCCACCGCCGCCGGAATCGGCGCCGCCGCCGGTATAGCCGGAATCACTGCCACCGCCGTAATCGCCGCCGCCGGACCCGCTATCGCCGTAATAATTATTGATGACGGTCTCGCCGAGGCCAGGACTCATGCCGCCGGTCAGGCTGTTGGCGTAGCCGTGCCCGAACATCGACGAGATGCCCTCGAACAACAAGGCGCCGCCGGCCACGCCGGCCGCGGTCGCCGCGGCCGAGCGGAGGAAACCGCCGCCACCGGCGCCGCCGCCCAGCATATTGCCCATTCCACCCATCATGCCGCCGCCGGGCGCACCGTAGCCGGGCTGAGCGTATCCCGGCTGCTGGGGATAACCTCCCTGCGGGTAGCCTGCCTGCGGATAGCCGGGCCCCGGCTGCGGAGGCGACGGCGCTACCTGCGGGCCGCGGGTCCAGGGACCGGCCGTCGGCGCGGGTGGCGGCGCCGCGGGCTGGTTGCGCCCGAACAGGCCGCCGAGAAAACCGCCGCCGGCGCCCTGTTTCGCTTCGGCCAGCTGCCTTTCGAGGTCGGCGATCCGGTCCTGGGCGTTGTGGAGGCTCAGATCTTGAATCACCACCGTCTGCACAAGGTAGTAGGGCATGTCCGGCTGCTGCGCCACGGCCTGGCGAATCAGCGCGTCGGCCTCCGGATCCTTCGGCTGCGTGGCCGCGCTCTTGAGCCGATCGAGCAGGGTGGTGATCAGATCGCGTTCCTGGGGGGTCATGAGTACCTTCCAGAAAGGAATGGCTGGCTTCGGATGAAGCCGGCGGCGCTGCCCCGTTCGGCGCGCCGTGGTAGATGTGGGGAGCGGCTAGCGTCCCTGTCAATGAGGGGCGCCAAGGGGTACTGCCTCAGTTTGAATTTCGGCTTTGGCTGTAATGCCGTCGTTGGCTCATACGCGTGCCAATGGTGAAGATCCGCCGATAGCCGACGTTGCATGAAGGAGGTCGCCAATTGAGGCGGCCTCAAGCTTCTCGGCTTTTCATCGCACCGGGATCAATCGGTGTTTCGACCCAATTAAACCTGCGGCAATCGACACATTCAAAGATGTCCCACCACTTGGCCCGCGGGATCAGGAAGGTGCAGCCGATGACTGGTCGGCCCATGACAGCGCGGAGGGAGCCGCGCGCCTTGCGCCGGACCTGCTTGCCGTGCTGCCCTGGTTCCGGGACGAGCTTGCGTCTCGTGTTGATGCTGATCCTGTTGCTGTCCAGGCGGCGCGGGGTTACCGCTCTGGCACGCAGCTAAAGTGCGAACGGATGGATACGCCTCGCAACCTTCAAGCAGGCGCTTTTGCGGGAACTGCCGAAGCATATCTTCGCTATCGGCCGCCTTATCCCAAGGCACTCTTGGCGAGCCTTGTCGCTCAAGCGCACCTGCCGGGGTCGGCCGTCCTTCTTGACCTGGCCTGCGGGCCGGGCCGGGTTACGCTGGACATCGCAGCCTCCTTTGAGCATGTGCACGCGATCGACCTTGAAGCCGAGATGATCGAAGCAGGCCGGCGCGAAGCCGCGCGCCGAGGAATTCGAAACGTTGAGTGGCGTGTCGGGAGGGCGGAGGTGGCGTCCATTGCTGCAGAGTCGGTTGACCTCATCACCATAGGCGAAGCTTTCCATCGCCTGGACCAAGTGGCGATCATCGAGAAGGTGCTTGACTGGCTGAAGCCCGGCGGCTCCATCGCCATTCTTGGAACATATAGCATCCTCGCCGGTGGCGAGGCGTGGAAGGAGGCGGTGCGAGCGGTGGCCCGGCACTGGATGACGCGAGCATTTCCGGCTGGCTGGGCGGATGCTCGGGCAGGGGCGGCGGTCGGACCGGATGCATTCAAACGCCTTCTGATCGGCGCAAGCTTCATGGACGTGGAGGTCAGGTCCTTCGCGGAGCCACGTGATTGGACGTTCGACGAGATCGTCGGTTATCTGCGATCAACCTCTGTTTGCTCCGAGGGGGCGCTCGGCGATCTGTTTTCGGGCTTCGAAGCGGGCTTGAAGGACGCGCTCAGACCCGCCGAAGGACACTTGTTCCATGAGCAGCTGCGATGCGGCTTTACGATGGGGCGAAAAGCAGACTGATCCACATCCATAGTCGAGCCAGACCGGGAAGGAGCCCACGTGAACCGAGCAGGTGGGCGATCAGGATCGCTGCGAAATATAGGCCGGATTGAACAGTGGAATGTCGGCTCCGGGGGCAACAGCCGAAGATCGTTCGCGTCCCACTCTCGGCGGGTCAGCATCCGACAGCGGACATTCAAACTGAGGCACTACCCGCCAAGGACCGATCCGTGGGGGGTCAACCCGCCAGGTTCGTTCCCATCGCGAGGAATTTGCGCCGTCGCTCGGCCCGCAAACTGTCTCCGTCCCGGCCGAGCAGCGGGCGCAAGGCCACATCGAGCGCGTCGCCGAGCTGCGCGATCGCCTCTTTCGGCACACGGTGGGCGCCGCCGAGCGGCTCCGGCACAATTCGGTCGATGACTCCGAGCCGCGCCAGGTCCTGCGCGGTCAGGCGCAAGGCCTCGGCCGCCTCCTGGGCGTGCGCGGCGTCGCGCCACAGGATCGAGGCGCAGCCCTCGGGCGAGATCACCGAATAAATCGCGTGCTCCAGCATCAGGACCGCGTTGCCGGTGGCCAGCGCGATGGCGCCGCCCGAGCCGCCTTCGCCGATGATCGCCGCCACGACCGGAATCCGGATATCGAGGCAGGTCTCGATCGCGCGGGCGATCGCCTCGCTCTGGCCGCGCGCCTCGGCATCGACCCCGGGATAGGCGCCGGCGGTATCGACGAGGGTTAAGAGCGGCAGGCCGAAGCGCTCGGCCAGCCGCATCAGCCGACGCGCCTTGCGGTAGCCCTCCGGGCGCGCCATGCCGAAATTGTGCTTCACCCGCGCGTCGGTATCGGCGCCCTTCTCGGTGCCGAGCACCATGACGCTGCGCCCGCGGAAGCGGCCGATACCGCCGATGACCGCGGCGTCCTCGCCAAAGACCCGGTCCCCGGCGAGGGATACAAACTCGGTGATCAGTCCGGCGATATAGTCGAGGCAATGCGGCCGATCGGGATGGCGCGCCACCAGCACTTTCTGCCAGGGCGTGAGGCGCGCATAGCTCTGCCGCAACAGGCGGCTGGCCTGAGCTTCGAGCCGCCCGACCTCCTCGGCGATGTTGAGGCCGCTGTCGGACGACAGGTGCCGCAGCTCGGCGATCTTGCCTTCGAGCTCCGCGATTGGCCGTTCGAAATCGAGAAAATGACGCATTATTTCCGCCGGGCGAGCGGGTGCGCGGTCTCGACCAGCCGCCGCAACCGCTCGCCCTGGACATGGGTATAGATCTGCGTCGTCGCGATATCGGCGTGACCCAGCATCTGCTGCACGCTTCTGAGATCGGCGCCGTGATCGAGCAGGTGGCTGGCGAAGGCATGCCGCAGCACATGCGGCGAGAGACGCGCCGGGTCGAGGCCGGCGGCGAGCGCCAGCTCCTTCAACAGCTGGCCGCAGCGCTGCCGCGTCAGGTGCCCCTCGGCGCCGCGCGACGGGAACAGCCAGCGTGAAGGCCGGGTCTTCGGCAACGACCGGCTGCGGTATTCGAGCCAGGCGGCGAGCGCCTGCCGGGCCGGCGGGCTCAGCGGCACGATCCGCTCCTTGCCGCCCTTGCCGCGCACCAGCATCAAGCGCGGGTCGCGCTGCGCCGCGGCGAGCGGCAGCCCCACCAGCTCCGATACCCGCAACCCGCTCGCATAAAGCAGCTCAAGCAAGCAGCGCAGCCGCACCCCTTCTTCGCCGGGCCAGGCGGCGGCCGTCGCGATCAGCCGCTCGACCTCAGCCTCGCTCAGCACCTTTGGCAGCGGCCGGCCGAGTCGCGGCGAATCGAGCCCGGAGGTGGGGTCATCCGTCCGCGCGCCGTCACTCAGCAGAAAGCGGTAGAACTGGCGCATCGCCGACAGCCGGCGCGCGAGGGTGCGCGGCGCCAGGTGGCGGGTTGCAGCTGCGGTGAGATAGTCGTGCAGCGCGGCGCTGTCGGCGGACTCAAGCCCCTGTCCGCGCCCGGCAAGAAACCCGGCCAGATCCAGGAGATCGTTGCGGTAGGCGGCCAAGGTCAACCGCGCCGCACCGCGCTCCGCCGCCAGCATTTCGAGAAAGGCCCCGAGCCGGCGAGAGACGGGCATGGGCGGCCGTTCACTTCGGGAAGCGCGCATCGGGCAGCACTTTTTCGACCGGCGCCCGCTGCGCCGGAAAATCCGAATAAGCCAGAAACAGGCAGCCCACGACGATCACCAGGGCGATGACGATTCCGAGAAGCAAGGTCACCTTTCCCATCCGCGACTCGCAATTCACCCGCCGGCCCGACAGCAGCGCCGATTGGCGAAGAGGCCGCGCGATATGCTAGTACCCTCCGCAGCGGCCGCGCGAAAGTGCGGCAAGGGACGCAGAGGCACAGGGTGGAGTTGCAGACCCGGCAGGCGAGCGGACAAGCCGCGGCGGCGCAGGGCTTTGCGCCGAGCCGCACGATCGTGCTCGTCGGGCTGATGGGCGCCGGCAAGACCAAGATCGGCCGCCGTCTGGCGGCCCGGCTTAATCTGCCGTTCTTCGATTCGGATACCGAGATCGAGACCGCCGCCGGCGAGACCATCGAGGAGATTTTCCGCAATCGCGGCGAAGCGGTGTTCCGCGACGGCGAGCGCCGCGTGATCGCGCGACTGCTGGCGCAGCCGGCGCATGTGCTGGCCACCGGCGGCGGCGCCTTCCTGGATCCGGCGACGAGGGCGATAATTGCCCGCTCCGGCGTCTCGGTATGGCTGCGCGCCGACCTCGGCGTGCTGCTGGCGCGGGTATCCCGCCGCACCAACCGACCGCTATTGCAGGAACGCGACCCGCGCGCCGTGCTGGCCGATCTGATCGAGCGACGGCATCCGGTCTATGCCGAGGCCGATTTGACCATCGACAGCGGCGAGGGGCCGCCTGAAGCGACGGTCACGCGGACCATCGCGGCGCTGGCCAGCTGTGCGAAGGCCCTGTTGCCGCCTGAAGCGGAGGACGGACGATGACGGGGATAACTGGAGGGTGCCTGTGCGGCGCGGTGCGTTATGAATCCGAGGGCGAGCCGGTATTCGCGCTGCAATGTCATTGCCGAGATTGCCAGCGCAGCAGCGGAACGGCCTATATCGCGGCAATTCGCGTGCCCAGCGCCGGGTTCCGCATCAGCAAGGGCACGCCGAAACGCTATGTCGCCAAAGCGGACAGCGGCAACGAGATCACCCGCGTGTTCTGCGGCGATTGCGGCTCGCCCCTTTATGTTCAAGTTTCAACACGGCCGGATCTTGTCGGGTTGCGCGTTGGGACGCTTGATGACCCGAGCTGGTTTCGCGCTGAGGCTGATATTTTCGTAAGAAGCGCAATGCCTTGGCACCACATGGACCCGGCGATCCCCAAATACGACACCTATCCGCCAGGTAAGAGCTACTGACCATTGGTTGGCTAGGTTTCTGCGGGGATCGCTGGCCCGTATCAACACTGTGTCAACATTGCCAACTTCGCCCATATTTCCGTCGCGATGCCTCAGAACCTAACCGACGCCGACCACGCCGAGCTGGCGGGCCTTCTGCGCAAACTCATCGACGCCGATCGCTTCCCGCTGTCGCCGCGGGTGCGCCGGTGGAAGGATTTGCTGGCGAAGCTCGACCCGGCCAAGACGCCGGTGGTGGAACCGTACCCGCCGCTCGCACCGTTGCCGCCGCCATGGGTTAACAGCAGCATCGGACAGCGGAAGCGGCGGCGTTGATGAGCAACAGCGGCGCGTTCGCACGAGAGCTAAGGGGTGCCCCGTATTGAACCGCTGTAGCCGAGCCGCCATATCGGGAGTTGTTGCCCCGAGCGCAATAAGTCTGGTCCGTCCCCCGGACCACGGCTCCGCATGGCTCCCCCCCGCCCTGCGAGGCGGCGCTCGGGGCGGCAGAAATCCTCGCCCTTTTTGCTGCCGCTGTCCAGCCACAAGCCCGGTTGACCAGCTTCCCCGGATGCAGTATCCGAGAACAAATCAGCAACCGAGCGGCGCCGATGCGGCCTCTCTACGATGCACGGATTAAGGACCTTGGCCCCGGCGATTTCGTCCGCGTCGAGTGCATCTGCGGCCATAGCGAGCTGATACCGTCGAGCGGCTTGCAACAGGGCGTAGGGCTGCCGCCGACCTGCCCGTCCTCGACCTGCAATACCGGCTCCGCTGCCGCGAATGCGATCGGCGCGGTAGGGTGGGTGGGCCGGTCAGTAGCTGGCTCTTTGATGCGTTGGACGCCTGGATTATCTTTTATAGACCATGAGCACACCTATCGATGATCCCCGCCGCCGTTGGTGGATTGTTATCGAATACGAAGTTTGGATGCTTCAAGAGTTAAATAAAATCCTACCTACCGACCCGATACTAAGCAATTTGTTACTCCGCAATAACATCACCGAAGGTGTCGTTTTACATACTCGCAACTTGTGCGACTTCTGTACTTCTAGACGTCTGAATGACATTAAACCTTCTGACCTGTTCGACAACTACGATACAGCCCCAAGGTACGACACACTCAAAGAGCTGATGAAACGCCTGGATCAGCAGTATGGGAAGGGCAAAGAAGGTGATGTCAAATGGGCTTTCAATAAAAAGCTGGCGCATCCGACCAAGGAAAGAGGAGAAAGTTTCGACTACACTGGTTTCTTAAACCGGGTCAATCCGGTCCTTCGAGACATCATTGGCGAATTGGAGGCCTTGCGAGGACGCCCGTTTGTACCACGGGTTTGAGCGGCAAGATTTCATTTGGCTGCTCCCCTCCGCTTCCCATTTTGTGGAGCGGGACGCAAAGGAGCGCGGGGCCATGTATAAAATTCGGCTGCTCAGAGGCGGGTACGTCATCGTGACGATCGATGCGAATACGATCGACATCGCCGAAATCGCGGACAAGGCATCCAAGCTGGAACCGCAGCACGGGGCGGACGATTGGGAAATCGTCAACGAAATGGGGCAACGAGTTGTGACCAAAACGCGGTGGAACAGGATGCGGCATGCGGCACTGATCCGGCATGAGTGAGCCCGAACTTTCCGACGAAGAAACCCGCACCCTCATCGACTACGCGCGCCGCAAATTCGCGGAGGAGCGCTGGCCTATGTCGCCGGCGTTGCGGCCGGTGCGGGCGATCATGGAAAAGCTGGACCCGAAACCGGAGCCTCAGCCGTTGCCCGCGCAAGGAAAGCGGGTCGAGCCGAGCTGGCGCCTAACTAGGAAGCGGCGTTGACCCGGTAGGATGCGGGTTATCGAGGATCGGAGGTGCGCCGCCGCGAAATCGGAGGTTCAGGATTTCCCGAACCTGGCTCTTGCTCATCCCCTGGCGCCGCAATTCGGCGGCTAGGATCTCTAAAGCAAGGATGAGGTTCCATTCGGCGTCGTCGGTCATGCAGAACATTATCAGCGTTTTTGTCTTAATAAAGAGCTTACAGGCCGCGCGCCGAGCTGTGGGCCAAAGGCGGAGCGCGTTCGATCGTTGGCATTCTCCAAGACAACTGATGCGCGAACCATTAATCCATATTAACGTCGCCGAATAGGGGGGGCGTGTTGGGGGTTCTATCTCCCAGAAAAGAGAGTTGAAATGCCCTCAAGCTCGGTTCGCACCTTCGACGATCCCGACGAATACGCCCTGGAGATGCGGCAAGGGACGGTAGGGCTCACGGTCAAGCAACGCGGAAGTTTTGGCGCGAAGCTTACGCGTATAGACCTGCATAGTCTTTGGATGCAGCGCCTGTCCGAAGATCTTGCGCGGACATCTCATGTGGACGGTTTAAGCAGAGCCCGTGCCACCATCGTATTCCGGACGCAACCTGGATCGAGCGTAATCCGGAACGGTGTTGAATTGGGCTTGACCAGCATGGCACGAATTGGCTCCGGCCAGGGCTATTACACGCATACGTCTGGGCACGTTTCGTATGGCGGGATGTCTCTGCCGCTGGAGGAAATGGCCGATCTTGGCGCAACGGTTGCCGGGCTCGATCTGACGCCGCCAAATGATGACCTGACCGTTACCCCTTCGCCCGGTGCGATGGGAAGGCTGCAGCGGCTGCATGCATCTGCCGGGGTACTAGCGGAAGACGCCCCCGCCGTCCTCGCGCATCCCGAAGCCGCGCGTGGTCTGGAGCAGGCACTGATCGAAGCCATGGTTGACTGCCTTGGCGGCGGCAAGGTTGAGGAGGACAGAGCAGCCCTCAGGCAGCACGCCGCGATCATGCAGAGGTTTCATCGGGTCATCGAAAAAAATTTAGATGAACCGCTTTACATTACGGAAATCTGCAAGCAGGTCGGGGCATCAGAGCGGACCCTGAACGTCTGTTGCCAGGAACACCTCGGCATGGCTCCCAAGCACTATCTGTTGCTGCGGCGCATGCACATGGTCCGGCGGGCGTTGCGCGAGAGCACCCCGACCGAGACAACGGTTACCGAGATCGCCACCCGCTACGGGTTTTGGCAATTCGGACGGCTCGCCGGCGAATACAGGTCGCTGTTTGGCGAATTGCCGTCCGCCACGCTCGCTCGCCCGCCGCACCACTAACGCGTCGGGCGCAGGCTCGGGTGCTGTCGGTTTATGTCGGTTTCTGTGTTTCGTCCAAGGGCGGCATGTTCGCTACGGCCATGTACGTCTCGTCCGGCGCGGTCGCGATCAGCAGATAAAGATTATCGCGCAGGCGGTCGCGTTGCTGAGCGTCGAGCTTGTTGTAGCGGCCGGCGGAATAGGCGCGTAGCTGGCGCAGCTCTTGAGGCTTCAGGGTTGCAATCTGGTTCGGCGTAAGCGTCGTCGAGCCTTTCCCGGTCAGGGCGCGGCGCATTTTGAGCACAGCGTTACGACGGCGATCGTCACCCCGTTTCTTCGCCTGGAGCTGCTGGCCCGATCTCGTCGGCTTGCGGGTCGGGACGCTCGACGATCCGAGTTGGTTCCGGGCCGAAGCGGACATCTTCACGAAGAGCGCCCAGCCCTGGGACCACATGGACCCGGCGATCCCCAAATACGACACCTACCCGTCAGGGAAGTCGTATTAGCCGCCTCCTAGACTTGCTAGCCGACCTATGACAATCTATGTCATATGCTGCGGGCAAGGCGCATCTTCTACCGCAAGCGGCATGACGATGACGGCACGATCTCGGAACTCAGCCTGTGGCTCGTTCCGCGGCCCGTGCGAGGATCGAAGCACCCGTTCAAATACAGCCTGTTTTATGGCCGTCCGGGCGAACGCTTAATCCTATACGATAATGAACCGGGTAAGGGTGATCACCGGCACTACGGGGACCGAGAAGAACCATACCAGTTCACGACGGCGGAACAGCTAATCCGGGATTTCCTCTCAGATGTCCGCCGAGCGCGTAGGTACCCCCTATCGGATAATGACCATGGCTGAAACCAAAATAATTGTCGGCGGCGGGTTGGAAGAAGACGCCGCGGCGTTTCTGGATGCCTGGCATCGCGCCGAGCGCGGCGAGCACGTCGATGAACACGTTCTGGCTTTCGAAAGCTGGGAAGCGCTGGCATCGATTCTGACAGGCGAGCGCTACCGGCTTTTGCGTCACGTCCATGCCCATCCGGAACCATCGATTTCGGCCCTGGCGCGCGCACTGGGTCGTCAATATCGCCGCGTACACGCCGATGTCGCCGCGCTCGAAGAGGCCGGTCTGCTCGACCGGAGCGAGGGTGAGGTGCGCGCCAGCGTAGACAAGATTACCGCCGAAATTCGGCTCTGACCTCAGGCTGCGGGGGTCGAGGCCTCGTCGAGGATGCGGACGATGTGGCGGGCCTGGCGGCCGGTGCCGTCGGCGATCTGATGGCGACAGCTGGTGCCGCAAGCGGCAAGCAATGTCTCGGGCGCGGCGGCGCGCAGCTTCGGCAACACACCGAGCTCGCCGATCTTCAGCGACATCTCGTAATGCTCGGCTTCGAGGCCGAACGCGCCGGCCATGCCGCAGCAGGTCGAGTCGAAGGTTTCGACCTTCAGCTCCGGGACCAGCTTTAACGCGTCGGCCGCCGCACCGGCGGTGTTGAACGCCTTCTGGTGGCAATGGCCGTGCAGCAGCGCGGTCTTGCCGGGCATCGGCGCCAATGGAAGGTCGAAGCGGCCGGCGGCGCGCTCGCTGGCGACGAATTCCTCGAACAGCTGCGCATGCGCGGCGAGCGCAGCGGTTTCGGCGCCCGGCAGCATCGCCGGGAATTCGTCGCGCAGGGTCAACAGGCAGGAGGGTTCGAGGCCGATGATCGGCGTGCCGGCTGCGACGTGTGGCCCGAGCACATCGATCATCCGTCGTGCCTCTTTCCGCGCCTCGTCAACCAGGCCGGCGGCGAGAAAGGTGCGGCCGCAGCATAGGGGCCGCCCGACCGCCGGCTCGGGCGTGTTGACCCGGTACCCGGCGCGCGCCAGCACCCGCTCGGCGGCCCAGGCATTCTCCGGCTCGAAGTAGCGGTTGAAGGTATCGACCAGCAGGACGATGTTGCGGCCGCCGGCCGGCCCGGTATCGGTGCTTCCGCGGTAATACTCGCTCGACCATTCCGGCAGACTGCGGCGCGCACTGAGGCCGAACAACTTTTCGCCGAGCGCGGCCAACGCCGGCACCCGGTTGCGCAGGTTCAACAGCGGCGCGAGCCGAGCGGCATAAGGGGCATAACGCGGCAGATAGGCGATGGCGCGGTCGCGCGCGGAGAGGCCGTGGCGCTTCTTGTAGTGATGCAGGAACTCGACCTTCATCTTCGCCATGTCGACGCCGGTCGGGCATTCGCGCTTGCAGCCCTTGCAGGAGAGGCACAGCGCCATCGTCTCGCGCATCTCATCGGAGGTCAGCGCGTCCGGACCGAGCTGGCCCGATAAGGCGAGGCGCAGCGTATTGGCGCGGCCGCGCGTCAGATGCTGCTCGTCGCCGGTGGCGCGATAGGACGGGCACATCACGCCCGGGTCGGATTTGCGGCAGGCGCCGTTGTTGTTGCACATCTCGGCGGCGCTGGCGAAGCCGCCCCATTCCGACCAATCGAGCACGCTGTCGAGCGGCACTTGCCGGTAATCCGGCTTGAAGCGGAAGAGGCTGCGGTCGTCCATCTTCGGCGGTCGCACGATCTTGCCGGGGTTGAACAGCCCCGCCGGGTCGAAGCTGTCCTTGACCTCCTCGAAGGCGCGCACGAGGCGCGGTCCGAACATCGCCTCGTGGTGCTCGGAGCGCACCAGCCCGTCGCCGTGCTCGCCGGAATGCGAGCCCTTGTATTCGCGGACCATCGCGAAGGCTTCCTCGGCGATTGCCCGCATCTTCTTGACGTCGAGCTCCTGCTTGACGTTCAGCACCGGCCGCACATGCAGGCAGCCGACCGAGGCGTGCGCGTACCAGGTGCCGTAGGTGCCGTGCTTATGGAACACCTGGGTCAGCCGCTCGGTATATTCGGCCAGGTCCTCGAGCCGGACCGCGCAGTCCTCGATAAAGGAGATCGGCTTCCCGTCGCCCTTCATCGACATCATGATGTTGAGGCCTTCCTTGCGCACGTTCCACACCGCGCTCTGGAAGGCTGGGTCGGTCGCCTCGACGACGCCGCCCGGAAAACCGAGATCGCCCATCAATTCGACGAGCTGCTTCAGGCGGCGCTGATTGTCGTCGGCATCCTCGCCGGCGAATTCGGTCAACAGGATCGCGGCCGGATCGCCCTGCACAAAGCGATCGACGATCGGGCGGAACATCGCGATGTCGCGCGCCAATTCGATCATCGTGCGGTCGACCAGCTCGCAGGCGCTGGGGCCGAGCTTGACGATGTGCTGGGTCGCATCCATCGCCTGGTAGAAGCTTGGGAAATGGCAGATGCCGAGCACCCGGTGCGGCGGAATCGGCTGCAGATCCAGCTCGATCTCGGTGAAAAACCCGAGCGTGCCCTCGGAGCCGACCAGCAGATGCGCCATGTTGTGGCCGCTGCCAGGTCCATCTGGCTCGATCATGTCGATGTTGTAGCCGCCGACCCGGCGCAGCAGCTTCGGGAAGCGGCGGTCGATCTCGTCGGCCTCGCGGCGGTGCAGGTCGCGCATCTCGCGGACGAGGTCGCGATAACGATCGGGCTCGATATCCTCGCCGAAATTGCCGGGCACCTCGGCGAAGCGCGCGGCGGTGCCGTCGGCCAGGATCGCGTCGATCGCGCGCACGTTGTGGACCATGTTGCCATAGCGGATCGAGCGCGAACCGCAGCTGTTGTTGGCGGTCATGCCGCCGATCGTCGCGCGGTCGCCGGTCGAGACATCGACCGGAAACCAAAGTTTGTGCCGGCGCAGCCGCTGATTGAGCCGCTCCATGACGACCCCGGGCTGCACCCGGACCCGCCGCGCCTCAGGGTCGAGCGCGACGAGCTGGTCCATGTATTTGCTGCAATCGAGGACGAGGGCGCGCGCGACGGTCTGGCCGCATTGCGAGGTGCCGCCGCCCCGCGGCAGCACCGGCACGCCTCCCTCGCGCGCGATCTGGAGGGCCGCGGCGACATCCTCGCGGTCCTTCGGCACGACGACGCCCAAGGGCTCGATCTGGTAGATCGACGCGTCCGTCGAATAGCGGCCGCGGCTGAAGGCATCGAATAGCACCTCGCCGCGAAGCTCGCGGCGCAGGCGGGCTTCCAGAGTAGAGCCCAGGACATTGTCGAGCGGCATGCGCTTTCTCGGAACGTGTAGCTGTCCAATCAGAGGCGGGTCCGTAGAGATGCGTCAATTGGCTATCGCCGTCAAACCGGTCAACAGCATCCATGCCGGGCTCTTCCGGGGAGTTCAAAGACAGGGAGATCCGTCATGATCCCGGGGGTCCATTTTACATTGTTGCCTATTTGTTCTTGATCGACAAGCAAATGCGCTTATATGTTTCACGAAACGCAATACGGATTGATGCAAGATCGTCTGGAGGAGGAGTGCAGATGCCTACCGAGGGCCAGGAGGCGGGCGCCGAAACCGTGCTGGACGGGGCGGCGCCGGAGGGTTGTGAGCCTGCAAATTCCCTGCAGATGCAGGTTCTGAGTAATGCCGAGGGTCAATTTCTGAGGGGCCAGTCGGGCAATCCGGCGGGGAGACTGCCGGGCACCCGCAATCGCGCAACGATGATCGCCGAGCAATTGTTCGATAACGCCAGCGGTGAGGTATCGCGGGAGGCGATCGCCAAGGCGATGAACGGCGATAGCGCGGTTTTGCGGCTTATCGTCCGGAGCATCATCGGACCGCGCCGCCATCGGGCTTCGAGCTTTGCCCTGCCGGCGCTGCGCGGCGCCGCCGACGTCGCGCCGGCCATCGCGGCAATCGCCGCGGCCGCGGCCGATGGCGCGATCTCGACCGCCGAGGCATCCGAGATGTCGCAGGTTATCGAGCGGTATATGCGCGCGCTCGAAGTGGGCGAGATCGAAGCGCGGCTGCAACGGCTGGAAAGCGTCAATGGCCTCGCTTCATAGCGGTTCGCTGCGCCGCCGGCTTTCAGCGTTGACCGAGGCCACCCGACGGGCGGTCCAGTATCGCGAAGAGCTGCGCGAGAAGGCACAGGCCTGCGCCACGATCCGCTCGGCGCCCGCCGAGGCGAGTATCGACCCGGCAGGGATCTCGGCTCTGCGCAGCCTCGATTATGCCGAACGCGAGCTTGCGCGGCGAGGCGAGTGTCCGGAATTGCAGCGGGCCGACGCCGCCTTTGCCGCGCAGGACCCACAGCTGGCGTCGCGCGAGAGCTTCACGATGAAGAACGCCAAGCGCGCGCCGGAGTTTGTCGGCCAGCCGCCGCCGAGCTTCGGTGCCTCGTTCTCCGACTGGTACGCCTGGTCGCTTGCCGCCCGCTCCGGTCCAACATCGGCGCCGTGACCAGGCCCGGCTGTGAGTGTGAGCTTCGAGATGCGGTGTACGCGGATGCTTGATGGAGGCCGGGAAACATGCCGCCAATCGCTTGCGGGGCGAATCGAGTCGGCGGGACGGCGGCGGCAATCATCTAGGCACCGCCTCGAAGCGCGCGCCGTTCATTGGTATTTAGCGGTTTGCGCCCTATTTTCTCCTACTTTGCCTTATAGAAGGAACGCGGGTCGGCCGCCGCGCCGGCCTCGTTTTGCAAGCATTTCCCAGCAGCATGCCCAACGACATACCGTATCTCGGCTTTATCCTCGGCAAATTCGGTCGCAGCGGCCCGCCCACGATCCTTGAGGCGCCCGCCGGCGAGGCGGAAATCGAAGCCTTCAAGGAGAGCGTCCTGGCCAAGCTGGCGCTCATGGTCGGCAAGGACGGCGATGCCGCGACCGCGCGCGACTGGTTCGTCGCCACGGCGCTCGCCTTGCGCGACCGGGTGGTCCATTGCTGGCTCGCGGTCGACCGCGCCAGCCATGCCGCCGGCCGCAAGCACGTCTATTACCTGTCGCTCGAATTCCTGATCGGGCGCCTCTTCGCCGATGTGGTCGAGAATTTGCAGCTGACCGAGACGGTCAGGGCCGCACTCGGCGATCTCGGCGTCGATCTCGACCGCATGCGGCGCGCCGAGCCCGACGCCGCCCTCGGCAATGGCGGCTTGGGCAGGCTCGCAGCCTGTCTGATGGAGAGCATGGCGAGCCTCGGAATACCGGCCTGCGGCTATGGCATCCGCTATGACCACGGCCTGTTCCGACAGGTAATCCGCGACGGCTGGCAGCAGGAATACGCCGAGGACTGGCTGTCCTTCGGCAATCCCTGGGAGTTCGCGCGGCCCGAGGTGGTGTACGACATCCAGTACGGCGGCCGGGTCGAGATGGTGGCCGGGCGGTCGGGACGGGCGCGGCCGGTCTGGCAACCGGAAGAAACGATCGAGGCGGTCGCCTACGACACCCCGGTGGTCGGCTGGCGCGGCCGTCACGTCAACCCGTTGCGGCTGTGGTCGGCGCGCGCCGTCGATCCGCTGCGCCTCGAAATCTTCAACGACGGCGACCATGTCGGCGCCCTGTCGGCGCAGTCTCGGGCCGAGGCGATCTCGAAGATCCTCTATCCGAGCGACAGCACGGCCGCCGGCCGCGAATTGCGGCTGCGGCAGGAGTATTTCTTTGTCTCGGCGTCGCTGCAGGACATCGTGCACCGGCACCTGCGCTACTACAGCGATCTCCCTTCCCTGCCCGACCGCGCGGCGATCCAGCTCAACGACACGCATCCGAGCATCGCCATCCCCGAGTTGATGCGGCTCCTGATCGATGTCTACAACCTGCCGTGGGATGTGGCGTGGCGGACGACGGTCGGGACGTTTTCCTACACCAACCACACGCTGCTGCCGGAGGCGCTGGAAACCTGGCCGGTGGCGTTATTCGAGCAGGTGTTGCCCCGCCACCTCGAAATCATCTACCGCATCAACGCGCAGCACCTCGAAGCGGCCCGCGTCAGTGGTGTTGCTGCCGAGGACGGTCACGACGCGGCGATCTCGATCATCGACGAGCGGCACGGCCGGACCCTGCGCATGGGGCATCTCGCCTTTATCGGGTCGCATCGAATCAACGGCGTCTCGGCGCTGCATACGCGACTGATGCAGGAGAGCGTGTTCGCCGATCTGCACCGGCTCTATCCCGATCGAATCGTCAACAAGACCAACGGCATCACCTTCCGCCGCTGGCTGCATCAGGCCAATCCGGGGCTGACGCGGCTGTTGCGCGAGGTGTGCGGGGACGAGGTGCTCGACGATACAGCCGCGCTCGCCCGCCTGGCCGAACTCGCCGATGACCCCGATACGATCCAGCGGCTTGCCGCGGTCAAGCGCGTCAACAAGAAGGGGCTCGGCCGTTTCATCTATGAGCAGACCGGAATACCGGTAGAACCGGGCGCGCTGTTCGACGTGCACATCAAGCGCGTCCACGAATACAAGCGGCAACTGCTCAACCTGCTTGACACGATCGCGCGATACCAAGCGATCCGCGCCAATCCGGGCGCCGGCTGGGTGCCCCGGGTCAAGATTTTCGCCGGCAAGGCGGCGGCCAGCTATGCCCGCGCCAAGTTGATCATCAAACTGGCGAACGATATCGCCGCGGTCGTCAACAACGACCCGGCGACGCGCGATCTGCTGCGCCTCGTTTTCCTGCCGAACTACAATGTCAGCCTCGCCGAAAGGATCATCCCGGCCGCCGATCTGTCGGAGCAGATCTCCACCGCCGGCATGGAGGCCTCCGGCACCGGCAACATGAAGCTGGCGCTGAACGGCGCCCTGACTATCGGCACGTTCGACGGCGCCAATATCGAGATCCGCGAGCATGTCGGCGCGGAGAACATCGTGATCTTTGGCCTGAAGGCCGAGGAGGTCGAGGCACGCCGGCGCCAACATGGGCTCGACGCCGCCGACGCGATCGCCGCCTCGCCCGAGCTAGCCGAAATTCTGGATGCGATCGAGAGCGGCGCCTTCTCGTCCGACGATCCCGGGCGCTTCCGGGGCCTCGTCGACAGCCTGCGCTACGGCGACCCGTATATGGTCGCGGCCGATTTCACCGCCTACCGCGCGGCCCAGGCGGAGATCGACGCCCTGTGGCGCCGGCCACTGGCATGGGGCCGCGCTGCTATGCTCAACATTGCCCGAGTCGGCTGGTTTTCGGCCGACCGGACAATCGCGGAGTATGCCGCGGATATCTGGCACGTCCCGCTGACGAGCGGCTGACCGTTTTCGACACGCAATGCATCGGCGCGGCGCTCATTTCAGCGTGTAGAGATAGGCTGCGATGTCGCGTGCCTGCTCCTGCGTGAGGTTCATGTCGGGCATCGCATTGCCCGGCACGATGCGCTGCGGATAGCGCAGCCATGAGATCATGTTGTCGGGCGTGTTGCGCAGCAGGCCGGCGAGGTAGATGCGCCGGCCCATCTTGTCGAGCGGCGGCCCGACCAGCGCGTCGGCGCCGCCGATTCCGGGGATCGTGTGGCACGCGCCGCATCCGGTCTCGGCGATCTGCTTGGCGCCGCGCTGGGGATCGCCGCCAAAGCTCGTCGCCGCCGCGCCGGCGTTCGATTGCTCGCCGCTCTTGCCGCAGCCGGGCAATGCCAGCAACACCAACCCGAGCGTCGCCGCTGCCGCCGCGCCCCGACGCAGCCGCGCCTCGGAACGCCGCTCGGCGGCGCGAAGCCAGAGAACCAACAGCGTCAGGATCGCGACGATGTACGCAAAGCCTGCCGGGATCCACATGATCAACCCGGCGAGCTGCTGGTCGTCGATCAGGCTCAAGCCCCAGCGCGCTGCTCCGGCCGCGTGGATGGGATAGAGCGGCCGCGACGTCAGCACCATCAGCGCGCCCGGCAGGCCGCTCAACACCGCTGCGGTGGCGACAAACATCAGGCTCGCGCCGTAATCGAGCCGCCGCCGGCCGGAAGGCTCGATGACCACCGACCAGAAGGCAAAAGCGCTGACGAAAAAGCACAGGTGTTCGAGCACATGGACCGGCTCGTGCCGCAACGCCCAGCCGTACGGACCCGGGATGTGCCAGAAAGCAAAGAGGCCGCAAAACCACAGCCACACCGATATCGGCGAAGTCAGGATGCCGAACACCCTGCCGATGGGCCCACCCCACCACCGCCCGAACCAGCGACGCAGGCCGCGCGGCATCGCCCAGAGAAAAACGATCAGCGGGCGGGCGCGGACAAAGAGCGGCGCTGAAACCAGCATCAGCGTCAGATGCTGCGCCATATGCGCCGAGAACAAATCCTCGCCGATCGCATCGAGCGGCGATTCCAATGCCAGGATCAGCGACAGGATGCCGGCGGCAAAGCAGAACACCTCGATCCGCCCGATCGCCCGCGCCCGCATACGCCGCCAGCCCCGGGCATAGGCCAGCGCGGCGATCGCCAGGCTGATCGTGACCCAGGCCTCGAAATGCCAGCGCAACGCCGCCTCCTCGTGGCCGGCATCCGCGCAGGCCGGCTGCGTCGCGAGAAACAACATCATGGCCAAGAGCATCAGCCACCGCATGCCGACACCTCAATAAAACCGATCGCGCCGAACAAGATGTCGAGGGCAAACCAGGCCCCGGTCCAGACGCCCCACACGGCCAGGAATTGCGGCCGGCCCTCTGCGCCTTCGACGAGGCCGTAAGCGTTCGACACCTCGTGCCGCGGCCGCCGCCAGATCCAGAACGATACGCCGCTTGCCGCACAGGCAATGACCAGCGTGCCGACGATCACGGCCAGCGAGCCGGGCCACACCGCCGGCGAAGTCGTCAGCCCGGTCGGCAGTGGCTCGTCGCGCGGGAAGCAGGCCTGGCTCGCCAAGCCGTAATCGACGTAGAGCTGGATAAGCCAGGCAAACGGGGCGGCGAGCAGCGCCGCGAACAGGAGCCAGCCCGGCACCGCGCCGGCAAGCGGCGCCGGATGCTCAACGCCATAACCGGCCATGATGGTCTTCCCCATTCGCCTAGCCCAGACGCGGCGTGATGTAGATGGTGAAGAACACGGCAAGCCAGACGGCAGTGACGAAATACCAATAGACGGCGCCGATCGACACCGCCGCATACCGCCTTGCGTCGAAATAGTTCAACAGCGACCAGATCAGCAGAACCACGAGAATGATCAGGCCGATGGCGAGATGCACGAAATGCAGGCCGGAGATCGAGAAATACAGCGAGCCGTAGGGGGTCGACGACATGGTGAATGGACGGCCCGACCACTCGATCGCCTGCAGCACGACGTAGATCACTGCGAGGCCGATCGCGATCGCCAGTCCCCACACCAGATCCCGCCTGATCCCGCGCCGCACGCCACGCTCGGCGAACCACAGCGCGGCGCTACTGGCCAGCAGGAGGATCGTGTTCGGTACCGAGAACCAGAATTCCGGCAGTTGCGGCGGCAGCCACTCGCGCCCGTACTGCACGGCGAAGTAGTAGTAGCTGAATAGCAGATACGCGAACAGCGCCCCTTCCGTCATGATCACGGTAAGCATGCCGTACCAGCCGTTGGTGCGGCGTTCGATGCTGCCGACCGGCAGCATGTCGCCCTGGATTGTTGCGTCAGTCATTGGCAGCAACCGCGATTTGCCCCAACGCCGGCTCCGGCCACAACCAGACGACAAGGCTCGCCAATGTCACTACGGCGCACAGCCCGGCGAGCCACCACCATGCGACGAGCAAGCCGGCAAATAAGCCGGTCAGCGCGATCGCGACGACCAGCGGCGCAAGCGAATCCTGCGGCATCTTCAGGATCGCATCGGGCTCGGCGTCGAGCGGTGTCGTCGCCAGCACTTCCTTGCCCTGATCGAGCACGAGACCGCGGCCGACGGAGGAGTGACCCAGCCCTTCCTGAAGCCGCCCCTCCCATAACGGGTTCTGGCTGGCTACGGCCGGAATCACCGCGAAGTTGTAGGACGGTGGCGGCGAGGGCGTCGTCCATTCGAGGGTCGGTCCGTCCCACGGGTTCGGACCGGCGAGGGCGCCGCGTGCGCGGCTGACCGCAATATTGATCAGCAGAACCAGCACGCCGATCGCGAGAATGAACGCGCCAATCGTGGTCAGCATGTTGACCGTGTTCCAGCCCAGCCCGTCGGGGTAGGTGTAGATCCGCCGCGGCATACCGGCGAGGCCGGTCCAGTGCATCGGCAGGAAAGCGACATTGAGCCCGATAAAGACAAGCCAGAAATTCCAACGGCCGATCCGCTCGTCTAACAGGCGTCCGGTCATCTTCGGGAACCATACGTAGAGCGCTCCCATGACCGGAAACAGGTTGATGCCGATCAGCACGTAATGGATGTGGGCGACGACAAAGTAGGTGTCGGTCATCTGCCGGTCCGACGGCACCGCGGCGGTCATAAAGCCGCTGACGCCGCCGATCACGAACATCGCGATGAAGCCGGCAAAGAACAGCAATGCCGTGGTGACTACCGGGCGGCCGGTCCAGATCGTCGCGACCCAGGCGAACACCGCGACAGCGCTCGGAATGACGATGACCATCGACGCGCCGCTGAAGAACGACAGCGCCAGGAACGGCAGCCCGGTCGCGAACATGTGATGCAACCAGACGCCAAAGCCCATCACCATCGTCGCGACGGTCGCGAGCACCACCACGGTGTAGCCGACCAGCGGGCGGCGGCAGAAAATCGGCAGCGCCTCCGACACAAAGCCCATCGCCGGCAGCACCACGATGTAGACCCAAGGATGGGCGAACATCCAGAACAAGTGCTGCCAAAGGAGTGGCTGGCCGCGACCGGCCGGGTCGAAAAAATGCGTGCCGAATTGCCGGTCGAGCCACAACATCAAAAAGGCGAGGCTTACCGCCGGGACCGAGAACAATATGCCGACCGAGGTCGTGGTCGTGCTCCAGGTCAAAATCGGCAGCCGGTTGATCGACATCCCCGGCGCGCGCAGCCGCAGCCAGGTGACCAGGAAATTCGCCGCCCCAACCGTGGTCGAGATCCCGAGCAGGATCATCCCGAGCGCGTAAAAATCGATGTTCGGACCGGGGTTGTACAGCTTCAGCGCGTTGGGCGGATAGTTGAACCAGCCATCATTGGGGACGGCGCCGACCAGAAAGCTCGCATAGAGGAACAGGCCGGCGAACAAATAGACGTAGTAGGAAAACGAGTTGAGCCGCGGGAAGGCAAGATCGCGGGTCCCCAGAAACAATGGAAACAGAAACACGCTGAAGCCCGACAGCACCGGCTGGGCGTACAAAAAAATCATCGTGATGCCGTGCATCGAGAACAGCTCGTTGTACTGCTCCGGCGTCAGCAGGTGCTGGTTCGGCCGCGCCAGCTGCAGCCGCATGACGAGCGCCTCGATGCCGCCGGCGATCAGGAAGCAGAACGCAGTGATCAGATAGCGCTTGCCGAGCTGTTTGTGGTCGACCGTGCCGAGCCAGCCGAAGAGACCCGGCTTCGTCTTCCACAGCTGCTCCAGCTTCGATGTCGCCGGCGAATCATAGCCGGCGGTTTCCAGTGCGGCGGACCGCTCGTAGGCGATGCTGCTCAAGCCGGTCTCCTCACTTGCCTATCTCTCACTTCAAACCGGCGAGGAAGCCGCGGATCTGTTCCAGCTCCGGCCCGGAGATATCGAGTGTCGGCATCAGATTGCCGGGTTTGATCCGCTGCGGATCGGAGATCCAGCCCGAGAGGTAGGCGATCTTGTTCGGCAGGGTCGCCGCGGCGATCGTCTGCCGACTCATCACATGGGTCAGATCGGGCCCGAGCCGTCCGCCGGCGCGAGTCCCGCGCACGGTATGGCAGGCGCCGCAACGCACGGTGAACAGCGTTTCCCCCAGCGCGGCTTGCGGCGCCGAAACCGCCGGTTTCAGCTGATCGTCCCACCAGCGCTGAAAATCGTCGGGTTTATCGGCGACGGCGAGGAGCGCCATGTGCGCGTGCTGCTGACCGCAGAACTCCGCGCACTGACCGCGATAGGTGCCGGGCTCGCCCACCTCGAGCCAGGTGACATTGGTCTGACTCGGGATCAGGTCGATCTTGTCGCCGAGCGGCGGGACCCAGAACGAGTGGATCACGTCTTCGGTGCGGACCTTGAACTGCACAGGTTCGCCGACCGGAATGTGGATCTCATTAGCGGTATCGAAGACCCGCGAACTGTCGCCGCTGAGATAGCGGACCTGCCACCACCACTGATGACCAATGATTTCGACCGTCAGCTTCGGGGCGCGCGGCGGCCGCTGGATCACCGCCATCGTGTAGCCTGTCCACACCATCGCGCCGAGGAGCGCCAGCGTCGACAATCCGACGCCAATATAGATCCATAAGACGCCGCTGCCGCTGCCACGACTGATCGGTTCGAGGCGCACTTCGCGGTCTGGCGGGAGCACGCGTCGCCGCATCGCGCCGACCACAACCAGCGCGCTGATGATCGCGACAACGAGGATCGACAGGATCAACAAGGCCCAGGTAAGGTTGGCGATCTCGTGCGCCTTCGGGCCGAAGGATTGCAGATAGTTCATCGGCGCGTTGGCGTGCGCCGTCGCCGGCGCGAATAGCGCGCCAGCAGCAATGAGCGGCGCCCGGCTAAGGAGCCTTGTTCGGCTTTTGCCCATGGCTGAAAGCCTCGGTCTGGCTCCACGGATTGGCCGACTGGAAGTATTCCGCCGGCACCTGCTCGATCTTCGGCTGCTGCGCCGAAACGGTCTCGCCCCAGCTCTGATTCGGCTGGCGGCCGAGATTGCGCACATAGGCAACCAAGTCCCAGATGATGCCGTCGGGCAGCATAGCACCCCAGGCCGGCATGCCGAGCGGTCGGCCCTGATAAATCGTCAGGTAAATCTGTGCCGGCTCGGCACCGTAAATCAGCGGGCGCCCGCTCAGCGACGGCCCCATGCCGCCGGCGCCGTTTGGGGCGTGACAGCCGACGCAATTGAAGGTGGTGAAGTATTGCATGCCGCGCTGGATCGCCTGCGGATCGTCGCCGACCGGGCTTTTGACTTGCGGATTGACCTGCACGTTGCCGGGAAACAGACCCGATACCGGGGTGCCAAGGAGCTCTCCCGCCGTGGTGCCGCCGGCATAGGATTCGACCCCGACGGTCTGGTTGTTCGGGCTCTCCGGTTGCCCCGCCGGCGGCGTTCCCGACAGCGCCGACTGGTTCGGCGACTGCGACTGCGCCGACGCTGCAGTCGCGAGCATCAATGCCGCAAGACCCACCGCGCCGAGGCGAGCCGCTGCACACGCTCTGTGCGCCATCCCGCTCACTGCGCGGCGTCGTGCTGGGCGTCGACCCCCAGCGGCACGCCGTAGGAGACGAGCAGTTCGCGGATCTCGGCGCGCTTGCGGGCGATCACGTCATCGAGTTGCTGATGAAGGGTGTGGTCGCCGTGGCGAACGCCCATGGCGATGGCGAATTGGAATTTGAGCGGTGCGAATTTCGCCTCGTCGCCGATCGGGGTGAGCCGCAGCGGCACCGGCGAAGATTTGGCCGCGTAACCGGCGAGCGGCCCCCAGGCCGCCGCCAGGTCGATCTCGCCGTTTTCGACCGCCTCGATCAGCCGCGACGGCGGGCTCGACTGGCGATAGTCGCCGTAGATCATGTAACCCTTGACGTTGCCGGTGATGCCGCGATGGGCGAGCGCGTCGGCGGGCGGCGTATTGGCGCCGTCGTCGCCGATCATGTGCACCCCGACCGACAACTGCCGCAGGCGCTCGTCACTGAGCGAGCCGACGTCGAGATCGCGGTCCTGCCGCGATACGAAGACATAAGTCGAGCGGTAATAGGGGCGCGTCGTCTCGACCAGATCGTACCCGACAGGCACTCCCATGATTACGTCGCACGCCTGTGCCTTCAGCGTGTTGCGGACAAAGCCGCGGCGCTGCGCCCACCAGGTGTAGGACACCGTCTTACCCAGCGCCTGCGCGACAAGCTCGGCGAGCTTGTTCTCGAACCCGCTTTGCTGTGCGTCCGAGAACGGCAAATTGTTCGGATCGGCGCAGACGCGCAGCTCGCCCGCGTGGCCGGGCCGTGGCGAGGCCGCAATCAACAGCGCAGCCGCAATGGCCAGCCACAGCCGCGGCATCATTGCTTCTCTTTCGGCTGTTCCGCCGCCGGTGTCGCCGGCTTCGGCAGCGAGAACACCAGGAGGCTGCTGCCGCCGACCGTGTAGGCCGGCAGGTCCTGCACCGCCCCGGTGAAGCCGAGCGCGCCATTCCGCAAGCGCGGATCGAGCGCGGCGTTGGCGATGACCCCGGGCCAGCCGCCGACGCCCGACATGATGGCGACGTACTGCATGCCGTCGGAGCCCTTATAGGTCACCGGCTGACCGACAAAGCCGGACCCAGCGCGGAACTGCCACAGCACCTTGCCATCCTTGGCGTCGACCGCCTTGAACAGCCGGTCCATCGTTCCGTAGAACGCGACATCGCCCGCGGTGACCAGCGCGCCGGACCAGACCGGCAGCTCTTCCTTGATGCGCCAGACCTTGTTCCGCGCGACCGGGTCCCAGGCCATGAACTCGCCGCGATAGCCGCCCGGCCCGGCATACATGTCGACGGTCGCGCCGACATAGGGCGTCCCCGCGATATAACCGACCTCGGAGGTCTTCATGTTCATACACAGATGCTGGTGCGGCACGTAAAGGAGGTGTGTCTTTGGCGACCAGGCCGTCGGTTGCCAGTCCTTCGCGCCGGGCGCGGCGGGGCAGATATCCTCGACCGTGCGATTAAGGCTCGGCTGTTTCAGCTCGTTCGGCTGCAGGCGCCCCGTCTCGAGGTCGACCCCATTGACGGCATTGACCGTATCGTAGGGTTCGGCCGAAAGCACCTCGCCGTTGGTCCGATCCATTACATACATCAGCCCGTTACGCCCGGGATGGATCAGCGCCTTGCGGTCCTGCCCGCTAATGTTCAGGTCGACGAGAACATTCTCGTTGATCTCGTCGTGGTCGAACAAATCGTGCGGGTTGACCTGATATCCCCATTTGGCGGAGCCGTCATCGGGATTGCGGGCGAAAATCGTCGTCGTCCAAAGATTGTCGCCGGGACGCTGGTTCGAGTTCCAAGGGCCCGGGTTAGCGGTGCCGTAAAAGATCAGGTTCTGGTCCGGATCGTAGGAAATCCAGCCCCAAACCGTACCGCCGCCTAGCTTCCAGGCGTCGGCCGGCCAGCTCTTGACCCCGAGATCCTGGCCTTTCATCCAATCGTAATGCGGCTTGAAATCGGCCCCGATCAGCACGTCCTTGTCGGGGCCCGTCGAAAAGGCGCGCCAGGCGATCCTGCCCGAATTCTCGTCGAGCGCGGTCAGCGAGCCGCGCACCCCCATCTCGCCGCCGCTGTCGCCGACGAGGACCTTTCCTTTGACGACAAGCGGCGCCATCGTGATGGTCTCGCCGAGATTGACCTCGGCGACCTTGACGACCCACAGCTCCCGCCCGTCGTTGGCGTCGAGCGCGACGGTGTAGCCGTCCAGCGTGTTCAGGAACACCTTGCCGTCATCATAGGCGAGGCCGCGATTGACGACATCGCAGCAGGCGACGCCTTCGGCCGCCAGGTTGGGCTTTGGCGCATACGACCATTTCAGCGCGCCGGTCGTGGCATCGAGCGCAAAGACCTGGTTCGGATGCACCCCGGCATAGGGCGCGACGATGTAGAGCGTACCGTTGATGATGATCGGCGCGGCTTCCTGACCGCGATCGGCGCCGACCGAAAAAGCCCAGGCGAGCTTCAACTGCGCAACATTGCCGGCATTGATCTGATCAAGGCCGCTGAACCGCGTATTCGTGTAGTCCTTGGGCGCCATGACCCATTGATTGTCGTCAGCCGACAGCTGCTTCAAATCCTGCGCCGCGACCGGGGCAAGCGAGAAGCCGGTCGAGAACAGGAACGCCAGCAGCCAGCCTCGCGATCGCAGCACAGTATCGGCGACTATTCGGAGCATCGACCCGTCTTCCCCCTCGATCCGCCATGGCTCCTATGACGGATGCGCGCCGGCTGTCACGCCGTTCGACCGTGGGTTGAACGCAACACGAGCCGACCGGTTCCCGAACGATACGAAATCGGAGAACAGGCGGGAACTAAACTCTCCGTATTCCGGGCCAATTCATCTTCTCGATTAACTTGGTTTATTATTCCTCCGACGTTGCGCCGAATGTGGCGCGAGCACTCCTCTCGCCCGGTGTGCGTTGACACCGGGCCGGCATCTACCTAATTTCGATCCGCCTGAAGACGAACCGGGGAGTTGGGCATGAAAAAATGGGTCAAGCCGCGGATCGTTGAGATCGCGATCGGCCTCGAAATCAACGCCTACGCCTGCGCCGAGGTCGAATAGGCCCGACTGACACCATCTCGGCCGCGCGTTGAGGATCATCGTCCTCGGTTCGGCCGCGGGTGGCGGGTTTCCGCAATGGAATTCGAACGCACCGGGCTGTCGCCGGGCGCGTAATCGTGACCCGGGCGCGCCCCCGCGGTCGCAGGCGTCGCTCGCGGTCTCGGCCAACGATCGGGACTGGCTTATCCTCAACGCTCCGCCCGATCTGCGTCTGCAGATCGAAGCGACCCCGGCGCTTCACCCGCGACATGGCCTGCGCTCATCGCCGATCGCCGGGGTCATTCTGACCGGCGGGGATGTCGATGCGGTCGCCGGGTTGTTGCATCTGCGCGAGCGCCACTATTTTTCCGTTTACGCGCCCGAGCGCGTCCTCGCGGTGCTGGCCGAAAACCCGATCTTCGGGGTGCTGTCGCCGGATTGCGTCGCGCGGGTGGTGCTGTCGCTCGACCGCCCGATCCCGCTCGCCGGCGCCGCCGGCGCGTCCGGGCTCGCGGTCGAGGCCTATGCCGTGCCAGGCAAGGTGCCGCTTTATCGCGAGGGCGAGGATTTCGACCCCCGCCCGAGTGAAGCCGGCGACACGATCGGCCTCACGATCTCCGAGACAATGAACGGCAAGAGCTTTCATTTCATACCCGGCTGCGCGCTCGTGAATGGGCGACTGCGGGAGCGTCTCGCGAACAGCGCTCTCGTGTTCTTCGACGGCACCTTGTGGCAGGATGACGAGATGATCCGGATGGGCATCGGCGTGAAAACCGGCCGGCGCATGGGACATATCTCCATGACCGGCGAGGACGGCGCGATCGCCGGCTTCGCCGATCTCGACGTGCGTCGCCATATATTCATCCACATCAACAATTCGAATCCGGTGCTGCTGACGGACTCGCCGGAGCGGCGCGAGGCCGAAGCCGCCGGCTGGGAGATCGCGTACGACGGCATGGAGGTGCGCTTGTGACGGACGAGCTGCTGTCGCCGGCAGCGCTTGAAGCGCGGTTGCGCGAAATCGGCGCCGAGCGCTACCACGACCGGCACCCGTTCCACCATTTGATGCGCGACGGCAAGCTGACCCGCGGCCAGGTGCAGGCCTGGGCGCTCAACCGCTACTACTACCAGGCTCGCATCCCGGCGAAGGACGCCTATCTGGTGGCCCGGCTGCCGACCCCGGAATTGCGGCGCGAATGGCGCCGGCGGCTCGTTGACCATGACGGCGACAGCGAAGGCACCGGCGGCATCGCCCGTTGGCTCAGGCTGTGCGACGGGCTCGGCCTCGACCGGGAATACGTGATCTCGACCGCCGGGCTCCTGCCTGCCACCCGGTTCGCGGTCGACGCCTATATCAATTTCGTGCGCGACCGCTCCTTGCTCGAAGCCGTCGCCTCGTGCCTCACAGAGATGTTCTCGCCGCAGATTATCGCCGAGCGGGTCGAGGGCATGCTGCGCAATTACGACTTCATCACCCGCGACACGCTGGCTTATTTCACCCCGCGGCTGACCCAAGCGCCGACCGATGTCGCCTTCGCGCTCGGCTATGTGAAAGAGCACGCCGATACCACGGAGAAACAGGCGCAGGTGCTCGACACGCTGCGGTTCAAATGCGACGTACTGTGGACGCAGCTCGACGCGCTGCATTTCGCCTATGTCGAGCCGGGGTTGGTTTTGCCCGGCGCGTTTGTGCCGGCGGACCACGTCAGGTGAGCGAATTGGACGGCGGCGCGGTCCTGCGCTTTCCGCCGCACGTGAAGTTCCGTTTCGATGAGCGGCGCCAGGCCTGGATCGTGCTGGCGCCCGAACGCTTGTTGCTCCCCGACGAGCAGGCGGTCGAGATCCTGAAGCTGGTCGATGGCGCTCGCACGATCGACAGGATCATTGACGATCTTGCCGGCCGGTTCGACGCGCCGAATGCCGAGATCGCCGGCGATGTGCTCGCGATGCTGCGAGACCTTCTGGACAAGAAGGTGTTGCAGCAATGATCGACGCCGACCCGCCACTAGCACTTCTCGCCGAGCTGACGCATCGCTGCCCGCTCGGTTGTCCTTATTGCTCCAACCCGCTGACGCTGGAACGGTCGAGCGCCGAGCTCGATACCGCGAGCTGGGGCCGGGTCATGACCGAGGCGGCCGAGCTGGGCGTGCTGCAGGTGCATTTCTCCGGTGGCGAGCCGCTCGCCCGCAGGGATCTTGTCGAGATCGTCGCCGATGCCGCTGCGGCGGGGCTCTACGGCAATCTGATCACCTCGGGCATCGGCCTCGACCGCACGCGGATGATGGCACTGAAGCATGCGGGGCTCGAACATGTGCAGCTCAGCATCCAGGATGCCGATCCGGCTGTGGGCGACCGCGTCGCCCACCGTACTGGCGCGCAAATCGAAAAGCGCCGCGCCGCCGGCCTTGTGCGCGAGGCAGGGTTGCCGCTCACCGTCAACGCCGTAGTGCATCGTCAGAACCTCTCCCGGCTCGAAGAAATGATCGCGCTCGCGGTCGAACTCGGGGCGGAGCGGCTTGAAGTCGCGCATGTCCAGTATTACGGCTGGGCCTTACGCAACCGCGCTGCTTTGCTGCCGAGCCGCGACCAGCTTGCCGCTGCGACCGCGACCGTCGAGGCGGCGCGCGCCCGGCTCGCCGGGCAGCTCGTCATCGACTATGTCGTCCCGGATTACTACGCACACCGGCCAAAGGCCTGCATGGGCGGCTGGGCGCGGCGGTTCCTGAACGTCACCCCGGCCGGCCGGGTGTTGCCGTGCCACGCCGCCGAGACATTGCCCGGGCTGAAGTTCCCGACCGTTTCCGAGGCGAGCCTTTCCGAGATCTGGTACGGCTCGCCGGCTTTCGCGCGATTCCGCGGCACCGATTGGATGCCGGAGCCATGTCGCTCCTGCGACCGGCGCGAGATCGATTGGGGCGGTTGCCGCTGCCAGGCCTTTGCCCTTACCGGCGATGCCGCCCGCACCGACCCCGCCTGCGCGCTGTCACCCGACCATGCGCTGCTGATCGAAGCGCGGGAGGAGGCGGCCACGGCATCGCTCGATTTCGTCTACCGGAGCTTTGCGGCTGCCGCGTCGGCCGAAGTCTGAAGCTGCGAGCGTGTATTGGGCAGCTCTGCTGATGGTGCTGGTCGGTTTGGTGGCGGCACGGCCAGCAGGCGCCGACAACAGCGCGCCGGCCAAAGGCGAGATCGAGATCGTCTATCTTTCCACGCCGGGGCACGATCAGGCGATTGCCGGGGTCCGGGTCGGCATCGCCGACGACAACGGTACCGGCCGGTTTCTCGGCCAGAGCTTTCGACTGAATGAGGTCGCGGTCTCGGACGAGAAGGTCGAGACCGACCCGTCCTGGTCGCTGATCGTCGCCGACCTGTTGGCGCCGCAATTACTGGCGCTCGCCGATCTGCCGGCGATGCACGATGCGACGATCCTCGATGTCGCCACGGCGGACGATGCGCTACGGCAGCAATCGTGCCGGGCGAATGTTCTGCACATCTTGCCAAGCCGGGCGATGCTGGCCGACGCGCTGATGCAGTACCTCGTCGTGAAAAATTGGCGGCGGATCATGCTGCTCGTCGGCAATGAGCCCGGAGATGCCCTCTACGCCGAAGCGATACGGCGCGCCGCGAAGAAATTCCCCGTGTCGATCGTCGCCGACCGGAAATGGTCGTTCAATCCGGCCGCGCAACAGGCCGATACCGGGCATTTCCAGGTCAATGCGGAGGTGGCGGAGGCGACCCGGGGCGAGGATTACGACGTCCTGGTCGTCGCCGACGAGGCCGGCAATTTCGGCGGCCAGCTCGCCTACCGCACCGACAAGCCGCGCCCGATCGCCGGGACGCAAGGCATGACCCCGACCGCCTGGTCGCCGGTCTTCGACGAATACGCCAGCACGCAATTGCAAAACCGCTTCCAGCGCGAGGCGCACCGGCCGATGACAGCGCGCGATTACGCCGGCTGGCTGGCCGCGCGGGCGATCGGCGAGGCGGCGACCCGCTCCGGCAAAACCGATCCGCAGGCGATCGGCACATATATGCGAAGCAGCGGTTTCGAGCTGGCTGGATACAAGGGCGCGCCGCTCAGCTTCCGACCGTGGGATGGGCAGCTGCGGCAGCCGGTGCTGCTGGTCGACGACCGCTCGCTGGTGTCGATCTCCCCGCAGCCGGGCTTCCTGCACCAGTTCGACGAGCTGGATACCCTGGGTGTCGATCAGCCCGAAACCCAATGCCGCCTCAAATGAAGTCCTTGCGAGATTGCTTCGCTTCGCTCGCAATGACGGCCCGTGAGTTGTCATTGCGAGGAGCGCCGCGACGAAGCAATCTCGTTCAGACCGCGGCCGTTATCTTTGTTGCGCTGCTCGCGCCTGGACCGGCCGAGGCGTACCGGCTGCTGGTATCGAACGAGAAGGACAACACCGTCACCGTGGTCGCCGGCGATACGCTCGAGATCGTCAAGACGATACCGGTCGGCGCCCGGCCGCGCGGCATGGCGCTGTCGCCTGACGGCGGCACGGCGTATGTCTGCACGAGCGATGCGAATCACATCGAAGTGCTTGATCTCGCCAACCTGTCCCTTTCCGGTACGCTGCCGAGCGGACCGGACCCGGAATTCTTCGCGCTGAGCCCTGACGGCCACACCCTCTACATCGCGAACGAGGACAACAATCTCGTATCGGTGGTGGATGTCCCCTCGGCAAAGGTGATTGCGGAAATCCCGACCGGGGTCGAGCCGGAGGGCATGGCGGTGAGTCCAGACGGCGCCACCGTCGTCAACACCTCCGAGACGACCAGCATGGCGCATTTCATCGACACCGCGGAAAAGAAGGTCGTCGCCAATGTGCTGGTCGGCAGCCGGCCGCGCTTTGCTGCCTTCACCGGGGACGGCAAGCAGGTCTGGGTGTCGTCCGAGGTCGGCGGCACCGTCGCGGTCATCGATGCCGCGTCACATAAGATCGAGCATACGATCTCGTTCGAGGTGCCCGGTGTGCGGCGCGAGACGATCCAGCCGGTCGGGATCAATCTCAGCCGCGACGGGAAGCTCGCCTTTGTGGCGCTGGGACCCGCGAACCGCGTCGCGGTGATCGACCAGAAGAGCTTCGAGGTCGTGAAATATCTTCTGGTCGGGCAGCGGGTATGGCACATGGATTTTTCGCCTGACCAGAAGGTCCTCTACACCGCGAACGGCATCAGCAACGACATGTCGGTCATTGACGTCACTGCATTGAAGGTGACCAAATCGGTGCCGGTCGGGCATCTGCCCTGGGGCGTGCTCGCGGTGCCATGACGTGAGCGCGATCGAAGCCGCGACGGTTTATACACCCGCTGCCGATACCGCGCCCGTCCCGGCGCTGTCGGTTGAAAGCGTCAGCCATGCCTTCAGTAGTCGCCAGGTGCTCGCCGATGTGACGTTCTCGGTGCCGCCCGGCGGCTTCACGCTGCTGCTAGGCCTCAACGGTGCCGGCAAGACGACGCTGTTTTCGCTGATCACCCGGCTCTATTACAGCGCCAGCGGCACGATCAGCGTCTACGGGCACGAGATCAGGCGGGAGCCGCTCGCCGCGCTGGCCTTGATCGGCGTCGTATTTCAGCAGCCGACGCTCGATCTCGATCTCAGCGTCGAGCAGAATCTGTTCTATCACGCCTCCTTGCACGGAATGTCGCGCCACGCCGCCCGGCCGCGCATCGAGGAGGAGTTAGCCCGCGCGGGTCTGGCGGATCGACGGCGCGACAAGGTGCGCCAATTGTCGGGAGGGTTGCGCCGCCGGGTCGAGCTGGTGCGCGCCCTGATCCACAACCCGCCGCTCCTTTTGCTCGACGAGCCGACGGTCGGGTTGGATGTTCAGAGCCGCCGCTTTCTGCTCGAGCATGTGCGCGGCCTTTGCGCCGAGCGCGGCACCGGCGTCTTATGGGCGACGCATCTCGTCGACGAGGCGTCGCCCGATTGCCAGATCGTGCTGTTGCGCCACGGCTGTGTGGAGACCGCGGCGCCGGCCGCCGAGCTCGTGCGCCAAGCCGGCAACCGGAATCTCGCCGCGGTGCTCGAGGGCCTCTTGCGCGAGGGCAAGCCATGATCCGGCTCGCCCAATACGGCCGCTGCCTCGCCGGCGTGATCCGTCGCGAGGCGCTGCGCTGGGTGCACCAGCATGGCCGCTTCGTCTCGGCACTGGTGCGGCCGTTGGTATGGCTGCTGATCTTCGCGACCGGTTTTCACTTCGTCCTCGGCGTCTCGATCATTCCGCCTTACGAGACCTACATTCCCTACGAGGTCTACATCGCGCCTGGCCTGGTCGCGATGATCCAGCTGTTCAACGGCATGACCAGCTCGCTGTCGATCGTCTATGACCGCGAGATGGGCAGCATGCGGTTGCTGATGGTCAGTCCGTTTCCGCGCGGGTTTCTGTTGAGCGCCAAGCTTCTGGCCGGGGTCGCCGTGTCGATCGTACAGGTCTACATGTTTCTGGCGATCGCCTGGTTCTGGGACATCGCGCCGCCCCCCGTGGGCTATCTCGCGGTGCTGCCGGCGCTGGTGATATCGGGATTGATGCTTGGCGCGCTCGGCCTGGTGCTGTCGTCGTTCATCAGCCAGCTGGAGAATTTTGCCAGCGTGATGAATTTCGTGATCTTCCCGATGTTCTTCGCCTCCTCCGCGCTGTACCCGTTGTGGCGAGTCAAGGAGGCGAGCCCCAGCGTCTATTGGATCAGCGAAGTAAACCCGTTCACCCACGCGACCGAGCTGATCCGCTTTGCGCTGTACGGCCGGCTGAATGCGCCATCGCTTGCGATCGTGGCGGCCTATACCGCGCTGTTCTGGATTATCGCGATCCGGGCCTACGATCCCGGTCGCGGCCTGGCGGTCCGCCGTCCCGTAGCCGAGTAAATTAACGTCAGCCAGCGGCCGTCGAGGCCGCCGCCCGGACGAGCTGTTCCGGCCTGACCGGCGTCGCATTGACCTCGACCCCGAACGGCGCCAACGCGTCGCACACCGCATTGGCGATCGCCGCGGGTGGCGCCACCGCACCGCCCTCGCCGACGCCCTTGACCCCGAGCGGGTTCAGCGGCGAGGGGGAATGCAGATGCACCACCTGCATCGCCGGGATGTCGGTCGAGGTCGGCAGCGCATAGTCCATCAACGACCCGCTGAGCAATTGCCCGCTTTCGTCGTAGGCGATGCCTTCGCATAGGATGCCGCCAAGCCCCTGCGCAGTGCCGCCCATGACCTGGCCCTCGACCAGCATCGGGTTGATCACGACCCCGCAATCATGGGCGATCGCGTATTTCTCGATCGCCAACCGGCCGGTGTCGCGGTCGACCTCGACGATCGCGACATGCACCGCATAGCTCCAGGTGACGGTCGGCGGCTCCCAATAGCAAATCTCCTCCAGCCCGGCCTCGACACCCTCCGGGCGCCCGTGATCCCAGCCGGGCCGCGCGGCGCGCGCGACCTCTGCGAGGCTCACGGTCTTGCCCGGCACGCCGACGATACCGACGCCGCCGTCGCGCAATTCGAGATCGGCCGGGGCGCATTCGAGCAGGTTGGCGGCAATCGCGAACACTTTTTCGCGCACCCGGCCGCTGGCCATGTGGATCGCGCCCGAGAAGGTCACCGTGCTGCGGCTCGCCATCGTGCCGAAGCCGGCCGCGATCGCCGAGGTGTCGGCGAGCGAGACGACCACATCGTCGGGCGCGACCTTCCAGATATCGGCGGCGATCTGCGCGAAAATCGTCTCCATGCCCTGGCCTTGCGGCGTGGCGCCGCCGGTGATGTAGATCTTGCCGGTCGGCTCGATGCGCACCAGCGCGCTCTCGAACGGCCCGACGCCGGTCCCCTCGATGTAGCAGCCGATGCCGAGCCCGAGATAGCGGCCGTCGCGCCGCGCCTCCTCCTGCCGGTGGCGGAACGGGGCGACGCCGCCGACCGCCTCCAGCGCCAATTCCAGCGCGCGCGGGTAATCGCCGCTGTCGTAGACGATCGGCTCGCCGTCCCGATAAAGCAGGCCGACGCTGTACGGCATTTCATCGGCGCGGATCATATTGCGGCGGCGGACCTCGGCCGGCTCCAGCCCCAATGTGCGCGCCACCAGATCGACCGTCCGCTCCATCGCGAAGGCGGCCTCCGGGCGCCCGGCGCCGCGATAGGGCGCGTTCGGAGCCTTGTTGGTGACCGCGATCCTACCGCGCGCCGCCAGGTTCTCGATCTTGTAGGGGCCGGTCAGATGGACCGCGGTGTTGTAGGCGACCCCCGAGCCGATCGGGTTCCAGGCGCCGCAATCGACGAGGTAGTCGTCGTGCAGCGCCACGATGCGCCCGTCATTGTCAAAGCCGATTTCGACATCGTGCCACTGGTCGCGCGAATGGGTCGCCGACAACAGGTGCTCGCGCCGGTCCTCGATCCAGCGCACCGGCCGCCCGAGCCGACGCGCCAGAAACGGCATCAGCAGATCCTCGGGATAGACATGCCCCTTGCCGCCAAACCCGCCGCCGACATCCGGGGCGATGACGCGCACCCGCGCTTCCGGCAGACCGAGAATGCCGGCGGCCTCACGTCGCACCCAATGCACGACCTGGGTCGAGGACCAGATCGTTGCTGAATCTGTGCGGGAATCGTACGCGGCCACGACACCGCGGCATTCCATCGGCACCGCGGCGTAGCGGTGATGATAAAACCGGCGCTTCAGCCGGTGCGGAGCGCGGGCGAGCGCACCGGTGACATCACCGCGCTCGATCGCGAACTCGCCGATCAGATTCGTGCCGTAGCGCTCGTGAATGATCGGCGCGCCGGCATCGAGCGCCGCCATCGGATCGACAAGCGCCGGCAGCTCCTCGAAGTCCGGGACGACCAGCTCGGCCGCGTCCTCGGCCTGATAGCGGGTCTCGGAGACGATGACGGCGATCGCTTCGCCGACATGCCGGACTTTGTCATGCGCCAGCAGCGGCTCGCTCGGGCCGAGGAATTTGTGTTGGACCACGTTCTGCCATTTGCGCGGCAGGGAGATCTGCCCCTCGGGCACCGGCGGCAGCATCTGCAAAAGCTCGGCGCCGTTCAGCGCCGCCAAAACCCCCGGAGCGGCCAGGGCGCGCGACAGATCGACCGCGCGGATCCGGGCATGCGCGAGCGGGCTGCGCACAAAGACCACGTGCGCCATTCGCGGCAGCACAAGGTCGGCGACGAACTGCCCCTGCCCGGTCAACAGGCGGCGATCTTCCCGCCGCAACAGCGAGCGTCCGATGTAGGAAGCCGGGTTGTCGTTCATCGCCTGATCCCCAGAGCACCGCACCGCGAGATCATAATGCGCGAGGCCGCGTGGCTTCCGCTACCGGCTGATAGCCGCAAGCCCCAGGCGCCGGGGAAAAATCGGACAGCAAAAGGCCGGCGCGAGATCGCTCCCGGCCGGCCTCTTCGCCTCCGCAGCGCCGGCTAGCGGGTCGCCATCATCGCGGCAGACTGCCGTTGTTCATCAGCACCTGCTGGTTCAGCGACTCGGCCATGCAGTCGGTCGGGCCGAAGGTCGGGAAGTCGGAATTCGCGCGGGCGTCGTCTTGCGGCCACTGCCACCCGCAACGCGAATGCGCATAGGCCGGCATGCTGAGCGCGAGGATGGCGGCGGCGAGGGCTGTCATCGTGAGGTATTTCATCGGCGTCATACCTTGCTTGGTCTGCGGGGGGGGGGGCCGCTATTCGAGCGGACCTGCAAATCGAACGGAGGCCTTGATCGCCTGTTCCCTTATGCGCCGAGGACGCTAGAGCGCCAGCTCCTCGATCGCCGGATGCGCGATCAGAGGCTGCGAAAACTCCCGTTTCCGGGCGGCCGCGATGTCCGGCCGGGACCTATCCGCCCGGCGCCAGCATCGCCAAGAGCTTTTCGTCGGGCCGGCGCGAACCATCCGGATTGATCGTCTGGATGCAGACATGGTCGGCGCCGGCGTCCCAATGCTCCTGGATGCGCTTGCGGATCGCCGCCTCGTCGCCCCAGGCGACATTGGCGTCGATAAACCGGTCGGAACCGCCGCCGAGGAGGTCGTCGCTAAAGCCAAGCCGCTTCCAGTTGTTGACGTAATTGTCGAGCTGCATGTAAGGCGCCAGCGCCTGCCGCGCCGCCGAACGCGCTTTCTCCGGATCGATTTCGAGCAGCACCCAGACCTCGGGGCAGAGCAACTTGCCGGTGCCAAGGATGCGGCGCGCCTCGGCGGTGTGCTCGGGCGGCACATTGTAGGGGTGGGCGCCGTCGGCCAGTTCGGCCGAAAGCGCCAGCATGCGCGGCCCAAGCGCAGCAAGGATCGTCAGCGGCCGCTCCGGCGGGTCCGGAGCGAGATACGGCGCCAGCTGCATCTCGCGCAGATAGGACCGCATCGTCGCGACTGGCTTCCCGTATTCGTGGCCGCGCAGCCCGGTCACCATCGGCACGTGCGATACGCCGATGCCGAGCAGAAAACGGCCACCCGACTGCTCGTTGAGCCCACGCTGCCCGTTGGCCATCGCCATCGGGTCGCGGGCGTAGATGTTGGCGATACCCGGCGCGATGATCAGCGATTTGGTGTTGGCGAGCAGCCAGCTGGAATGTGCCAGCACGTTGCGGCCGCGGCTTTCGGGCAGCCACAGCGCGGCATAGCCCCAGTCTTCGACCCGCTGCGCGAAGAGGGCTCCCTCCGCCGCGGTCAGCACATCCATCGGCGCCCAGACGCCGAGCTTTCCGAGCTCCATCGGTACAACTCCTCGATCGCCGCGCCCGTCTGCGGGCGCATTCTATCTCGATCCGGCTAGCGCCGTTCCGCCCGTTCCACAACCCGGAGCGGACGGCGCATGGTAAGCTAACGGCGGCGACCCTCAACAATCCAGGGGACCATGTCTACCCGCCTCATCCTGCTCGGCACCAAGGGTGGGCCGCGGCCGACCCCGCAATTCCGCGGCGCGCCGGCGCAGGTCGTCGTAATCGACAAGGTGCCGTATGTGGTCGATTGCGGCAGCGGCGTCGCCGACAAACTGGTGCTGGCCGGGGTCAAGCTCCCGGATTTGCGACACGTCTTCATCACCCATCATCACTCCGACCATGTGCTCGATTACGGCAATTTGCTGCTGCTCGCCTGGGCCGCCGGACTGAAGACGCGAGTGGACACATGGGGACCGCCGCCGCTGGTCGGCATCACCCGGCTCGCCTTCGCGCTGAACCAGGTCGATATCGAGGTGCGCATCGCCGATGAAGGCCGACCCGACCCGCGTCCGCTCGTCGTCGCTCATGAATTCGCCGAGCCGGGACTGGTGATGGAGGATGAGCGGGTGCGGGTCACCGCCGCGATCGTGCCGCACGGCCCGATAAAGCCGGCCTTTGCTTACCGCTTCGATAGCGCCGACCGGTCGATCGTGATTTCCGGCGACACTGCCTATTCGGAGGCGCTGATCGAACTCTCCCGGGGCGCCGATGTGCTGGTGCACGAGGCGATCTACGCGCCGGCGATCGAGCGGCTGCTGGCGCGCAATCCGAATGCCGCAAATCTGCGCCAGCACCTGCTGCTCGGGCACACGACGCCGGAGGATGCCGGCCGGGTCGCAACCGCCGCAGGGGTCAAGATGCTGGTGCTGTCGCACCTCGTGCCCGGCGACGACCCGGCAGTCACCGACGAGATTTGGCTCGCCGAGGCGCGGCGAACCTATGCCGGACCGATTGTCGTCGGCCGCGACCTGATGGAGGTGTGAGCGGCGTCAGCCGAGGCATTTCTCCAGGAGATCCAGCGCCGCCACCGAGAACGCGCGCATGTTGCCGACGCGATCGGCCTTGCCGGTCTCGACCGTGATCGCCCGCTCGACCCGGCCAAGGACGGCGATGCAGGAATGCCCGGGATTGTGGCCGTAGCGGCTGCCGGTCGGCCCGGCGGTGCCGGTCTCGCCCAGGGACCAGGTCGTGCCGAGCCGCTCCTTGATCTTGCGCGCGAACAGCATCGCGTAAGGCTCGGTCGATGGCGTGATGCCGGTCAGCGCGGCGAATTCTTCTTCGGTGACGCGCAGCAACTCGGTGCGCGAGGCGCGCGTGTAGACGACCGCGCCGCCCATGAAGTAGGCCGAGGCGCCGGCGACCGCGAGCAATGCCGCCGAAACAAGCCCGGCGGTCGAGGATTCGGCGATCGAGATGGTTTCGCCGCGCGCCTTCAGAATGGCGCCGATGCGTTCCGCCTGGGGCAACAGTTCCTGTATCATCCCGCGCCTCCGTGTTGGGCCGGGGCGGAACCTTCTCAGGTCAGCCCACCGTTTAGCAAGGCCCGGAACTCTGATACCCGCGAAAGGACGCCGGTGATGGGCTACGAGACCATCTTGTACGAGGAGGACGGCCCGGTCGGGACCCTGACGCTAAACCGGCCCGATGACGGCAACATGTTCACCGCCGCCATGTGCCACGAGGTGCGCGACTGCATCAACGAGATCAGGCGCGAGACCCGAACCCGAATCCTGGTCATCACCGGCGCCGGCGACCGCTTCTTCTGCATCGGCGGGCGCAAGGAAGGGATGGAGGACACGCTGCTTTACCCCGGCGTGCTGCCGACCCTCGACATGTATGAGAGCATCGAGCGGTTGCAGAAGCCGGTCATCGCCTCGGTCAACGGCTACGCGGTCGGCGGCGGCAACGTCTTGCAGGTCATGTGCGACATCACCATCGCCAAGGAAAGCGCCATTTTCCGCCAGGTCGGGCCGATGATGGGCAGCTTCGACGCCGGCTTCGGCACCTGGTATCTCGAAGACCTGGTCGGCAAGAAGAAGGCGAAGGAGCTCTGGTTCCGCAACCCGCGCATGACCGCACGCGAGGCGTTGGAATTGGGCATGATCAACCAGGTCGTGCCGGATGCGGAGCTGGCCGCGGCGACGCGGGAGATGGCGCTGGAGATCGCCGAGCGCGGCGCCTTCGCGCTGGCGGCGATCAAGACCGCGTTCAGCGCCCGGCATGGCGGGGTCGGCGGCCTCGCCCGCCTGGCGCACGACCTCCTCCTGCGCGGCTATCTCGACAGCGAGGAGTCGCACGAGCTGGGAGAGGCGTTCCGGGAGCGCCGCAAACCCGACCCGAGCAAATTCGGGCATTAAGACCAGCGGCGCCGCACCCAAATTCCATGCTAGGTGCACCAGTGAACGGGTTGCCGTGCCGTCCGATACGCTGCTGACGTTTCTAGATCAGGATCAGAGCGGCAGGACCAGAGCAGCCGGGAGCCCGCCCTGGACAGGAGGAACCCCCATGCAGGACCCGGTCGCCGTTTGGCCCGATCTGCCGTATTCCAGCTGGAGCGATACCGCGCGGACATTGCAGCTCTGGACCCAGATCGTTGGCAAGGTGCGGCTGACGCTGACGCCCTGGCTCAACCATGGCTGGCAGGTCCCGCTCTACGTTACCGCCCGCGGGCTCGGCACGTCACCGATCCCGGTCGGCAACGAAATCCTTGAGCTCGAATTCGATTTCCTCAGCCACCAGCTCGTCGGGCGGACCAGCCAAGGCAAGAAAGAGAGCGTTCCCCTCCAGCCGCAAGCAGTCGCCGAGTTCTATCGCCGAGCCATGGACCTGCTGAGCGGCCTGGGCATCGCGGTCCGCGTTCATGAAATGCCGAACGAGATGCCGAACCCAATCCGGTTTTCGCAGGACCGTAGCCATGCAAGCTATGATGCCGAAGCGGCCCACAGCTTCTGGCGCGCGCTCATCCAGGTCGATCGCCTCTTCAAGCTCTTCCGCACCGGCTTTCTGGGGAAGGCGAGCCCCGTCCATTTCTTCTGGGGCAGCTTCGATCTCGCGGTGACCCGTTTCTCGGGGCGGACAGCCCCGCCTCACCCGGGCGGCGTGCCCGGGCTGCCCGATGCGGTCACCCGCGAGGCTTATTCGCACGAGGTGAGCAGCGCCGGGTTCTGGCCTGGAAACGAGGGCTTCCCGCACGCTGCGTTTTACTCCTACGCCTACCCCGAGCTGGCTGACTTTCGTCACCAATCGGTAACGCCGGGCGCCCGCTTCGATGCGACGCTCGGCGAGTTCATCCTGCCTTACGACGTGGTCCGCGCAGCCGCGGATCCCGACGCTTTGTTGCTGGATTTTCTGTCCACGACCTATGCGGCCGCAGCCGAGACCGGCGGCTGGGACCGCGCGGCGCTCGAATGTCCTATTGGCGTTCCGGGCCAGGCGCGGCGGGTCTAAAAGATTGCCGACGGCAGGGGTTGGGGACAGAAAAGAGCATGACCGATGCCCTCCTCTCCCCGCATAACCGGATGCAGCGCTCTCGCAAAGCTTCAGGGGAAACGGTCCGACCACCGTTGGGCGCTGTGCAGCACGGTGATGATCTGGACGACATCGCTTTTGACCCGATAGGGAATGATGTACGGCGTACTGGGAATCACGAGTTCGCGCGTGTCCGCTACGCGACCCGGGCGACCGATGGCGGGAGACGCCGCCAAACGCTCTACCGCCGTTCGAATGCGCTCGATCATGCACGCTGCCGCGGCTGGGTTGTCCGCGGCGATCCGCTCGCGGATGTCCTCAAGCCGGCGAAAATATCTCGCAGAATATTGGAGGCGGCGAGGCGTCACAGCGGCTGCAACAGCCGCCTATACCGCTCCTCGGCCTCTTCCTCGGACAGCACTTCGCCGGCATCGAGCTCGGCGATGCCGGCCTCGAGCTCGGCGATCTGCCATTCGTTCAGCTCGACATACGCGGCAATGGCTTCTGCCGCGAGGTACGACTTCGAGCGCTTGGTGGTACGAGACAGCGCTTCGAGCTTCGCCTTCAGCGCCGCATCAATCCGCGCCGTTACGACTGTGCTATCGGCTGCGCTCACGCGACGATGCTCCGGCTGATTTGATTCGTGTGTATACATTTGCTCCAGAATGGTCAAGGAACGGATGACCAACACGATCCTGACCCTGCATGACCCGGAGGCAGCCGCGCGCTATTACGCCGAGGGGCTGTGGTGCCGGGACACGCTCTACACGCTGCTGACGGAGCACGCGGCGCGACGGCCGGAGGCGTTCGCGCTGCGCGACGGGGCGCAGCGGCTCTCCCGGGCGGCGCTCTTGAAGCTGGTCGATGCGGTCGCCGCCGATCTCGATGCCGCCGGGCTGAAGCGGGGCGAGCGGGTCGCGGTGTGGCTGCCGAGCTGTGTCGAAGCCGTCGCGGTGCTGCTCGCCTGCTCGCGCAATGGCTACGTCTGCAACCCGTCCTTGCACCGCAACTATACGGTCGCCGAGATCGTCGAATTGCTGGCCCGCACCCGCGCTACCGCGCTGTTCGCGCAGCGAGGCTACGGTGCCGACGCGAATACCGCCGACATTTTCACCGCGGTCGCCGAACTGCCCAACCTGCGCCGGGTCTACGCGCGCGGCGATGCCGGACCAGCGACAAAGGCGGAGCCGTTCCCCGACCCGGACAGCGCGCGACCTTTGCCGGCCATTGAGACCAACCCGGACAAGGTCACCTATCTCGCGTTCACCTCCGGCACCACCGGCACGCCGAAGGGCGTTATGCATTCGGACAACACTTTGCTCGCCAATGCCCGCGCGATGGTCGAGGACTGGCAGCACGACGAGACGACGATCCTCTTATCGCTCAGCCCGATGAGCCATCACATCGCCGCCGTCGCGCTGGCGCAGGCGATCGCGGCCGGCATGGAATTGGTGGTCAACGACCCGCCGCCAAATGGTAAGGATGGCGGCAAGACACCGCTCGACTGGCTCCTCGAAACCGGCGCGACCTATGTGATGGGCGTGCCGACCCACGCGATGGACATCCTCGCCGAGATGCGCCAGCGCCGACTCGACAAGCTGGGCGCCGTAAAAACGTTCTACATGGCCGGCTCGCCGATCCCGCGCGAGGTCGCGCAGGCGTTTCTCGATCGCGGCGTCACCCCGCAAAACGTCTACGGCATGAGCGAGAACAGCTCGCACCAATACACCTTGCCCACCGACATTCCGGAAACGATCGTCGCCACCTGCGGCCGCGCTTGCCGTGCGTATGAGATCCAACTGTGGAACCAGGAAAACCCCGATCAGGAAGTGGCGCCCGGCGAGATCGGCGAGATCGGCGGGCGCGGCGCCTGCCTGATGCTCGGCTATTTCGACAACCAGCAGGCGACCGAGGAGTCGTTCAACCGTTCCGGCTGGTTCATGTCCGGCGATCTCGGCCGGGTCGATGCGAACGGCAATCTGGAGATCGTCGGCCGCAAGAAGGATCTGATCATCCGCGGCGGCCACAACATTCACCCGGCGCGGATCGAGGACCTGGCGATGCGTCATCCGGCGGTGGCGCGCTGCGCCGCGTTTCCGGTGGCGGACTACCGGCTCGGCGAAAAGGTCTGCCTGTCGGTGATCTTTCACGATGGCGACGGCGCCGAGCCCGACGAACTCTTGGCGCATCTGCACGCATCCGGGCTGTCGCGCTACGACATGCCGGAGTATTTCATTGCGATGACCGCCTATCCGTTGACCGCGAGCGGCAAGATCCTGAAGCGCGAGCTGGTCGAATGGGCGCGAGCCGGGCGCATCCGGCCATTGCCGGTGCGCTGGACCGACCCGGCGGCTGATCGCGGGGCGCGCCAGCACGTTGAGGAGGCTTGAGCCATGGCGATCCATATGAGCCGCATCGACGAGCTGGCGCTGATCACGCTCGACCGACCGGAAGCGCTGAACGCGCTAAGCTTCGGGCAATTGCACGATCTGAACCGTCTGCTCGATACGATCGCCGACAGCGATGCGCGGGCGCTGCTGGTCACCGGATCCGGCGACCGCGCCTTCTCCGCCGGCGCCGACATCAAGGAGCTGATGGACCGCACCCTCGTCGAGCAGCGCGCCGGCGCGACGCTCGGCCAGTCGGTGCTGGCCAAGCTCGATCAGTTGCCAATGCCGTCGATTGCGCTGATCAACGGCTACGCCTTCGGCGGCGGCCTCGAACTGGCGCTCGCCTGCACCTTCCGCCTGGCCGCGCCGAGCGCCAAGCTCGGCTTCCCCGAGATCAAGCTCGGCCTCATCCCCGGCTATGGCGGGACGCAGCGGCTGCCGCGCCTCGTCGGCGAGGCGCGCGCCACCGAGCTGATCCTGACCGGCCGCACGGTCGAGGCCGACGAGGCCGAGCGCATCGGCCTCGTCAACAAGGTGGTCGAGGGCGATCTGTTCGAGGCCGGCCAGGCCTTTGCCCGCGAGATGACCGGCTACAGCCTGCCGGTCTTGGGGCTGGCGCGCGACGCGATCCGCCGGGCGCATGATCTGCCATTGCATGACGGGCTCAAGATCGAGGCCGATCTCTCGACCCTCGCCTTCCAGACCGCCGACGCCGTCGAGGGCATGACCGCCTTTATCGAGAAGCGCAAAGCCGTGTTCAAGGATGGGTGAGGCTGCGACTATCGGCGAATGACCATTCTGTTTGACCGGCTCGATGCGCTGCCGCCACTGTCGGCGGAGGAGCGGCAGCTGCTGGACAGCGTCAGGGCGCTGGCGCGCGACCAGATCGCGCCGCGCGCCGCCGGATACGACCGCAGCGGCGAATTTCCGTGGGACAATATCCACGCGATCAACGCGCTCGGGCTCAACGCGATGTTCGTGCCCGAGGCCTATGGCGGCGCTGGGCTCTCCTATGCCGCCTATCTCGCCTGCGTACGCGAGATCTCGGCCGCCTGCGCTTCGACCGGGATTATCTGGGCGACCAATTTTCACGCGACAAAGCCGCTCATCGATTTCGGCGGCGAGGCGCAGAAACAACGCCTGCTGCCGCGGGTCGCCGGAGGCGCGCTCGCCGCGCTGGCGATCACCGAGCCGGCCGCCGGCTCCGACGCGACCCATATGGCCACCCGCTTTACCCCGGATGGCGACGACATCGTTGTCTCGGGCGGCAAGACCTTTATCACCAATGGCGATGTCGCCGATCTCCTGCTGGTGTTCGGCAAATGGGCCGCGGTCGCGGACGACCGCGCGGCGATATCGGCGATCGTTATCGAGAAGGGCAGCCCGGGCCTCGTCGTTCTGCGCAAGGAGGACAAGATGGGTCACCGCGCCTCCTCGACCGCCGCTCTTGCCTTTGAGGATTTGCGGGTGCCACGAGACAATCTCCTGCGCGGGCCGGGCGAGGGGCTGCGATTGCTGCTCGCCGCGCTCAACAAGTCGCGGCCGAGCGTCGCCGCGCATGCGCTCGGCATTGCCCGCGCCGCCTTCGAGGACGCGGTCGCCTACATCAACGAACGCCGTCAATCCGGCCGCCGCATCGTCGAGTTTCAGGGGATCCAGTTCCTGCTCGCCGACCTCGCCACCGATCTGGCGATGTGCGAAGCCTGGCTGTGGCATGTCGCGCGCCTGGTCGATGCCGGCGAAAGCGACATCGCGGCCGAGGCCTCGATGCTGAAATTGCGCGCGTCGGATCTGGCGATGCGCATCGCCACCGAAGCGGTGCAGCTGCACGGCGGCTACGGCTATATCAAGGAATACCGGGTCGAGCGGCTGTTGCGCGACGCCAAGATCACGCAAATCTGGGAGGGTACCAACCAGATCCACCGCCAGCTGATCGGCCGCGGCTTCATCGACCGACGCTGAGCGCAATTGCCGCGGGAACCGGAGCCCGATCTTTTTGGTTCTAGGAGCGGCGGCCACAAAACCGGATTCCCACGACCATGCGCCGCATCGCACCCCCCTTCCTCGCACTTACCCTGATCGCCACGGTCCCGGCCTTCGCTCAGGAGGAACCGCCAGCGCGTGTCGGTCGTGTGGCCTTTGTCCAGGGCACCCTCGCCTTTCACGAGAAGGGCGAGACCGCCTGGTCGGCGGCCGCGGTCAACTATCCGGTCGCAACCGGCGGCGCGTTCTGGGTCGATCCGAAGTCGCGCGCCGAGATCCGCATCGGGGCGCAGAGCATCGACATGGCGGGCGGTACCGAGATCGATATTACCCAGCTCGATCAGCAGGTCATGCAGATCGCGGTCCCGCAAGGCCGCGTCGAGGTGCATCTGCGCCAGCTCGGTGAAGGCGAGAGCGCCGAGATCGATATTCCGCGCGGCAGCGTGTGGCTGCTTCAAACCGGCGTTTACGACATCGACGCTGGGACGGCTGACCAGCCCTCTCGGGTCGCGGTCTACGAAGGCAGCGCCCGTTTCGTCGGCGGCACGGTGGACCTGGCAATCAAACCAGGTGATGTCGCGATGCTGAGCGGCAACAACCCGGTGGTCGCGAATGTCGAGCGTGCGGCGCAGGACGAGTTCGCGCAATGGTGTCGGTCGCGCGACTACCGTGCCGACCGGCTCGCTGCGCCCTATTACGTCTCGCCGCGCATGACGGGCTATGAAGAGCTCGACCAGTACGGCGCCTGGCGCACGGCTGCCGATTACGGCGAGGTCTGGTTTCCGAGCTCGCTGCCGGCCGATTGGGTACCCTATCGCGACGGGTATTGGGTCTGGGCCGAGCCGTGGGGCTGGAACTGGGTCGATGCCGAGCCGTGGGGCTTTGCGCCGTTCCATTACGGGCGCTGGGCCTTTATCGATAACAACTGGGGCTGGGTGCCGGGCGGCTTTGAAGCGAACCCGGTCTATGTGCCGGCGCTGGTCGGGTTTATTGCCGACCCAGCCGCGATCCTAGCCTCGGCCGTCGCCGGTGCAACGGTCGGCTGGTTCCCGCTCGGCCCCGGCGAGGCGTATTGGCCGGGCTATACCAACGATCCGAGTTATATCCGGGCCATCAACACCGGCGCGGTGCGCGATCCCGCCAATCTCGGCCCGAGGCCGGCCGGCGATCCGGCGACCGCCGATCAGAACTTCGCCAATCGCCGCTTCGCAACGGTCGTGCCGCAGCGGGCTTTTGCCACAACGCAGCGCGTCGGCCGCGCGGCTTTGCCGGTGTCCGCGACGGCGGTGCAGCACGCGGCGGTGACCGCCCAAGCACCGGCGCTGCAGCGGGGCGGTGGCCGTGCCGGACCAGCGGTCGCGGGAGCTGGCGGACGCGGCACACCGCAACCGGGAGCTGCGGTTGTGGGTCGCGATGCGACGGCTGCGGCTGGCGCGGTTGCAGGTGCGCGCGGAGCTGGCCGCTTTGCCGGCGCCGCACCGGGCCGTTTCGCAGCCCCTCAACGCTTCGCCCGAACGGCCGCGCCGCGTTTCGCGGCGCCGAGGCGCACCGTGCATATGGCGGCTCCGCGATTCGCCGCGGCACCGCGGATGGCGCGTATGGTAGCGCCGCACTTCGCTGCACCGCATTTTGCCGGCCCCCGTTTCAGCGGCGGCGGCATGCCGCATGGCGGCGGCGGGATACCGCATCTGGGCGGCGGTGGTGGTGGTCCCCCACATGGAGGCGGCGGTGGTGGCCCACATGGCGGAGGCGGCGGACCGCATGGCGGCGTTGGGGGCGGCGGCAAGGGCCATCATTAGCTCTCGGATGAGCCGACCGCGCACTGCGCCGCGCGCCGGGATTCTCAGCCGGACATCACAAAGCTGCCCCATTTGACCCGTTGTCGCTCCAGCACCCCGTCCTTCGAGTGTCTGTGATGCGCCGCCTTGCCGCTTTGCTCCCGGTCCTGACGTTCGTCTTGATTGCCGCCTCTCCAGCCTTCGCACAGGAGGAACCGCCGGCGCGGGTCGGACGCGTCAGCTTCGTCTCCGGCCAGCTCGCCTTTCATATGCCTGGAGAGACCATCTGGTCCGCCGCCGCGCTCAATTACCCGGTCGCCACCGGCGGCTCGTTCTGGACCGATCCGCAGTCGCGCGCGGAGATCCGCGTCGGATCGCAAACCATCGACATGGCGGGCAATACCGAAATCGACATCGTCCAGCTCGACGAGCAGGTGATGCAGATCGCCGTTCCGCGGGGCCGGGTCGACGTGCATCTGCGCAGCCTCGATGAGGGCAACACGGTCGAAATCGACATGCCGCGCGGCGGCGTCTGGCTGCTGGAGCCCGGCGTCTACGATGTCGATACCGGCACCCAAGTCCAGCCCTCCCGCGTCGCGGTGTTCGACGGCAGCGCCCATTTCGTCGGCGGCAGCGTCGATCTCGGCATCAAGGCGGGCGATGTCGCCGTATTGACTGGCAACAATCCGGTGGTGGCGGCGATCGAACACGCCGCCCCGGACCCTTTTGTCCAATGGTGCCGTTCCCGCGACTACCACCCACAGCGGCTCGCCGCGCCGTACTATCTTTCGCCGCGGATGACCGGATACGAGGACCTCGACGAATACGGCGCCTGGCGCGCCGTGCCGGATTACGGCGAGGTTTGGATTCCGAGTTCGGTGCCGACAGATTGGGCGCCCTACCGAGACGGACATTGGGTCTGGATCGAGCCTTGGGGTTGGAGCTGGGTCGATGCCGAGCCTTGGGGCTTTGCGCCCTTCCATTACGGCCGCTGGGCCCGGATCGAGGATCGTTGGGCCTGGATCCCCGGCCGCTTCGTGCCACAGCCGGTATACGCGCCGGCACTGGTCGCGTTTATCGACGATCCCGGCGCCGGAACCCCACGCACGGCAGGACCGGCGGTCGGCTGGTTTCCGCTCGGCCCGGACGAGGTCTACTGGCCGAGCTATACGCGCGACCCGGCGTATATCCGCAACCTGAACATTACCAACGTCGAGGAAACCAAGCTCGTCAACATAACCAAGGTCATCGAAGAGCGAAGGGCGGACGACCCGCCGCCGCAAGTCGCAAGTCAAAGCTTTGTCAACCGACCCGCGGCGACCGTGGTGCCGGCGCGCGTCTTCGCCAACGCCGGCAATGTGGCGACCGCGACGTTGCGCGTCCCGCCGCAGGCGCTGCAGCAGGCTCAGGTCAGCCTGCGACCGCCGCAGCTGCCGGCGCCGCCCGGCCATGCCGCACTGACTCGCCCACCCGGCGCCGCAACCGCAACCGCTCCGGTTCCTCACCCGCCGGTCACCGCTACCGCCCCAGCACCCGCGGCCGGTCAAGGCATCCGGCCCGCGACGGAGGCGGCGCTGCCGCCACCGACCCAGCACCGCCCACCGGCTCAGGCGATGCATGCACCGGCTGCACCGCAACATCCCGCAGGACCGCCACCCGCCCTACATCAGGCGGCTGCACCTGCCCCGCAATCACAGATATTGCGTGCCCCAGCACGGCCTGCCGGACCACCGCCGGCTGCGCACCCGGTCGCCGCACCACCGCGTCCCGCTGCACCACATCCGGGCCCGACCCCCGCAGCCGCTCGGCCTAACGCGCCGCCTGCGCAAGCGGGTAAGCCGCCTCCACGTGGCGGCAAGCCGGCTCCAAAACCGGTAGAAGATGTAAGATAAATCAACGAGTTAATTAGGAAGTTCGGAGATCGTGTCCAACAAACGGCCAATATACAGGTTGGACAGAGCTAAAAGCGCGCCCCGCCCGAGCTGGCGGACGGCGAGGAAGCGGCGCTAGCGTCTGGCGCGCTTTCGCCCGACACCCTCAATTCTTAGGAAAGATTTAGAATAGGCCAATCTGCTCGTTGTTAAAGCCAGCATGGAACGTGATCTCGAATTACGAGAGCGGGCAGAGCGGGTAAGGTGGTGGGCCACCTCTATCCCCGATCCGAGGGATCGCGAGCGATTAGAGGGCGTGGCGCGGGATTACGAGGAAATGGCCGAGGCCGCGGGACGCGACAGGCATACCGCTCACAACCGCTAGGTCCGCGCTCTCCCCCGGCGCGCTCGGTTGCTCCCCGCCCTCGCCGGGCGTACCGTGTCTCTCGGTCGCCAGTCTCCCTGACTGCGACCCCTTGCAGCGATTCTGTGCTTTGCAGGGTCTCCCTATCACTTATGGCCGCCCCTGCCTCCCTGGTGGGGCGGCCGTTTCTTTTTGGGGGCGCGGGAGCGAGGCAGGCGTGGGGCGACACATTAACCCCACGCCTGCAGGCGGCAGCATGCGGGCTCGACTGGCTGGGTAGACCGCCGCAAGCGCCGCCGCTGTCATCCTACCACCGCACAAAGAAAACCCCCGCCCGGTTTGCGGCCGAGCGGGGCTGTAAGGGTGTGACGGGGCGCGAGGAAGGGTTTACTCAGCCGCCATATTGAAGCTCGACCTCGCGGCGTAGCTCCTTTCTGTACTCGACGAGCACGACGGCCTTCGCTTCCCGAAGCGTCGCCATCAGCGCGTCGATGCGCCGGAGCTCGGTGTCGAGCGCGGCCAACCGGCTTGGGCAATCCAGGCCAAGCCTTGCCAGGACGCGGCGGCGCGTCGGGAACTTGACCAGCTCGCCGACGGCGCTCATGACCGGCCCTCCTGCGCCGCGATCTC
>Ga0209380_10000093_pt1 | contig 52630 bp, 48 predicted proteins | sample HubBroMetageWFT6_FD_188347 | JGI IMG/M metagenome (GOLD analysis project Ga0209380, IMG submission 188347) | Warmed and freeze-thawed soil microbial communities from the Hubbard Brook experimental Forest, New Hampshire - Hubbard Brook CCASE Soil... | ecosystem: Environmental > Terrestrial >...
CTCGCGCTCGTATTCTTATCGATCAGCAGGAGACTGCCACTGGAGAACGTCCCCAGTGCCGAAACATCCACCTGGACTGTTCGGGGCACTCCTGGTCCGTTATTGTCGCCGCTTGCATTCACCGCGTGATTCGCCACCATGATCACCACACTGCGGTCGCCGTTGATCACAGCGAGCGTTTCCAACTCCCGATCGTCGGTGGATTGATAGCGCAGCAATTGGGCGCCGGCGGCCGGCGGGAATATCTGTCCCAGCCAGTAGTCCACCCAATAGCTGAGCTGCGGTGTGCCTGTATTGTAGTCAACCTCGCCGTACTGCTGATCAGCCCCGTAGTCCCAGTGGTAAAGCGCCTGCACCCCCGCCTTCCCCAGTTGCGAGAAAACAAACGGCCGCCACGCCGCAAAAAATGGACTCGATCCCCGCTCGTCCGTCACAAACGTCGTGTTATTGCAGGCGCTGATGCCACCGCCCTTGTCATAATCGGCGTTCACGTTATTTTCGGTCACCCACACCGGTACCGTGCGCAATGCCGGATTCGTGTTCAGTTGGGCGTAAATATCTCCCACTTCGTTGGCGAACCCAGGCACGGTTGCGAATAGTGTGGCGTCGCTGTCTTTCTGGTTGCATGTCGAATAGAAATGAGTTGCCATCACGTCTACGTGCGCGGTCACGCCGCTGACAAATGCGGGAAGGAATTGGTTCGCGAGTTCGGCATAGTCGCCCAGTTCAACCGCCGCATATTTCAGCGAAGGATCGACCGCCTGCATGGCGGGCACGACCACGTTGTAAAGTTGGGTGTACTGCGTCGAATCCAGATTATTGAAGTTCGGTTCGTTATAAATTCCCCACCAGGTAATCGGTGTCCCGCTCGGTGACGCGTGCTGTCCGTCGGCGGCCGAGAATCCGCCGGCAACGTTGTAATACTTCACCAGGTCCTGAGTATAAGCCGCGAACTGCTGGTATGCAGGATCGAGAAAATTGTGATTGGAGTCGTACATGAATGTGGGAGCGACTGCGATCTGAAACTCCGGACTGTGATCCGCAACGTTCAGCACCGGCTGCGTGATGGCGTCAAGCATATTGAAATCCCATGTCGACGCGGTGGTCTGCGGAACTGCCTGGGAAACTCCTTGAATGCGAATGTGGTGCGGCGCCAACGTGCCCAGCGCAATGGGCGCAGTTGGATTCAGCGTGAAAAATTGATCGTCCCACTCCGCGGGCTGGAACGACGTCGACATCGCCACGCTGAACGTCCCATTCGCCCCTTTGGAAATCACGACCGATTCCTGAGCAGGATTCGGGCCACCGCCCCCTCCGCCACTGTTCGATCCCATTCCGCCTCCGCTGCATCCCAGCGCGACTACGAGCGGCGCAAACATCAACTCAAATCCCCAAAATTTCATAACCGGCGATTCTACGCCAATCGGGGGGGCAGTTCTCTGTGTTCCCCTGTGCCCTCAGTGGTTTACACTCTTCTCTGAATCATCTTCCCCAAAATCTCCTGCAGAATTTTTGCCGCCACCGTCGCGGTCACGCCCGTAATATCCTGTCCCGGGTTGAACTCGACCAAATCCACTCTCACGATCTCTCCCTCAATCGCATGTAAATGCGCGATCGCCTCTCGCATCAACATTCCCCCGGCTCGCGATGCCAGACCCCGGGAGCAAACGCTGGATCCAGCACGTCCATATCGAACGTGAGATAGACCGGCTCCGCGGACTTCAGCTTTTCGTAAGCGGGCAGCGGCTGCATCTCCACCGCTTCCACTCCAAACCTCTGCAACTGCTCCCGTTGGTGCCGGTTCGGGTGCGAATCCCGACCTGCACCAACCGCCTCGCCAGTCCCGATTCCATGATCCGCGCAAACGGACCCGCATGGGACAACCGGCTTCCCCCGAACTCCTCACAGAAATCGGAATGAGCGTCAAAATGAAAGATCGTCAACCCGGGACAAAACCGCGCAAATGTCTCCACAATGGGATAAGTAATCGAATGATCCCTGCCCAGAGAAGACCAGCCATCTTTTCTATTTTTTGAGCTACGAGCTCCCGTAAGCCCGTACAAAAAAAGGACATCTATCCGCACTAACTGCCTACTGCCTGTTTTGCTGTAGCATGAAGAATACAAGTAAACTTATATTATTACTATAAGAAATAAATTTATGGTGTAAGGTTCGAGGAGGTGGCCGAGAGGCCGAAGGATGGATCAGATGGCTAGCAAGCTTCGATCTATCGAGTCTTGACCCTTCGGCGCCCTTAGCCGACGTTGGCAGTTCCGACTACCTGATCCCCGCAGCCATCGTCGGCGGGCTCGCTCTTCTATGGTGGCTGCTCGATTAAGCCCACTTCTTAGAATCCGACTTTCTTGCTTCCACGATAAGTTTTTCGCCGATAAGTTTCTCGCCGAACGGCCCAGTTCCACGGCGGAATGAAGAATTGACGAACCCAGCACGACTTAGCGCAACCCGCATCCCGCGCTCAGTCTGAAATGATTCCATCCTCCCTAGGAATCCAACGGTCCTGCCGGTCGAGTGGAAGAATAACCCATTGGCGATGACGTATAGCCGAAATAGCGTGGGGATTGGTTTCGGGATCGCATTGTGGAGAAGCTCCGTTATCGTGAAACTCGGGAGATGCAGGCTAAGGGATAAACTGCCGCCGGGAACGAGGATTCTGTGAACCTCTGCTAATGTCTTCTGAATATTCATGTACGGAAGGGCAACGGCGGAAATTACGCGATCGAAACTCTCATTCGCGAACGGCAAGCATTCACCGGCGCCTCGCACATAGGCTCGGGTGCAAAATCGCGCCTTGGCAATCGAGAGACAGTTGTTCTCGACGTCAAGTCCAGTAATCTCATCCGACGCGGTAACTCCCCATGGAGCCAAATCCCGCCCCGATCCGCACCCCAATTCGAAGACTCGCTTGGGGATTCCCGGGATAAGCCCAAGGTGAGTCTTGTGGGCCTCTGCAGCGCTGCGCTCAACCTCGGCCCCATTGCGGAATGACGACGAACCGGCGTTCATTGCAATCACCTCTCACCCAACATATTCGCACTCAAACCGGAGAAATGGTAGCACCTCCCGTGACGAATCGTGAAGAATGGAACGGCCCTGTGGTGCTGGTTCGACTGGTTCGGCTTCAGTCACGCCAAGTAGATCAAACAGCGTTGGCGTGGCCATCTGCCGCTTCGCAGTAGAAGCCGGCGTCTGTGAAATAGGACGGCGAAAGCTCTATCCCGATTTGTGACTTGAACCATCGTTTGGCCGCTGATCACACCCATAAGTCCTTTAATTCCGACGCAAGAAGGAACTCTGATCCGTGGCCTTGAACTATCGTTAGGCCGAAAGAACGGAATTCGAAAATTCTCCTTGCACCTCGTTGCAAATGCCCTCACGTAATGCACACAAAACCCAAGGCATTGTTCAGCTGCTTCCCACCAGTGTCGATCTGCACTTTTGGCCAAATGATGGTTCAAACTGGAGAACTGCTGGCGGCCGACAGAAATAGAGCACTTACAGGTGTCGGGCGGCCAACGGATGGTTCAAGTCACACGATTCCCTTCCGGCGCAACTTCACAGCCCGCAGGGTTGGCACATGTCAAATGACTGTTACAAGAATCTGAGCCAGTCTAACTTGATTCACATCACAGTCTTAGTCTTGATTCGGCAGCCGCGATCTCGTCGCCCGGTCAAAGCGATCGACCCTGTGGATTTTTTTTCATCTGGAATTCATCGCCGTGTCACCTTCTCATAACCCCTCTCCAGCTACCGTTCCCAACGGTAGTTCAGTGAGGAGGAAATTCATGTCGTCATCAGGCTTCCTGGCACAAGCCAGGCAGCATTTAGCCGTCGCCACCAGCCTCGTCGCGCTTATTGCCAACCTCGGTGCGCCGCTCCAGGCCAGCGCGCAGAGCACTCCCGTCACTCCCATCAAGCACGTGATTGTGATCATTGGTGAAAACCGAACCTTCGATCACGTGTACGGTACTTTCAAACCTAAGCACGGACAGTCCGTGGATAACCTGCTCTCAAAACGCATCGTCAAGGCGGACGGTTCGCCGGGCCTCAACTACGAGCTTTCGACCCAGTTCAGCGCCGTCGACAGCGGGCTTTATGAAATCTCTCCCGGCAGCAAATTCGTTTACTTCAACATCCCTACGCCCGAAACGGGAGGGGCTCCGACCGCTCCCAGCGACACCAATCCGGCTCCCTTCGTAACCTTATCGCTGGCCAAGCTTGCGGAACCAGATCTGGCCCCTGCCTACAATAAATATCTGCTAACCGGTGCGACGGGACTGCCGCATGCCGTGCCCGATACGCGCATTCCCAACGTCGAGACCTTGGGCTCCGGCGCATTCCAACTCACCTCCAGAACTCTTCCCTACGATGCCTATGCGGCCAGCCCAGTACATCGGTTCTACCAGATGTGGCAGCAGACCGATTGCAGCGCGGCCACTGCCATCTCGGAAAATCCCAGCGGTTGCCTGAACGATCTCTTCCCCTGGGTCGAAGTAACGATTGGAGCTGGAAGCAATGGAGCCGCACCGCCGGCGAAGCTCAACACCGGCGAGGGCGCGACCTCAATGGAGTTTTTCAACGTCGCCAAAGGGGACGCTTCCTACTTCGAGGAACTGGCGGAGCAATACACCATTAGCGACAACTTCCATCAATCGGTGATGGGAGGTACGGGAGCCAACCACATCATGTTTGGTTACGCCGATGCGCTTGCCTTCAGCGACGGCAAAGGGCACCTCGCCACTCCCCCGGCCAACCAGATTGAAAATCCCAATCCCCAGGGTGGAACCAACAACTACTACGATCAGGACGGCTACTCCGGCGGCAGTTACAGCAATTGCAGCGACATTAGCCAGCCGGGCGTGCCCGCGGTCGTCAATTATCTCCAGTCGCTGAATCCTCCCATCGAACCCCGCTGCACTCCCAACGCTTACTACCTGCTGAACAACTACAATCCCGGCTTCGTTGGCGACGGAACTCTGGACAGCGTCTACACGCCGTTCACCATTCCTCCCACGTCTCAAAAGCATATTGGAGACTCCTTGTCGGCGGCGGGTTTGTCCTACACCTATTTCGGGGAAGGCTGGGATCTTTACAGCAGCGATCCGAGCGGCGCCAACCCCTACGATCGCTATTGCAATATCTGCAACCCATTCCAATACGCGACCGACATCATGACCGTCCCGGCCGAGCGCGAAGCCCACATCCAGGACACAACTTCGCTCTACGAGGACCTGATCGATGGCAACCTGCCCGCGGTTTCGATCGTGAAGCCCAGCGGATTTACCGACGGTCACCCATCGTCGTCGAAATTGAATCTGTTTGAAGGCTTCGTCAAGAAAATCGTAAACCAATTGCAGAAGAATCCGACACTCTGGGCCAGCACTGCCGTGTTCGTCACCTTTGACGAGGGCGGCGGCTACTATGACTCCGGCTACATCCAGCCTGTCGATTTCTTCGGTGACGGCACGCGCATCCCGCTGGTTGTCATCTCTCCCTACTCGACCGGCGGCATCGTGAACCACAGCTATGGCGACCATGTTTCGATCATCAAGTTCATTGAGCGAAACTGGAAACTCAAACCCATCACCAGCCAGAGCCGGGATAATTTTCCGAATCCGAAGGTCAAAAAGGGCAACCCGTACGTGCCTATCAACAGCCCCGCGCTTGACGATCTGTTTGATCTGTTCAATTTCGGGTCAAAGTAGACGTCTCCATCGAGTGACAAGTGCGATTACTGCACCGGCCAGGGGTTCAATTTACCTTTGGCCGGTGCTCATAGGTAAGGCGTAACCCCTGTTGAAGCAATTTGTGGAGGAGATATGACCGCGGTGAAGATAACCCGACGAGGGACCTTGTCGCTTTTTATGCTGGTGTGCAGCCTGGCGTTCGCAGGCGAGAACCAGGCTGCCAACGTTTCTGGGAAATGGCAGCTGAGTTGGGAGGCCCGGATCGGAACCGAGCGTTGCATCGTACAGATCGACCAGGCAGACTCAAAACTGGTGGGCACCTATCAGGGCAGATTGGGTTCTCCCAAGATCTCAGGCAATGTGGAGGGCAAAAACATCAGCCTGAAGCTGGATTTTCAGGGCGCTTATCCTTTTGCTCTGGTTCTTACCGGCACGGTCGACGGCGACAGAATGAGCGGAAAGTTCGAGATAGAAGGCGTCGAGGGCGGCTATGACGGGCACGGAGAGAATGTTCGCCCAAGTAATTATTCCTGGACCGCGACTCACCGGACCGATCAAACGCAATCAGACATTAGCCAGCAGAATCAGCGCCGCTACCCGGAACAATCCCGGCCCTAAGATTCCAAGTTGAGGTTTAGGCCGTCGGCAACCCAAAGGGCCGACCAAAGAGCGCCTGTGGATTTCTTTTCACCTGGAATTCATCGCCGAGTCACCTCCCTGTAATCATTCAGCGACTAGCGTTGAAGAGAGTGCGAAAATCGTTGAACGCAAGCGAGAGAATCTGCCGGAAGTCCATGCTGGATTTGTTTTGAATGGTGCGACGGGTGCACTGTCAATTCGTACCAGGTAAACCGAGGTTCTAGCTCGGGAGGGAAGTCGCGGCCTTCCCAATGTTTTCAGCAGCCTCTTACGTGAATTCCAGACGACATCAAGGACATCCCTTGCAATTTACCAGGCGCGACTTATTACGAATGGGGCTTTGCGCGGGCGCCGGCATGCTCGCCGCTCCGCGTCGCATCCTGGCTCAGCAAGCCGGCGCCAGCCACGCGGTTATGAACCCGGCCATGAAAATGAGCCCGGGCAACGTCCGCGCCCTGCTCAAGGCGTTTCCCCAAGCGCCACCGGCAGGTCCGCTCGCCAGTTACGTGACCCCGTTGTCAATTCCGCCCGTTGTCCGGGCGAAGCCGGGTTCGGCGCCAAATGCCCCCGTCGAGGTCCGCATGGTTCCGTTTCAGCACAGATCCCATCGCGACCTCCCGGCAGCTATGGTCTGGGGATACAACGCCAAATGGCCGGGCCCAACGTTCGAAGTCCGCCGGGGCGAGCCACTTTTTGTGAAGTGGTCGAACCATCTTCCTACTAAACACTTTCTCCCCGTCGACCCTACTATCCACGGCGCCGGCGAAGGTGTGCCGGAAGTTCGCACTGTCACACACCTGCATGGCGCGCGGGTCATGCCCGACAGCGACGGCTATCCCGACGCATGGGTTACCTCCGACGGAAAGGCGGGAGTCGTCTCCGCTGCTGATCCCTGCCACTACCCCAACGAGCAGGCCGCGACCACGCTTTGGTATCACGATCACGCGCTGGGCATTACTCGGCTCAACGTCTATGCCGGTCTGGCTGGCTTTTATCTGATTCGCGATGATGAAGAAGACGCCCTCAACTTGCCCAGCGGCCCCTACGAAATCCCGCTCATGATTCAGGATCGAAAATTTGGTGTCGATGGCTCGCTGCTCTATCCTCCGCCGCAGGACGGTACACATCCCACGTGGATGCAGGAATTTTTCGGCGACACTATCTGCGTCAACGGAAAGGCCGCGCCATTCCTCGAAGTTGAGCCGCGCAAATACCGCTTCCGCCTGGTCAACGCCTCCAACTCCCGCTTCTATCACCTCACGCTCCTTCCCGCCGACGCCAAGGGTAAGCCGACTGGCGCACCCGCCGGCGCCCCACCCTTTCGTCAGGTCGGCAGCGACGGCGGCCTGCTACCCGCGCCCCTGCAATCGCACTACTTGATTTTTTCTCCCGGTGAGCGCTTCGATTTGGTCATCGATTTCTCCGAGCACAAGGGGGAAAATTTCGCGCTCCTCAACGACGCTCCCGCTCCCTACGCGCGCGGCGGAGAAATCGTTCCCAAAGACGTGATGCTTTTCAAAGTGACCAAGCTGCTTGCCGGCAAAGACACCAGTTCGCTTCCCGACGCCCTCTCTCCCTGGGCCCCGCTCAATCCGACTCACGCCGTCCGCGAACGAATCCTCGCGCTCACCGAGATGGATCGTCCTTCCGACGGCTACACCATGATCGGACTGCTCGGCCAAAGGCACTGGGATGACCCCATCACTGAGGATCCCAAAGCTGGTTCCACAGAAATCTGGTCCTTCGCCAACGCTACCGGCGACGTCCATCCCATCCACCTGCATCTGGTGCAGTTCCAGGTTCTCAATCGCCAGCCCTTCGACGTGAAATCCTACATCGAGACCGGAAAGTTGAACTTCGTAGGCATGCCCATGCCGCCCGAATCCAACGAACGGCCAGCTTGGAAAGATACGGTCAAGACCTACGCCGGATACGTGACTCGCGTTATCGCCAGATTCGATCTCCCCGTCGGAGCCGCGACTTCGCCCGGCCAGGAATTCCGTTACGTCTGGCACTGTCACGTCCTGGAACACGAAGACAACGAAATGATGCGCCCCTACAAAATCGTGGCCTAAAACCTCTTCAGCGAAATAATGGATGACTGTCATCCTGAGCGCAGTCGAAGGATCCGTACCTCTCCCCGGCTTTACACGAGTAAACACCCCGGGTGCCCCACCCGGTCGCGGTTTCCGCGACAGGGTTGGGGCTTTGGACGGGCCGCGCCTAGCGTCCTCAGCGGTTAAGCCCTTGGTTTTCGCAGCGAATCCACCACGTCCTGCCCCGCATCCTTTATCCTAGTACCTGCATACTTATGACCCCGAAATCCAAAGCTTCGAACGGCGGCGCCGGCGCCGCTGTCATTGAAACCTCAAACGGCTCCAACCTCGAGCGTGAGCGAGTATTCCAGGCTTACCGCCAGTTCGGATACCTCGAAGGCGACCTTGATCCGCTCGGCTTTCTCCGCCCCCGAGAGGCGCCCGAACTGGAGCGGGAAGGCGAATACGCCCGTGCAGCCCGATCCATCTATTCGAGCACCATCGGTGTCGAAATCAATCACATCTACGCGCCCGAGCGGCGCCGCTGGATTTTCGAGGGCATGGAGTCCGATCCGCCGCAAGAAGACCAGCAACGCATCCTGGACCTGCTCATTCGCGCCGACATCTTCGAGCAAGTCATGCAGCAGCGCTATCTGGGCAGCAAGCGCTTCTCGCTCGAAGGCACGACTGCGCTGATTCCGCTGATCGACGAAGTCCTCGACACCGCGGTCCAACGCGGGGCGGTCGAGCTCGTCATGGGCATGAGTCACCGCGGCCGCCTGAACGTCATCGCCCACGTGGCGCAGCGTCCTCCTCAGGAAATTTTCGCCGGATTCGAAGACGTTGACCCGCGCAGCGTTCTCGGCTCGGGTGACGTGAAATACCACATGGGCGCCACCGGCGAATATAAGACTCGCAGCGGCGGCAAAGTTCACATTCACCTGGTGTCGAACCCCAGTCATCTGGAAGCCGTCGATCCCGTGACCGTCGGCCGCACCCGCGCCAAGCAGGACCGCACTGGCGAAGGTGGTCGCGAGAAATATCTTCCGTTGCTCGTCCACGGCGACGCAGCGTTTGCCGGACAGGGCGTCCTCGCTGAGACCATGAACTACGCCGACCTCCCGGGATACACCGTCGGGGGCACCATTCATGTTGTTGTCAATAATCTTCTCGGCTTCACCACCAGCTACACCGAAGAGCACTCGACCCGTTTCGCCGCTTGCATCGCGCGCCGCCAGTCGATCCCGATTTTTCACGTCAACGGCGAAGACGTTGATGCCGTCGTGCGCGTTGCCCGTATGGCTACCGAGTACCGCTACACGTTCGGCACCGACGTGGTCATCGATCTGATCGGCTACCGCCGTCACGGCCACAGCGAGGTCGACGATCCTACCATCACGCAGCCGCTTCTTTATAGGAAGATCAAAGAGCATCCTGCGCTCTGGGAAATCTACGCCGACGACATTGGCGCCACCGGCGCGCAGGCTCAGGCCGCGGCCATCCGCGCCGAGTTCGAAGCCGCCCAGAAACAAGCCGGCAGCATCAAGCAAAAACCGCTGATGCGCGAACTGCCGAAATATTGGAACAACTATTTCGGCGGCGCCTACCGACCGGAGTATGAGGTCGAAACCGGACTTTCACCGGAAGAAATCTCGGCGCTCAGCACTCGGCTCACCACCTACCCTGACGGTTTTCACATCCATCCGAAAGTGAAGAAGCTGCTGGAACAGCGGGCAGAAATGGGCCGTGGCAAGCGCCCCGTTGATTACGGCATGGCCGAAGGCCTGGCCTTCGCCAGCCTTGTCAAGAACGGCATTCACGTACGCATGTCGGGTCAGGATACGCGTCGCGGCACTTTCAACCAGCGGCACTCCGTGCTCATCGACATCGAGAACGAAGACGAATACGTTCCGCTGGAAAACATCGTGCCCGATCAGGCCCGCTGCGAAATCTACAACTCCACGCTCTCCGAAGCTGGCGTCCTCGGCTTCGAATACGGGTATAGCCGCGACTATCCCGAATCACTCGTTCTCTGGGAAGCCCAGTTCGGGGACTTCGTCAACGTTGCGCAAGCCATCATCGATCAGTTCATCAGCGCCGGCGAAGCCAAGTGGAATCTGCTCTCCGGCGTTGTGATGCTGCTGCCTCACGGCTACGAGGGCCAGGGACCGGAACACTCCAGCGCCCGCATCGAGCGCTTCATCCAACTGGCCGCCAAGCACAATATACAGATCGCGCAGCCTTCCAACGCCGCACAGTATTTCCATCTCCTGCGCCGCCAGGCTCTGCGCCACTGGCGCAAGCCGCTGGTCGTATTCACTCCCAAGAGCATGTTGCGCCACGCCGACGCCAGCTCGCCCATTGAAGACTTCACGCACAAGAATTTTCTGAACGTCATTCCCGACACCGAAGTGGGCGAAGCCGATCGCATCCTGATCTGCACCGGAAAAATTGGCCACGAACTGCGAGCCGAACGCAAGAAGCGTAAGGACACCACCACCGCGATTGTCTTCCTCGAACAGCTCTATCCATTTCCCGAGCAGGAAGTGGTCGCCGAATTCGAACGCCACGGCAAGAGCGCCGAGATCGTCTGGGTGCAGGAAGAGCCGGCAAATATGGGAGCGTTATTCAACATGCTGCCGCGCCTGAAACGCCTCGCCGGCGACCGTCCCGTCTTGAGCGTGAAGCGCTCCTCCGGCGCCAGCCCCGCGACGGGAAGCGCCAAAGCCCACGAAGTCGAACAGAAAACGCTGCTGACCCTGGCCTTCACCACCAAGGGATAAGGTTTTGATTGCGTGGGGCCGATCTTTGACCCAGACAGCCGAGCGAAGGTCGGACGGTTGGGGGGGTGCGGGCGCCCCCAGCGCCTCTTCAATCGGAACATGATTGTTCCGGTCCACAAGCACTACGGCCTCTCCGTCACCGCTTTTCCACCCGCTCCAGGCAGCTTGGCCTTCATTCCTCCCTGGGACTCCCCGCTGAACAACTCCTCCAAACTCCCATACGCGTAAATCGTCGGCGCATAATTGGCCATCAACCCGCCCGTATCCGCCGTCGGCCCGTAATTGCTGTGCACATCCCGACCGAGCATGCGCAACATGGCCATCAACTGTCCGCGGTGATGCGAAGTATGCGTCATGCGTCGCACCATCACCCAAGCCCGTGATCGCTCCACCTCAAAGAACTTCGTGTCCGACTCCCACCACGTCTCGTCCTTTGCCCGCAAGATTACCAGCCGCTTTCCGCTGTTCTCCGCATATTGCCTGATGAACTCCATGCGTGTCTCGCGCGCCGGCAACGGAGGCGCGCCCACGTCAATTCCCAGCATGTTACGAAACCACAAATCCTCGCTCACGCACTGATGCACCATCTGCTCGTGCACGCTGCGCCCGCGAGGATCTCCTTCCCTCGGGCGGAACGGAAGATCCTCATCGTTGAACTCGCTCCACACGCTCGCCACCTTGATTCGTTCGGTGGCATAACTCTCGACGAGAAATGCGTATCTCATAGCCTGCAGATGTTACCCTAATCGGCGCCACCCACATGCCCCGCCGCTCCCAACCTCTCCGCGTCGCCATCGACACCGGAGGCACCTTCACCGACTGCGTGTGGGTCGAAGCCGGCCGGCTGCGCATGCTGAAAGTTTTTTCGACACCCGCCGACCCCTCGCAAGCGATCGTCGAAGCCCTTCATAAAATTGACCGCGCAGGCGAACTCGTTCTGCTCCACGGAACGACAGTTGGCACCAACACGCTGCTCGAGCGCAAAGGCGCGCGCACCGCGCTCGTCACAACTGCCGGCTTTGAAGACGCCATCGAAATCGGACGCCAAGCCCGCCCCAAGCTCTACGACTTCTTCTTCGACCGCATCGCGCCGCTCGTTGCGAAGGACCTCCGCTTCGGTATCAACGAGCGCACCGCCAGCGACGGGGAGATCCTCAAGTCGCCGACCGGCGAAGAACTGCGCTCTCTTGCTGCACAAATCGGGGCCGCCAAGCCGCAGTCCGTCGCGATCTCTCTGCTCTTCTCTTTCGCGAATCCACAAAACGAACTCGCAGTCGCCAAAACGCTCGAACCCTTGCGGGTTCCACTCTCGATCTCCCACCAGATCCTTCCTGAATTTCGCGAATATGAGCGAACCTCGACAGTCGTCATCAACGCCTACCTGCAACCAGTCATGCAGCGCTATTTAGAGAACCTGGAACGCCGCGCAAATGAGCTGCTAGATGAGCGACGCAGCGTGGGAGAGCCGAGTGATGGCGCGTTCATCGCGCAAGGAAACGGCGATAGCGTGGAAGAGCAGCGCTTGGGCGCCGCGAAAGCCGTCCCACGCACCGGGGCTTCAGCTTCCGTGCCCCGTATCTTCGTCATGCAATCCAGCGGAGGCATCACCGCGCTCTCCACCGCTGCCCGCGAGCCCGTTCGCACCGTTCTGTCCGGCCCCGCCGGAGGCGTGGTCGGCGCCGCCACAACCGCCCGCGCCAGCGGGTTCGATCGCGTCATTGCCTTCGATATGGGCGGCACCTCCACCGACGTCTCGCTCGTCGAAGGTGCGATCACCACTGCGACCGATGCTCAGATCGCTGGGCTTCCCGTCAGTGTTCCCATGCTCGACATTCACACGGTCGGCGCCGGAGGAGGGTCGCTCGCCCGCTTCGATGCCGCCGGCGTCCTTCGTGTGGGCCCCGAATCCGCCGGAGCCGAACCCGGGCCGATCTGTTACGGGCGCGGCACCCAGCCTAGCGTCACCGACGCCAATCTGCTCCTCGGCCGTCTGCAGCCCACGCGTTTTCTCGGGGGAGCCTTCACTCTCGATCTCGATCGCACTCGCCGCGTCACCGCTGAATTCCTCAAACAGCAGGGAAGCCGCCTCACCCTCGATCAGTTTGCCGCCGGGGTCGTCCGAGTGGTCAACGCCACCATGGAGAAAGCCATTCGTGTCGTCTCCATCGAACGCGGCCGCGACCCCCGGCACTTCGCGCTCGTCGCCTTCGGCGGCGCCGGAGGCCTGCACTCCTGCGCCCTCGCCGAAGCCCTTAGCATCCCGCATGTCGTCGTTCCTGCGCTCCCCGGCGCGCTCTCCGCCCTCGGCATTCTCGCCAGTGATGTAGTGAAAGATTACTCGCGCACTGTGCTATGGCGCGCTTCCGTCAAAGTCCCCACCGACCAGTTGAATCGCGAATTCACGGCCCTGGAAGAAACCGCCGCGAAAGACTTTCGCCATGAAGCCTGGCAGGGAGCTCCTCGTTTCCATCGCAGCGTCGACATCCGCTACCGTGGCCAGGGATACGAACTCAATCTCGCACTCACGAAAAATCTCCTGCGCGATTTCGAGCAGGAACATCGCCGCCGCTACGGCTACGCGCATCCCTCGCGCGAAGTAGAGCTTGTCACACTCCGCCTCCGCGCCATCGTGAAATCCCAGCAGATCGAACCACTCACAACCCGCGAGAAAACGGCCGGTGTACGAACGGCTCGGGGGAGAAGGGAATATGTGGGGGCGGCCGTCCCCGACGGTCCAGGCCGAGCAAAGCTCGGCGGGATTTCCGGGCTCAAGGTCCCCGTCCTATTCGACGGCAAGAAAGTCACCACGAGGATCTACTCCCGCGAAGACCTCAGCCCCGGCAAGAACTACCGAGGCCCTGCCATCATTACCGAATACAGCGCCACCACCGTTATCCCGCCCGGCAAGAAGTTTCACCTCGACAAGGCAAGCAATCTTGTGATCTCTGATCGCCACTGCCAGATTCCTCTGTGACCCTTGCTGGTTCAATTCCTCTTCCACCCTGATTGTTAACGTCAGATGAAATTAGAGACCCAACCCGCGCTCCCGGGACTCGGTGCTAGGTACTAGCAACCCGCTCCGTTACAATAATCCCGTGAAACCGAGCCTTTTCGTCATCGAAGACGATCCCGACATCTCCCGCCTGGTCCGCCACCATCTCGAAAACGAAGGCTTTACCGTCCGCGTCTATCCCACCGGCGCGAACGTTCTTGCCGACGCCGAACGCCAGCGTCCCGCGCTCTTCCTCCTCGACATCATGGTCCCAGGCAGAGACGGTCTGGAAATCTGCCGCACCATTCGCCAGACTCCGGGCCTTGCTCCGGTGCCGGTCATTTTCCTGACCGCCAAGAGCAGCGAAGCCGACCGCGTTCTCGGTCTCGAACTTGGCGCCGATGACTACATTGTCAAACCCTTCAGTCCGCGCGAACTGGTCGCACGCGTTAAAGCTGTCCTACGCCGCTTCGAGCGTCCTCTACCGCCCAGTCCCTTGAAGGTCGGCGAAATCGAAATCGATCCCTCGGCGATGACCCTCACCGTGAGTGGGAATCTGGTTCCCACCACCGCCACCGAGTTCCGCCTGCTCGATTATTTTGCGCGTCACAAAGGCCGCGTCTTTAGCCGCGACCATCTCCTCGACTCCGTCTGGCGCGACACGGCTTACGTCACTCCCCGTTCGGTCGACGTCTATGTCCGCCGCATCCGCGAGAAAATCGAGCCGGACCCGGAGAACCCGCGCTATCTGAAAACCGTGCGCGGCGCCGGATACCGCTTCGAATCCCCCAAATGAGCAGAACGTGAAGAACCGCATCTTCTTCAAGCTCCTCGCCGTCTTTCTGATCGTCATCGCCGCTACCGCCTTCATTCTCGATGTCATGATCGGCGGCGCTTGGGAAGCCTCGTTGCGCACTGAGATCGAGCGCAACTTGACTCAGAAGACCTTGCTCTTCGCCCACCGCGTCGAAACGGATCGCGCCCACTCGCTTGCTGAAATCGCCGCCCAAGAAAGCCTGGCCGCGGGCGCCCGTGCCACCATCATCGACGCTTCCGGGAAAGTTCTCGCCGATTCCGAATCGAACCCTTCCGAAATGGAGAACCATGCCACCCGCCAGGAATTTGCAGCCGCTCTTTCCGGCAAAACTGGCGAGAACGAGCGCCGCAGCGCCACTCTGGGCGTCCCGTTTCTCTACGTGGCCGCGCCAGTTTCCGGAGGCGCAGTGCGCCTCGCTTATCCGCTTTCCGATGTTGAAGCGGTTCAGGCGCAAGTGCATCGCCGCCTCATTTGGGGTTCGTCCCTCGCTTTTTTTATCGCGCTTCTCATCGCGGCTTCAGCGTCCGTGTGGACTTCCCGCCGCCTCGAGCGCATCGTTGATGTGGCCGTCCGTATCGAGCGGGGCGATCTGCGGGCCCGCGTCGAAGACAAGCCTCTCGACGAGATTGGCCGCGTCGCAGCAGCCATCGACAAAACCGCAGGCCAAGTTGAGCGCAGCTTTGCCGCGGTGCGTTCCAGCCAGCGCCAGCTCGAAACATTGCTTAACAGCATGCAGGACGCAGTCATCGCGGTCAGCTCGGACGGGCTTGTGCAGTGGGCCAACCAGCCCATGGATCGGCTCGTTCCTCAGCACACGCGCCTCAACGCGCCCGTCGTCGAAACCGTCCGGGATCCCGACTTCCTCGCCGCCGTCAAGGCTGCTACCACCACGAAACAGGTGAAGACTACTCGCGCCACATCCATCGTCCCCGGCCGTGCCTTCGACGTGACAGCCGCTCCTCTTCCCGATGGCGGCGCCGTGGCTGTGCTCCGCGACTTGACCGAGACGGAGCGCGTCGAAAAAACGCGCCGCGATTTCATTGCGAACGTCTCCCACGAGCTCCGCACCCCATTGACTTCGATTCAGGGGTACTCGGAGACTCTCCTCGATCTCAGCTCCGACAATTCCAGCCACAACCGCGAATTCCTGGAAATCATCCGCAAGAACGCCGCCCGCATGTCGCGCCTCACCGAAGATTTGCTGACTCTGGCGCGCGTCGAGTCCGGCGAGACCCGCTTCGACACCGAGCCCGTCCCGCCAATCGAACTGCTGCATGATGCGGAAGAAAGTTTCCGCGAGATCGCGCGCAGCCAGGAAGTGGAACTCAAAATTGTCGACACGTCAGGTGGAAATGGGTCTGTCGACTCTTTGCCCCCTGTGCGGGCCGACCGCGAAGCCATTCACCAGGTGTTTTCGAATCTCATCGACAATGCCATGAAGTACGGCCGCTCCGGTGGTCGCATCGTTCTCGGCGCGCGCGCCGCCCGCCGTGGAATCGAATTCTACGTGCAGGATTTCGGCGCGGGCATCGCCTCCGAGCATCTGCCGCGCCTTTTCGAGCGCTTCTATCGCATCGACAAAGCGCGATCTCGCGAATCCGGCGGCACCGGCCTCGGCCTCGCTATCGCCAAGCACATCATGCTCGCCCACGGTGGCTCCATCCGCGCCGAAAGCGAACTCAACCACGGCAGCACTTTCCTGTTCACCCTCCCAACTGCCTAACGGTGCCGAGCGCGCGCCCCTAACCGAACGGGGTGGGGGTGTTTTGACTTTTCCTCAGATCCCGCTTGCATTTGTCGTATCTTGGCCGACAATGATCTTTACTAGTATGTAACGCCTGGAGGAAGATCGAAAAATAATCGAAAATTCACGGCCTGTTAACCATTTGTTGTACAAGAAATCCTATCCTTAGCCGTTGGCTATCCCACTCCACGAACGGCAGGATTGTGACGACGAGTCCCAACGTTCCATTCGTCGCCCGCCTGCGCGAACGGCGGATCTACCCATGAGTACCGCGACCAGAATCACCGATCCCGAACCGGCTCATCATTACCTCGTGCGACGCACCGTGGAAGCCTGTCGCATGGCACAGGAAGCCGCTGGCGCCGCGGCTGAGGGCATCGCAACCGGCTCCAGCCAGTTGCTCAACTCCTTGCGCCGGCGCGAGCGCGAGCTCGACACGCTCGATATGGAAATCGACAGCGGAGTCACCACCGCCATCACCGAGGTCGGTCCCGCCGAAGCACGCGAATTGCTCGCCTGCATGAAGGTTATGATCGCTCTCGAACGCATCGGCGACCTGCTGCTCAGCTTCGCCAACAGCGCCCTGGCGGTCAGCGGACGCATTGACTCCGAAGATACCCGCGATCTCACTCAGATGGCGACGCTGCTGGAGAAAATGTTGACCGATTGCGGAACCGCATTTGCCGGCCGCAATGTCAGCAAGGCTCTCGACGTCCTCCGCGCCGATGCCGAAATGGACCGCATCCGGAACCTCCTGTTCCTGCGTCACATCGAGAATCCAGAAAATCTCGTCCGCCAGGCCAGCCTGCAAGTCATCTTCATGACGCAGTCGCTCGAGCGCGCCGGCGATCACGCCAAAAATCTGGCCGAAGAAGTCTGTCACTTCGTCAGCGGACGCACCGTCCGTCACGTCTCGATCGCTTACGACAAGCCCGTGGAGCAGATGTTTATCGACTACATCCGCAGCCGCGACCACGATCGTTGATTGTTGCGACGCGGGCGCCACCCGCTTGCGGCCGCGCATAATCTGGGCTCCTGGGCTCACAGGATCAAGATGAACTCAAACCACCCGTGATAAACTGTCGCACCGTGGATCAACCTCCGACTCCTCCGTCCTGTTCTGATTGCGCCACGAAGACGCAACCCGCCGGAGGCGCCCCGCCGACACAATCCGCGTCGCGCATGTGGCGCTCAAGCAACGGCAACCTGCGCATCGATACGCCCCACACCAGCATCATCTCCATGCCCTCCGCCCAACAAACCATCATGCTCGATCACTTGAAGAAAGAGGCCATTGTCGTCCCCACGCCGCCCGCCGCTGCCGCTTCCTCAGCGGAAGGTCCAAAGATGCCCGCCGGTATCGTGCCGCCTGCGCCACCCCGCGTGCAGGACTTGGGAAAGAGCATGATCGAAGGACACGAAGTCGAGGGCAAGCGCTACACTCTTCCGCCGCCGCCGATGCCTCCGGCGCCGCAACCGCCGAAACTGCCGCAGATGCCGGGTATGCCAAAGCTCCCGCAGTCGGGCACGCCAGCCAAGCCGCCGCAGCCTCCGAAATTACCTCAACCCACTGTCACTGAACTTTGGACCAGTGTGAAACTCAAGACGCCAGTGCTGACAAAAGTCTCAACTTCCGCGGGGGAGCAAACCACGTATTGCAAGCCCACCTCGACGGACGAACCTCATCCCTCGCTCTTCGAGATACCGCCGGGATACAAACTGAAGAAGCCATAAGCACGGGTAGGGCTCTCCCGCGACAGTGTCTACCTGCGTTTGAAAAGCTGCGCCTGACACAGCATCAGCAGAACCGTCTGCGCCAGCCGTTCCACCACTTCAAGATCGCCGTCGTCAAACGCAAAAGACTGCGGAGAGAAGACCTCTAACAATCCCACCACATCACGCTCATATCGGATCGGCGCCGCCACGATCGAGCGGATCCCGAGCCGCCGGCAGGTTTCCGGCTCTACTCGCGGATCGATCTCCGTGTCATCACAGCGCAGCGCCCTTCCACCACGAATGCACTCCCCGGAGAATCCCGATTGCGCATCCACACGCGTTCCGAGCGGCGGGCCGCCCTTTCCCACGCTCGCCCGGCACATCATCGGACCGCGGTCGATCAGCGCGATGGCGGCGCCAGCGCCGCGTAACAGAGTTCGCGCGCGTTCGCTGATCACTCGCAGCGCACTATTCAGGTCTGGACCTAGCGTGTTGAACTCGTACTGGATCGTGGTAGAAACCGGTGTCGGACCCGACATCTCTTCCGTGCCAGCTGGCGTTTCCCAACCCAAACCTTCCGCTTCCAAGCTGACGGATCGCGGCTTACTCCCTCCGTTGCCTGGGGACTTACCCGCACTCGGCCCCGGCACGCGATCGAAGGTAAGCTTCGGCGCCTTGCGACTTGGTGCCCTTTCGTTAAGCACCAGCCACTCGTCTAGTCTCTGCCGCGCCTCCACCGGAAGTTCCGAGAATCGCACCCCGGCGCGCCCCAACGCATCGGCCCACGCGATATAGCCCGTCGTCTCCAGATGCGTATCGGAATCCGGCAAATCGAGCCGCAACTGCACGCGCCGCTCCGCCTCCAGCGGCACGATGGTTTGCATCGATACGCCCTGCTCGCTCAGGTCCAGAATCATACCCCCGGTAACGCCATCAAAACTCGCAAAGACTGGTCCATGAACTTTATGTCGTACGCAGCTGCGTCTTTCGGTAAGCATGTTCCACTTCCCCGGACTGACTCGCGCACTCCGACCAGATTATCCGTCGACACACCGATCCCGAAGGGCCGGGTTCCGCGTGTGGCCTCTGCACGATTGAGTTGTCCCGATGATCAGAGCAAAGCCGCATAAAGGGAAGTGCATGACGGGGTACTCCGACCCGGGCAATGGTCAAGAAAAAATACCGCACTGCACGAAACTTCCCCAGGCAAAACCTTTCTTGCCTACCATCCACCTCTCCCACTGGAATGGCCCGCCTCCGGTGTTTAAGGCGGAACCGGTGACTCCCCGGTGGTGAATGCGTCTACAACGCGCGCATAGCGATTTGACTGCGCGATGCGCGAACCATGCCGCACCACCGCCACTTTGCGCGGGGGGGACTTCACATTTTTGGGATCGAACGGCGTTACCAGGCTTTAAACCCTGACAGAGAGTTTGTCGGCCGCCAGCTTTCTGAGTCGCTCGGTGTGTTCGTGAAGCGCTGCCCTGAGTTCCAGAATGATGGAGTCTAATTCCGAGGGCTCGGCACTCACCGCCCTCGCACACAATTCCTGGACTCGATCTTCGAAAGGTGGAGAGCGCACGCAGTAATGTATCACGCTAGTACGGTAGCGTACATATCAAGGTAGGCTGCGATCGCGCGTGCCTCTACGGCATTTACCCGAATGCCACGGTCCCGCCGCACAAGGTAATCTTCCCTACACTTCCCGACAGGTGAGCATCTAACGATATATGTCCGGTCGTAACGTCAAGGAGTTGCGTGAGGAGCTACACCGCCTCATGATCGAACAAATTGAGAGCCTAAAGAAACAGACCTTCGAGGGCGGAGATGAAGCGTTATTTCGCCAACACGAAGAGCGTCTCAAACGTATTCGCGAAGTCTCCGCCGATTTTATCGCCGCGATGAAAAGAAGTCTTCCGCAGTAGGAAAGGAGGCCCTGTGAAAGAAAAGCCAAATGTGACCCTGCGGGGAAAGGTCAAGAAAATCATCGCGCCTCCGGTTCCGAACGAACCGGAGAAGGCCGAAATCAATGTTGAAGGTGCCGACCCTCTCTATGAAGAAATCCGCATTAAGAACTCACTGAGAGACAAAAATGGCGACGAGGTGAGGCTCAAGAAAGGTGCCGATGTTGAGGTCACCGTTGAAGCGCATGAGCAGGCGACAGTACCCAAAAGTAAGACGGAAAAGTGATCTGAATGCGGATATCGTCGACGGTCTAATGTCGAGAAGCGAGATCACCGCATTCACCGACTCCCGTGATCGTGCACTCGACGATCAAGCGCGGGTACCGAACCTTGCCGGACTTGCCTAAACCGGCACCTCAGGCGCACTGCTTGAAGGATCTCACTGAGCCAGGAACAACCGACGGCAGAGTAGCTGTCTGCTCGCCTTTGCGGACGAGGACGATCGCCCCGAGAATGACCGCCGACGCCAATACGACCCGCGGGGTCAGAGGTTCGGAAGCGAGGAGCCATCCCAGAAACACAGCCACCACGGGATTCGCGTAGGTGTGCGTCGCCACCAGTGCGGGAGAACACTGCTGCAGCAACCATGTGTATGCAGTGAACGCGACCACTGATCCAAAGACAATCAGATACGCCAAGCCCAGCAGTGACTTCAAAGAAATGCTGGCCCAGTGTGTGGCATGAAACTCACCGGTCAGTCCTGCGGCTGCGAGCAGCATCGCCGCGCCGCAAATCGTCGGCAGGGCCGTGCGCCCCACCGCGTCAGAAGGAAGCTTTAGCTTGGGAGAAATCACTACACCGGCCGACCACGCGAACGATCCCACGAGCACCGCCAACAGCGCCAGCAAACTCGAGCCTTTCACGGTTAACTCTGCGCCGGTTAGAGTCGCCACGCCGATGACGCCCAGCCCGAGGCCCACCGCGCTGAGGCGGCTGATTTTCTGCTGTCCCATCGACCACGCGAGCATCAGAATGAACATCGGTTCGGTCGCAATCAGCAGCGCCGCCAGCCCCGATCCCACATATTGTTCGGCCCAGTGCAGCGACCCGTGCCCCACAAGAAAGAAAAAGCCTCCGACGATGAGTCCAGAGATCCAATGGGCTCGCCTGGGACGAAACCCGCGCGCGTAGGCCCAAGCCAGAAGAATTGCTCCGGCAACAGAGTGCCTGATCCCTGCGGTCACCAGGGGAGGAATGGTCGCGACTGCAACACGGATCGCCAGGTATGTGGAACCCCAGATGATGTAGGTCGCCGCGAACGCGAGGGCAAGCTGGATTGTGTAGATGCGGCTGCGGCCGGTCGCGGATTTGCGTGGACTGGATACGAGCACAGGTCTGCCTCCGATGTTTATCATCTTGCCGCTGCGAAGCAGTGCCATAATTTGCGCCGCTTGATGGTCCATGGTCACCTAACCTCTAAATTGCATTTCAGTAGTTAGGTCTAGCGTAAGCTTAAGAATCTAACTTGTCAAGATTGTTTTAACGGTTAGAATAGAAAAGGAAGGAAAAGTTTCTGCCGCAAACCAAAGAACCCGCAAAAATTCCACGGCGACGTCCGCCCCGCTTCGATCTGATCGCGGGCAATGTGAGCTTGGACTTCGTGAACACTCTTGACGACCGCTACACCAAGCCCAAGGAGTTGCTGGAGACTTATATCGATCTCGCGCGCTTCGGAGAGGATACAGGGGTACTCGAACCTGCGCAGGTGGATCGCCTTTACGAACGCAGTTATGCCGACCCAGAGCGCGCGCAGCGGGCGCTGCTGCTGGGCAGAGAGTTACGCGAAGCAATTCACGATGTTTTTCGAGCAATCATCACCAAGCGTCCTGTGCCGCCCGGTGCGCTCGCACAGCTCAACGGTTATGCGCAAACTGCGGCAGGTCACATGCAGTTGGTCGAAGTGAAGAACGGCTTCGAGTGGAGGTTCGACGATCGGCAGGACTTCGATTGCGTGCTCTGGCCAATTGCACGCTCGGCGGCCGATCTACTGGCTTCGCATCATCTGGCATTCGTTCGGGCTTGCTCCTCGAAAGCATGCGAGTGGTTTTTTCTGGATACAAGCAAGAATCACCACCGGCGCTGGTGCGACATGACGCGCTGCGGGAACCGCGCCAAGGTTCAGCGGTTTTATGCGCGGCAGAAGAGACAGCGTTAACCACAGGGGGCCGACAGAAGGACTCTTCGAGTTACCGCCCCTCGACCGGCTTTATTCTTTTCTTGAATTAAACCATTACAATCGGCACTCACCATCTTGCCGGGAGGTTCGCGTGATCTTTCGTCTGCTTGCAATCTTGTTGTTGGGCGGCGCATCCGTGGGGCAGAACGTAGTGCACTACACCACGACCAACGCCAATGTGAAATATCTTTTCGCCACGGCTGAACCGGTCTTGCATTTAAAGTCCGGAGACATTCTGGACACGAATACGCTGGACTGCTTCGGCAACGGGCTGAAGAAGCCGGGCGATACGCTGAGCATGGCCAAGGGAGACAATCCGCTGGCGGGCCCGTTCTATGTGGAGGGCGCGGAACCGGGGGACACGCTGGCGGTGAAGATTCTCGAATTGCAGGTGGATGGAGATACGGGCGTGGGCGCGTTCTCGCCTGGCTTCGGGTCGATCAATTCGTCGCACTATACGCCCATGCTGGAGGTATCGCCCCTGCCGGAACGTGTGTGGTTTTATCACATCGATCACGCCGCCAACGCGGCCACCTTCCAAGCCATGGATTCGGATTTCTCGGTGAAAATTCCGATGCATCCGTTTTTTGGATGTATCGGCGTGGCGCCCGCGAACGGCGAGGCGCGCAGTTCGATTGTGCCGGCGGAGTTTGGCGGCAACATGGATTCGCCGGAAGCGAGCGCAGGGAACACGGTGTATTTTCCGGTGAACGTGAAGGGCGGATTGCTCTACATCGGCGACGGTCATGCAGCCATGGGAGACGGCGAGGCGGCGGGATCGGCGATTGAAGTTCCGCTGAAGGCTCGGGTGCAGTTGAGCCTCATCAAAGGCCGGACGATCGAGTGGCCGCAGTTTGAAAACGACGATGCCATCATGACCGTGGGCGCGTACCGGCCGTTGGAAGACGCGGCGCGCATTGCATTGACAGAACTGGTGCACTGGATTCACAAGGACTACGGGCTGTCGGAGTTGGATGCGTATGAGTTGTTGTCGAAGGTAGCGAAGATTCATCTGAACGAGATGGTCGATCCGAATTATGTGGTGGTGGCGTCGATTGAGAAGAAGTATCTGCCCGCGAAGAAGAAGCAGTGATGTCCAGCGTCACTGTGAGTGCTTGATCACGATTTTCCCCAAGCCCGAGCCTTGCTGATAGTTGACGAGCGACAGGTCGTCAAAATATAACTCGACTCGGTTGCGGCTGACCGCTTCTGGGTGGCTGAGAATCAACGGGGTTCCTGGACAGATTCCACGGTTAACAATTTTGGTGTCGCTGCTCCAATTCGAAAAGTAGAACTCGACAGTCTTAATCGGGCTTATGCCAATTTCAGCGGGGCTCGAATCGCTGTTCTGAATTGAGCCGCGCGCCCCTTCGCCCGGGCGAGGCGGAGTTTGATCATCGGTAATTGGGCAGGTGCTCGCCGCCATGTCAGTACTGATCAGCAGGAACCTCGGATGTCGCAGGGGGACGCGGCAATCGATCTTTTGCCAGTAGGCTGAGGTGGTCGAGCAAAACCCAAGTTCAGGCAGAAAGAACTCTCTACGAGGGACCACAAACAGTCACCACCTTGTGGGCCAACGACATCGGCCTGAACGCAGTATTCCGTGTTTTTAAAAAAGAAGGAGTAGCCGAATTGCAATTCGGCTACTCCTTAATTGTTTAATTCCTGCTCGTTTTGCCGGGCGTTTAGCCTTTCACGATCTTCTTCTGTGCCGGATCCCAAACGGCGACCGTCTTATTGAAGTAAGAAAAGTTCGCCAAGTGGCATCCGATGGCCGCGTTGTTGCCGAAGATTTCGTTTTCGACGACGGGTTTGCGTGTGCGCACCGCGTTGTAGAAATTGGCTTGGTGATCGACCGTGTCGCTGTATCCGGGCGGGTTGGCGTAGGACTCGCCCTCTTCGTCAACACTCTGCTTCAACGCCTCCGGTTCAGGATGCTCCTCGTGCCACTTCTGCAGATACTGATCACGCAGCGCTTTTGGCCAGCCGAAGATTGAATAGCTTTCGGGCTCGGGACGCGTATCTTCGGGTTTGTAGGTGAGGGTCGAGTCCTTGATGATCATCGTGCCCTTGGTGCCGTAGAAGCCGATGAACTCTCCGCCGTTGTTGTTCAGGTTGCAGCGGAGGGTGACGCGGAAGTTGGGGTAGTCGTAGAGAGTTTCGATCAGGTCGGGGAACTCGCGCCCATCCTTGAAGTGGAAGATGCCTCCGCTGGATTGTGCGCGCTGCGCCGGTGCGGTGATGCCCGTAATGAACTGGATTCCGGAAAGCAGGTGAACGAAGAGGTCGCCACCCAGGCCTTCGCCGTAATCGGTGAAGCAGCGCCAGCGGAAGAAGCGGACGGGATCAAAGGCGTGCTTGGGCGCGTTGCCCAGGAACGTGTTCCAGTCGATGGTCTTTTCGCTGGCGTCGGGCGGAATGGGATAAACCCAGGCGCCGCTCGGAGAATTGCGGTCCCAGTAAGCGTTGATGGAAAAAACTTCGCCGAGCTTGCCGGAATCGTAAATCTCTTTCGCTTTGGCATACAGGACCGAACTCACTCGCTGGCTGCCGACGGCGACCATGCGGTTATGCTTGTGTGCCGCTTCCATCATGGCCAATCCATCTTCGACGCTGTGCGACATGGGCTTCTCGCAGTACACATCCTTTCCCGCGGCGCAGGCATCTTCGAAGATGTGGCGATGCTGGTGGTCCATGGTGGCGATGAGGACCGAGTCAACATCTTTGCGATCGAGGATGGAACGATAGTCGCGCGTTGCCGGGACGCTGGGATTTTTCACTGCTTCCTGCGCAGCCATGTGGCGGCTGTCGTATAGGTCGCAAACGGCGACGCACTGGATGCCGGGAACGTTGAGAGAAGCTTCAAGGTGTTCGCATCCGCGAATGCCGGTGCCGATGGAGGCGAAACGCACAGTATCGCTCGGAGCGACGGGACGGGCTGTCGCGGAAAGCAGATGGGGCTGCAGAACATTTTTGGCGACTGTAGTGGCGGCGATGGCGCCTGTGCCGATGTGGATGAATTGACGACGAGTCAGGGGACTTTTAACCATGAGATTCTCCACTTTCGAATTTCACTGCATCCGTGACAGCGCGCGCGCCGCCGCGGAGTGCTTACGGGGAGGAATTATCCCACAGGATGGGGTGTAGAGGTAAATCGATTTTCTTGAGGGGATTTTAAGGGTGACGCAGGCGGGAGGGCTTGAGGATTCCGCTGGCGAGACGCCCGCGCTAAGGGAATAGCCTAACGCCAATGGCAATCGGCACCGCCGTTGGGGGGGAATTGACTTTGCGATTGGAGAAGCCGGAGCAAAAAAGGCGGGAAAAATTGAAAGGGCCGTGACATTGGTTATGCTCTAGCTGCCAGCTCCTGCGAGGGAGCCAACCGCGTGGAGGCATGTACCGTCACGACCCCTTGATGCGACCACTGCTTTCGCAGTTCCAAACCCCAACTGCTCCTCGCAGAGCCGTCGGTTTTTTCAGGTCTGGTCGCCTGGCGGGTCGCCCCGCCCTGCTGATCACTCAGCCTACTTTGGACTGGCTCATTTTATTGTGCCAACCCTTTCGACCGTCGACGGGAGCAACCTTAACAGAGCGTTCATAAAAGTCAACGCAAACTTTTGGTGCAACGCCTATCCGCAACGCTGTGAAAAACTAGAAGCGCAAATTGCTGTAAGGGGGAACCTTACCTTGAGCTACTATCAATTCACCCGGCTTTTGCACATAAAATTGCACAAGCGCGTACCCATCGGAAAACGATGAAGGGGAATCAAATAATCGTCTTGACTCACCAAGAGGATGAGCGCATCGTGCAAACAGAAGAAAAAATCGCCGTGATGCCTGAACTCGTAGCCTACGTGGATGGCGGTTGCCTGGGGAATCCAGGACCTTCAGGCATTGGAGTGGTAATCAGCGGTTGCGTCGATGGCCCGGTGCGCATCGCGAAGTGGATCGGTCATCAAGACAACAACGTTGCCGAGTACGCCGCTCTCATGGAAGCTCTGCAGTACGCGCTGTCTCTGAAGGCCCAGACCCTTCACGTATACTCGGACTCGGAAGTAGTCGTAAGGCAGATGACCGGCCAATACATCTGCCGCAGCCCGCGCCTTTACTCACTGCACTGGACCTGCCGCAAACTGGCGCGAGCCCTGAAATTCTCCATTTCCCACGTGCCGCGGGAAAACAATGCCGAGGCGAACGGGCTGGCGCAGTCGGCGCTGCGGCGTCGAAAGAGATAAGACCTTTCGTTTAGCACTCTTAGCATGATATAGATCCCGTCTTGGCAACACTCTGCCTGCGTGTTCCGCACTTCTGGCTTAGTACCTCCGCGCGCAGAATTTCTTGACACCTCACGCGCTGCGAGCGAGACTTCAAGTACTGATCCTTACAACTTTAGGTGGTTTCAAGGCGAGACCGATTCGTCTCGTCTGCCTAACTTCACGGATTGAGTGCGCAGCATGGAACCTCCCTCCACTCTCGATCAAAGGCCGGCGGCCACGGGCATAGAGCCACTGGAGGCAGCGTCCGATTTGAAGAATCCTTCCATCAACCCCCGCCCCGGTGTGCCTTTTCCCGGAGAAGACAGAGGGCATTCGCTGGCCGAAATGGCGCGCTGCGACCTTGACGCCGCACTACAGTTGCTCACCGACCGCGCCCAATACATTACGGGCGCCAGCGGAGCGGCGATTGCGCTGCGTCGCGATGGCAAGAACGACATGCTCTGCCGTGCCACTACGGGATCCAATGCCCCGGAGTTGGGTGCGCTGTTTTCCACCGAATTCGGACTCTCGGGCGAGAGCGTGCGCACGCGCCAGCCGTTGCGGTGTGACGATGCCGAGCGCGACGTTCGGGTGAATCGCGATGTATGCCGTCAGTTGGGAATAGCCTCGGTTGTCGTGATGCCGGTGGTGAATGACAACGAAGTGTTAGGCGTCTTCGAACTGTTTTCTGAGAGGGTGAATGCCTTCGGCGAGCGAGACCTATCGGCAGTACGGCGGCTGAGCGAAATGGTGGAAACCGCCGTTCGCCTGGCCCAGGCCGCACTGAATCTGCCAGAGCAGTTGAGGAAGAACGAGATTTCTGCGCCGGAAGTTGAGAATGAAGTTGAGAATCTTGACGCGCCGCAGGATCAGGTCATGACCGCAGAAGTTCTGGAAGACATCGTCTTGGAGGAGACCCAGGGAGAAGAGGTCATTCTCGAAGAGGCTTCCGGTCCCACACTTCCTGCTGCCATGGAGTCCGGCGTCCAATCTTCAGATGCCAACATTCTGGCCGAAGAAACGGTAAGCCAATCGCCGGAAACGGGAATGTGGAAGCCGGTGGCCGCAGACGCGGTGGCGGCGGAGCTGCACCAAGCGCAAACCGAAAAGATCGAAGTCGCGCAGAAAGAAGCGAAAGAGGCTCGTGGCTCCAGTCTTCCGGCTGCCGAGGAAAGCATCGTTCAGCCGGCAGCGGTCCGTATTCAATCTCCAGTAGTCAGTGTCCCGATGCAACCGAGCGTACGCCAGACACCGGAAGCCGAAACCCGAAAGCTGGACGCCGAGACTGTGGCGGGCCTAAACCAGGCACAGGAGGACTTGTTAGGAAAGATTGAAGCTGCGCAGAAGGGAACGAAGGAAGGAAAAGAGGTTGCCGGGTCCCAACTTCTAGCTGCCAAGGAAGGCAGCTGCCAGCCCACAGCTGTTCGTATCCAGCCTTCAGAGGCCAGCGTTCGCGCGCAAGACAGCGTAAGCCAAGCGCCGGAAGCCGAAAACCCAAAGCCGGTGACCGCCGAATCTGGAGGGATATCCCCGCCACCCACCTCGGCGCGGGAAGAGGTTGAGCCGGCAGCTCCCACTCAACCCGCGACGCCGAAGAAGCAGTTGTTCTGGTCGGCTGCGCTGAATCCTGCCGCCGATGCCTCGCCAGAAGAGGCCGACCGGAGTCACGTCCCTCCAGTGTTACGAGGCTTGCACAAATGCGGGTCCTGTGGTTTCCCGGTTTCGTCCGGCCGGGTGCTTTGCGTGGAATGTGAGGAGAAAAAGTGGCGCGGGCAGCTGAGAGTGCCCCAAGCCGCCGGGCCGACTCGGCCGGCTGCGACGACTGCTCCTGTAACCGTTCCCGCGGCTGAAAATTCAAGGTTAGTCGCCCCCGGGGAAGGCTCGACGATCACGAAGAAACCTGCACCGATACCGGCTTCTGTGTCTGAGTCGTTGCGCCAACTCCAGGCCGGCATCTCGCCAAGCGCTCCGGTCGCCTCGGGTGCTGTTCCCAAGCTGGAGGCGCGAGCGGTTGCAGCTGCGGCCCAATCCGCTGCGGTCCCCGTTCCCGCTGCGTCCACGCAAAGCTCATCCGCCGCGCCTCCGGCTTTGTCGACGAGCAGCCCGGTACCTGCATCGCCGATCCAATGGAAAGTAAAAACCCCTTTGCTTCCAAAGACTTCCGTGCCAGTGTCGCAGCCCTTGGAGTCCTCAACCGATTTCGTCCTGAGCGCCGGACTGGAGCCCTCCCAGTCGTGGCTGTCGGCAAATAGGTACGTGATTGGCGTACTTTTGGTGGTCGGGGTGGTGGTTGGGGCATTCTTTCTTCTTCGCTAGCAGAGCCGTTCTGCGTCAGGTTCTGCCCCAGCGCAACCCCCCACGGCAGCCCCCGGCAACCCCCCTGAAACCCTTGACAACAGGGGCAGGTCTGGTAAAGTGCGAAGAAGCTTTGCAAAACAAAACCCAACCTGCAGGTGCCCTGGCTATGAAGAACGTCTATGAAGTACTGCGTCAGAAAGAGATGGAACTGACCCGCCTGGAGAAAGAAGTGGAGGCTCTGCGCCTGGTGGCCCCGCTACTATCTGAGGAAAAAGAGATGGCATCGGACATCGTGAAGCCGTCCTTAGCGACTGCGGTCAACGGTCCACAGGCTCAGCCTCGGATTACCGTTCCCTCACCGCCGTCGATTCCGGCGCCTCAACCGGTGCGCGCAGCCGGATGGGAAGATACAGCCAAGCGCTGGCCGTAGACCATTATGCGCTTCGGTGTCCCACGCCTTGCGGCGGGAATGCTGATTTCCTAGAAGCCTGGGATTCGTCCCAGGCTGTTCTGCGTTTGGTCACATTTTTGACTTGCAGCCAGCATGGACGAGTGTAAAATGAGCCGCCCGTAAGCCCGGGCACAAAGCAAGCTTGGGGAGGATGTATGCCGGGATTCTGTGTGAGTTGCGGGGCTCCGATCACGGGCGCTTTTTGCAATCGCTGTGGTGCACGAGCAGTAGCTCCGGGCGCTCCGGCCGCGCAGCCGGTCACGAATCACGTCCCGCCTTCCCCAGCGGAGGCCGCGGCGCAGGTAGCCCAAACCGCAGTGCCGGCGGCAAAGGGCTCGGGGCTGGGAAAGATCCTGGCGATTGTGGGCGGCGTCCTGGTGCTTTTGTTCGCCATCGGCATCGGCGCGACTGTCTACGGAGTGTACTGGGTGAAGCACAAAGTGACGGCGTACGCCTCTGCCGTGACCGGTGGCCCGAGCGAGCCAATGAAGCTGGTCGAAAAGGGCAACAGTTGCCACTTGCTTTCGACGGCGGAGTTACAGCAATCACTGGGAGTGGCGATCGAGCGGAGCGCCGAAATTGTGGAAGGTTCCGCGCCGGGCTGTGCCTACTATACGAATCAACAAGCATTTAACCAATTGCAGCGGATGGCCGCCGAGCAGGCGCGCCGCCAGACAGAAGAAGTGAACAACCGGCCGGGACCCAAGCCGGACGATCTTGGCGCGCTGCTGAAGAACACCAATGAGATGGAAGGCATCGTCAAGACGCTCGCGCTGACGCAGCCAGTCGAAGACGGGCAGGTATTCTCGTTCACCGTGGAGCATAACGCCGGAAGTGATGGCTGGTCGGCAGCGCGACTCGTGCAGGCGACCGTTCCGGGCTTCGAAGAAGTCAAAGGAGTTGGCGATCGTGCCATGATTGGGTCATTCGGCCATGCCTTTTATGTGCTCAAAGGAGATGCGATGATCCATCTGAACACGATGTGGGTGCCCGATGCGCGCGTGCGCGGAGCTAAACTGGCGCAGAAAATTGTGGGAAACCTCTAAGGGAACAACGAGCTTTCCCAATTTTCCGTGATCAGATCAATGGATCAGGATCTCTTGATCTGCGATACCCTTCCATTCTCCATTCCGCTTGATCCAGGTGTCGGTAAATCGTCCGCGATGCACGCAGGGCTTTCCGCTATCCGTGCCTTTGGTTGGATAGACGCGGGTAGCGATGGCGACGTCTCCGTAGAGGTAAACGCTGGTATCGGAGTTGAACGATTTCTTCGGGTTTGAATGAGAGATCCTTGAGCCCAGCCAGATCCTGCGATCGATTCAGAATGACTCCATGATGATCGATGCTGATAAAGGTATCGGCGATGATGGCCGCTGCCGCGCTGGCGTCGGGGTGAATTTCCGCTTGATTCGAGGGCTCTCCAGGGCAAGAATCATGCTCTTATCGGCGGAGGCATCCGTCTTCTCTTGAGCGGCCGTGATTAGGGCTGCGGCAAAAGAAAGCAACGCGATGGCCACGATTCGCAGCATGGCATTCTCCTCACGAAAAGTAATTCGAGCCGCGAGCTACGATCCGACAATTTCGCGCAAGACCGCAAGCATGCGGTCGACTTCCTCCCCGGTGTTGTAGTGAACCAGGCCGATGCGCAGGAAGCCGCCTGACTTCTCGACATCGAGATGCTCGGTCAGGTTCAAGGCGTAGTAATTGCCATCCCAGGTAAAGAAGCCGTGCTCGCCGAGTTTGGTGGCGAGCTGCAAAGGAGAGTGACGTTCTATTCTCACTGCGAGCGTGGCGCAACGCTCGTGGAACCGCTTGGGATCGGTGATGCCGTAAATCTTCAGGTCGGGAATTCTGAGCAGGCCGGAGATCATGCGCTCGAACAGGCCGCGTTCGTGCTCGTGGATGGCCTCATAGGCGGCTTCGATCGCTGCGCGCCGGGTCGCGACCTCGGGGCGAGAACGCCGGCCGACTTCTGCGAGATACTCCACGCAAGCGGCAATTCCGGCGATGCCCTCGTGGTTGAGAGTTCCCCACTCCCAGCAGTTTGGAATCGCGTTGGTGTTGGGCCGGACCTTATAAGGATGCAGGCGCTGCAGGTGCGCGCGCTTGCCGAAGAGCACGCCCATGTGGGGTCCAAAAAATTTGTAAGTCGAGCACACCAGAAAATCGCAATCGAGCGTGGCAACATCGATCAATCCGTGCGGCCCGTAGTGCACCGCGTCGACGTAGGCGAGAGCGCCGGCGGCGTGCGCGAGCCGGACGATTTCCTTCACCGGATTGATGGTGCCGACGGCATTGGACGCGTATCCCACGGCGACAAGCTTGGTCTTGGAGTTGATCTTGGAAGCGAGGTCAGCAATGTCGAGCGTGCAGTCTTCGTCATGGATCTCCGCCCAGCGGACAGTGATGCCCCGGTCCTCGGCCATGGCAAGCCAGGGCGACACGTTGGCGTCGTGATCGAGGCGCGTGACCACGATTTCGTCCCCCGGTTTGAGATCGCGGCCGATCGCACGCGAGATGGCGAACGTCAGGGTCGTCATGTTCGGACCGAAGGCAACTTCGTCGGCGCCACAATTGAGGAAATCGGCCATGGCGGCGCGCGCTTCGGCGATCATCGCGTCCGTGCGGCGACTGGTCGCGTAAGCTCCGCCGGTATTGGCATTGTCATGTCCCAGGTAGCCGGCGATGGCGTCAATCACACGCTTCGGAACCTGTGTTCCGCCGGGCCCGTCGAGGAAAGCGGCAGGGTGCCCGTTGACCGTTTGGGCGAGCGATGGGAATTGAGAACGGACCCAAGCTAGGTCGAGGGCGGCGGAGAAGGATTGTTCGGTGGTCGGCATAGTCCTCTATTTTTATCACGGAGAGGGAGACGTTTTACGTCAAGAACGGCGTGGTGATTACGCGGCTTGGATAAAATTGCGGCGTCATCCCGAAACCTGGCGCACTTCAGCCGGGTGCGGGATCTTGCGTGGAAGGTTACCCGGACGTGCCCTGGAATGCGCGCAAGATCTTTCGCCGCGTCCGAAAGGCGGTTCCGCTCAGGATGAGGCCTGTCAGAGGGGAATCGTCGGAAGTCAATCTGTCGCCTATTCGGCCACTGCCCTGACAAAATCCGCCAGCAGCCCATAAGCGGTCGCATACAAGCCGGGATTCTCCTCCGTGATGGCGAGGGCGGGGAAGATGTCGGTTTCGAAATAGATGTAGGACGAGGTGCCGGAAATCTTGCCCATCGGCGTGGTCGCAAGGACCTTTTCCGGGCCGACGCTCGCTTGTACGGTGTCTCGGTCACGCATGGCGCGGCACACGAGCTTGAATGGCCAACCGTCGCGGCGGGCGTTGCGCACCGCCTGCATCGTTAAGTCGCCAATGCCTTCGCGCTGAATGTCTTCGATCTTCACCGGCACATTCATCAGAACGGTGATCAGCGCCGCCGTTTTGACGGCAGCGTCCCAGCCGTCGATGTCGTGGTTAGCATCGGTTTCGGCGACCCCGAGTTCCTGGGCCTTCTTCAGGGCCTCATCGAAGCTGAGCCCCTGTTCCATCTCGCTGAGGATCACGTTGGTGGTGGAGTTGAATATTCCGTGAAAGCCCTGCAGCTGAATCGTGGGAAGTTGATCAAACAAAGAGAAGATGGGAACCCCGTCCATTACCGTGGATTCGAAGAGAAATCGTTTGCCATGCGCGGCCGCAAGATCGCGGAGTTCGCGATAGGCATGAACGATCGGGCCTTTATTCGCGGTGATGGCGTGGGCTCGGTGCTCGAGGGCGGCGCGGATGTGGCCGACAGCGGGCTCACCGTTCTGCACGTTGAGGGTCGTCGCTTCGAACATCACGTCGGCGCGGGCGGCGCCGAGCCATTCGCGGACGCCGTGTGGCGCCGGCGCCCCCGCGCGCGAAATGTTTGGAAGCGGATCCGACCTCAGTGTGACGGCCAAATCCGAATCCAGTCCCTCCGCATCCGCGATCCATCCCAGCCGGCGCGACGCGACTCCAGTGATGCGCCATGAGATTCCGTATTGTTCGCGGAGTTGTTGCTCGCGATTTCGAAGCAAGCGGATGAGGGTGCGATTGACGTTGCCCAGGCCAAGGAAGCAGAGGTTGTAGGTGCGGATGTACGGTCTCCTCAAATAAGTTAAGCCCATGCGAGACCGCGTCGCCCCGTCGACAGCCGGCTGGACGCCAGCTCTACAATGCTGGCGCGGCTCTGCTCGCCTGCATGCAACGGCAAAAGACGTGGCACGCTACGACTCTACGACTATCCCATCACCGTGGTGTGTTCGGGTTTGATTTTGTAAATCACCCGAACTTCGCTGGGCTGCGCGTACGGATATTTATCAACACCAAGATATTTCTTCGCCAACTTATTAATGCTTTCGTCAGCACCGTCTTCGGTGATCTCGACGACCCGGCCACGAATCTCAAGATACCGGTATGGATTGTCGGGATCGATAATGGCCATCGACACGCGGGGATCGCGACGGACATTGCGGTCCTTCTGACGCCCACGGGCGGAATTGAAGATCACGTGCTCGCCGTCGAAGTCGCACCACACGGGCGTGACTTGCGGCTGGCCGTCGGGCATTAACGTTCCCAAACTGGCAAAGGCCCGCTTCTGAAAAAGATCTTTGTACTTTTCGGGGATGGCTTGCGGCATGAATCCCTCCGGAAATTAGACGTCACTATTATAGAACGAGGCCATAGAACGAGGCCGGGTGAGCGCGGGGAGCGCGTGCTCTGTGCCTTTTCGTTTCCCGTGGGGTTGTTTAGAATGCTCCCTCAGCTTCAATGACAGGAAACAATCAATGACTGCATGGTGGCGTAGGGGCAAGGGCTCTATCGTTTTTGCTTTGGTGTTTGTGATGCTGGCGGCTGCGCCAGCGCCGTCGCGCGCGGCGACTGAGCCTGCCCAGAAGTACCCGCCGAGCATCGTGTTCATGACCGATTTCGGGATAGTGGACGATTCCGTCGCGATCTGCCGCGGAGTGATGTACGGCATTATGCCCGACGTGCGCATCGTAGATCTGACGCACCAGGTGACGCCGTTCTCCATTCTGGAAGGAGCCCGCTTTCTGTATGGCGCGACGCCGTACTATCCGAGGGGGACGGTGTTTGTGGTGGTGGTCGATCCCGGCGTCGGCAGCACGCGCAAGGCAATCGTGGCGCGATCGAAGCGCGGACAATATTTTGTGCTTCCGGACAACGGACTACTGACACTCGTGGCGCAGCGCGATGGCATCGAAGGCGCTCGTGAGATTACCAATCCGGAGTGGATGATTGGGAGCAAGCTGTCTTCCACGTTTCACGGCCGCGATATTTTTTCGCCGGTGGGCGCACACCTGGCGCGCGGCGATGATTGGAGCAAAGTTGGTCCGGAGATGGCGGTCAAAGATCTAGTGCGACTCGAGCTGAAGGCGCCCGCGCTCAACGAGTACGGACTGAACGCCACCGTGATCGCGACCGACGGGCCGTTCGGCAACCTCGTTACGAACGTGGACGCGGAAGATTTCTTAAAGCTCGGCTATCAGCACGGGCAAGAAGTTCCGGTGAAGGTCGGCAGCAGAGAAATGAAGCTCAACTTTGTGAAAACCTTCAGCGACGTGCCGGTGGGACAGCCGTTGCTCTACATCGACTCGCGCGGGCATCTGGGGCTGGCGGTGAATCAGAACAGTTTTGCGGCGATGTATGGGATCAAGCCGCCTGCGGAGTTGTTTATTCCGCGGGCGGGCAAATAAGACGTAGCCAGCCAGGTCTCAACGGAGTACTGTGAACTGCCCTCGTGCCGCGCGGCTTCGCCGACGCGGGACCGCCGAGGCGGCCGTCACCACAGGATCGGAAGCACTGCATGATCAAGAATTGTGGCTGACATCTTGTGCCATTCGCGGCAGCACGGCCCGCAATAACGCCTCGAAGATGGTTTTGACTCGCTCGCCGGTTTCCATTACTTCTGCATGGGAGAGGGACTGGTCGAGAATGCCCGCTGCCATGTTGGTTACGCACGAGATCGCGAGAACTTTGATGTCCAGGTGGCGAGCGGCGATCACTTCGGCGACCGTGGACATGCCTACCAGGTCTGCGCCAATTCTCCGCAGATACTCGATCTCCGCCGGTGTTTCGTAGCTGGGGCCCAGCAGGCCGGCGTAGACGCCTTCGTGCAACGGGATTCGCAGTTTGCCAGCCTCCTCGCGTGCGATCTGGCGATAGTCACGCGCGTAGGCCTGCGACATGTCGGGGAAGCGGACGCCGAAGCGGTCGTCGTTGGGACCGACCAGGGGATTGCTTCCCTGGAGATTGATGTGATCGCGGATCAGTACCAGCGCGCCTTGCGAGTACCCGAGATTGATTCCACCCGCGGCGTTGGTGAGGATGACGGCCCGAATTCCCATCCGGCCGAAGACGCGGATCGGAAACGTCACCTCCTGCGCGGAATATCCCTCATAGAGATGAGCGCGTCCCTGCATGGCCGCGACCGGTATGTTGCCGGCGTTGCCGAGAACCATTTGTCCGGCGTGTCCGATGGCGGTTGACCGCGGGAACGTCGGGATATCCGCGTAAGGAACACGGGTCGCGTCGGTGAGTGAGTCGGCGAACGCGCCCAGACCGGAGCCGAGTATGAGTCCAATCTCCGGGCGCAGGGGCGTGCGCGCCCGGATCAATTGCGCGGCGGAGTCGGCGAGTGCGAATTGGTCAGTCATGGGTGTTGATTTCGTTGGGCGTCCCATCCGCAGTGACGTTGCTGGCAAAGTCTCTACCAGAAGATCTCACAAGTCGCCGTCGGCGAGATGGCGGCCGTGGCCGTTTCGGTCCAGCCAATCATACAGAAACGTTTGATAAAGATAAGAAGCCACGATCTCCTCGCCAAGCTCATGCGTCTCGGTGCAAATAAAAGGAACGCGCAGGCCCGCAAGCACGGCAATCAGCGATTGCATGATGCGGTTGGGATTCGCGGCACGGTATGGGTATTCGGACTTTATCTCAGTCAACGAAGCGGTGACCACGAGCAAGCTATGGGGACAATCACTCATGCGTCGCAAACGTTTGATGAAGACGGAACGGTTCGACGTGAAAGAACAGATCAGGTCGGCGAGATCTTTGCGCTCGACCACGCAGGAGTTCTCCATGCCGCTGACGGAATAGTCGCCGAGCGGTAGAGCGCGTTCCTCGATGTCGGCGAACCATCCGCGAAATCGCCGAAAGGAAAGTGGATTCTGCTCGCGCGTATCGATGATGGCCACCGGCAGGGGAGTGCGGAGTTGCGTCCCTCCGCGCTCAGCCAGCACCGGCAGTTGGGGAGGTGGCACCGGCAGGTTCATGGTCGTCCACTGAAGCGGCGCCGGGATTAAGGTTCTTTTGCGCGGCATGAGTCAGAATTTCTTCTCGAACTTCGCGAACTCGCTCTCCAGCCTCCATTGTTCGCGGGCTCTCTCGCTTGCGTCCAGAAACTCCGAACACGCGTGCGAGAGCTTCCCCGTTGGATCCGACGCGCAAGCCGCCACTGGCCGAAATGTGCCCTTGGTTTCTGCCCACAGGCTTGGTCCCGGCAGGAAGCTGTGCTCGATGCTCTGGCGGGTCATGCGCTTGAGTTCAGTGTACGGCAAGCGATAGGACTGAACCGCGCGTAAATATTCGTGCGTCATATCGGAGCGGGCGACGCCTTCGTCGTCGGTGGAGATGGCGACCGGCACGCCGTACTTCCTGTAGATCGGGAGCGGATGATTCTCGCCACTGACGCCAAGAATCTGATCGTTCGAGCTCAGATTGATTTCCACCAGAATGTTGCGCGCGGCCATTTCCTTCATCAGGCCGATGGAGTCTTCTTCCAGCATTACGTCGACGCCGTGTCCGATGCGCTCGGCGTGGCCGCGCTCGACCGAGGCGCGAATGTGAAATGAGAGATCCTCGGGCTTTACCAGTCCCATGGCTAGTTCACCCGCGTGCAGGCTGATGTGCACCCTGGGATAAACGCCGTGCAGGTAATCGAGCATCGCCATGTGCTGGTTGAAGTCGTGAATGGGAACGTACCAGTCCTCCGGCATGACCAGATTCAGTCCCACAAAATGCGGGTCGGACGATGCGAGTTCAAAGCCGAGCACAATCTGCGCGAACACGGCCGCCTGGGGCAGGCCACGCAACACCTGATAGAGGCAGCGAACCGTAACGGTGCATCCCGGTTCGGGGTGGGGCGTTCCGCATTCGAGTTCGCGGTGTGCGCGGGCATCGTCGTCCGCCACAGTCTTGCTGGTTGCCGCAATGATTTCCTTTAGGCCGCCAGCCAGTAGCTTCTCGCGCATCTTGGCGAAATCATTGTCCCATCCTAGTTTCATGCCGAGTCCGGCTGCCGCGTTTAAGTCGGCGGTGTGCATGAGTTCTATGTATTGCACGTGCTCGCGCGCAGCGCGGTTGATGACCGTGGCGAGGGCATCGGCCAGGTGAGTGTCGGCCGCGAGTACAAACTTATCGAACGTGGCGAAAAAATGGTCGTGACCGGATTCCTCGCCGGGGCGCCAGTTGCGCATCGACCAGGCGTCGATGATCCGGTTGTAGAGGATGTGGTCGTCGTAGGCGCAGCGAACCGCAGGCTTCGGTGTATAAGTTTCGCAGGAATCGCAAGGAGCGCCCATCAAATGTGAAGTCGTGCGGTCCACACACAAATTGCCTGACGCGGCGAAGTCGATCAGGTCTTCCGCGTAGATGGCGCCGTAGAGGTGATTGTGCAAGTCGCCGCCCTTGGGCATTTCGCGCAGGAAGGCCAGCAGCAGGGACGGCTGGCTGCGAATCGAATCCAGATAGCGCGCTGTTCTCTGCTCGGCAGTCTGGGCCAGGGCGAAAGCCGACAGAAGAAAAGCCATCAGACCGCGGCGGACGATGGCCCATATCGTCAGGTTCAAGAACTCCTCCACGAACAGGAAAGGCATTGTAATTCGTGCGTCGCGGTGCACGCCAATGCCGCGATCGCCCGACAGTTGGGTAATCCAGAATCGGTTCCTTTCCGTACTTCGCGCAAGTCCCGCAGGAAATTGCGAAAAAAGTCCACCCATCACTCTGCTACATTGTTTCGGTATGCCGCAGCTTTTGAACAAGACCACACGCAGCTTTGCCAGCGACAACAATGCCGGTGTGCATCCGGAAGTTCTGGAAGCCATCGCGCGCGCCAATCAAGGGCACGTTGTTGCTTACGGCGACGATCCCTACACGCGCTCGGCGGTCGCGAGATTCGAAGAGCATTTCGGTGAGGGGATCGACGTTTTCTACACCTTCAATGGGACGGGGGCGAACGTACTCGGCCTGCAGGCGCTAAACCGGCCCTACCACGCGGTGCTGTGCAGCGAGCACGCGCACATCTACACCGACGAATGCGGAGCGCCGGAAAAGCATACGGGATGCAAACTGATCCCGCTGCCCAATCCTGACGGCAAAATCACGCTCGATGCGGTGCGCCACGCCTATCACGGCATTGGCGACCAGCACCACGTGCAGGCTCGGGTCATCTCCATCACGCAGTCAACCGAGATGGGCACGGTCTACCAGGCCGGAGAAATTCAGGCACTGGCCCGCTTTGCGCATGAGCACGAAATGTTTCTGCACGTGGACGGCGCTCGGATCGCCAATGCGGCTGCGAGTCTGGGCCAGACGCTGCGACAGGCTACGCGCGATCTGGGCGCGGACGTCCTTTCTTTTGGGGGCACGAAGAATGGCATCCTGGGTGGCGAGGCGGTAGTTTTCTTCAATCGCAAGCTCAGCACCGATTTTCTCTATCTGCGGAAGCAGGGAATGCAACTGGCTTCGAAGATGCGCTTCATCGCGGTGCAATTCGAAGCGCTGCTCACCGATGATTTGTGGCGGCGCAGCGCCCTGCACGCCAACCATATGGCGCGCCTGCTGGAGGCTGAACTGCGCCGGATTCCCCAGGTGAAAATTGTCTGGAAGGTGGAAGCCAACGGAGTATTCGCACAGATTCCGCAGCATGCCATCCAGAAAATCAAAGACCGTTATTTTTTCTACATGTGGATCGAAGAGGAAAGCATCGTGCGCTGGATGTGCTCCTTCGATACGACAGAAGCAGACGTGAAGGAGTTCGCCAAGGTGGTGGCGGAAGCGGTCAAAGGCTGACGCGGCGGTCCAGTTGTGGTTATTGCTTTTTGCCCCGCTATTGACTAAATTGGCCCATTCCCCGCCGGATGCGCGTTGTCCCGGTTGAAGAGTTCAGGAGCCGTACATGCATGGGAAGTGGTTAAGCATAGTCGTCCTTGTCGCTGCCGCCGGTGTGCTTTCTGCCCTGTCCAGTTGCGGGCACAGTCAGGAGTTGGTGTCGATTCAAATCCAGCCCACGTCTGAGACGATCGGCGCCTCGAATATTCCCCTGAGCCAAGATGCCAATGCGCAGGTGCAGTTAAGAGCCCTGGGTACTTACATCCACCCTCCGGTGACTAAAGACATCACAAACCTGGTAACGTGGGCCTCGAATGACGTGCAAATGTTCAGCGTCAACTCCACGGGCATGCTGACCGCAACCGGCGAGGCGTGCGGAGGAACACTTGTTTCAGCTACGGTCACGACCAACCGCAGCACGGGAGGCTTGTCGTCGTCCGGGGCGGTGGTGACAGGGTTCATGACTGCGAACGTTGTTTGTTTTACGAGCACTGGAGGCGGGGGCGCATCGACGGAGATTCTGACTCTGACCTTTGCCGGAAGCGGATCGGGGACCGTGACTAGTTCTCCCCCAGGTCTGATCTGTTCCAGCGCGTGCCTTGGCCAGTTTGCAAATGGCACTCCGGTTACGCTGACTGCGGCCGGCACCGGTCTGTCACAATTTGGAAGTTGGTTCGGTTGCGATACGCTTAGCAGCACGAATCCCTGCCAGGTCACTTTGACCGCGAACCGGACAGTAACGGTAACGTTTAACTAAATTGCTCGGCTAATCCGCTTCGCCCAGCAGCTTTCCCAACGTCGGCTTGTGTTTCTGCGGTTTTTTCTTTTTCTCGACCACTATCTTTCCCGCGGGAGGCGCTCCGACGCGCTCGCGCGCTAATTCCTTAACCGCCGTCACGGCTCGAAACCGCTTCGCTTTTTTCTTCCTGGCCATGCCAGTCCGGTTTTCGTGCGGCCTGCTGAATCCAAGTGTAACCGTTCGTCCGCAACTGCCGGTTTATAAGTCTTACGCTCCGTCAAATGTGCAATAATTCATAGACGGTGGGAGCCCAACCTTTGGGATTCCAACCCCCGACCTATGGAAGAGCGCGATTTTTTTGACGAGAAGCAGGAGAAGAAACTTGCTTCGCTGAATTGTCCCCATTGCCACCAGTCCGCCGAATATGAAGTGACCTGGGTGGTGCGCACCAAGAAACGCCAACTTGCCGGCCGCGCCGACGAGCGCGACCGCGCCCGCTTCGCCAAAGCCCGATCCTACATGCTGCGCAAAGACGACCTGATGGCCTGCAAGAATATGCGCTGCCGCAAACGCTTCGATATCTCCGGAGTGCAGTCGGTCGTCTTCACCGAGTAGCGCGAGCCATCGTCCAGCTTTTCGCAGCGGCGGGCATGCCTGTGACTGGGATCACCGATAAACGAGGAAGCCCTATTTCCTCTCCCGCCCGAGCGTCATTTATACTTACAGGTTTTCCCGACGCTCTCCAGAGCCCTAGGGACAAGGAGTCATTGTCTTGAAAATCCTGGTTTGTATGAAGCAGGTGCCGCAGAAAGACGCACCGCTGAAGCTCAACGAAACCGGTGCGTGGATTCGCGAAGACGTCTCCTACGAAGTCAACGAGCCAGACGCCTACGCGCTGGAGGAGGCGCTGCGCCAGAGAGAGAAGCATAAGGGCGAAGTGGTGGTTATCACCAGCGGGCCGCCGCGCGCGCAACAGGTTCTGCGCGAAGCCCTGGCCAAGGGCGCCGATCGCGCGATCCATCTGGAAGACCCGAAGTTCGTCGGGCTTGATGCGTTTAACACCGCCAAGGCTTTCGCCGCCGCGATCAAAGACGAAACCTTCGATCTCATCTTCACCGGACTGCAATCCGACGATTATGGATACGCGCAGACTGGAGTGATCCTCGCCGAGTTGCTCGGATTGCCGCACGCGACCATCATTATGCAGATCGAGAAGACCGACAGCGGAATTCGGGTGAAGCGCGAACTCGAAGCCGGATACTTCCAGTTTGTCGACATGCCAACCCCCGCCGTGCTGACCATTCAGTCGGGTATCAACAAGCTGCGCTACGCCACGCTGATCGGCATCAAGCAGGCAAAGAACAAGCCGCTGCGGAAGGTGACGCTGGCGGAAGTGCAATCGGCGATCGGCGACAATCTGCAGAAGATTGAGCGCCTCTACATTCCGCAGAAAACGAAAAAGACCGAACACATCGAAGGTTCGCCGGGAGAGATTGCGAAGAAGTTGGTGGACAAACTGCGCAACGAATTGCGCGTGCTGTGAGTGGGTGTGGAAAGATTCAATGTGCGGACAGGTGTTTTGCTAGGCGCTAGTAGCTAAGAGCTGACTTATGCCCGATACCATCTTAGTAGTCGTCGAACAGCGCGAAGGGAAACTGAATCGCGTCTCGTGGGAAACCATCACAGCTGGGCAAGCCATTGCAGCCGCTACCGGTTGGACGCTCGAAGCCGCCGTGGTTGGCGGGAGTGCCGCGTCGATCGCCGCCGAAGTTGCGGCCAAGAAAGTCGCGAAGACGTATGCCCTCGAGTCACCGAAGCTCGATCCCTACACTCCCGACGCGTTCGCCGAGGCCCTCAAGCAATTCCTCACCGCGAAGCAGCCCAAGCTGGTGCTCATGCCGCATACCTACCAGGTCCGCGACTTTGTGCCCAAACTCGCCACCGCCATGGGACGTACGGTCATCAGCGATTGCGTTGGCTTCAAGAGCGAAGGCGGAAAGCTGGTTTTCACGCGGCAAATGTTCCAGGGCAAGCTGGCCGCCGATGTGAGCTTTACCAGCAGCACTCCATGGTTCGCGACGTTTCAGAATGGCGCCTTCCGCGGCGATCAAGCGGAGGCCGGAGCGAGCGCGGCGCCCGTCGAAACCATAGCCGTTGAAATTGGCGACGGCGTCACTCGGAACAAGCCGCAGGAAGTCTTCAAGGAAGCCAAGCAGGCAGTTGACCTTACGCAAGCCGAAATCATCGTGGCGGTGGGACGCGGCATCAAAGAACAAAAGAATATCGAGATTGCCAAGCAACTCGCGGACGCGCTCGGTGGCGACCTGGCAGCTTCGCGTCCCATCTGCGATTCCGGCTGGCTCCCAATGGATCGCCAGGTCGGATCTTCAGGACAGACGGTTGCTCCCAAGCTGTATCTGGCGCTCGGCATCAGTGGAGCAATCCAGCACATCGTCGGCATGAAGGGCTCGCGGACGATCATCGCAGTGAATAAAGATTCAGAAGCGCCGATCTTCGAAATCGCAGATTATGCGATCGTGGGCAACTTGTTCGACATCGTTCCTCCGTTGATTGAGGAAGTGAAGAAGGCGAAGGCAGGAGGGTAGTTTCAGGTTTCGGGTTTCGAGTGTCCGCGCCTAGACTGGGGGTTTGTGTTGAGTCACAAATACCAGGGTCAGATCGCGTGGCGGAAGGCGAAGGCCTTTTGCGACCTGTACCGTGCCCCAGAGTCGTTCCCTGAGACTGAGATCTACGGCTTGACCTCACAGTTGCGCGGCGCCGCTGTTTCTGTTCCCTCCAACATCGCTGAGGGGCAAGGTAGGCTAACTCGTGGCGAGTTCTGCCATTTCCTTGGGCGGGCGCGAGGCTCGTTGCTTGAAAGTGCGGAGGCGGTTGAATGGATTCATCGAATCAATAGGATCGCGTAAGACTGGACGCGATCGAACGGGAAAGCTAGTCGGCTCATCCGAACACTCGAAGCTCGAAACCTGAAACTCGAAACGAATGCTGATCTTCCGCAAACCGATTGAAGGTATCGAACGTCCCCAGATGCCGGCCGATGTTGTGATCGTTGGCGGTGGACCCGCGGGCATGGCTTGTGCGCTGCGGCTGGCCCAACTCATCGATGCGCACAATGCGGCCCATCCCGACTCGCAGCTCAGCAAAGAAAACATTTACGTACTCGAGAAGGCCCGCGAGATAGGCCAGCACTGCCTTTCCGGAGCTCTGCTCGATCCGCGGTCGATGCGCGAACTACTCCCCGGATTTGAAAGAGAAGCCCCGCTCGATGCTAAAGTAACCAAAGAGGCGGTTTACTTTCTTACCGAAAAAAGCAAATTCAAGCTGCCGACGCCGCCGTTTCTGCGCGATCACGGCAATTACGTTATCTCGCTGAACAAGTTTGTGAAGTGGCTGGGCAGCAAGGTCGAAGAGACCGGCATTACCGTCTTCACCGGATTCGCAGGCTCCCAATTACTTTTCGAAGGCGACCGTGTTACTGGCGTCCGCACCGACGACAAGGGCGTCGACAAAGAAGGTCATCCCAAATCCAACTTCGAGCCCGGATACGATCTGCAGGCCAAAGCAGTCATTCTGGCCGAGGGGCCGCGCGGTTCGCTGACGAAACAGCTCATCTCGAAGTTCGATCTCGACAAGGACCGAAACCCGCAAACCTACGGCGTCGGAACAAAAGAACTCTGGGAAGTGCCCGCAGGCCGTATCGCTGCGGGCGAAGTGATCTACACCATGGGATGGCCGCTCACCACGAAAGAGTACGGCGGCGCGTGGATCTACGGCTCGAGGGACAACGTCGTCTCGCTCGGCTTCGTGACGGGGCTCGATTATGCTGATCCTCGACTCGATCCGCAACGAGTGCTGCAGGAATTCAAGCTGCATCCGTTCGTCGCCAAGCTGCTCCAAGGCGGCAAGATGATCCGCTACGGCGCGAAGACCATGCCGTACGGCGGCTGGTGGGCCATCCCGCCCGTCGCGGGCAACGGGTGGATGATCCTCGGCGATTCGGCGGGCTTCCTCAATTCGGCGCGGCTCAAGGGAATTCATCTCGCGATCAAGAGTGGGATGCTCGCTGCCGAGACCGCCTTCGAAGCGCTGACAAAAGATGATTCGTCCGCCGCGTCTCTTTCTGCGTTCCAGAAGAAAGTGGAATCGAGCTGGATCAAAGAAGAACTCTGGAAGGTCCGCAATCTGCATCAGGGATTCGAGCACGGGATGTACGCGGGCATATTCCATACCGGACTGCAGATGATTACCGGCGGGCGCGGGCTGCACAACCGCTATCCAGCGAAACCCGGATACCAGCACATGCGCAAGCTGGCTGAGCTGCCCGCCGAAGGAGGCGCCGAAGCCCACCTGCTCGGACCGGCCAAGGGCGACGGCAAACTTACCTTCAACAAGCTCACCGACCTCTACCACTCCGGCACGAAGCATGAAGAAGACCAGCCGTCGCACCTGATCATCCATGACACCAACATCTGCAACACGCGTTGCGTGAAGGAATACGGCAGCCCTTGCCAGAACTTCTGTCCCGCGAACGTCTACGAAATGGTCGATGACCCAAGCCAGCCGAATGGCAAGCGCATCAGCCTGAATCCGTCAAACTGCGTGCACTGCAAAACCTGCGACATCGCCGATCCCTACCAGATCATCACCTGGGTCCCCCCGGAAGGCGGCGGCGGCCCGAACTACGACGGGATGTGAGCCGTGACGTTCATGTGCGGCCGGGGATCGCCCCCGTCCGCCAACCGACATCGCCAAAGATTAACGCGGATCGTACGCTCCAAGCCAGGCGCCTACGCGGTCATTCAGATAGGTCACTCCGTGCTCTGACGGCGGCACCGCAGCTGGTTGTGACCCTGCGATTGCCGCTGAGTTACGCTATCCTGTTTCGCGAGGCAAGTATGCGAGCGACAGCAGTCTTCAAGATCGTGCGATTCCTACCCGCCCTCCTTCTCTCGGTCTCAGCCGTCGGCCAGCAGTCCGCGCCCACCATCCCTTCCACCGGATTCGCAGGGCTCGATGAGTACCGGGCGTCGCGCATTGCCATCTACACCGATGACTTCGGTCAACTGACGCGCTACCGCGAGGCAAACGCTGCGCTCCGGACGCCTGCATCGGGCGAGAATCGAGTCATCTTCGTTGGCGATTCCATCACCGACTACTGGAAGTTATCGGACTATTTCGCCGGCAAGCCCTACATCAACCGCGGCATCGACGGACAGACGACTCCGCAGATGTTGGTGCGCTTCCGTCAGGACGTGATTGATCTACATCCCAAGGTGTTAGTGGTGCTGGCCGGGACAAACGATATCGCGGGCGTAACCGGACCCGCGCGCAACGAAGACATCGAGGCCAACTATGCCTCCATGGCCGAGCTCGCGCACGCGCACGGCATCCGGATGGTGTTTGCGTCGCTGCTTCCCGTGAACAACTACACCCAGGATGCGAAGGAGTCTTTTGCTCTGCGTCCGCGCGAGAGAATACTGGCTCTGAACGTCTGGCTCCAGGCTTACTGCGCCAACAATGGCCTCCTGTACCTCGACTACTTTTCGGCGATGGCCGATGAAAAGGGGATGTTGAAAAAGGACTTGTCTGACGAGGGGCTGCATCCGAATGCGGCGGGATACAAGATCATGGCGCCGCTGGCGGAGAAGGCGATTGCGAAGGCACTTGGAAGCAGGCCTTGATCGGAATCGCTTCAGAGAACGTCTCACAATCAGCGTCGGTGGTGGTGGCGTTTTCAAAGCGATCGAACTACTTTGGGGAAAACCAAATGAATTCAGCTCGTGACTTTCACAAACTCGCATCAGTCCTTGTTCTCACTCTTTCAGCCCTGGCCCAGCAGTCCGCGCAGGTTCCCGCGATTCCTACTACCGGCTTCGCTGGACTCGATCAGTACCGGGCGTCGCGCATTGCAGTGTTTACCGACGACTATGGGCAACTCAAGCGGTATCGAGACGCCAATGCCGCCTTGACTCCGCCGGCGGCGGGCGAGAATCGGGTCGTGTTCTTCGGCGACTCCATCACAGACATCTGGAAGTTAGCCGACTATTTTCCCGGCAAGCCCTATGTCAACCGCGGCATTGGAGGCCAGACCACGCCGCAGATGCTGGTACGCTTCCGCCAGGATGTGATCGATCTGCGTCCCAAAGTCGTCATCATTCTTGCGGGGACCAATGATATTGCAGGTAATACCGGTCCGATGCGGCTTGAAGATATCGAGGCCGACTTCGCCACGTTCGCCGAACTTGCTCGAGCGGACGATATTAAGGTGATCTACTCTTCCGTTCTGCCGGTGCACAATTACACCGACAGGTCAAAAGATTTTTTTGCGCAGCGGCCGACGGAGAAAATTCTCGTGCTCAATCGCTGGCTGAAGAACTATTGCTCGACGTCTTCTAACGGTTGTGCCTACGTTGACTATTTCAGTGCGATGGTTGACGACAAGGGGCTGATGAAGAAGGATCTCGCCGACGATGGGTTGCACCCGAACGCGGCAGGCTTCAAGATCATGGCTCCGCTGGCCGAGGCTGCGATCGAGAAAGCGCTGAAGTAGTTGCGCCGCCGGCTTTGGTCGCGGCGTGCGACCGTCTATTGAGACCGTCTATAATGAACTGAGCTTCCGACCGCCTCAGCCTTCGGGCATACCCAGGCTGTGGTGGCGAGGGAAAGAACGCGGGCGAGGGCGCTCGCGCCACACTTTTCCCAGGGTGCTGGTGGGAACGCCGGTGCCTCCCGCGATCCGCAAGGAACGCATTGGAAAGGAAACAGCTGCCGGGGTGGTCCCGCCTGTTTGTTTTCCTTTCTGTTGAAGCATTTAGCAATTAGCACTTGGCCTTTGGCCGGTGTTGATTGTTGTTCAAGTTGGCAGTACACCCAGCGGCTAAATGCTGGCTGCAAAGCGCTCATGGCTGCTCTTCACGACAAATTCGGCCGCGCCATCACAGACCTCCGGATCTCCATCACGGACCGCTGCAACTACAAGTGTGTGTACTGCCGCACGGGGAACGAAGGCGCGCTCTACGGCGACCTTCCCTTCAACGACTACCTGCGCATGGCGCGCATTCTTGTCGGCATGGGAATCACGAAGGTTCGGCTGACCGGCGGCGAGCCGCTGCTCCGCAAGGGCGTCGTCGACTTCGTTCGCGAACTGGCGAATCTGTGCCCTCAGAAGGAGAGCGAACCGCTCGACATCGCGCTCACGACCAATGGCCACATGCTGGCCGAACTCGCGCAGCCGTTGAAAGACGCGGGTTTAACTCGCGTCACCGTGTCGATGGACGCGGTCGATCCAGACCGCTTTGCGCGCATTACGCGTGTGCCCAACGGATACGAACACGTTCTCGCGGGAATCCGTGCGGCGCGGCGGACCGGTTTGTGGCCACTGAAAGTGAACTGCGTGCTGATGCGCGGGTTCAATGAAGACCAGATCATTCCTTTCGGCATGTTCGCTCGCGAAGAAGGCGTCACGGTTCGCTTTATTGAATTCATGCCGCTCGAAGAGGGCAGAACATGGGCACCCTCCACGGTGGTCGCGCTAGAGGAAATTCTGACGCGCATGGCGGAATACCGGCCGCTGGTTGAGGTCCCGCACGCGCGTTCGGAAACCGCGCGTCGCTACCGTTTTGAAGACGGCGTGGGTGAGATCGGCATCATTGCGCCCGTATCGCATCCCTTCTGCGGACATTGCAGCCGCATCCGGATCACGAGCGACGGAAAAATCCGCACCTGCCTGTTCTCCGTGTGGGACCACGATCTGCACGCTCAAATGCGCCGCGGTGCCAGCGACACGGAGTTGGAAGAGTTCATCCGCGAAGTGGTGGTGAAAAAAGAAGAGCGGCACCACATCGGTGAGGCGGATTTTGTGCCGGCGTCGCGGACCATGGTGCACATCGGGGGATAGTTTTCGGCGCAGAAAAAATCATTTCACCCCGAGGTCGCAGAGTTGGCAGAGAATCTCTAGAATAAATATGTGAATCATCGATGGGTCATAGCGGCGTTGATTGTCTCTTGCACAACGCTCCAATCGCAAAGCGGCACCTACCTTGGTTTTGATAGCAACGACTATCCCGGCGACGCCAAGCTCAAAACACTGCACCAGACTTTTTCCTACACCGGATACTGGCTCAACAACCCTCCCGGAGCATCATCCAATAGCTGGACCGGTCACCGCGCTGCAGTCGAGTCCGCCGGATTCGGCTTTCTCGTGCTGTTCAACGGACGCCTCTACGCGGAATTGAAATCCGTCGCCAACGCCGCTCGGCTGGGTCAGAGTGACGCGCAGGCCGCCGCTACGACCGCACGGCGCGAGGGCTTTCCGCGCGCGATCATCATCTTCCTCGACCAGGAGCAAGGCGGCCGCATGCTCCCCGAGCAGAAAGCCTACATATACGCCTGGGTCGACGCTATTACAGCCGCCGGGTTCCGCGCTGGCGTCTACAGTTCTGCCATCCCCTGGAAAAACGACAACAACGTCGTCACCTCCGTCGACATCCGCGAGCACGCCGGCAGCCGCGCCATTACCTACTGGGCTATCAATGACGCCTGCCCACCCGCACCTGGCTGCGCATTTCCGCAACCGCCGCCAAGCCCAGCGCAGAGCGGCATCGCCTTCGCCGAAGTCTGGCAGTTCGCGCAGTCCCCGCGCCGCAAGGACGTCGCCGCGAAATGCACGAACTACAGCCCCGACGGAAACTGCTACCCTCCAGGCTCGGACCCGACCGAAGGCCATATCGACGTAAACACGGCCACGTCGCCCGATCCCTCGCACGCTAGAACTCACTAGCCAAGTGAACGGCAAAGAGTAAAGATCATGGCCGAGGGCGGCAAGGTGATGGTCGACAACGCCGACGTTACCAAGGTCGACATCGTATGTTCCCACGGAATCAACCCCGTCATCGACTCCCTGATTCTCCCGCTGTAGCTCTCCACGCAGGAGCTTTGCAGCCAGGGGCTAGAACCAAGTTTCCCAGCCGCCATTTTTTGTGTCAGGAACAGTAGAGCCGTTGCGCTCCGCACCTGGTCTTTAACGTCGGGCGTTGAAGGCTGCAGGGTAGCCAATTCCGTTATTCTTCTTACGAATTTATCTTTTGGCGGGTCCCGAGGGCAATGATGAATATCTTGCGCGTGAGTCTTGCGATCGTTGTGCTGCACAATTCAATTCTTGCCGCCCAACCGCCCAAGCAGGTGCCGCCTGCGCCGATCCCTGCACAGATTCTTGCAGCGAAGAAGGTCTTTGTGGCCAACGCTGGCGGAGAGGCACCTTGGAAAGACAACGCGCAGTTCAATGGAGGCGTAGATCGTTCGTACAGCCAATTCTGTGGAGCGCTGAAGACCTGGGGCCGGTACGAATTGGTCGGCGCTCCGGCCGATGCGGATCTGCTGTTTGAAATCCGGTTCACCGTTCTTTCGGTTGCGGGAGACGCGGCTGAAGGCATCGGGGGCTGGCCTTACGATCCTCAGTTTCGGCTGATCATCCGCGACCCAAAAACCTCAGCTTTGTTATGGGCTTTTACCGAGCACGTTCCATGGGCGATTTTGCAGGGGAACCGCGATAAGAACTTCGATCGAACCCTGGATCGAATCATGAGCGATGTGAAGGGCTTGACGATCCAGTCGCCCGCGGCGCCGGATCGCGCGGACAAACCGTAGGTACGGGCCGGATTCGACGTCGCAAAAAGAACTCCGAAGCCGATTTCAGAGTGTCCGCTCCAGCCGACGAACTCGTTGGGCGTGATGCGCTAGAATAGAGCGAACCATGCCGGACCGCACTTTCACTCTCGATGAAGCTCAGTCGCTGTTGCCCGTTCTCGAGTCCCTGCTGCGTGCAGCGATCGCCGGCAAGAAGGTGATCGAAGAAGTTGATGGCGAACTACAGGAGTTGGCTCACCGTATTTTCTTGAACGGTGGCACGTTTGTCGATGTGGTGCCGCTGGCCCGGCGCAAAGCGGAGCGCATCAAGGCGGAGCAGCGTGCCAAAGACGCGCTGGCGGAAATCGATTCGATCGGCGTGCAAGTCAAAGATATCGACATCGGCCTGCTGGATTTTCCCTGTGAAGTCGAAGGCCAGACCGTTCTGCTGTGCTGGAAGTTGGGAGAGAAATCGATCACTCACTGGCACGGAACCGAGGAAGGATTCGCGGGCCGCAAGCCCATTGACGAGCGCATCGCCCGCGGCAAAAAGGCCAATTAGAAACCCACACGCCTGAAGCCCAATTCTGTTCAGCAGGCGAAACAGAAGTTCCCAAACTTCTCATTCCAAATAAATTGTAGGCCGAGCAACATACTCAAAAGTCCAGTGTTTACACAAGAGGAACGTAATGGGTCCAAACCTCGGACTTTGCGGCACAATGACGTTTGCGCTCCGTTTTCCAGTCGGTCTTTGATCAGAACTAGGGGGAAGGGCAATGAATAGAAATAGAGCCGCGCTTCGCTGGCTATTGTTGGCAATCATCATTCTGTCTTTTTCTGGCGCTTCGTTTTCGCAGATCGCGGTTGGCATCTCGGTGCGCATCGGGCCGCCTCCGTTGCCGGTTTACGCGCAGCCGATCTGTCCTGGCCCCGGCTACTTCTGGACGCCCGGGTACTGGGCCTGGAACGATGACGACGGCTACTACTGGGTGCCTGGCACTTGGGTAGTGGCGCCGGTAGGCATGCTGTGGACGCCCGGCTACTGGGGTTGGGGCGGTGGACTTTATGCATGGCATGCCGGCTACTGGGGTCCGCACATCGGTTTTTACGGCGGAATTAACTACGGATTCGGCTACACGGGCGTGGGATTTGTGGGCGGGGAGTGGCGGGGGAGAGACTTCTATTACAACCGCTCTGTGACCAATGTCAGCGTCACGAACGTGACCCGGGTCTACAACCGAACCGTGGTGGTGAACAATACCAGGAATGTCAGCTATAACGGTGGATCCGGAGGAATTGAGGCGCGTCCGACGCGGCAGGAAGAATTGGCCGTACACGAACGGCACATTGCTCCGATTGCGACCCAGAGCGAGCACGAGCGGCTCGCGAGCCAGAATCGGCAGAACTTCGCGTCTGAAAATCATGGACGTCCCGCGATCGCGGCGACCTCCCGGCCGGGCGATTTCAGCGCCCGCTCTGCGGTTCCAGCCAGGGCGGCTGGCGGTGAATATCACGCGCCGGCAATGTCGCCAAAACAGGCGCGCGGACCGTCCTCGCCAGCGAACCGGACAAATTCCAACGCGGGATTCCGGCCTTTCACGCCGCCATCCAAGAGCGGAGGATCGAGCGTGAACACCACCCATGCAAACGGCAGTCGTCCAAACGAGGCTCATCCCAACCAGGCTCGGCCGGCCGAGATTCATCCCCAGAACCAGCCCAAGGTGACCCACTCGGCGCCGCCGACGCGGCAGAGCGCGCCCCGGCAGAATTCCCGTCCACCGAGCCCTCCGAGGCAGAATCCTCCGAGGCAGAATCCTCCGCGTCAGAGTCCTCCGCGTCAGAGTCCTCCGAAAGGGGAGCCTCATAAAGGGATTTAGGTGGAAGTGAGGCAAATGGTTTGGCCAGTGCCTGTCCCTGCGCTGACCATTTTCCCTTTTGCTCCAGGAAAACCTTGACGGACCGGGATGCCGTTTTTTTTGCAAGCGAGCTTTGACTGGGCGTTCTAAACGAGAACAGAGTGGAAAGCGGCGAGTGGCGGAGATGGTTCCGCGCCTACAGTTCAGGCACCGCAGTGTTCACCAGGGCGAAATCTTCTCTGCTACAATTTTTGCAGACCGACCCTTAGAAGAATCGGACAGGAACTGAGCAGGCGCGCGCCCAAGGAGTGTCAACGAGTATGTCATCCACGAAGCAGAAACTCCGGCTGATCGGCGCCTTTTCCGCGCTTGCAACCTTGGCCCTGGCGATTAGCTGCCGGGGTTTTTTCGTGAATCCAACGTTGACCGGAGTTTCCGTCGGCCCTTCGGGATTGTCCCTTAATGTGAATGAGACATTCCAAATGACGGCGACCGGAACCTTTGATGACGGAAGCCAGAAGACGCTAACCTCCGGGGTCGTTTGGTCTTCGAGTGATGCGACGACGGTGTCGATAGGACAAACTTCGGGAATCGCGACGGGGTTACAGTCGGGCACGGCCACTATTACTGCTTCGTCTGGCGGATGTACGGCGTGCACGGGAACGTC
>Ga0209380_10000094_pt1 | contig 52425 bp, 44 predicted proteins | sample HubBroMetageWFT6_FD_188347 | JGI IMG/M metagenome (GOLD analysis project Ga0209380, IMG submission 188347) | Warmed and freeze-thawed soil microbial communities from the Hubbard Brook experimental Forest, New Hampshire - Hubbard Brook CCASE Soil... | ecosystem: Environmental > Terrestrial >...
AGTCCGCAATTACCTGTCCTCCGCGATCGCCAAGACCGGCACGCGCAACCGGGCCGAGGCCGTACGAACGGCCGACGAGCGCGGCTGGCTGTGACGCACCGCGTACTCGCATCCGTCACGGCGACGCGAGGAACTGAACGCCGATCTCCGGACAGCCACGGCCGCCCTGAGCGTTGCGGCACTTGTTACGGGCCACCCAGTTGTTCGCGTTCAGCCAGAACTGGTCGAGTCCGGCGGATCGAGCCCACCCGTACTCGGAGCGCAGCAGCGATACGTCGTGCACGCCGGGCGTGTTCGTCCCCAGCCCGACGATGATCAGCGACCGCCGGTTGCCTACCGCCTTCAGCGCGTCTCGCACGTGCGACTTGAAACCGGCAAGAGTGGTCGCGCCCTGCGACTGGACGGACACCTTGTACGCGCCATCGTCGGCGGCCGTGGTCATGCACGCGTAGCAGCGTCCGAGGCCGCCTCCCAGGGTGATCATGAGCCTGATGTCGTGCTTGTGCGCGAGCTGGAGCGCTTGCATGATCCAGTAGCTCGGGTCCTTGGACTCCTTGCCTGAGGCTTTCCACGTCTCCAGGTCGAAGAGCGACTGGTGCATCTTCAGCTTCGAGAACATCCCGTCGTTGATGGCGGCCTTGAGCCGGGAGTAGTTCTCGAACACCAGCGTCCGGTTCGCCTGGGCGGTGCACTGCGTGTCGTCGCTGAGCCCGTATACGTGCGCGCCCCACCGGCCGCAGAGCCGCCAGGTGAACGACGGCAGCGTGATTCGCTGCGTGCGCGGGCACGGCTTGGCGCCCTGCGAACATGCCTGGAGGCCGATTGACGGGTAGTAGACGCGCTTTCCGTGCACGACGAGGTAGGGGTCCCAGGCGAGAAGGTCCTGGCCCTTGACCATCCAGGAGGGGGCCGCGGCCCCACTGGCGGCAGCGGCCGGCGGATGGCCCGCCAGCGCCGCGGCGGCCAGCATCGCCGTCACAGCCAGCCCTAAGACTGCCGATGCCACAAGCGCCGGTTTACGGTGCACGAGACACTCCGTTCCGAAACTAGTCCCAGCAGAGGCAGAACGGCTTCCCGGCCGGGTCGGCGTAGACCCGCCAGTTCTCTCCGCCCGAGGACAGCGAGGTGGCGCCGAGCTTCAGCACCGCCGCCTCCGCCGCGTCGATGTCGTCGACCGTGACGTCGAGATGGACCTGCTGCGGATACGCGGGGTCGGGCCAGCGCGGCGCGTGATACTCGGGGATCTGCTGGAACATGACCGGCTGCGCCCCGTCCTCGCCGATCATCGCCATGCCCTCGCCCTCGTACGTGAGGGGCTTGCTCAAGAGCTCCGCGTAGAACCTGCTGAGCTCGCCGGCGTCCGGGCAGTCAAGCATCACGCCCATGAGCGTGGTCTCCTGCCTGGCCGGGAACAGGCACAGGTCGAAGGGATGCCCGGCCGGGTCGGCCAGCGTGTACCAGTTCTCGTTCTTGCGGAGCAGCCCGGCGCCCAGCTCGACCGCCTTCGCCGAGCCGGCGTCGAGGTCCGGCACGCGCAGGTCGAGGTGCGCCTGCTGCGGGTACGCCGGATCGGGCCACCGCGGCGGCACGTGGTCGGGGCTGAGCTGGGCGGCGACGCGCCACCCGTCCCCGGTCACCATCGTGATCCACTCGTCGCCGGTGTCCAGCTCGGTCCAGCCGCCGAGAGCCGTGTAGAAAGCGGCGAGCCGCCGGATGTCGGGTGCGTCGATCGCCACCGTGCGCAGCCTGCCGATCATCGGTCACTTCCTCCTGAGTCGTCGTTCATCATGCCTGAATCGCGCCCGCCGGGAGCAGGGCGTGAACGCCCCAGGACTCGTTGGCCACCTGAGTGACCCGCAGGTCGAGGACGGGACTGGCCAGCGCGAGCGCCGTTCCCTTGTCAATTCCGTAGCTGGCCTGCAGCCAGATCAGCATCGCATCGAGCGCGTCGCCCATGGCCGCGTTGAGATCCGGGCTGAAGCCGAAGGTGATCTGGCCGGCCGGCGTCTGCGCGTGCACTCCCGGCACCGGCCGGCCGGTGACCAGGTCGAGCTGAAGCTCGGTGGTCATGCCGCACTCGATGGCGGTACCGGCCACCTCGCCGTCCCCCTGGGCGGCATGGCCGTCGCCGACGCTCAGCAGCGCCCCGGCCACGGCCACCGGCAGGTACAGGGTCGAGCCGGCGACCAGTTCCTTACAGTCGATGTTGCCGCCGCCGACGGCCCTGGGCGGGATGGTGGAGTGCTCGCCGGGCTCATCCCAGGCCACGCCGGTCACCCCGTGGAACGGGGCTGTCCGCACCGTGTGGCCCCGGTCGTTGACCGCCACGCCTGCGGCCGCGTCAATCTGCCAGAGCAGCCAGGCACGCGGCTGATCGTGCAGCCCCAGCCGCCGGGTCAGCGGGTTGTCGCGGCCTCCGGCGACGGTATAGCCCCAGGGGTCGGGCCGCAGCGAAACGAAGCGCACCGCGAGGACCTGGCCCGGCGCCGCACCCCGCACAGCGATCGGCCCGGTCAGGCAGTGCCCCCTGCGCCCCTCACCGGCCATCGTCGGCACCTGCTCGCCCGGGAACGCCTGCGGCTGCAGATGCCCGGAGGCGTCGAGGGAGCGCAGCACGATCGTGTCGCCGGGATCGACGGTCAGGACCGGCGGCAGATCACGGGAGAACACGTCGACCGTGGTCGACGGCGACGGATCGAGCTGATGGCGGCTCATAGGCCTAGTATCCGTTCAAATGGCTACTATCCCGGAAACGGGGCCAGCGACCGCATCCGGAGCACTCCGCTACTGCCGGGCTGACGCCGATCAGGCGGGCAGCAGGTACGAGCCGAGGTGCGCGTCCAGGGCGGCAAAGCCGGCCGCGTCTGCGTCGGACGCGCGGAAGCCGACGTAGCCGTCGGGGCGGATGAGCACAGCGGCCGGCCCGGCCGGCGCGATCGCGCCCGGACCGGCGTCCAGCCGGACGATTTCCACCAGCCCCGTCCAGCGCCCTTCGAAGCGGTCCAGCACGCCGGGCTCGGCACCGGACACCAGCAGGTGATGCCCCGCGCCGGGCAGCGCGGACCAGTCCGCGTAACGACGGCCAGGAGCGGTCGCGTCCCCGTCCCGGCGGCCGGCCAGGCCGTACTCGCCGGTGAGCGGGCTGCCGGCATAAGACACGTCGAGCATCGCGCGAGCGCGCGTGAAGGCGGCGGCCTCCTCCGGAGAAAGCGGAGCCGGAGCGATGCCGGTGCGAGCGGCCTCGACGGCCGAGTGCGCCATCCGGTGCACGCGGTCGGAAGTTTCCAGCACGTGGCGGGCGGCGGCTGCGCGCTCAGGCGCATAGCTGTCGATCAGCGCCGGGCGAGCGCGGCCCTGCACCTCAAGCGCGAGCTTCCAGGCCAGGTTGTGCGCGTCGTGAATGCCGGAGTTGAGGCCCTCGCCGCCAAACGGGCTGGACAGATGACCGGCATCGCCGAGCAGGAACCAGCGATTTCCGGCCAGCTCCGGCGCCATCCGGTTATGCATCCGGAAGGTGGCCGCCCAGCCGATGTCATCGAGGCGGACCGAGTCCGGGGCGCGCCGGCCGATGCACGCGGCCACAGCGGCGGGCGAGATGTCGCGGGCAAGGAGGTCGGCCTCGTCCTCGTGCAGGTCGCCGATGAACGTGATCCAGCGGTCGCCGGGCAGGGGGCCGAGCAGCACATAGCCCTCCGGGCTCGCGATGAGGGCAGAGCCGTCCCTCGGCAGACTGCAGCTCACCTGGACGTCGCCGACCAGGGCCGTTCCGGGGTACGTCTCACCCGCCAGCTCGCCGGTCATGGCCTGGCGGGTGACGCTGTGCGCTCCCCCGGCGCCCACCACCCAGCTCGTCTCGGCGTGCTCCACCGTCCCGTCGGCTTGCCTGATCTCCACCAGCAGTCCGTCGTCACGGTGGCGGATCGACGCGACCTCCTTGCCCCGCTCCACCGTCCCGCCAAGCTCGGTCAGCCGCCTGGCGAGTATCTCCTCGGTCCGCCACTGCGGCAGGCTGCACTCGAAGCCCCACGGCGAGTCGGTCCCGGCGAAGGTCATCTCGGCGACCGGAGTCAGCCCGGGGTCGAATACGCGCGCGAATCCCAGGTGCATGGACGAGGAGAGGATCTCGTCCACGACGCCCGCCTGGGTCAGGATCTCGAGCGTGCCGGGCTGCAGCGCGGTGGCGCGGGCCTGCCTGGGCGGTACCGGATCCCGCTCGATGACCCGCGTTCGCACGCCGAGACGCGACAACTCGACCGCCGCGAACAAGCCAGACGGGCCGGCGCCGATGACCAGCACTTCGCCCGTGGTTTCGGTATCCCCCGCCATGATCACGCACCCCCGCGATCCAGGCTACGAGGGGCTCCGCGTCTGCCTCTCACCGCGGTCGCCGGGACCGGCGCGCTAGCCGTTGTCGCTGAGCTCGGTCCGCGGCCCCCGGACGGCGAACAGCAGGAGGCCGACCGCGAGGGACAGGCAGGCGCAGATCCACGCTCCGCGGTCGGCCGGCGGCCGGACCGGCCACGCCCAGGGCGAGGTCCAGGCCTCGAGCAGCGCGTACTGGGCGAACACCATGTAGCCCATCGGCAGCGTCCACGCGAGCAGGCCGCCGGTGATCAGTGAGCACAGCAGACCAAGGCCGGTGATCCCGATGACGTTCCGGGCCAGGACGGGAAGGCCCCCATTCAGGCCTTCTCCGATGACGCCCAGCTGGAGCAGGCCGATCGCCAGGGCGCACATGCCCGCCGCCGTGCCGAGCCGCAGGTAGGGCAGGCACCGGCCGGTTGCCCGCTCGGCCTCGCCGAACGGGCTGTGCGCCGTCATGGCGACAACCGCGGCCGCGCCGGCCTCGATGATCATCGGGACCTGCTGCGCGTACGGGCCGGCGGCGAACGTCCAGTGCCAGTACAGCGCCGCCCGGAGCAGGCCCGCGCAGGCGGCGATCGCGATGATCGCAGCCGGGACTCGGCGGGTGCGCAGGTGCAGCCAGGCGAGCCGCGCGCCGGGCGGGGTCCTGCTGGTAGTTCCGGCTGGCGCCGTCGGCGGCCCCAGCACGCCGGCGGCGGTCATGGCACCTGCGCGAGCGTGATCGTGCCCGCGCGCAGTGCGGTCAGATGCGTGGCGAGCCAGGCACGGCGCGCGCTGGCCGGCAGCGCCAGGAACCGCCTGGTAGCGGCGCCGATCGCCGCCCACGTTGCCGCGCTGGGCTGGCCGGGCAGCAGCTCGTTGCCGCCGATTTCGGACGGTGCCGTGCCGGCGGCGGTGAGTAGCGCGTTCACTACGGCCTGCTGGGCCGCCAGCCCAGCCGGAGGCACGGCCGGGCCCGCGTGCTGCCCGCTACCCGGGGCCAGGCCGGCGACGAAGGCGTCCAGCAGTCCCGTCTGGAACGGGGCGCGCCATTGGGCCGGGTCGTCGGCCGGGGCGTTGAAGTCGCCGAATATCGGCCCGACATGCTCCGCTGTGAACTCGAAGACCGGCGGGTTCCCCGCAGTGCCGCTCATGACCTGCTGCCCGCCGTCCATGCTCGCGACTTCGGCGGCCTTGGCCGGCGCCCCCGGCAGGCCTGCGATCTCGCCGGCCACGGGCTTCAGCGCATCCGCCACGTCGCTCAGGTCGTCGCTGAACGCCTGGTCGACGCAGACCCGGAGGGTCGCAACGGATGTGCAATCCTCGGCGACCGGAAGCGGCCGGTCGCTGGCGGCGGCGTGCAAGGCGGGAATCTCCCAGCCCCCGACCGGGTCCAGCCGGGCGGTCCCGGCGAGCGAGAACGCGGTCACTGCCGCCGCCAGACCGCCTGCGATGAGGACGAGCGCAGCTCCGCGCAGCGGCCACGAGCCGCCATGGGCGAGGAAGGCTCGCACTGACCCGCGGCTGCGAGGCGATGCCAGCCGGCGCACGCCCGGCGCCAGGCCGAGCATCCCGAAGAGCGCGACGGCGATACCCGCCAAGAACATGACCCGCACGACCGACAGGTCAGGTGCTATGCGGTAGTACACGCCTGCGTCGGGGTTCGGTGGCGGGCCAGCCGGGGACAGCAGCCCATAGGTGCCGGACCCCAGGCCATGGATGCCCGGCACCGGATCGATGCCGAGCACCGCGTGGAACCCGACCTGGTAGAGAAACAGGGTCACGACCGCGACCAGCGGTGCGGTAAACCGGCCGGGGAACAGGACTCCGCACGTGAACCCGATCACGGTCACGACAGTCACGCCGGCCGCGCCCACGAGGACCGGCCACACCGGCGGGCCGCCCCAGGTTGCCTGCAGCGCGGTCTTGACGTACAGCACCGCGACCCCGGATCCGAACGCCAGCAGCAGCCAGGCGAGGGTCCCGGCCAGCGCAATGGACAGCCGCGCCCAGGCCGCGCGCGCCGTGGTCGTGACCAGGTCAGCGGTCTTCCGGCGGCCTTCCCGCGATCCGGCCCAGGCGCCGAGCCCGCCTGCGAACGCGCTGAACTCGAACAGCATGTGATCGCCGATGACCGAGGCGCGCAGGGTCCAGACGGCCGGGAACCCGTCCGCCGTCCGCACCGTGTTGTAGTAGAAGACGGCCGCCAGAAGCGGCAGCAGGAACGGCACCGCGCTCCGCTTCAGCTCCAGGCGCAGCGCCCGGGCCGGGCCGGCCAGGGGCAAGCTCACGGTGGTCATGACCGCGCCTCCGCCAGCACGGCGCTGTAGCCGCGCTCCAGCGGGGCGTCCCCGACGCTGTGCCCCTCCCCGCGGACGGTCAGCTCGTCCGGCGTGCCGCGGAAGACGATCTTCCCGGCGGACATGAGAGCTACCTCGGAGCAGGCCGCGCCGACATCCTCGACCAGGTGCGTCGACACGAGCACAGTCGAGCTTTCACCGAGCCCGCGCAGCAGGGAACGGAACTGCACCCGCTGCTCGGGGTCGAGGCCCGCGGTCGGCTCGTCGAGCAGGAGCAGGTCCGGGTTGTTCACGATCGCCTGCGCGATCCCGACGCGCCGCAGCATGCCGCCGGACAGCGTGCGCAGTTTGGCCTTCGCCTTCGGACCGAGATCAACGCGTTCGACCGCCGCGGCGACCGCCCTCGGAACGGCCGGCACGGGCATTTCCTTGAGCAGCGCGAAGTACTCGATGAACTCGACCACAGTGAACGACGGGTAATACCCGAGGTTCTGCGGGAGATAGCCGAGCCGCCGCCGGATCTCCCGCCGGGCCGCCGACGCCCGCGGGTCCCGCCCGAGCAGTGCCATCTCGCCCGACGAGGGCGGCAGCACGGTCGCGAGGATCCGGAGCAGGGAGGTCTTCCCGGCCCCGTTAGGCCCGAGGAGACCGAAGACCCCGGTCCCGAGCTCCAGGCTCACCCCGTCGACAGCCTTGTTTTTCCCGAACGAACGGTGGATCTCGGTCAGGTTCACATTCACTGGAGTCCCCTTTGCGGGCGCATTGCGTAAACAGCAATCGCGGCACAAGCGACCGCGATGACGAGATAAGGAAGATAGGCATTCGTGCTCGTGACCGAGACCGTGAGACGGCCGCTCGCGGTCTCGCTCGCGAGCACCGTGATCACCCACGCGGCTACTCCGGCCCCGGCACCGACGATGGCCGACCGGGTCGCCACGGCCACCGCGAGCGCCAGCGCCGATACCGCCGTCATCGGGAGCAGCCACCCGAACGTCAGCGCCGCGACCGCACCCGATGCGGCGCTTGCGATCAGCCCGAGTACGGCGTTGAGCGCGAAGACGGCAACGGCGCGCGTGAGCAGCACAATGCGGTCACTGATGGCGCAGCTTGACGACAGCTCCCAGGCGGGGTCGATCCCCGGGCCGTAGGCGAACGCGATGCCCACCGCCGCGATGCCGGGCGCGATCAGCCAGACCGCCGGCTGTCCTGGTCCGAGCCGGATCAGCGCACCGACGCCGAACACCACCACCGTGGAGATCAGCCAGGGCAGCAGCAGGGACGGGGTGGTGACCAGGGCGCGCGCAAGGCCGGGAGACCGGAGCAGCCGGGCGGCCGTGCGCTCCATCCAGCTGGGGCTCCGCCGCCAGACCTCCGCAGCGACGCCGGTCCAGACGCGGTCCAGGTCGACTCCGTCCGGGAAGCCATGCGGAGCGACGGGCCGATGCGGCGTGCTCGGGTGATTCATCGCGTTCCTCCCAGGGCGGCCCGCAGCATCCGGCGGGCGCGGTGAGCACGGCTCTTGACCGTGCCCGCGGGAACGCCGAGGATCTCGGCGATCTCCGCGACGGGGCGGTCATCGAGGTACAGGAGACGTAGGAGGTCGCCATCCGGGCCGGTCAGCGCGGTGGCGATGTCGACGCGGACCAAGGCGGCCTCCGCCGGATCGAGGCCGGCCTGCGTGGTCTCGTGGAGCGGCATCGTGGCCGGGCCACGCCGGCGGAGCAGCTGCGCGGCCTGGTTCCGGGCTATCACCCACACCCAGGCCTGCGGATTGCCCCGCGGCTGGTAGGTGCTCGCGCCCTTCCAGACCGCCAGGAAGGTCTCCTGGAGCACATCCTCGACGTCCGGCGGCGCCAGCACTGCCCGCAGGCGGGCGGCCAGCCATGGCGCATGCCGCGCGAACAGCTCGCGCAGGGCTGCGTCGTCGCCTGCCGCCAGGGCAGTGATGAGCTCGTCGTCGTCCATCACGTCATCTATTGCATCCGGGGCCGGTCCGGTTCGCCAGGCACAGTTATTTTTCCGAGCTTGCGGCACCCGCGTGAAACGGCGGCTGGTCAGGGGCTAGCCACTGTAGGCTCCGCGGCGAGGTGCTCAGTGCCTGGTCGCATCTGCCCAGCCCGGTGTCCCAGGGCCGGCCCGGTCAGCAGGTAGGTGGCGGCCGCGCACAGCTCGGCGCCTGCGGCGGCCAGCAGGCAGCCGGTCAGCGACCAGCCGACGAGCGGGCCGGCCAGCGCCGCGCCCGCCGAAATCCCGGCGATCTTGAGGCTCGCAGCGGTGGAGAAGACCTGACCGCGCATGTGCTCCGGGCTCTCCCGGTGCCGCACCGCGAACAGGGCAGTCAGCTGCGGTCCTTCGCCCGCGCCGCCGAGCGCGACCGCCGCCAGCGTGAGCCAGCCCGGCGCGATCGCGAGAGCGGCCAGGCTCGCCGCCAGGATCAGCGTGCTGGCGAACACCCTGAAGTCGGGCTCGCGTCGGACCTGGCGGCGGGCCAGCAGGGCGTTGGCTCCCAGGCAGGCAGCGGCCATGGCGCTGATCAGCAGCGGGCCGCGGGCCGCGCCGCCGAGGCGCTGCGCGCCCAGCACCGGGCAGCAGATCAGGAGCATTCCGACGCCGACGTAGGACACCGCCGAGGTCGCGGTGGCCCGCCGCAGCCGGGGTATGGCCGCAATCGCGGCGAGCCCGGCAGCAGGCCGGAACGGCGGCTTGCGGGGCCGCGGCACGCTGGCCTGGCGCCAGGCCGCCAGGGCCGCCGGCGCGGCGAGGCCGACCAGCGCCGCGGCGGCGATGACCGCCAGCCGGGCCCCGAGGACGGCGGCGACCACGGCGGCAAGACCGGGCCCGGCCAGCCCGGCGGTGCTGTAGGTGAGTCCGTCCAGACTGGAGGCGCGCTGCAGGCTGTCTCCGGCGACCAGCCGGGGAAGCTGCGCGCTCCAGCCGGCTGCCACCGCCGGGTTGAGTATCCCGGCCGCCAGCGCGATGACGATCATGGCCGCCAGCGGGAGTCTGCCCACGCCGGCCGAGATGGCGAGGATACCGAGCGCGTAGGCGGCGAGGGTCAGGGCCAGCAGCCGCTCTGGCCGCGGAGCCCGGTCCAGCAGCACGCCGAACACCGGTCCCCCGACGGCCGCGGCGATGGTCAGCGCGGCCAGCAGCGCTGAGCCGGCGGCTGGTGCCCTGGTAACCGCGTAGGCGAGCAGCACAATCGCGGGGCCCGACATCTCGTCGCCGAGGCGCGCGGCGGTCGCGCCAGCCAGGTATCCGGAGACCGACCGCCAGGCCGGGTAACGGGATTTCATCCTAAGACGTTACATTAGACTGGCGGTCATGGCGACGTCATCGCTGCTCGGCACTACGGTCCACGACGCCGCCCAGCGCACGGCGGAGATGACGGACGTCCTCCTGGCCCCGCTGAGTGATGCCGTCGCGGCGGAGCGGCTCATCGCGGTGCTGCGGGCGCACGGTGAGCCGGAATCGGTCCAGCTCTCCGCGGCCGACGTGCCCGGCCTGCGCCAGGCCGCCGGGGAACTGCGCGCGGTCTTCGCCGCCGCCGATGCCGGCGAGGCCGCCGACGAGCTCAACCGGCTGCTCGCCGCGCATGCCCGGCGGCCGCGGCTCAGCACCCACGGCGGAATATCCGGCTGGCACCTGCATGTGGACGGCGACGACGACGCGCCCTGGCCGGAGTGGTTCCTCACCTCCTCGTGCCTCGCGCTGTCGATACTCCTGACCGAGCGGCAGGCCCCGCCCGCCGGGCTCTGCGAGTCACCGTCGTGCGGCCGGCCTTTCGTGAACGTCGGCCGGGGCAGCCCGCGCCGCTTCTGCTCCGACCGGTGTGCCACGCGCGAGCGCGTGGCCGCTTACCGGGACGGCCACCAGAGCTAGCCACCGTGTCAGCGCCCGTGTCAGGGCCGTGACAGGCGGGCGTCAGGCCCGGCCTCGATGCTCGTCGCATGAGTAATTCAGCGATTGCAGTTTCAGGCCTGCGGAAGGCCTTCAAGGACAAGACCGTCCTCGACGGCATCGACCTCGATGTCCGCGCGGGCACGGTCTTCTCGCTGCTCGGCCCGAACGGGGCGGGCAAGACGACGACCGTGAACGTGCTGACCACCTTGATGAAGGCCGACGCCGGGACCGTCCGGGTAGCCGGGCACGACGTCGCGACCGAGATGAAGGCGGTGCGCGCGGCGATCGGGGTCACCGGCCAGTTCGCCGCCGTGGACGAGCTGCTGACGGGCCAGGAGAACCTTCAGCTGATGGCGGACCTCAAGAAGCTGGGCGCCGCCGAGGCCAGGGCGCTCGTCGCGGACCTGCTGGAGCGGTTCGACCTGGTCGAGTCCGCCCAGAAGCTGGCGTCGACCTATTCCGGCGGCATGCGCCGGAAGCTGGACCTGGCGATGACCCTGGTCGGCAGGCCCCAGATCATCTTCCTGGACGAGCCGACCACCGGGCTGGACCCCCGCAGCCGCCGGACGATGTGGGAAATCATCCGCGGCCTTGTGGCCGACGGAGTCACGATCTTCCTCACCACCCAGTACCTCGAGGAAGCCGATCAGCTCGCTGACCGGATCGCGGTGCTCGACCAGGGTCGGCTCGTCGCGCAGGGTACTTCCGATGAGCTCAAGCGTCAGGTCCCCGGCAGCCATGTCCGGCTCCGGTTCGCCGACGTCGCCGAGCTCGTCGCGGCGGCGGGCGTTCTGACCGGCTCCGCCAGGAACGACGGCGACCTGACCTTGCGGGTGCCCAGCGATGGCGGGGCGAAATCGCTGCGGGCTCTGCTGAACACCCTCGATGAGAAGTCGATCGACGTCGACGAGTTCTCCGTGCACACCCCGGACCTCGACGACGTCTTCCTCGCCCTGACTGGCCACGCAAGCACTAAGGAGAACGCACAATGAGCACCGACTCGACGATCATGCTGCGCCGGAACTTCAAGCACACCCTCCGGAACCCGGTCACCGTGTTCAACGCGGTCCTGCTGCCGATCGTGATCATGCTGATGTTCGTCTGCGTGATCGGCGGCGCGTTCAGCGTGGGCGGCAGCTATGTCGACTACGTGACCCCGGGCATGATCGTGCTGGCGATCACTTACGGGCTGAGCGCGACCGCGATTGCCGTGAACTCGGACATGACCAAGGGCGTCATCAACCGGTTCAAGGTCATGGACATTTCCCGCGGTGCCGTGCTCAACGCTCAGGTCATCGGCAGCCTACTTCGCACTCTGATCGCCATCGCGGCCATCATCGGAGTGGCCTTCGCACTGGGATTCCGCACGTCGGCGAGCTTCCCCGACTGGCTCGGCGCGATCGGCTTCATCGTCGTGGTGTCGGTCGCGACCATCTGGCTCACGGTTGCTCTCGGACTAGCCGCGAAGACCCCGGAGTCGGCGGGAATGGCCATCGTGCCGCTGATCCTGCTGCCGTTCCTCAGCAGCGCGATCGCCCCGGCGGACACGATGAAGGCCGGGTTCCGGCAGTTCGCCGAGTATCAGCCCTTCACGCCGATCATCGAGACCCTGCGCGGGCTGCTCAGCGGTCACGTCTCGGCCGGCCATATGATCGCCGCGCTCGCCTGGTGCGTCGGCATCGGCGTCGTCGGATACGTGTGGTCGCTGGCGACCTTCAGCAAGCGCGCCTGATACCGACGAGACCCGGGGAGAGTTGTCATGCCCACGTACGCCACGCCGGGGCCGGTCGCCGCCACCGTGCAGGTCGCCGGCGCCCGGGTGCGGGTTACCGCGAGCGACCGGACCGACACCGTCGTGCTGGTCCGGCCCGTCAACGAGGCGAACCCGTCGGACGTCAGGGTAGCCAGCAAGACCAGGGTCGACTTCGCCGGCGGTCAGCTGTCGGTCAAAACGACCGTCCCCGGAACTGGGCACGGTTCGGTCGACATCACGATTGACCTGCCCGGCGGCTCCAGCCTGGTCGCGTACCTGGCGCACTCGCGGGTCCATGCTGACGGCCCGTTGAGCGACTGCGAGCTGCACCTGGCGTCAGGCCAGGTGCGGCTCGACCGCATCGATGCCCTGGAGGCGAACATCGCCGCTGGGGAGATCACCATCGGGCACATCGGCGGGCGCGCCAGCATCGAGGGCGGCCGGGCGTTCGCGCTGCGGATCGGTGAGGTCGAGGGCACCGTCAGGCTGACCGGCGGGGCCGGGCAGATCTCGATCGGCCACGCCCTGGCCGACCTGGATCTCGCCAGCGGCAGCGGCGGCTTCGACATCGACCGCGCCGACGGCAGCGTCACGGCCAAGACCGGCGACGGCGCCATCCGTGTCGGCCGGCTGACGCAAGGCCAGGCGGAGTTGCTGAACCGCTCGGGAAACATCGAGATCGGCATCAGCGCGGACACGGCTGCCCGCGTCGATGCCCACAGCGAGCGGGGGTCGGTCCGTAATTCTGCGCCATCACCGGAAAGCGGGGGCGCATTCGACGACAAGGTCACGGTCCACGCCCGCTCGCGGTATGGCGACGTCATCATTCAGCCCGTCGCACGCTGACCGCCGGCGCGGCGGGTGAGCCTACATGGGAGAATTAGTCAGTGCATATCGGGATGCTTGGGTCGTTTGGGGTTCGCACGGCGGACGGCGTTGCGGCCAGCGTGCCTGGCGCGCGGCTCCGCGCGCTGCTGATTGCCCTCGCGCTCGAGCCGGGCCACGTCGTCCCGAAGGCGACGCTGATCGACTGGATCTGGGGTGAGAACCCGCCCTCGGACGCGGCGAACGCGTTGCAGCGCCTCGCTTCCCGGCTGCGGCGGGCGCTGCCAGACGGGGTGGTCGAGGGTCAGACCGGCGGCTACCGGCTGACACTCGAACCTGACGCTGTCGACGCCGTCCGGTTCGAACGCCTCGTCAGCGCGGCGCGCCAGGCGGAGGATCCGCAGCGGCTGCGGCTGCTGCGCGAGGCCCTCGCCTTGTGGCGTGGTGCGGCCATGCAGGACGTCGGGCTGGAGGAGAGCGCGGCGTTTGACGCGGCCGTCACGCGGCTGGAACGGCTGCGGCTGACTGCCATGGAGGACCGGTTCGATGCGGAGGTCAGTCTTGGCCACGGCAGCGACGTGGCCGCGGAGCTGGCCGACGCGGTGGCCGCGAATCCGGTGCGGGAACGGCTGGCCGCAGCGCTCATGCGTGCCCTGGTCGCGGTAGGTCGCGACTCCGAGGCCCTGCTCGTATTCGAGCGCACGAGGGAAGCCCTGGCCGACGCACTGGGCGCCGATCCGTCGCCAGAGCTATCAGCCCTGCACATTGCGCTGCTGCGCGGCGAGCTCGGACGGCGGGCGGAAGTCCCGAAGACCAACCTGCGGGCTGAGCTCACGAGCTTTGTCGGCCGGGACGCGGATGTCGCCGTGGTCCGCGAGCTCGTCGCGGAGCACCGGCTGACGACTCTGATCGGGCCAGGCGGCTCGGGGAAGACCAGGCTGGCCACGGAGACCGTGCGCACGCTGCTGGACGACCTGCCCGACGGCGGCTGGCTGGTGGAGCTCGCAGCCATCGGCCCCGACGGTGACGTCGCGCAGGCCGCGCTCGCCGGGCTCGGGCTGCGGGATGCCCTGCTCGGCGAGGCGCCGAGCGCGGAGGTGACGGACCGGCTCATCGCCGCGGTCCGCGACCGGGAGGCGCTGCTGATTCTCGACAACTGCGAGCACGTGATCGAGCAGGCGGCGGCGTTCGCGTACCGCGTGCTCGGGGAGTGCCGCCGGCTCCGGATTCTGGCGACGAGCAGGGAGCCGCTCGGCATCACCGGCGAGGCGCTGTGGCTGGTAGAGCCACTGGCGCTGCCGGAGCAGGACGCCGGCCCCAGCGAGATCGCGTCCGCTCCCGCCATCCGGCTCCTGCGGGACCGGGCCGGCGCGGTCCGCAAGGACCTGACGGTCAGTGACCGCACGCTGCCGACGATGGCCCGCGTCTGCCGGGCGCTGGACGGGATGCCGCTGGCGATCGAGCTGGCCGCGGCCAGGCTGCGCACCATGTCCCTGGACCAGCTGGCCAGCGGGCTCGACGACCGGTTCCGGCTGCTGACGGCCGGCAGCCGTACTGCGCTGCCGCGGCACCGGACGCTGCGGGCGGTGGTCGACTGGAGCTGGGAGCTGCTCACCGACGCCGAGCAGATGGCCCTGCGCAGGCTCTCGGTGTTCACCGGCGGGGCCGGCCTCGAGGCGGCCGAGCGGGTCTGCGCCGGCGATGAAGAGCAGCCGGAGCACGTACTCGAGTTGCTCACCTCGCTGACCGAGAAGTCACTGCTGCTCGCCGACGGCGACGGCGCACCGCGGTACCGGATGATGGGCACGATCAGGGAGTACGCCGCCAGCCGCCTCGCCGAAGCGGGCGAGGCGGAGCTGGCACGCGACGCGCATCTCGCCTATTTCACCGAACTCGCCGAGGCCGCGGAGCCGCAGCTGCGCCGGGCCGGGCAGCTGGAATGGCTCGGCCGGCTGGAGGCTGAGCACGACAACATTGTCGCCGCGATGCGCGGTGCGCTCGCGGCCGGCGAGGCGCAGCCCGCGATGCGCCTCGCGGCGTCCGCCGGCTTCTACTGGTGGCTCGGCGGGCACCGGGCCGAGGGCTTCGAGCTGATTACCGCCGCCACAGAGCTGCCCGGAGAAGTGACCGACGAGATCCGGGCTCTGGCGTACGCGGTGGTGATCATGTTCGCGACCTCCGGACGCGCCGACGAACACCAGGCCGAGCACTGGATCCGCGAGGTGACGCGGCTCAGCAGGCGCGGTCAGGACCAGTACCCGGTACTGAGACTCGTCGCTCCGCTTGAGCGCCTGCTGCTGGGCCGGGACGCGTTCCTGTCTGCCTGGGACCCGTTGCTGAACGACGAGGATCCCTGGGTACGCGCGCTGGCGCTCTACCAGCTCGGCAAGATGCGCATCGCGCTCGGGCAGGGCGGGACGGACGCCGACGCGTACCTCGAGCAGGCGGCCGCCGAGTTCCGGGCCATCGGCGAGCGCTGCGGGCTCTCGCTCGCCCTGGCCGAACTCGCGGACCGGATTGCCGCGCGCGGCGAGTTCGCCGCCGCGTGCGAGCGCTTCGAGCAGGCGATCGCGGCCGTCTCCGAGCTCGGTGCGGTCGAGGATGTCATCTGGATGCGCTCGCGGCAGGCCCAGCTCTACTGGCTGCTCGGCGACCATGACGCCAGCGCGGCCGCTATCGCCGACGCCGAGCGGCACGCGCAACGCGTCACGTGGCCGGATGCGCTGGTCGAGCTTGCCCTGGCCAAGGCCGGACTGGCCCGCTGGGCCGGCCGGCCAGAGGACGCGTATTACCAGCTTGAGGCGGCCACGGCCATCATGGGCGATGAGGCGGACCGGCCCAACGTCCGCGTAGAAACCGACGATCTGCTCGGCTACCTCACCGAGGATCTCAGCGAAGCCCGCACCTACCGCGCCCGCGCCTACCAGGCCGCGTCCGTGGTGGGATACGCACCCGTGCTCGCAAAGGTGCTCGTGGGGATTGCCGACCTGGCCCTGCGCCTCGGACAGCCGGAGCAGTCAGCGCGGCTGCTCGCGGCGAGCACCGGCGTGCGCGGACTGCCGGATCGCTCCTTGCCGGACGCGGCCCGGATCGAGCGGGCCGTGCGGCAGCTCCTCGGCGAGGCGCTTTTCGCCCGGGCGACGCGCGAGGGTACGCAGGCGAGCTGGCCTGAGCTGGTCGCAACCGTGCTGGAGCCAGACGGATGATCTAGCCACCCGCGAGATCGGTCAGCGCTGCGTCCGCATGCGTCGGGGTGCGTACGCGCGAGGCGATGGCGGCAGCGGCCAGGCAGGCCGCGGCGCCGGTCAGCAGGGCGGCCCGCGGCCCGCCCGCGGAGATGATCGCCCCGGTGATGATGCTGCCGACCGGGGTTGTGCCAATGTAGACGTAGACCCACAGCGCCATGATCCGCCCGCGATAGGCCGGCGACGAGTGCAGCTGCAGCGTGGTCGAGCACAGGGTCACGAACGAGAATGCGGCCGCCCCGGTGGCCAGCAGCGTCAGGCAGGCGACAGCAACATCGGGCGCCCCGGCGGTCGCGGCCAGGAGCGCCCCGAACGCCAGCGCCGCGGTCATCAGGTAGGGCCGGCGGGGATGGCGGATGAAGCCGACACCGAGCGAGCCGGCGACCGAGCCGATGCTGAGCATGGTGGTCAGCAGCCCGTAGGTCCCGCCGTTGCCGTGGAATGTGCGGCTGGCGAGGACGGGCAGGATGACCGGGAAGTTGAAGGCCAGCAAACCGACCAGCGCCATCATGACGAGCGGCAGCCACAGCTGCTGGCGGCTGGCCGCATACCGCAGGCCCTCGCGGACGCCGCCGCTCCCGCGGCCCTGCCGCGTGCGTGGCCGCAGCGGGCGGAGCAGCATGAGCGCGGCGATCACGGCGACGTAGGACAGTGCGTTGACCGCGAAACACGGCGTCGTGCCGATCGTGACGATCAGGACGCCCGCCAGGGCGGGCCCGACCACCCGGGCGCTGTTCATGACGACGCCGTTGAGGCTCACCGCGCTGGACAGGTCCTCCGGCATCACCAGGGAACCGACAAAAGCCTGCCGCGCCGGCGAATCGACGATCTGCACGACACCGCCGGCCACGCTGATCGCGATGATCGCCGCCACGGACGCCTTCCCGGCGACCGCCAGTGCCCAGAGCAGGCCAGCCAGCACGCCGTAGACCGTCTGAGTGCCGATCAGCAGAAGGCGCAGGTTGACGCGGTCGGCGACTGTCCCGCCCCAGGGGCCGAACAGCAGCGACGGCACGCCGCCCACGGCCAGGACCAGGCCCAGCTCCGCCGCTGAGCCGGTAAGCCGCAGCACCAGCCAGCCGATAGCGGTCTGCTGAACGAAGGTACCGCTGGCCGAGGCGACCTGGCCCGCGAAGTACAGCCGGAACGGCCGCGAGTGCAGCGCCCGGAACGTCCCCCGCTTGCCGTCGGCCCGGCGATGATCATCTGACGCTGTGCTGGGCGGCGCGCCTTGCTCCGCAGGCTGAGTGCTGTCTTCCCCGACGCCGGGAGCGGCCTCGGGCACCACTCTCAGCCCTTCACGGTCCATAGCGCTCCCGTCACCGCCGGCGGCCAGGCCGTCAACCCTAGTTCCGGGCAGCCATGTTGCGGTAGGGAGCCACTGCCGCGTGCGCGACAGCCCGTTCCGCCTTACAAAGCGGCGGTCAGGGGTATTCGCCTCGTATGCGCTGCCTGCCCGCGCTGGCGCTGAACGTGGCGGGATTAATACAATCCTGGTGCCGAAGGCCGGGTCGTCCCGCGACCGGCCGGGCGTGCGGGCAGGGAGGCGGATGACTGAGTTCATCGCCGGCACTCATCAGTCCGACACGCATCAGAAGGCCCTGCGCATCAACCTGGATCCGCGCTGGTACGGGACGATCGCGGAGATCGGCGCCGGCCAGGAGGTCGTGCGGTGGTTCTTCCGCGTGGGCGGGGCCGCGGGCACGGTGGCGAAGTCGATCTCTGCTTACGACATGGCTGTCAGCGACGCCGTCTACGGCAAGGCCGACCGGTACGTATCGGCGGGGCGGCTGCAAGGCATGCTGGACAAGGAATTCCAGCTCAACGTCGAGCGCCTTAGCGACGAGCGCGGTGACGACAACTGCTTCTTTGCGTTTGCCGATACGGTCGTGGCCCGCAGCTACCTGGGCGGCAACGAGTGCCACGGCTGGATGGGCGTGAAGTTCCAGGCCCAGCCGCACGACGAGCCCAGCCAGATCATCCTGCATGTGCGGATGCTCGATGTCGAAGCGTTCGCGCAGCAGGAGGCGCTCGGGATTGTCGGGCTAAATCTGCTGTACGGGGCGTTCTTCCAGCACCACGAGCCGGACCGGCTCATCGAGAACCTCCTCGACCGCCTCACCACGGGCCGCATCGAGATCGACATGATCCAGTTCCGGGGCATCGAGTTCCGCGGCGTGGACAACAGGCTGATGGCGCTGAAGCTGGTGCAGCTCGGGCTCAGCGGCGTGGCGATGTTCGGCCCCGACCGCGAGGTCCTGCAGCCGAGCGAGGTGCTGCGCAAGAAGGCAGTCCTGGTCGAGCGGGGCAGCTTCCGGCCGCCGACGCACGTGAACCTCGACATGCTGGAGACGGCCAGGGCGAAGTTCGCCGACGAACCGGACGTCGCCGGCAAGCCGATCCTGCTGCTCACCGAGATCACGATGCGGAACCTGCTCGCCGGCGGAGCCGCCGATGTGGACCGCCGCGACTTCCTGGCCCGGGCAGAGCTGCTCGCCGCGTGCGGCATGACGGTGCTGATCAGCGATTACTTCGACTACTACCGCCTCGCCGCCTACATTGCCGAGCGGACGAATGAGCGGATCGGCATTGTCATGGGCGTTCCGAGCCTGATCGACCTGTTCGACGAGAAGAACCACGCCCAGCTTCCCGGCGGGATCCTTGAAAGCTTCGGGAGGCTGTTCAAGAACGAGCTCAAGCTCTACGTGTACCCGCTCCAGCCAGCGCCCGATGACGAGCTGAAGACCGTGAACGACATCAAGGTCCAGTCGGAACTGCAGCCGCTGTATGACTACCTTGCCGGGCGGGGCAGTTTCGTCCATCTCGACAACTACCGGCCGGAGTGCCTGCCCATCTTCAGCCGCGACGTGCTGCGCCGGATCGCCGCGGGCGACGAGTCCTGGGAGGCCATGGTCCCGGCGGAGGTCGCGGAGCTCATCAGGCGCCGCGGGTTCTTCGGCTACGTCAAGCCGGGCCGGGACTGACGGCCCCGCTGCCGCTCACCGCACCGTGTAGGCCACCAGCTGGGGCGAGCCGCCCTTCGGCCCGAAGAGGCTGGGACCGCCCGCCGGGATGAGGATCGTGTTGCCGGCAATCGCGATCTCCGCGTTGGCCGAGGTCGGCAGCTTGTGCTCGTAGACGATGGCGCCGGTGCTGCGGTTCAGGGCGACCAGCACGCCGGTGTACAGGGTCGTCAAGACGAGGTCGTTAGAGACGGTCGCGGCACCGAACGGGTAGGCCGGCACCTTGGTGTCCCACTCGACCTTCCCGGTGGCCAGGTTGAGAGCCTCGATGTCGCCGCTGCCGGCGCCGTCCGGGGCGCCCAGCGGATAGCTCATCTTGGCGAGACTGAACCGCTGGTTGACGGCGGCGACGTACACGGTGTTGCCGGCCAGGGCCGGGTTAGACAGCACGCCGCCGAGCGAGCCGGGCAGGATCGTGTACGGCGCCGTCAGCGTGAGCTTGTGCTGCATTGCCTCGGCCGAGTAGTCGTCGGAGGGACTGTGCTCGCCGACGGGCGTCTTCCAGATCAGCTTGCCGGTGCTGGCGTTCATCGCGTAGACGACGCCCATCTTCCCCGAGCCGATCACGGCAGGCTGACCGCTGACGGTGGTGGCAATCGGCGAGGTCTGCATGTCGTGGTCCATGAAGTCGTTGGTGACGCCCTGGTAGTACCAGCGCAGCTTCCCCGTGGCCGCATCCAGATTCACTTCGCTGTCGCTGTAGAGCCACGGCGAGGGCTTCGCGATGGCCGATGCCGCCGTCTGATAGGGATTGCCGATGCCGAAGGTCACCGAGCCGTCGCTGCCAACCAGCGGGGTCTCCCACGCGCCGCCGGTGCCGTAACTGCTCCCGCCGGCGCTCGCGGCGGTGGGCAGGATCGTGTTGAATCGCCAGATGACCTTGCCGGTGGCGGCGTCGAGTGCCATCAGCACCCCGCCGCCAGGCCCGGTCCCGATAGCGCTGGCCAGATAGACGCGGCCATTTGCCACCTGCGGCTGGATGGTGAAGCTGCCCTGACCGCCGTTGAGCAGATTCTGCGCGGTCCAGATGGACTTGCCGGTGCCGGCATTCAGCGCGAACACGGTGCTGTTGGTGACGCCGTACACGACGCCGCCCGTGACCGCGACGCCGTTCGGCCCGCCTCCGACTATCTTCGAGCTGACGTGGTACTCCCACTTCAAATGCCCGGTAGCGAGATCCAGCGCATACACGTTGTTGCCGAGATCCTGCAGGTAGACGACGCCGTTGGTGACAATAGGCGTCCCGGTCAGCGAGCCGAAGCCAGGTCCGGACGTCACCAGTGAGGCGGGCAGCTTGAACGTCCAGGCCTGCTGCAGAGTGGCAATATTGGCCGACGAGATCGTGGAGCCGGCTGCGTCGCGCGTGTTCGCCAGATCACCGTTCGGATAGGGCCAGGATCCGGCGGGCTTTGCTGCACTGGGATTCCGGACGGTGGTCCCGCCCGGAGTGCTGGCACTGCTGCAGGCGGCCGCAAGCACGCTCATCGCGATGAGCAACGTCGCCGATAGACAGGCCCGTGCAGTCCTTCTTGTTCCCATCAGACTGTCCTCCTGGGCAGCGAAATCCGTGCTCACCTATATTGATATCACAATGATAGACGTGTGGTATCAGGCACGTCAATCGCAAGCTGAGGCTCAGTGTGCCGCTTGGCGTGGCGTCCTGGCGCCGAACAGATCCGGCCGGATCAGGAGATCTGAAGTCCGCTCACCGACATGGAGCTCGCGGAGGTGTACGGCTGGTCGGTGACGACGTTCGTCATAGGCACCGGCACGGCCTTGGTCAGCGGCGCGATTGCCCGCAAGATCGTCGCGAGCGGACTCTGCGGTGTGATCGTGACGGGCACGCCCAGCAGATCACCGGAAAGCCTGGTGGCGTACAGCACTACCTTCCCGCTGAGGTCCAGCTGCGGAGCGCGGGTGCTCAGCGTCGCGCCACCCTGGCTGATCTTCAGCTCGACGCCGGTCAGGCTGAGGGAGCTCATCGTGAACTGCATCATCTTGACCGGGCCCTTCGCGGTGCGCACCGTGGCCAGGCCGTCATAGGAGAAGCCGGTGATTACCGCCGACGCGGCCGTCAGGCTGGCGGGCGATGACGCGACGTTCACGCCGGGCGCAGCTCCGGCCCGCTTGGGCGCGCCCGGCCTGGCGGGGTGGCCGGGACGGCCCGGGCGTCCAGGGCTGGGCTTCGGGCTCGGGCTGTGGCCGGGATGGCCGCTCACGCTCGGGCCAGGCGTCGGGCTGCCGCTCACGCTCGGACTCGGGCTGGTACTCGGGCTCGGCTCCGGAGTGGGACTGGAACTCGGACACGGGCTCGCGTTCTTGCCCAGGCCGATCCCGATCCCGATACTCACGCTGATGATCGGGGTTGGGGCGGGCGTGGGGGTAGCGCTTGGGCTGGGCGCAGGGCTTGGGCAGCTGACCGTTGGCGTGGGAGTACTCGTTGGGCTCGCCCCAGCCGGCGGTCCCGATCCGCCCGTGCCGAGGTGCAGCAGGCCCAGCAGCCCGAGGATCGGGGTCACCGCGATGCCGCGCAGCACCAGGCCGCTGCCGCCGGTGCCGCCGGTGCCGCCGCTGCCGGGCCCGGCCGCGCCTGAGTCGCGGACCGTACCGCCGTCGCCCCGCACCGGCGCCCAGGCAAAGCCCAGGGAGCCGCCCACGATGCCAAGCAGCGTGCCGATCAGGAATCCGCCCAGATTCGAGGCGATCAGCGCCGCGACTGCCAGCAATATCGCCACGATCGAGTAGAAGATCCGCTGCGCCGGGTTGAACCACAGCAGAAAGGCGCACGCGACCAGAATGGCGCCGATCAGGATGCCAAGAACCCCGCCGGTGCCGATGTGCAGGATCAGGCCCATGGAATGCATGGGCAACGGGATCATGAGCAGCTCAACGCCGGCCACGATCAGGAGCACGCCGGCCCAGAACGGCCGGTTGCGCCGCCAGGAGCGGAACCCGCGCCGGAGGCGGCCGAGCAGGACGATCGCACTGCGCCGGGCCAGGCTGGGCTCGGGCGCAGAGTCGGCCGGGCAGTTGCTAACGGTGCCGTCAGTCATCGTTGCTCAGAAGCAGGAGTTGTCGCCCGCGGACAGGCTGAGCCTGAAGCCTGGCAGCGTGAACGTGCCGGCCGACGTGGAGTAGGCGACCTGCCGCAGGCCCTTGATCGTGATGCCGCTGGCCTGCTGGCCGAATGTGCCCGCCTGGCCGTCGGGAACGCCGGGCACCGCATTCAGCGTCGAGGCGTCCTGGCCGATGTTGATGTTGTTGAAGCTGGCGACGGAACCCGAGAGCTGGTCCGCGTCGATGATGAGCGAGTCGGCTGACACTGGCGTTCCGCCGCCGCCTGCGGTGATGCGCAACGTATAACTGCCCAGGCCCAGCGGGAACGTGGCCACCACGCTCTGGCACAAGTTGGTGATCTTCGCCGTGCCGATCTCGGACTCGGCCACGGCGATGGGCTTGCCGCGTGCGGTCTCTTCGACAGTGCCGAACTGCTGGAATCCAGTGCCGTTCAGCGAGGAGGCGGAGACCTGGAACTGCTGACCCGAGATTGAGAACGACGAGGCCAGCGCGCCGTTAGCGATCAGGCCGAGGAGCACGCCGGTCACCCCGAGAGCAGGAGTGAAGATGAGGGCGAAGCGCTTCCAGCGGACCCGGCCCAGCGGTCGCGCGCGTCGGTCGGTACCCCGTGGCTTGATGGCAAACTTCATCTGGCGGCTCCTGCCTGTCGGGGAGGAATTGCTCGCTTTAAAACACGCTCCGCACGGATGTGACAGATGTCAGGCTCTGACTACCGGTCGGTAAGTTACTCGCTGGTAGCTCGACCCGTCAATCCCTTCCGGTGAAATTGCACGAGGCCCGCGTCCCCGAAACGGCGTAGAAAGCGGCAAAGGTTACATTCGCCCTGCCCGCCACGTCGCGTCGCGGGCCCAGCTCCCGGCAGTCGACGAAGCGCGCCCTCGCGAGCCGTCCATGCGCCAAGCGCGCCTAGCGCGCCTCCCGGCTAGGGGCCGCTTTCGAGGTCGGCGATCCTGGCCCGCAGCTGCTGTGCGGCCTCCGCGAGGCGGCGCATCCTGCGCTCGACCCGCCCGGCCTGCCGGAGCGCGCGGCCGTGGATCAGGGCCTGGCGGGCATCGTGGTGCAGGGCCGCGGAGGTCTGCATGTCCCGGATCCGATCCTGCGCGACCTGCAGCCTTGACTGCGCCACTGCCACCTCCCTCACGCGCGATCGCGGCCATGGTTAAGCATGTACTTGAGTATGTTGATGGTGGGGCTCGATAGTCAAGCAAATACTTGAGTCTTCGCTGCGATTTGCGGCCGCGGGTCGGTCCCGTGGCCGCCAGACCGCCCTTGGATCGCGGGACGTGGCCGGGGCGGCCTGTTCCGACACGACGTTTGCCTGAATGGTTGCGCCAACCACACCAATCAGACAAACGTTCGAGGCCATGATCCCTTCGTGCCTGGCAAAACGGGCAAGGCACGCAATCTGCCAGTCGCAACCGAGGGCTGGCGCCGCGGACCATGATCGGCTCCGACGCTTGCATTCCTGGTACGAACAGTTCGTACTAGACAGACAAACGTTGCCGGGACTGGCCAGCCGGCCATCCCAGTACCCGCCTCGCCCCTGCGCCGGAACTCGTCCCCCGCCAGCCCCTAGATGATCTTCTGGAACATCGCCTCCGGCAGATTGCGGGCTCATAGCGGTTGCCAGGATCACCGGAACGGGTGTCTCTTGTTCTTGGGCATTGTCCGGAAATGCCATTGTTCGCGGATGCGAGGAGCGAGGATGCGACCGGTGATTGCGCGCCGCGCGGGTGCCGCGGTACTGGCTGCCGGCCTGGCGGCTGCCTTCCTACCAGCAGGCCTCGCCGCGGCGTCCGGCCATGCGCCCGCCGCCAGTCTGGGGCACGAGCCCGCAGCCGGCTTGCATCTCGGCAGCGCCCGCCTCGGCCCCCTGACCGCGACCGCTCTGACGGCGACCGCTCTGACGGCGCCGGCAGGCCTGCCGTCCAAAGCGCGCCAGATCAAAGTGCTCACCGCCGCACTGGCCAAGATGCGCGCGAACTACAAGACGCTCGCGAACGAGTGGGAGCCGGGCCCGGTCGACGTCTTCGACTACAACATCGGCGCGCTGTGGCGCAAGGGCATCGACGGCGCCGGCACGACCGTAGCCGTGATCGAGGGCTGGAACTTCCCGCAGATCGGCTCGGTTGTGGCCAGCTTCGACAAGGCGCTCGGCCTGCCGAACCCGAGGATCACGACGATCTACCCGTCCGGAGACGGCAAGCTGCCGAAGACGTGCCCGCCCGGAATGCAGGCGCTCGGCAGCTACGGTTCGTGCAGCGCGTGGGGCGGTGAGCTCATCCTCGACGTGCTGTCGGCGCACCTGATGGCGCCGTACGCCAAGATCGTCATCTCGGTGACCCCAGCCGACAGCCAGATCACTGACGACGCGGCCAGCCAGGTGGCCCCGCCGGAGATGATGCAGGCGCTGGAGAAGATCAGCGCCCGCCACCTCGCCAACGTGATCTCGATCAGCGACGGGCAGGCCGAGCTGACGTTCAGCCACCCGCCGGAGCAGGTGACGGCCCAGGATCCTGGCGAGCTGTCGGCCGCCGCGGCCGGCATCCCGGTCCTGGTTGGCACCGGGGACTGCAACGTCGTGCAGGCACTGCCGGAGCTGAACTCACCGTGCACGAAGGTCACCGCGGGCCGGGCCACCGCGGCCTGGGATGACTCGCCGTGGGTGACCGCGATGGGCGGGACCACGCCGAACTTCAGCGCCACGGGCCAGCGCCTCGGGTCCGACCCGGTCTGGAACGTCGGCGGCGAGTTCGGCGAAGGCGCCGGCTTCTCCGCCATCTACAAGCGGCCGAGCTACCAGAACGGCGTCGCGGGCATCACCAGGAGCCGCTGGCGCTCGGTACCTGACCTGGTGATGGACTCCGTGAACGGCACGTCGGAGGCGGGCCCCCTGATGAACGGCATCCTGGCGCTGGCCACGCAGCTCAACCATGGTCACAATGTCGGGCCGATCAATCCGGTGCTGTACAGCGTGCTCGGCCCGGCCGGGGCCAGGGACGGCATCGTGGACGTGGTTGACGGCAACGACACGTACCACCTCGGCTCCACGACCGTGAAGGGCTTCACCGCCGGCCGGGGATTCGACGTCGCGACCGGCTGGGGCACGATCAACGCGGCGAAGTTCGTGCCCGCGCTGGTCGCAGCCACCAGGGCCGCGCACGAAGACGCCGGCCCGCGCGGCCAGGCGAGGCGGGACCTGTCCGCACTGGAGCACGGCATCAGGCTGTCGTCCGGAGTCATCGGCCGCGGCAAGACCGCGCGGCTGACGGCCGGCGACTTCCTACCCGGTCATCCGGTCGTCGTCCGTATCAACGGCAAAGTCGTCGCGACCCTGACCGCCAGCGCCCACGGCACCGTGAGCTACCGGATCGATCCGGCGGCGCTCGGGCTGCGCGCCGGAAAGCACGTGATCACACTCAGCAGCCTGCTGCTGACCGAGAAGGCGGTCTTCAACACCAGGTAGCCGAAGCCCGGAACGCGGCGCAGCCACGGCCAGTGTCACTAGCTGGCCGCCGGCTTCACCGCCGCCGGTGCGGGCCTGGCCGACGCCCGGGGAGTCCGCCTCGAGGCGCCGGGCTGCGTCAGGGCCAGTCACCCATCAGTGAGTCGAGGACAGCCGAGGCGTAATCCGCCGGGGTCTCCTCCCAGACGAAGTGCCCGGCATCAATGATCACGAGACGGCTCGTCGGCAGCCGCTGGTCGAGGAACTCCGCATTGGCGAGCGGGACAACACGATCGTGGCGGCCGTTGATGATCGTGACCGGCACCTCTATCTGCGGCAGCAGACCGGCCAGCACCGGCAGTTCCTCGGGATACCTCCGGACGTAGCGCATCGACTCGGCGAAGCGGTCGCCGTCGTAGCAGGCCAGGTAGTCCGCGCGGATGTCGTCGGGTACCCCGCCGGCAATGGTGTCGATAGCCGCGCCGACGATCACGCGCGGGTCCATCCTGCGGTATTTGTCGAAGTCGGGATCGAGGACCCACGACGCCAGCGGCTCACCGAGCTGGATCGGAACGGCGGCTCCGCCGGTGCCGACGATCGCGCTGGCGATCCTCTCCGGATGGGCTGCCGCCGCGAACAGGGCGGCGGCGGTTCCGACGTCCGGCGCGATGATGTGCGCCGCGCCGAGATCCGCCTCGGCAATGAGCTGGGCCAGGAACTCGCCCATCGCCCGCGGCGACAGGAGCTCCTCCCGGCGCTCGGACGCGCCGAAACCAGGCAGGTCAATGGCGAACAGCCGGGCGTGCTCGGCCAGCGAGGCCCAGATCGGCGCGAACGCGTAGACGCTCTCCGGCCACGGACTGGTCAGGACGACAGTAGGCCGGCGCGAGCCGCCGCTGTCCGCGTACCTGATCCGGACTCCGCCGATAGTGCGAGAGCGGACTTCGGGGATTGTTGTCGTTGGCATGCGAACTCCCCGGTCAGCTGGCGCCTTGCAAGGCGGGGGCGAAGAAGTCCGCGAGCAGCTGGTTGACCCGCTCGGGCTCGTCGTGATGGACCCAGTGCGAAGCATCGGGCAGGCGCTCCACGCGGTCGAGCTTGGGTACATCGTCATGCTCAGGCTCGGCCAGCTCTTCGCCGAGGTAACGATCCCGCTGTCCCCAGATGACCAGTGTCGGCGCCTCGATCGGCCGAAGCGCCGCCTCGGACTGCTTGGGCGGCGTCCGCACCGAGGACCGGTAGTAGTTGATCATCCCCGTTGCGGCGCCCGGCTGTGACCACGCCTCGATGTACCGATCGATCTCCGGCTGCGTGTAGGCCGGATGGGCGTCGCGAAGAAAGTGCCGGAAGAAATGCCAGTCGTCGGAACGCACGACCGTTTCGGGCAGTTCCGGGAGGTCGAAGAAGAAGAAGTACCAGGACTTGCGGAGCTGGCCTGGGTGGTGAAGTCCCTGCGAGAGCTTCCGCGGGTGGGCGGCGTTGAGGATGGCCAGCCGGTCGACGACTTCGGGGTGGTTCATCGCGGTGGCCCAGGCGATGGATCCGCCCCAGTCGTGACCGACCAGCAGAGCGGACTCGTAGCCGCGCTCGTGGATCAGATCACGGATGTCGGCCGCCAGCTTGGCGGTGTCATAGGCGGCGACGCCGTCCGGCTTCGACGACAGGTTGTAGCCGCGCGTGTCGGGTGCGACGACGCGGAATCCCGCGGCTGCAATCGGTTGGATCTGCAGGCGCCAGCCGAACCAGAACTCGGGGAAGCCGTGCAGCAGAACGATCAGGGGTCCCTCGCCGGCCTCGACGTAGTGGAGGCGCTGATCGCCGATCTCGGCGTAGCCCTCGCGAAGTTCGCTGCTTGCGGAGTCTGCGGTTGCGTTCATTACCGCCTCCCTGGGGTTGTAGTCAGGGATGCGTTCCGGGTATCTGCGGCTTTACCCAGCCCACGCTAACACCCTCGAAATCGGCCTACTCCATGAGTGGGGTGTGGCCGACTGAGGACAGTTTGTCGGGGTTGCCGACAAAGTAGATCGATGTGATGACGCCGGACTCCGACGTCACCGCCATCACGTGCCGGGTAGCGTCACCGGCCGAGAGGATCGCGCCGGCGTGGCCGCCGACGATGGCCGGCCGGCTTGCCAGGTGGCCGTCGCGGCGGGCGACGCCTACGAGGAGACGGGCCACCCGGTCGGAACCGACGACCGGGCGGCGAGCGGCCCGGCGGTTCGGACCACCGTCAGTAACGCATACGACCTGTGGCGCCAGGCGGGCGGCAACCTCGTTCACATCGCCGGAAGCCAGCGCCCGGAGCAGACCGCTGACGAGCGCCCGGTCGGCCGGAGCGGTCCGATTGGGCTGCTTGTCCGGCCGGAGCCTGCGGCGGGCCCGGCTGGCGATCTGCCGGCATGCGGCCTCGGAGCGTCCCACCGTGGTGGCGATCTCCGCGTACGGCACATCGAACACGTCCGCCAGTACGAAGACCGCCCGTTCGACCGGAGCCAGCTGATCGAGCAGCACCAGGAAGCCGAGAGTCAGGGAGTCGGACAGCTCGGCTGCGCTCTCCGGACTGGGGTCAGTCACGATCGGCTCAGGCAGCCACGGCCCGGGGTAGACCTCACGGGTCCTGGCCGCTGACCGGAGCCGGTCGAGGCAAAGGCGGGTGGCCGCGGTGACCAGCCAGGCCTCGGCGTTGGCGATGTGCTCGCCGCCGGCTGCCTGCCAGCGCAGCCAGGTGTCCTGGGCGATGTCGTCGGCGTCGGCGAGGGTGCCCAGCATCCGATAAGCCAGGCCGCGGATCCGGGGCCTGGCCGCCTCGAATGGATCCTGGCTCACGTCGCTGCGGATACCGGGACGGCTTGGACCGCGCGGAGCGCGGCAGCTTGCCCGCTGGCCAGTGCCGCGTCGGCGAGGAGACCCGTCGGCCCGACCCAGTCGCCGGCCAGGTAGACGCCCGGCAGTCCGGTGGCGTCGATCGCCGGCCGGCCACCGAGTCCGCCGCGCTCCGCAATCGGTGCCGCGCCAGCGACGACCATACGGGCAAGGAATTGGCTGGTCACAACGTCTTCCTCCCGAAAACCGGCACTCGCCAGATGGGTTTCGAGTGCGGCCAGGTCCGCTTCGGCCTGGGTCGCACCATAACGGACCGCACCGACGACCGCCTGACCCGCTGGCGCCTGGCGGGCAGGCGGCGACTGGACCGTCGCGTACACGGGGACGTCAATACCGACGACATAGCCCGGGTCCGGGACCCGCCGCAGGCCGGCGTCGAGGCAGGCGGCCGTCACTTCGGGACCGAGGTCGCCCCAGCCAGGGTCGGCGGGCAGTAGCCTCATGGCCGTCGACGGGCGGCCGACAGCGATGACCACCGACTCGGCGACAAGCGGACCGCTGGTCGTGGTCACCTCGACCTGGCCGGCAGCGGAGCTGACGCCCGTTACCCTGATCCCGGTGCACACCTCGCAGCGGGCGGCGAGTCCCTCGGTGAGCTGGGCCCAGCCGTCGTCAAGGTACACAACCCCGCGCGCCGCCTGCTGCAACTGGGCGACTGCGGCATCGGCGCCAAAGGTGTTCATGTCCGAGGCGTAGGTGGTCAGCCGGATAAGCGCAGTCAACGCGGCGGCGGCCGCAGGCCGCAGGCCGGCGTCGGCGATCCACTGCGACACCGAGGCGCCGGCGTGCCGCTGCGGATGCAGCCGGGGCAGGAGCGCCAGAAGCGCGGCGAGATCCTGCTTGTCTTCCGGGTCGAGGAGCGTGGTGCGTTGCAGCGAGTCGGGGCTCAGCGGCATGAGGTGGAGTTCGCCGCCGGCAAGAGCCTGGTAGCGAGCGAGTGGCGGCGAGCTGCCCTGCGGCTCGATCCCCAGGCTGCGCAGGACCTCCCACCCCGCGCCACCCTTGTACAAAGCGTGAACCCCCCGGTTGAACACGAAACCGTCGGTCCTGGTCACCCGCGCCCGGCCGCCCGGGACGTGGGCTTCAAGCACGAGCGTCGCGCACCCGTCTTTGGCTGCGGTGGCTCCGGCGGCCAGTCCCGCCAGGCCGGCGCCGATCACGATCACATCCCAGTCAGTGCTCATACCGCTCAGACGGACGGGCCGGCCAGACTGTGACAGCTCAGGTCGCGGCGGTAGCGAGTACCAGCGGCAGGACGGCCATGGCACCGGCTTCGCGCAGGCGCATCGCCGCGACCGTCATCGTCCACCCGGTCTCGACCCGGTCGTCCACCAGCAGCACGGGCGCGTCGAGCCGGGCCAGCTCGGCGCGCATTGTTTCGGGCACCGCGACGCTGGTCCAGACTGCGCGCAGGCGCTGGGCACTGTTGTGCTGGCCAGCGGATATGGCCGGCCCGGCAGTCTCGAGCGGACCGAGGTAAGTCATCCGGCCGATCGCCGCGATCTGGCTGGCCAGGCTCGCGATGAGCAGCGGCCTGGTACGCGACGGCATCGCGATGACAGCCGAGGGCCGCTGGGCCCAGTCCCACGCGGCCAGCACCTTGACCATTGCCGGGACTATGTCGTCGGGCACCGGTCCGTCCGGCTCCCGGTCGAGCACCGCACGCAGCCTGGGTCCCCAGCCGAGGTCGGTCAGCCGGCCCAGGGCCCGGCCCGGCTCGGCCGCCATGTCCGCCCCGATTTTCCCCGCGATGTCGATCCCGAGCTCGCGCATGCCGGTCGGCCACATCTTGCGCGGCGGGATCTCGGTACCGGGACGCTGCAGATGGTCGCCCGCCGCGCGGGCCGCGGTCTCGGTCACTACACCCGGCCAACGGCGGCCAGTGCAGTTGTCGCAGCGCCCGCACGGCGCGGCCGCCGGATCGTCGAGCTGCCGCCGGAGGTACTCCATCCGGCACTCCGCCGTGGCGATATAGCCGAGCATGGCCTGCTGCTCCTTGGCTCGCTCGGCGGCAACGCGGGCGTAGCGGTCGGCGTCGTACTCCCACGGCTGCCCCGTCGCGGTCCAGCCGCCGGTGACCCGGCTGACCGCGCCGTCGACATCGAGAACCTTGAGCATCGTTTCCAGCCGGTTCCGCGACAGGTCGACACTGGCCTCGAGCGCCGCGGTCGACATGGGCCGGCCGGCCTCGGCCAGTACGGCCAGCGTGCGGCGCACGAGCGGCTCCGCCGGGAAAGCCAGGGATCCGAAGTACGCCCAGATGTCGGCGTCCTCCCGGCCCGGGAGCAGGATCACGTCGGCGCGGTCGACCGCCCGGCCAGCGCGCCCGATCTGCTGGTAGTAGGCGATGGGCGACTGCGGCGCCCCGAGGTGGACGACAAAGCCGAGGTCGGGCTTGTCGAACCCCATGCCCAGGGCGCTGGTCGCGACCAGGGCCTTGAGCTCACCTGCCAGCAGCGCTTCCTCGGCCGCCAGCCGGTCGGCGGGATCATCCTGGCCGGTGTAGGACGCGACGTTGAGACCCTCGCCGCGCAGGAAGGTCGCGGTCTCACGGGCCGCGGCGACGGTGAGCGTATACACGATGCCCGAGCCCGGCAGCTCGGCCAGATGGTCGGCCAGCCAGGCCAGGCGCTGCTGGGCCGCCGGCAGCGCGACGACGGCCAGATGGAGGCTGTCGCGGTCCAGGGGCCCGCGCAGGATCAGGGTCTCACCGTCGTAGCCCGCGCCCAGCTGCTCGGCGACGTCACGGCTGACGCGCTCGTTCGCGGTCGCGGTCGTCGCCAGCACGGGCACGCCCGGCGGCAGTCCGGCCAGCAGCGTCCGCAGCCGACGGTAATCGGGCCTGAAGTCATGCCCCCAGTCGGAGATGCAGTGGGCCTCGTCCACCACGAGCAGTCCGGCCGAGGCGATCAGCTTCGGCAGCACCAGGTCGCGGAAGCTGGGGTTGTTCAGGCGTTCCGGGCTTACCAGCAGGACGTCCACCTGCCCGGCCGCCACCTCGGCGTAGACCTCGTCCCACTGCTCGACATTGACCGAGTTGACGGTCCGAGCGCGGATCCCCGCCCGCTCGGCGGCCGCGATCTGGTTGCGCATGAGCGCCAGGAGCGGCGAGACGATGACCGACGGGCCAGCGCCCCTGGCCCGCAGCAGAGCGGTCGCCGCGAAATAGACCGCTGACTTGCCCCACCCGGTTCGCTGCACGACCAGCGCGCGAACGCGATCTTCCACCAGTGCGCGGATCGCCGTCCATTGGTCATCCCGCAGCCGCGCGTCCGGGCCCGCGAGTACCCGGAGGCAGGCCTCCGCCTCGGCGCGCATCGAGTCAGCCAGCTTCGGTTCGCCAGTCATGCCGCCTTTAGTATCAGCCACCGCCGACAACTGCCCACCGTTCGCCCGGACGATAGGTTGTGCAGGATGAGCATCCGGCCGGCCCAGCTACCTCGCTCAACACCGTCGGAGCTGGGCATCGAGCCCACTCGCATCGCCGGTTTCCTCGACGCCGTTGACCAGGCCGGGCTGGACTTCCACTCACTCATGATCCTGCGGCACGGCGCCGTCGCGGCCGAAGGCTGGTGGGCTCCCTACCGCGCCGAGGACATCCAGCTGCTGTACTCGGTGTCGAAGACGTTCCTGGCCATGGCGGTGGGGATCGCCGTCGGTGAGGGCCGGCTGGCGGTCGAGGATCTCGTCGCCGATCTGCTGCCTGACCTGGTGCCGCGGCCGCTGCCCGATCACCTCAGGCGGCTGCGCGTCCGCCACCTGCTGTCGATGGCGAGCGGGCATACCGGCGAGACCCTGGCCCAGATCGTGACGATGGGCCCGGATCCCGTCCGTAACTTCCTGGCCCTCGCGCCGCAGGAACCGCCCGGCAGCGTCTTCGCCTACAACCAGGGCAACCCGCTGACGCTGTCGCACATCATCACCGCGCTGACCGGCCAGCGGGTGGTCGACTACCTCCGACCCCGGCTGTTCGATCCGCTCGGCATCGAGCAGGCGGAGTGGCTCACTACCCCGAACGGGATCGATCAGGGATTCTCCGGCCTGCACGTGACCACGGAGTCGGTGGCCAAGCTCGGCCAGCTGCTGCTGCAGGGCGGCCGGTGGGGTGACAGCCAGCTCGTGCCCGCCGACTTTGTGGCCGACGGCCGGCTGCCGCAGATCGGGAACTCGCGCCAGCAGACGAATCCGGACTGGCGCCAGGGCTACGGATACCAGGTGTGGATGTGCCGGCATGGCGCGCAGCGAGCCGACGGGGCGTTCGGGCAGTTCTCGATCGTCCTGCCTGATCTGGACGCGGTCATCGCCTGCACGGCGCAGATCATCGACATGCAGCAGCAGCTCGACCTCATCTGGGCGCACTTGCTGCCGGCGTTCCATGACGGCCCGCTGCCGGGCGGAGCGGCCGACCAGCGGCTGGCGGAGCGCTTGTCCTGGCTGTCCACACCGCGCGTCCCCGCGGGCGCGCCTGGTCCGGCTGAGGCGCTCGAGTTGTCACCGGCCAGGACCGACGGCCCGTTCTTCAGGCGGATCGAGCGTGTCCGCATCGAGCCGCTGCCCGGCGGCAGCCGGCTGGTGCTGACGGTGAGCGGCGAGAGCTACGCCTTCGACGTACAGGACGGTCAGTTCGCGGACGGAGTACTCGCGGGGCTGGACTCCCCGTTCCCGGAAGTATCGGTGACCGCGGGATGGGTCTCGGCCGGGGAGTATCGCGCGGAGATCGTGTCGCGGCGCACGCCGCACCGGCTGCGGCTGCGGGTCGAGCCGGGCGCCGTCGGAGGTCAGCCGGAGCTGTCGCTCGACTGGCTCGCAGCGCCCCTGGCCCTCTGATGGGCGCTGACGGTTCGTACCTTGACCTGGACCGGGACGCCTGGCGCAGGCTGCGGGGCGGGGCCGCGCCGCCGCAGCCGGTCGGCCCGATCGGGCGCAGCGAGGTCGAGGACATCTACCTCCCGCTCAGCCGGCTGGTGCAGCTCTACTACGAGGAAGGCGCCCGGCGGCGTGAGGCCGTCGCGGCGTTCCTCGGCGAGCAGGCTCGCGCCGTGCCGTTCATCGTCGCCGTGGCCGGCAGCGTTGCCGTCGGCAAGTCCGTGACCGCGCGCGTGCTCAGGACGCTGATCGAGAGCTGGCCGCAGCGGCCGCGCGCGGCGCTCGTGACGACTGACAACTTCCTCTACCCCAACGCGGTCCTCCAGGAGCGCGGCCTGATGGACCGCAAGGGCTTCCCTGAGTCCTATGACCGGCGAGCGCTGCTGCAGTTCGTCATGGATGTGAAGGCCGGTGTGCCGGAGGTATCGGCTCCGGTCTACTCGCATGCGGCTTATGACATCGTCCAGGGCGAGAGCCAGACTGTGCAGCGGCCCGACGTGCTCATCCTCGAGGGCATCAATGTGCTGCAGCCCGGTCCGGCGGATTCCCTCGCACTGGCGGACTTCATCGATTTCTCCGTCTACGTCGATGCCGAGGCGGACGACATCCGGCAGTGGTTCCTCGTGCGGCTGCGAGCGCTGCGGGAGGCGGCCCGGACCGATCCGAGCTCCGTGTTCCGGCCGCTGACCGAGGCCAGCGACGCTGACTTCGATGCGTTCGGCAACGAGGTGTGGAAGACCATCAACGAGGTCAACCTGATCGAGAACATCGAGCCGACCCGGATCAGGGCGACGATTGTCCTCCGCAAGGCCGCCGATCACTCGGTGAGCAGGGTCCGCCTGCGCCGCTTCTGAGCCGGGCGCGGGAACCGCCCAGCGCCTTCGCGCCGCCACGCAATCCGCCCTGGAATCGAACTGGGGCCGAGATTCAGCGCCGGCCCTGGACGGCGGCGATGATGGCGACGACGCCGATCGGGATAAGGGCCAACGCCATCAGCGGCGAGTGCCCGCCGGTGATCGCAGCCATGATGATGATGAAGAGGACGCACAGGCCGGTCAGGAGGTAGCCCTGCCAGGTCTGGGGGCGGTAGCCGTACCCGAACCGCTTGCGGCCGAACCAGGGCCTGCCCTGGCCGCCGGATTGCTGGCTGAACGGGTCGTTGTCGGTCATGCTCCTCGTTTCTTCCTTCCCCTAACAGCGCGGCCCGGCCGTCATGCCGAGGCCGGCCGGATGAACAGCCCCGCAACCTTGCCGTCGCGGTCCAAACTCACTCGCCCGGTCCGCTCGCCCGCTTCGAAATGCAGTGGTATGTCCACAACGGTGAAGTCGGCGGCTGGGTAGGCGAGCGCCTCGCCCATCCGCTCGAAACTGCCGATCATGCCGATCGTCTGAGCCCAGCCCGCGGCGAGGCGTTCCGCATCGAGGCGGGTTCGCATCGTTTCGCCGAAGTCACGGCGCGCCTCTTCCCAGCGCCCGGCGGCCATGTCGGCAAAGATCATGATCGCCGTGTCGGTCGCTCCGGGCAGCACGGCCCGGCTCATCGGGGCTCCCGTCCGGGGATCGACCGGCCGTCCGAAGCGCTGGAACGCCGCCTGCCTGGTGGTCTCCAGCACATCCCCGATCTCCCTCCAGCTGTGCCCGGTCGCCCGTGCCCGGTCGACGGCCTGCTGCAGCTCCGCCTCCGCGGTCGCCACCTGCTGACGCGCCGTCCCGATGCCTGCCAGTGCTGATTGCGGGCCAGACTGGCCGCTCGCCGCGGCCGCACCAGATTCCGTGCCGACCATCACGTCAAGGCTGTCATGACGCTTCGGATCTGTCAATTCTGCGTTTACGATGCTCGCACGCGTCGCGTTGTCACGGCTGCGCAGACGCCGGGCAGCGCTCCGGCAGGTGGCGTTGCAGTACTGCTGCGGGCGGCCCTTGCCCCGCCTGACGGGCAGCAGGCGACCGCACGCCGCGCATGCCGACGCTGCTTCGATCTCTCGCATCAATCCGCCTTGTCAATTACGTGCCCAGGGCATGGTCGCACGAAAAAGGCTTTCGTGTCGAGGCCGAACGGCACGTAATTAACCGTGCGAGCCGGCGAGCAGCTAGCTGGCCAGGGACTGGTCGAGCCAGGCGCGCAGGGTATCGACGGGCGCCGCGCCCACCTGACGCGCGATGACCTTGCCGTCGCGCAGCAGCATCAGCGTGGGGATCGACTGGATGCCAAATCGCTGCTGCAGGCGCGGCGACTCATCCACGTTGACCTTGACCAGCTTGATCCGGCCCGCGCGCTCACCGGCGAGTTGCTCGAGCGCCGGGCTGACCATCCGGCATGGCCCGCACCACGGAGCCCACAGATCCACCAGGACGGGAACGGGCGACTTCTCGGCGACCTCGGCGAAGCCGTCGTCGCTCGTGTTCACGATCCACTGAAGCGGCTCATGACAGTTGCCGCAGCGGGGCGTACCGGACGCGGCGGCGGGCACGCGGTTCCTGCGCCCGCAGTGCGCGCATTTGATCAGCTCATCGGCCATGGTTCGTGCCTGCCGCGGGGTCTACAGAGGGTGGCGCTCGGATTCCACCAGCGTAGCGGGCGAACCCGGAGTCGCCAGCTTCCGAGAGCGCTTGCAGGTCGGATCACGGGTGAAGCTCGCCGGCCAGGGCCCGGTCCAGATTGGTGGCCGCGCTGATCAGGGCCAGATGGGTGAATGCCTGCGGGAAGTTGCCCCTGGCCTCTCCGGCCGGGCCGATCTCCTCGGCGAACAGGCCCACGTGATTTGCGTGGGTGAGCATCTTCTCGAACACGTACCGGCTCTCGGTGATGCGCCCGGCCCGGGTCAGCGCCTCCACGTACCAGAACGAGCACAGGTTGAACGTGCCCTCGCTGCCCGGCAGTCCGTCCGAGCCGTCGGGCTCGTAGCGCCGGACCAGGCTGTCGCTGACCAGCTCCTCGCCGACCCGGTCCAGGGTGGCGAGGAATCGCGGGTCGCTCGGGCCCGCGAATTTGACCAGCGGCATCACGAGCACCGAGGCGTCGAGCGTAGTGCCGCCGAGCTGCCCGACGTAGGCGCGGCGGTCCGCGCTCCAGCCCTGCCGTTGCACCGTGTGGTAGGCCGCGCCTGCCGCCTCCCGCCAGCGGTCGATCGGGCCGGGCAGACCGCGCTGGCGGGTAATCCGCGTCGCCCGCTCGAACGCCACCCACGTCATCAGCGCCGAGTATGTGCTCCGGCGGCGGCCGCCCCGGCTCTCCCAGATCCCGTCGTCGGGCTGCTGCCAGTTCTTCTCCAGCCACTCGAGCTGCCGGCCCAGCGCCTCCCATAGCTCGTAGCCGATCGGCCGCGCGTACTTGTTGTACAGGTACACCGAGTCCATCAGCTCGCCGTAGATGTCCAGCTGCAACTGCTCGGCGGCCGAGTTCCCCACCCGTACCGGCCGCGAGCCCTTGTATCCGTCGAGGTGGTCCAGGGTCGACTCGGGCACGTCCGGGTCGCCGTCGATCGTGTACAGGACCCGCAGGCCCTTATCGGCTGGCGCCTCCTTGCAGCGCGCCTCCAGCCAGGTCATGAACCCGGCTGCCTCGTCGGTGAAGCCCAGCCGCATCAGCCCGTACACCGTGAACGCCGCATCCCGGATCCAGGTGTAGCGGTAGTCCCAGTTGCGGACGCCACCCGGCGACTCGGGCAGCGAGGTAGTCGGCGCGGCGATCAGCGCACCCGTCGGCTCGTGGACCAGCAGCTTGAGCATCAGGGCCGACCGCTCGACCACCTCCCGGTACCGCCCCTGGTACCGCGACCGGCGCAGCCACTCATGCCAGTGCGCCACCGTGTAGTCCAGCAGCCGGTCGACCTCGCCTTCAGCCGGCGGCTCCGGCTGACCGCTCCACTCCAGCAGCAGATCCAGCCGCTCCCCCTGCGCGAGAGTCACCAGCGCGACGGCGGCCTTCCCGACCACCGAGAACTGGTGGCTGGACCGCAGCACCAGCTCATCAACGGATCCCGGGCAGCTGAACACCGCGCCGCCGTGCTCAGGCGCATGCACGTCGTGGTCCTTCCGGCCGAAATCAAACGCTGGCCGGCAGGTGACCGTGAACCTGGCCTCCCCCCGGACCGCCTGGAGCCGACGAACGAGCAGGTGCCGGCGCTGCATCGGCGGGCCGCCCTGCTGGCGCGGAACCATGAAGTCGACTACCTCGCCGACCGAGTCGGCTCCCAGGAACCTCGTCACCAGAACGTTCGAATCGGGCATGTATAGCTGCCTCGTCCGCCGGGACCCGCACGAGACCGCGAAGCTGCCGCCCCGGTCAGCGTCGAGCAGAGACCCGAACACCGCCGACGAGTCGAACCGCGGCAGGCAGCACCAGTCGATCGTCCCGTCCGTGGCCACCAGCGCCACGGTGTTCAAGTCGCCGATGACGGCATGATCCTCGATGGCCGGGTAGCGATCAGCCACGTCAACCCCCTGTCCGACCGCTCCACGATGGCACACCGGCAGGACGCCACCGTGCCTGAGGGTGGCCAGAAAGTAGCCGGGTACTAACAGGCAGTAGCGCATGGCCTGTGCCCAATTAGTCATAGATTGGGGTTTGCGATGGCTGCTAATGATCCGTTTTACCGACTTCCGCAGGTACCGAGTTTCACGCTCACCAGCAGCGACGTCTCCGACGGCCAGCAATTGTCGCCGCCTCAGATGTCTGGCATCTTCGGTGTTCCGGGCGGCACGGACACTTCACCCCAGCTGTCGTGGTCAGGTGCTCCGGCCGGAACGAAGAGCTACACCGTGACCATGTACGACCCCGACGCGCCGAGCGGTTCCGGCCTCTGGCACTGGGCAGTGGCCGACATCCCGTCCTCGGTGACCGAACTGCCCGAAGGTGCTGGCAGCCGCGCTTCCGACCGGCTGCCTGACGGCGCCTTCCAGCTACAGAACGACGCGCGAATGGCCTGCTTCCTCGGTGGCGCGCCCCCGCCCGGAGACAGCCCGCACCGCTACTCCATCGTCGTCGACGCCCTGAACATCGACCACGTGGCGGAGCTCGGCGTGAAGCCCGAGTCAACCCCCGCGATGATGGGCTTCTATGTGAACGCCGGCGGCCACCTCCTCGGACGGGCGGTCATCACTCCCGTCGGGCAGGTGCCGGCCGCCTGACGCACGCCTCCTCAGTCCAGCGGCGAGTGCACGGCGGGCGTGAGCAGGGCCGTCAGCGCGGCGATGTCATCGAGGGTGTCAAGGGTGAGGATGGCGTTCTCGATCGCCTTCTGGCGCTCGGCCGAGACAGCCCGGCGCGTCAGCTTGGCGTACTTCTCGCGGATGTCCGCGTTCGTCAGGTTGCGGTCGCCGGTGCCGCGCGGATGCACGACCTTGGCGGCCCGGGTGCTCCCGTCCTTGAAGGTCAGGCGCACCTGGGTCGTGAGCCGCTCATCGGCCGGGAGGTTGTCGTAGGCCCGCTCGTGATGCGTGACCGTCCGGTCGATCAGGGCCCAGACGTCATCGCTGTTGACCCGCTCCTGCGTGAACTGGTCGACCAGCACGTCACCGTCCAGAAAGGCCACCGCGACGACGTAGGCCACGTTCATCTGGGCGCCGATCACCTGGATCGGGCGCTCCGCCTTCCACCCGCCGTGCGCGTAGGCGGCCTCGCCCATGTCGATGTCAATCCGCTGGATCTGGCTGACGTCGATCTTCGGCCGCAGCTCGAGGGCCGCGTCGATCGCGGCGTGCAGCAGTCCCATGGCCGAGTACGGCTTGACCGCGATGCGCTCGGTCTCCCACAGGTTGCCGAGCCCCGCATAGATCTCCTCCGGGTAGGTGCGGTGGCACTCCCCGAAAACGGCCAGCCAGCCACCGTAGGGGCGCTCGAACACCCGCTTGATGCCGACGTAGCCCGATGCCGCGAGGGCGGCAGCGGTGAGGCCGTTGCGGGAGGCGAAGCCGTGCTGCATGCGCTTGACCATCGACTCGTACATCGCCGACATGAGCCCGCAGGACTGGGTCGCCGCCATGCCGAAGGCGTCCTCGAACCCGGCCGCGTCCAGTCCGTACAGGCATCCCGCGGCAGCGGCCGCGGCAATGGGACCGAAGACCACGCCCGAATGCCACCCACGGGACAGCATGTCCAGGCCGCCGAGGGCCTGGCCGACCCGCGGGCCGGTCTCGTAGCCGAGGATGGCGCCGAGCAGGAAGCTCTCGCCGGACACGCGGCCGATGCGCGGAGCGGCCGCGAGCATCGCCGGCAGGACGAGCGAGTTGCTGTGCAGCGGCGCCAGCGGATGGTAGTCGTCAAGCTCGAACCCCTGAATGAAGCTGGAGTTCAGCATGGCCGCCGATGTAGCGCTGGTAGCCAGGCCGTCCCAGCCGATCAGCTCTGAGTCCCCGGCGTGGTCGAGAGCGGTCACGCCCTTGACGCCAATGCGGGAGACGGGAAGCTGCGCACCGACGAGGGCGCACGCGACGCCGTCGAGCACCAGGTGCCGGGCCCGGTCCCGGACCGACGCGGGCACGTCGTCGAACGTCGTCTTCGCGACCCACGTCGCCAGCCGCCCGGTCGGGCCGGACGGATCCGTGGCGGGACGGTCGGTTTTTCCCTTGCTGGAAGTAGCCATGGCACCCTGCATGTGCCCAAACTTCCGTCAAGGCTCAGCCGGGAAAGCGCCCTCTTTTCGTCACGACGCGAGGAACCTTTGCACCTGCTTGTCGGCGTCGCGGCTCTCGAGTCTAGGTGCGGGCGACCGCCAGCCCCGCGTAGCTCGTTCCCGCCTCGAGGGTTGTCTCGGCGGCGCGGCGCGGCCAGTATGCGAGCGCCAGCAGCGCGAGCAGCGGCCCGGTGTTGGGATCGGTCCCCGAGCCGGTCAGGATCCCGCCGAGATTCTCCGGCACGACCCAGATGAGCAGCGCCAGGCCGACGGCTATCACCAGGGCGGGCCTGGTGATCGACGGCACGAACACTGAGCCGGCGACCACGCCCAGCACCGCGGCGAGCGCCAGGTCCGTGACAACACCGTGGCCGACCAGGGCGGTGCCGGCCGTCCGGTCGAGGGCGGCGAGCCAGCCGGGCTCGCCGGACTGCGTGCCCAGGACCGCGTCGGCCACCGCGTCCGGCGGCCGGTAGGCAGGTCCGAGGCACTGCACGGCCAGCGCGCCCCAGAGCACCAGCCAGGCCAGCTGCGGGGCGAGGGTTCCCGCCGGGCCGCGGAACGCGACGGCCGAGCTGTCCCCGTCGGGCCGGCCGGGCCACAGCAGCACCGCCAGCAGAGCGTAGATGATCACGGCCCCCGGCGCGCCCGTCAGCGGGTTCGCCGTGGGCATGAGGATCCCGCCCAGGCCCTCGCCCAGCCACCAGACCCCGATCGCCCACGGCACCGACGCGGCCAGGGCCAGCCGCGTGGTCCGCGGCCACAGGATGCCGAGGCCGATCGCGAGCTGCAGGGTCGCGAACGTCGCGTTCGCGAGCACGAGGTGACTGCCGATCTGCGCGGCCGTCCACGCCACCGGCCCGGCCACCCAGCCGGGATTGCCGGGGCCGACGGGCGCGATGACCTGGCTGGCGAAGCCGCGGCTGAACATGAACGGCTGAAACTGCAGCGCTCCGTCGAGCACCCAGATCAGCCCCAGGGCCAGCTGCAGCCCGCGGCGGGTGATCCGGACCGGTCCGGTCTTCTTATGCATCTTCGCTGCCCCCGGCTAGAGCGGCGGAATGGACTGCGCGTTACGGAACAGGTTCCCCCGGTCGTATCTGGTCTTGACCCTGACCAGGCGCGCGTAGTTCTCGGCGTAGTACTCCTGCTTCCAGTCGCTGATGAGCCGGTTCGGGAAGTTCTGGTAGCTCTCGTCGGGCGTATGCGGCCGGAGCACGTCGATGACCTCGTTGGTCCACTCGATGAGGCCCTGGCCCACGTGGGCGGGCGCGTCGTTCGGCCAGACGGGCGTCGGCCGCCACATCGTCTGCATGCCCCGGTGCACGTACGCGGTGTCGGTCCGGCTCCGGGAGTTCATCACCGGGCCGCCGATCCAGCCGAGCGACCACAGCGACCCGTTGGCCTCATCCGATCGGGAGGGGCACCCCGCCAGCAGGTCGACGATGTCCTCCACAACCGCGGCCGGGAGGCTGTTCGCGGCGTAGCGGGAAATGTCCGCGAACGAGTGCTTCTCCGCCTCGGCCGAGGCGAAGATCTTCTGAACATCCCAGAACGGCATCTCCGTGATCGTGATGCTGAGCGGCACCCCTACGTTGGCGATCAGCGGCCGCACCAGGTCATACAGGTCGCCGCTCGGCCCGATGTACTGCCCGCGGCAGAACGTGGTGATGGCCTCCCGCGGGCCCAGGGCGTCCGTGACCGGGACTGCCTGAGCCTGCGCCACCGCGTTGAGCTCAGCCGGCGCCGTCGCCAGGATTTCGTCGAACGTCGTGAACGCTCCGATGGCGGCGTCCGCGCCCCGCCAGTCGAACCGGTAGAACGTGACGTTCTGCCGGGGAACCTCGGCGAGATCGAAGACGAACTTCGTGTTCAGCCCGAAGTTCCCGCCGGCCCCGCCGCAGCAGGCCCAGAACAAGTCGCTGTGCTCGCGCGGGCTCGGGCTCAGGTCCAGCAGCTCGCCGTCGGCGGTGACGATCTGGGATGCCTTCAGGTGATCGCAGGTAAGGCCCTGCCAGTGGGAGTTGTAGCCGATGCCGCCGCCGAGCGTGAGGCCGCCGACGCCGACGGGAAGGCAGGTGCCGACCGGCAGGAAGAGCGGGCCGTCCACGGTGGCCTTGAACATGTTGGCGTTCAGCGCGCCGCCCCCGACGGTCGCGGTGCCGTGGTCGCGGTCGATCCTGACGGAGTTCATCCGGCCCATGTCGATCACCAGGCCGGTCGTGGTGGAGTAGCCGGCGTAGCTGTGGCCGCCGGTCCGGCCGACCGGGTCAACGCCGTAGCGCCGCGCCCAGTCCACGCACGTCACCACGTCGTGCTCGTCGGCGCACAGCGCCGCCGCCTTCGGGATGACGTCGAGATACCGGCCGTTCGCCGGCATGATCGCGGCTTCGAACCCCCGGTCGCCTGGAACCAGCAGCTTTCCCTTCAGCTGGCGCCTGAGCTTGTCGAGCGGGCGGCTTGCGATGAGGCCGGGTCCGGAGCGGAACGAGGCGGTGGCCGGGCCGGTCGCCGTTCGCCCGGCGCCGAGTCCCGCCGCCACCGACAGGCCGAGCGCTCCGCTGCCGGTGCCCAGGAACTTCCGCCGGCTGAGGTCAGGCATGGCTCACTCGCTCTCGCTCTGCGACTGCCCCGGATGCGGCGGGAAGCGCCGCACGACCTCGATCGCCGACATCATGCCGAGGTCCTCGTGCGCCACCACGTGGCAGTGCTCGACGAACTCGCCGGGGAAGTCGACGAAGTTCGACTCGAACGTGATGGTGTCGCCGGCGCTCTTGGTCAGCACGTAGGTGTCGCGCCACAGCGGCGGATCGAGGACCTGCCCGTTCCGTTTAGTGATCTTGAATGGGTTCGTATGGATGTGGAACACGTGCGCGTGCTCCATCAGCTTCGGATCGAAGGCGTTCTCCAGGGTCCACTCCTCGGCGGTGCCGAGCGGGACCCGGTAAGGCGGCGCGGCCATGTCATAGGGCCTGCCGTCCACCCCGAAGTTCAGGAACTCGTTGTCGGGTGTCCGCTGAACGGTGAACGAGAAGTGCCGCCGCCGGGCGATCGGCAGGATCGGCGGGTCGAAGGCCGGCAGCGCGGTCGGCAGGCCCATCTCCGGGCCGCTGCCGCTGACCTCGATGGTCAGGATCGGCCGCGGATCAAGCTCGCCGCGCAGCGGCGGGAACCCGGGCATGGGCATGCCGCCGTCCGCCGGGCCGGCCGAACCTGACGGTGGCATGCCGGGGATGTTGGGCTTCTGGCTGGAGCCCGGCGTGAGCACCAGGTCGTAGACGCCGGGCGCGCCGGCCTTGACCAGGACCTCGACCCGGTTACCGGATGACAGCATGAGCACGTCGGACGTGTCGGGTGCGGGCAGCGTCAGGCCGTCCCAGGCCAGGGTGTGGAATTCATGGCTCTTCAGGTTCAGTGACATGAACTTGCCCTCGGCGGCGTTCAGGATCCGCCAGCGCTGCACCTCGCCGGGATACATGCGCAGCCGGGGCGTGAGTACGCCGTTGACCGTGTACAGGACGTTGGTCCTCGGGAAGAACGACTGCTCCTTGGTCGGCTCCGGGATCGGGTCCAGCAGCTGGAAGTCGTCGCCGAGCTCGATGGACTGCAGCACCATGATCTTTTCCTGCGCCGCGGCCACCTCGGGGACCTCGTCGATGTCGCCCCGGACGATGATCAGCCCTGCCATCCCGGCCCGCAGCTGCTGCGTCACGCCGCCGTGCCGGTGCGGGTGGTACCAGAACATGCCGGCCGGGTGATCGGCCGGCAGCGGGATCCTCAGGCGGTGATCCTCGCCCGGCGGGATGTCGAGGAACACGTTGTCCGCGTTGCCCCGCGGCGAGACGTGCAGGCCGTGGGTGTGGAGGTTCATGTTCGTCCACTGGTGCGGCCGGTCCATGCGGATGGGCATTGGCGGCAGCTCCGGCAGCCGGTTCCGCAGGTGCACCTTCAGCGTGTCGCCGGCCCGCATCTCCCACGTGTAGCCGGGGACGAGGCCGTCGAAGGTGTAGGTCCGCACCGGCTTCGGCGCGTTCATGTCGACAACGCCGGGTATTCCCGTCAGCCGCAGCGAGAGCTCACCATCGACGCTGGAGAGCACCCGCGGCTGCGGCAGCTCGGGATCCAGCGCGGGTCTCGCCCCGCGCGCGAGCCCGCGCGCCCTCGCCGCGTCCAGGCCGATGCCGCCGCCCAGCACGCCGGCCGCCACTGCGCCTGCTCCGTAGGTGATTGCCTTGCGACGCGAAATCGAACTGGCCACTTGTCCCCCGATCAACTGCCCATCGACCGGGGTTACGTTAACGGCCTGTCTCGTCAGATTCCCGTAAGCGCGCCGCGTCTTGACGATTACAATTCGTAATCACTGCAGGTCACTCGCCCTGGCGTCAGTCCGGACGCCCGTCGATGACTGGCCGGTGAAAGGCCGGTGAAAGTCGCGAGACGGCCAACAATGCTCAAAGAGCGTCCATAGTGGCCGTCTCGCGACTTTGGGTTCCTGCTTATCGTCCGTCGGCTTGGTGGCGGAGGGCGAAGATCGCCGCCTGGACCCGGTCCTGCAGCCCGAGCTTGGTGAGGATGCTCCGGACGTGGGTCTTGACGGTCTCCTCGCCGATCGCCAGCGTCCGGGCGATCTGCCGGTTGCTGTGACCGCGAGCGATGAGCCCGAGTACGTCGCGCTCGCGCGGTGAGAGCGGCTGGAGCGGGTCGGGCGGCGGTGGCCGGCGGAGCGCCTGCGTGAACCGGGTCAGCAGCTCGGGGCTGAGGCTGGCGGTACCGGCGGCGGCCTCGCGGACCGCGGCGATGACGTCCTCGGCCGCGGCGGTCTTGAGCAGGTAGGAGGTCGCGCCAGTGTGCACGGCGCGGACGAGGTCCTCGTCCTCGGTGGCGGACGTCAGGACGACCACGGCCGGCCGGTGAGCCGCATCGCGCAGCGCCGCCAGCACCGCGTGCCCGTCCAGACCGGGCATGTACAGGTCGAGCAGCAGCACGTCCGGGCGGGTGGCGGCGACGACAGCGACAGCCTGCCTGCCGTCGCCAGCCTCGCCGGCGATCTCAACGTCCGGTTCCTGGCCGAGCAGGTAGCACAGCCCCTCCCGGACGACGCGGTGGTCGTCGGCGATCACTACCCGGATCGTCACGGCACTGGTACCCGGACGGTGAGCGCCGTGCCGCGCCCGGGTGCGCTGTCGATGTGCACGGTCCCGCCGAGCTCGGCGACGCGGTCACGGATGTGGGCCAGCCCGGAGCCGGCGTGCGCGGCGGCCGGGTCGAAGCCAGCGCCAGTGTCGCGAATGGCAAGCTCGACGTGCCCGTCCTGGCGGGCCATCGAGACGGCGAGCTCGCGGGCGTTGCCGTGGCGGACGGCGTTGGTGCATGCCTCCTGCGTGATGCGCAGCAGGGCATGCTCCACGGGCGCGGGAACGGTGACGTCGTCCAGGGCGGCGTCCACGCTGAGGCCAAGCCGGTCGCGGTAGGCGGCGCAGATCTCCTGCAGGGCCGGGGCCAGCCCGGCGCCGTCCGGCACGACCGGGCGCAGCTCGGTCAGCAGCGCCTGCATGTCGCGGAGGGCCTCCTCGCTGATGCGCTCGATGACCCGCACCTGCTCATTGGCCGGATCGGCCCGGCGCATCCCCGCAGCGATCATCCGCAGGCCGAACAGGTGCTGGGAGATCGCGTCATGGACCTCCCGCGCGATCCGGGCTCGCTCCTCGGCGCGGGCGTCGCTGGTGGCCCGTTCCCGTTCGGCCGCCAGCGCCGAGTCGAGCTGCCGGGTCATCGTCGTGAAGTTCGCTTCCAGACGGCCGACCTCGTCCCGGCCGGAGACAGGCAGCGTGACGGTGTAGTCACCGTCTGCGACCGCGGCCGCGGCGCGTTCCAGGCGGCGCACCCGCCGGACAAGCCGGCGCGAGGCCAGCAGCCCGAACAGCACGCCGACCGGGATGATGGCGAGCAGCAGCGCGGAGGGGCCCGACAGCAGCACGCCGGTCTCGCCGAGCTGGCTCAGCTCACTCCAGGCGCGTACCGGACTGATGAACCGGGGCGTCCAGGGCGCCTGGACGTAGACGGCCAGTCCCCGCGCGCGGCCTGCCGGCCAGACCACGTCCCAGAGCACCTGGCCGTGCGATGTCGACACCCAGCCGTGCTTGATGATGAAGCCGACTGCGACTGCCACTTTCACGGGGGCGGGGAGCTCGCTGGCCGCCGCCCGTCCGGGCGTGTACAGGGACGGCGCGGAGGACGCGACGATCTTGCCGTCGGCGGCAACCGCCACGACCGCGGTGATCGCCTGGTCCCCGGGTGCGGGGACAGGGCCGCGAATCGCCGCAACCACCAGCGTGGTCCCGCTCGCGGACGGCCGGGCCAGGCCCGGCTCCGGCTTCCGGTCCTGGTCGCCCAGCAGAGTTCCGGTCGGCACGCCGGCCGGATAGCGCTCGGACAGCTGCTGGGCGTAGCTGTTCGCGGTGGCGTCCACCTGGGCCTGCAGCTGGACGCCGTTCACCAGCTGGGGCACCTGGAAGCCGAGCAGGACCACCTCGACCAGCACCACGACGGCAAGCGTGACGAGGATGTAGGACGCAATCAGCCGGCCCGACAGCCCCAACGCCCTGCGTCGCACCTGGTCCAGCACGTTTGCAGGCTACCTTCGCGAAATCTGCTCAGGATCCCTCCAACGAGGGACCCGGCCTACCCCCTGCGGGTGGTGCGCCCGCCGCCGTCGGCCCGCGACGCTGGCTGTCATGATCGACATGGCAATCGAGACACGTGAACTGTCCAAGCGTTACGGGCGGGTCAGCGCGCTGACTGGGTGCACGGTCAGCGTGCCCGAGGGCCGGGTTTCCGGGCTGGTGGGGCCTAATGGCGCGGGCAAGACCACGCTGCTGCGGATGCTCGCCGGGCTGGCCAGCCCGACCGGCGGCACGGCCCGCGTCCTCGGCGGCATCCCCCGGCAGGACCCGGCCTTCCTGGCCGACATCGGATTCCTCGCCCAGGAGATCCCGCTGTACCGGCGCTTCAGCGCGGGGGACCACATCCGTATCGGGGCGCACCTGAACCCCCGCTGGGATGCCTCCCTGGTGCGGACCCGCCTGGCGGAGCTCCGAATTCCGCTCGACCAGCGCGTGGGCACGCTGTCCGGCGGCCAGCGGGCCCAGGTGGCACTGGCCCTGACGCTGGCCAAGCGGCCGCGGCTGCTGCTGCTCGACGAGCCGGTCGCGGCCCTGGACCCGCTTGCCCGGCGAAACTTCCTGACGACGCTGACCTCCGCCGTAGCTGACGCCAACGGCAGCCTGACCGTCGTGCTGTCCTCGCATCTGATCACCGACCTGGAGCGGGTGTGCGACCACCTCATCCTGCTCGCCAGCGCCAGGGTCCAGCTTTGCGGTGACATCGACGCGCTGCTGGCTGAGCACAAGGTCCTGGTCGGGCCGCGCACGGACACGGCGCTGATCGAGCGGACGCACCAGGTCGTGCAGACGGTGTCGACGGCCAGTCTGTCGACCCTGCTGGTCCGCCTGGGCGGCCCGGTCATCGAGCCCGGCTATCAGGCCGAGGACGTCGCCCTCGAGGAACTGGTGCTGGCGTACCTGGGCGCCGAAGACGCGTCCGCGGCCGCCAGGCACCTCACAACGGTTGGAGAAGACTCATGACCTGGCTCGTCTGGCGCCAGTACCGCGCCCAGTCCGTGATCGCGTTCGTGCTGCTCGTCGCGTTCGCCGCGGTCATCCTGGCGGGCGGTGCGGCGGTCGCGTCGCACTGGCACTCCATGCTCGTCGCCTGCTCGGGACGCAGCGCCTGCCTGCAGCAGCTATCGCAGCCCGCGAGCCAGGCGGTGGTCGACGCCATACAGGTAGTGGGCCTCGGGGTGCCGGCCGTCCTCGGCGTGCTCTGGGGCGCTCCGCTCGTGGCGGCCGAGCTCGAGACCCGCACCAGCGACTTCGTGTGGGCGCAGAGCGTGACCCGCACACGCTGGCTGACGGTCAAGGTCGGCTGGCTGCTGCTTGCCGCCGCCGCCTGGGGTGGCGCGGTCGCCGGCCTGATCACCTGGTGGTCCGGGCCGAATAACGCGCTGAACGCGAATGCCTTCCGGCCGGGCCAGTTCGATATCCAGGGCATCGTCCCGGTCGGGTACGCGGTGTTCGCGATGGCGCTCGGCATCGCGGCCGGCACTCTGACGCGTCGCACCGTCCCGGCGATAGCCATCGTGCTTGGCGGGTTCCTCGCGGTGCGCCTGGTGCTCGCCGACTTCCTCCGGCCGCACTACATGGCGGCCGTCACGACCTACTACAGCGTGACGAGCTCATTCACGCCTTCCGGCGCTGCTTGGGTGTTCCGGCAGGGCGGCATCAGCCCCACCGGGCAGTTCTCGCACGCCGGCTGGGGTGACGTGTACCCGCTGCTCCCGGCCGCCTGCCAGCGGCTGATCTCGGAGGGCCCGGTCGCGAGCAAGTCCGGCCCGGTGTCCACCCTGCTGTCCTGCATGCAGACGCACGGGTGGCGCGGCATCGCTACCTATCAGCCCGCTAGCCGCTACTGGCCGTTCCAGGGCATCGAGACCGGGATCTGCCTCGTGCTGGCCGCGGTGCTGATCGGCCTCACGTTCGTCATCGTCCGCCGCCGGGACGCCTAAGTTAAGTGTCAACGCCCCCGTCCCTGAGGAGAGTGCCGGTGTCGGAGCCAGTCACCACGTTCGACGAGGAGTACAGCGATCCGGCGGCGACCGCGACCGGGTGGGAGGAGGCCCGGAAGGTACTGCAGGAGGCCGAGTTGTTCTGGGTCTCGACCGTCCGGGCCGACGGTCGGCCGCACGTCACGCCGGTCGTCGCTGTCTGGGCCGAGGAAGCGCTCTGGTTTTCCACCGGCGCCAGCGAGCAGAAGTTCGCCAATATGCGCGCGAACCCGCACGTGGTGATGATCGCGGGCCCCAACCGGTGGGACGGCGGCCTGGACGTCGTGGTGGAGGGCGAGGCGGTGCACGTCACCGACGACGCTGTGCTCGGCCGCGTCGCCGGGGCGTTCGCCGCCAAGTGGGACGGGCGGTGGCAGTTCACCGCGCGCGGCGGCGCCTTCCGCGATCCCGACGGCAGCGGCGAGGCGATGGCGATCTCGGTCACCCCCGTCACGGTGCGCGCCCACGCCAAAGGCGATCCGTTCGGCCAGACCACGTACCGGTTCCGGCGCGGCTAGCGAGTGAGGGTCACTGGTTGCGCGGGTCGTCCTGCGGGTGAACGTAATCGAGGCTGATCGGGCCGATCGCCGTGACCTGGGTAACGTACTCACCGGACTTGGCCCAGTGAAAGTGCGCTGTTCCGCCCGGCAGGACGACGACCGCCCCCGGCGGGTAGGCCTCTAGCTTGGTCTCGTCGAACTCCTCGCCAAGCCCGATGTAGAACACCCCGGAGATGACCACGTAAACCCGGTCCTCGTGGTGCCGGTGCGGCATCAGCTTCACGTCGGCGGGCACCTTGACCCTGACCACGTACGGGCCCGGCTCGGCCGGACGACCAACCACTACCGCCAGGCGGGCGTCGGGCGGGAAGCTCGGGAACGGCTGCCAGTCGATGTCCTCCGGCAGGACCGACCTGAAAACGTCCTGATCTGGCTGATGGCTGCCCACGCCCCTGGTGTGCCCGGCATCACCGGCCATCAACCGGCCGCCGTGGCGTTGCCGACACCAATCCCGGCCGGGCTGTTTGCACCTTTTGCGAAGGTTAACCTGGCAGCCGACCACCTTTCCGCATCGTGGGTGGCGCGTAGCTATTGCCAGGACAATAGCTACGCCACACCCATTAAATGATCATGAGGCGTTCGGCTGGACTGACGGCCGTCCGTTGGTGGCCAAACCATGACGAACATGGTTAAGCGACCTTCCCGCAAGGAATGACCCCTTCTTTCATTATCAACGTTGGTTTATCGTGGCCCTCGTTTCACATCTCGCGGCAATGACCACAAAGACGTAGGAGGTCACGGATGCGCTCGGGCAGACGAACCAGATTGCTCGCATTAGGAATCGCACCCGCAGCAGTTGCGCTGGGCATCGTGCCCGCAGGCGTCGCGACCGCTGCCTCGCACCCGGCTGCGGTTCCAGTCAGCACGGCCGCCGCCGCGGGACATGAGTACCTCGTCATCCTCAAGAACCAGAACTCGAAGCTGAACGCCCGATCGTCCGCCCGCCGCCTCGCCGTCCGCACCGAGCAGGCGCCGGTCATGTCCCAGATGCACTCGCTCGGCGCCAAGGTCGTCGCAACGACGAGCATCATCAACGCGGTCATCGCCAAGACGTCGCTTTCCGGCGCCCGGTCACTGGCGTCCAACCCCGCCGTCGCCGAGGTGATCCCCAACCAGGTGATACCCGGCCCGGCGCAGCCCACCGCGGCGACGGCCATCGGGAAGGCCGCCAGCGCCACCAGCGCCGCGGCCCTGCGCCGGCTGTGCGGCACGGCCGCTCATCCCCAGCTCAACCCGCAGGCGCTCAGCGCCATCAACGCCGTGCATCCGGGCGCCGACGGAGCCGGCGTGACCGTCGCGCTGCTTGCCGACGGGCTGAACCCGGCCGATCCCGACTTCCAGCGCAACCCCGCGTTCGCATCCACGGGCTCGCCCGCGGGCTCGCCGGTCGTCACGCAAGAGGACTTCTCCACCGACGGCCCGAGTGCACCGACCACGGGCGGCGAGGCATTCCTGGACGCCAGCTCGATCGCCGCCCAGGCCAACTCGACCTATGACCTGTCGCAGTTCGTCAGCACCGCGCATCCGCTGCCCGCCGGCTGCGACATCAAGATCCGCGGCGTCGCACCGGGCGCCAACGTGCTGGCACTCAAGGTCTTCGCGCAGAACAACGACACCACGACCTCCGGCTTCGTCCAGGCCGTCAACTACGCGGTCGCCAGCGGCGCCAAGGTCATCAACGAGTCCTTCTCCTCAGCCAACTTCCCCGACCTGGCCGCGGATGCGGTCCGGCAGGCCAACGACGCGGCCGTCGCGGCCGGCGTCACGGTGGTCGGCATCACCTACGACGCGGGCGTGACCAACACGTTCAGCCCGCCAGGAACCGACCCCAACATCATCAGCGTCGGCGCCTCGACCACCTTCCGCGGCTACGCGCAGGACACCTACGGCGGCATCAACGCTCCCGGCGCGAATGGCCGCTTCGTCAACAACAACATCTCGAGCCTGTCCTCCGGAGGCGTATCCGAGGCCGGCGGCACGCTCGACTTCGTGGCCCCCGGCGACCTCAACTGGGCACTGTGCGACGCCAACACCGCGCTGTTCTCCGAGTGCACTAACGAGAACGGCGCCGGCTCGCCGATCGAGTTCAGCGGCGGAACGAGCGAGTCCGCGCCGCTGACCTCGGGCGCGGTTGCCGACGTCATCCAGGCCTACGCGGAGACGCACGGCGGCACCGACCCGACACCGGCGCTGGTCAAGCAGATCCTGATGAGCACCGCGACCGACGTCTACGCGCCTGCGACCCAGCAGGGCGCGGGGCTGCTGAACGTCGCGGCGGCGGTCAGGCTCGCCCGCTCCATCGGCAACGGTTCCAGGGATGGCGGGCTGCTGCTGAGCCCCGGCCAGGTCAACGTGACGCAGAACCCGGGCGCCACCTCGACCCAGACCATCTCGGTCACCAACACCAGCTCGCACGGCGTGCGGGTGCACCTCGCCACGCGCGCACTCACCAGCCAGGTGTCGGACCAGACCGGCTCGTTCTGCCTCCAGCCGGGAACGCCCACCGCGACCTGCCCGGCCAATACCGGCAGTTTCGTGATCTGGAGTGGCGTGACCGAGGTGTTCCAGATCGAGCACTTCACGGTCCCGCGCTCGCGCGGGATATCGCGGCTGAACTTCTCGGCCGACTATCCGGACGTCGGCCAGACGTCAGCCCTGCACGTCGCACTGCTCGAGCCGGACGGCACCTACGCCGGCTACTCGCTCCCGCAGGGCCTCGGCGACTACGCCAACGCGCAGGTGGCTAACCCGCCGCCGGGCCGGTGGAGTGCCGTCTTCTTCACCGAGGAGGACGGGGCGACAACCGGCGGCGTCGGGAGCAGCGGCACGGTCCAGTGGGACGCGAACGTCTCCCGGTACGCACCGGCCGGCGCGATCAGCCCCGCGGTCCTGCACCTGGGTCCCGGCCAGACCGGCTCGGCCAG